>Ga0209341_10000978_pt1 | contig 28876 bp, 30 predicted proteins | sample RifCSP13_2_FD_184020 | JGI IMG/M metagenome (GOLD analysis project Ga0209341, IMG submission 184020) | Soil microbial communities from Rifle, Colorado - Rifle CSP2_sed 13_2 (SPAdes) (version 2) | ecosystem: Environmental > Terrestrial > Deep subsurface > Rock core/Sediment | place: Rifle... | reverse complement strand
GGAGAATCTCCGCCGCCGAGCGGCGGAGCCGCAGGGGTGTGCTATCGAAGGGCGCCTCGGCGACGGCCGCGATCGCCTCGGCCACTTGCTCATCTGTCAGCGCTGGGCCACGAACCAGCGCGGTAGGGATGGATGGTGAAACGAGCATCGCCACGATCAGAGTGGCATTGGTGGCACGTCGCACCGCTTCGCTGCCCCACAACTTCCTGGCAACGGGAGTCCACAGGGGTCCGCGCTTAGGGGGGATGGTCAGGAAATCGGTTATGCGGAGCATGGTCTTTGCCCCTCCCGACGTCGGTGGCAAATGTCGCAACCCGGATCCTCGAACTCTCCCCCTTGGCTGTCGCTTGCGGGTGCATCCACCATACGCCAAGAGGCCAGGCGATTTCAAGAGCCACAAACCGCCTCAACCCGTGTCAACCGACACCGATTCAGACCCTCGGCCTTCACGGAGGACCTCGGATCCGGAAGGGGCAGTTGCCAGCCATCAGTGACCAGTGGAATACTGCTCAGTGGTTACTGGTTACACCCTTCGATCGACCGCTCCATTCCCCCAGCCGTGTGATTGCGCCGCGCGACCGCTCGGCTATAATCCTCGTGACTCGTTCCCCGGATAGCATGAGCCTCGATCTCCGTCAGGTCCTGCCGCAAGTGGAACAGCTTGGCCAGGAAGCGGCGCGGCGCAGCGCCGATACGGCCGCTCGCGTGCCGCAGGCGGTCCAGATGCTCTCCCAGGCGGCACAGCTCGATCCGGAAGAGCTGCGGCGCCGCATCGAACTCGCGCCGCACACGACGCAGCCCGCCAGGCCGACGGACGAGCCGATCGACGAGGTCTTTCCTCTTCCGGCGCATCCGCCGCGGCTGCGATTGCTGGCGGCGGACGGATCACAGGTTTATCCCGACCGGCACGGCGCTGCCTTCTACTACGTCGTCAACGTTGGCAGTATCGCTCTGGCCCACGGCAGCGGGCTGGCGCCGCAGGTCCACACCCGCTCCCGCCTGCACTTCACCGACGACGACTTGGAGGACACGCGCGGTCAGCCGGTGGATACACATCTGATCAACGCCCGGCGCGACGCAGCCGAGCTGGAAGAACTGGCTCAGTTAGCCGGTGAGCGGGCCGACGGGCCGACGCTGGCTTTGCTCGACAACGGTCTGCTCTTGTGGGCGGCGTCGCAAGAGCAGAAAGCCGCCCGACCGGACGTGCAGCGCGTGCTCCAGGCGTATCTCCACGCGCTCGACCAGCTGCAGGCCGCCGGCGCAGCGCTGGCCGGATACATCAGCCGCCCGCGCAGCGCGCACGTCGTGGCCCTGGCCGACGCCGCCGGCGCCCATCCCGGTGCCCTGCACGGGCTGACCGACCGCCTGCTTTTCGGTCGGCGGCTCTCACCACTACTCCGCAGCGCTCGCTTTCGCCACCCGGCGAAGATCAACGAGGTCTTCGCTGAACGCGGCCACGAAGTTCACTTCTTCTACTTGCACACTGGGGCGCAGGACGGCATCGCCCGCATCGAGGTCCCGGCGTGGGTCGCCGAGGATCAAGACCGGATGGCCGCCGTCCATGCCGGACTCGTCGAGCAGTGCCGGCTCACCGGCATCCCCTACCCTCTCGTGCGTGCCCACGAACTCGCCCTGGTCGGTCAGGACGACCGCCGCGCGTTGGAAAACCTGGTGCAGGCGGCGCTCATCAGGCACGGGATACCCGGGCTGCTTTCGCAGAAGGCACAGACCAAACGTTGGACCGGCCGCCGGCGGCGACACCGGATATGACTCGAGATTCGAGCGCCGCGGAACAGCCTGGCCTGAGCCCCTCGGCTGCGCTCGGGGCCGAAGGGCGGCTGATCGGGCGCGTGACGCGCTGCAACATCCAGGGTTTCGCCGGCGGGATTCGCCTGACGGAGCCGGACATGCCGGCCTTCGGCGGATTGTGCCGGGCCCCCGCCCAAAACGGCCGCAGCCAGGTGATCGGACTGATCTACGAAATCAGCATCGAAGACGACGACCTGGCGCGACAATTGGCCGCCTCCGACGTTCCCCAGGACGAAGTCCGTCTCGATCAGCAGTTCGTCCGCCCGATCCCGATCGAAATCCGCGCTCTGAGTGTGGGCTATCAATATGGGGATCGTTACGTCTACGATTTGCCGCCGCAGCCGCCAACGACTCTAGCGGACATACACAGCCTGACTTCCCCCGAAGTCCGCCGGTTCACCGAATCATTCGAATTCCTCCCCTTAGTGCTGGCCGCCCAACAGCTCCCCACCGACAGCCTGCTGGCGGCGTCCTTTCGCCAGGCAGCCATGGCCCGTCCCGAATCCGAACGGCGAGCGTTTCTGGTAAGCGCCGGGCGTGAATGCGCCCGTCTGCTCGCCCGCGACCTCGCCCGGCTGAACAATCTCGTGCGCAGCCTGCAGACCTGACATGCACACTGCTCTTGGGTCGTGTTTCGGCCTCACCCCCCAACCCCCTCTCCGCCGAGAGCCTTCGGGAGAGGGGAGCTTCGCTCCCCCCTTCCCCCAAGCAATCCTTCCCCTCCCCCTGGAAGCTGCCCTTTCCTTCGGGGAAACGCGGTCCCAGGGGGAGCCCCTCGCAAGCTCGGGGTGCACGCGAGGGAAAGGGGTGGGGGTCTTGCGAAAGGCTCAAATGGCCATCGGCAGGTCGCGAGACAAGAATGGGTGAATCGCCCTCCCTTGATTCGTATCTCGGCCCTCGCGCCAGCGAAGTCCCCCTCGGGATGGTCGTCGGTGGATCGCTGTCGTCGGGGCTGGTGGTCAACCTCAACCCGCAGCTCTCGATTGAGCACCTGGCGGTCGGGCGCTACGTCGTTATCCAGGGCGCCAGCGGCAGCCGCTTCTTCGGGTTGATCACCGACATCTCGCTCGAGGCGATCAACCCCGATCTGATGCGACAACCACCGGCGCCCGGCGATGCGTTTGCCGCCGAGGTCTACAGCGGCGGTCTCGCCTTTGGCGCGTTGAAGGTCAGCCCGATGCTCGTGCTCGACGAGGGAGCGGCCGAGCCGCGCCCGGTCAAGACGATCCCGGCGCACTTCACCGCCGTTCACGAAGCCACGGCGCGCGATGTCGAATTGGTCTTCGGGGCGGAGGACGACAAACACTTCTTCGTCGGGACTCCGCTCGACATGGATCAGGTGCGCGTCCACCTCGACCTGGAACGATTGGTCGAGCGCTCATCCGGCGTCTTCGGCAAGAGCGGCACCGGCAAGTCCTTCATCACCCGCACCTTGTTGGCGGGCGTGGTGCAGGCGGGCCTAGCGTCGGTCTTGATCTTCGACATGCACAATGATTACGGTTATGCCGTGCGGGATGAGGCCGGCCGCGAGTTCAAGGGGTTGCGCCAGCTCTTCAGCGACGGCCGGGTGAGTGTGGTCACGCTCGACCCCGAAACCTCGAGGACGCGCGGCAGCAAGGTCGACCGGGTGTTGCAGATCGGCTACGATCAGATCGAGCCGGAAGACGTCGAGATGCTCTCGGGCCTGCTCGATTTGAGCGACGTCCAGGTGGGCGCCCTGTATTGGCTGCGGCGCCGGCTGGGCAAGTCGTGGATCGCCAAACTCCTTTCGGAGGAGAGGGACCCCGAGCTCGACAAGCTACTCGAGGACGAGTCGATCGTCAAAGGCACCCTGCACGCCATCCAACGCAAGTTCGAGCTGTTCCGGCGTCTTGGGTTTCTCGTGCCGGGAGAGCCGGAGGACGCGGTCGAAGACATTTTCCTGCGCCTGAACCGGCGCACCAGCGTCGTGCTCGAGTTCGGCCGGTACGGCAACTTGCTCGAGGCCTATGTCCTCGTCGCCAATTACCTCACCCGCCGCATCCATGAACGTTACGTCCGGCAGAAAGACATGGCGGCGGGCAAAAAGGCCGACGAGCCCCATCCGCTGGTGATCGTCATCGAGGAAGCGCACAAGTTCCTCGACCCGGCCATTGCCGCCCACACGATCTTCGGCACGATCGCCCGCGAGCTGCGCAAGTACAACGTGACCCTGCTGGTGGTCGATCAGCGCCCGAGCGGAATCGACGAAGAGGTCATGAGCCAGCTCGGGACGCGCATTTGCTGCCTGCTCGACAACGAGGCCGATATCCGCGCCGTCTTCTCCGGCGTCAGCGGCGCCTCGACGCTGCGCGAAGTGCTGGCCCGGCTCGACACGCGCCAGCAGGCCTTGATCCTGGGGCACGCCGTGCCGATGCCCGTCGTCATCCGCGCCCGCGACTACGACGCCGCCTTCTACGCCGCGCTCGGGGCCGCCAGTCCGGAGGAGGCTCGACGCCGCGGCCAACAGGCCGCCCGCGACCTGTACGGAGATTGAGGTGGAGCCGGCACGGTTCCATTCGCTCTTCGATCGCACCATTGCCCGCCCGCGCCCGCTCTGGGCCACGCTGCTCCTGGTCCTACTTGTATACCTTCCCACGCTGGCGGCCGCCTACGCCCTCGGGTTAACCGACCTTTACGACGATCCGCGCAGCCGGTCCCTCCTGGCCGCGCCGACGGTGATCGCCTACGTCCTGCTGTTGGGGCCGATCCTCGGACCCCTGGAATCGGCTGTCGTCCGCTCCTTGCGGCCCGTTCTTCTGGTGGACGACGAGGAGCTGGAGCGCGTCGTGCAACGCGCCGCTGCCGTTTCCCCTTGGCACGAGATGGCGGCGATCGCCGGCGGACTCTTCTTTGGCGTTCTGATCATCGGCGGGTCTCCCGACCCAGGGGCCACCTGGCCGATCTTCGTCGTCACGGCGACGGGGTATGTGATGCTCGGCCTGCTGGGGTGGGCCGGGTTCTTGTCGATCGCCTCCACCAGGGTGGTCGCCTCCCTGTTGCGCCTGCCGATGCAGATCGACCCCCTCGACCGCCAGCCGTTCGAAGCCATCGGCCGCCAAAGCCTGGCCATGGCCCTGGCCTTCGTCGGCGGAATCACCATCGGTCTCCTGCTGGGCGGCTACGGCTCGGCGGCGCTGCTCAACCCGCGCTTCTGGCTGCTCTTTCTGCCCCTGTCGCTCCTCCCGGTCCTCGTCTTCTATCTCAACCTCCGGCCGACCCACCGCGTCCTCTCGGGGGCGCGAGAGCGTGCGCTGGGCCAGGTGCAGCAACAGTTGCGCCGGTCTTTCCCATCTCTGCTGGAACGCATGCAGAAGAGCGAGCCGACGGGGAACCTGCCCTGGGAAGTGAACGCCTTGGTGACCTACGAAAAGGAACTGCAGGATGCGAGCACTTGGCCGTACAATCCAACCATCTTGCGGACCCTTTTCGTCTCGGTCCTGGTGCCCACGGTGACCCTGCTCGCCCGCAGGATCTTCGAGGTCTATATCCGCTAGGCGGCTTGCCTTCCGCCGCGAGACTTGGGAGAATCGAGCCACCTGGGCGAAAGTCCTCACGACGATCCGGACGAAAGGCTCCCGAAATGAAACCGACGATCCTCATCCTGCTTGGCCTGTCGATGGCGCTCACCGCATGTCTGCCCGAGCCGACGACTCCCGTCAATCTGGACGACCAGGTGGCGACCAGCGTCGGCGAGACTCTCACCGCGGAAGCGCCCGTGCCGACGGCGCCGGCACCGGTGACCGATACCCCACCGCCGTCAGCGACCGAGGTACCCACGCTGGCGCCGCCGACCGACACGCCCAGCCCCAGCGCCACGGCCTCGCAGACGACCACGGGCACGGCCGTTGCCGGAGACCCCGTCACGGCCCTCGGGCAGTCTACTTGGCGAGACACCTTCGACAGCCCCAGCGGCTGGAACCTTGGCGAGGACTCCTTCACCGAGGCGGAGATCGAGGATGGGAAATTCATCCTCACCGGGCATTCCACTGCCGACGGTTGGCGCCTGACCTGGCCCGTGGTCGACGATGTCTACCTGGAGGCCACAACCGGCACCCAGACCTGCCAGGGGTCGGACGAGTACGGGCTGATGTTCCGGGTCCCCGATGTCCACACGGCCGACAAGGGTTACTTGTTCGGCTTCACCTGTGACGGCCGCTACTTCTTACGCACGTGGGACGGCGAGAACATGAAGACGCTGGTCCCTTCGACGGCTTCCTCCGCCATCCATTCCGGCAGCGACAAAACAAACCGGATCGGCGTGTGGACCGAAGGCGATGAGCTTTCGCTCTATGCCAACGGGACCCTGCTGGTGGAGTTCTCCGACGACACCTTCCCCGACAAGGGAGGGTTCGGCTTCTTCATCGGTGCGCGCACGACGGAGAACTTCACGATCGAATCCAGCGATCTCGCCTACTGGGATTTGCCCTAGACTCCTGGGTAGGCTCAAGCCTCAGAGGGCGCACGGCTACCCTCGGCCCTCTACCCGGCCGCAGTTGTCCCCGTTGCGCGCACATCGTCCCGGTTGGTTTCCGGGAATGCCCCCGAGGGGCCGACGGGCTTCTGAGTCCCCGCTTCGCGCACATCTCCCCGCTAGGTTTCCGGGAGCACTTTCCTAGAGGCAGGGCCCGACTCGACGGGGGCTTTTCTGGCCGCTCTCGTGGATGCGCTCGACAGCCAGCAGGTGGGAATTCCCTGGTAGATTCGGACCCAGCAGACCCCCGAAAAAGCCCGGCCGGAGAGAGTAGACGGCCGGGATCAGGCAGTGATGAGCCGACCGGCACGCCAGGGTGAGGAACCAACGCCGTCGTCGCTGCGGAAAGTCCGTAGCCGACCGGATAACCTGCTAGTCGAGAATCCGACGTCAGACCCGACGTCCGCCTGATCGGCCGGGTGGACTGCCCGGAGCTGAAACATGCCGCCTGGGCCCCCAAAGCAAGGTAGAGCCGTCCTTGATAGGGGATTGCCTTGATAGAACATTTGTGCTACTATCTATAGACATGGACCTTCGAGAGGAATTGCTGTCGTCAGGTGACGCTATGCGTTGGGAGGCCGACGACGCGCCTTCGGCCGGCGCCTCCCGCCTGCCCTGCGGGTCGGGTCCGCTGCCTGCGCGCAACGGCCGCCAAGCCTTGGTGATCGACGGCAAGGGGCGCGAACTGCCGATTTACCAGGCCGCCGGGCCGGGAAGCCGGCTCTTCCCTTTGCTCAAGTCGATGCTCACCACAGCTTGCGAGCGCGACTGCCTGTACTGCCCTTTTCGTGCCGGGCGGGACATGCGCCGAGCGACGTTCAAACCCGAGGAAATGGCGCGGGCCTTCGACGATCTTCACCGCGCCGGCGCCGTCCAAGGATTGTTCTTGTCCACCGGGATCTTCGCCGGCGGGGCCAACACCCAGAACAAGCTCCTGGACACGGCCGAGATCCTGCGCCGACGCTATGACTTCCGCGGCTACATCCATCTGAAGGTCATGCCCGGGGTAGAGCGCGGTCAAGTCGAACGGGCCATGCAGCTGGCGAATCGAGTCTCCATCAACCTCGAGGCGCCGGATGCCGCGCGGCTGGAACGGCTGGCTCCCCACAAGGACTTCGAAGGCGAGCTGCTCGCTCCTCTGCAGTGGATGCAGTCGATCCGCATGGGCGCTTCCAGCAAACGAGTCCGGCTCGCTTCCAGCGCGACGCAGTTCGTTGTCGGGGCGGCCGGGGAGAGCGATCTCGAGCTGCTCTCGACGACTGAGCGCTTGTATCACCATGCCAAGTTGCAGCGCGTCTACTTCTCCGCGTTCGAGCCGCTGCCCGGTACTCCATTGGAAGGCCTTCCGGCGGAGACACCGGTTCGCGAGCTCCGCCTCTACCAGGCGTCCTATCTGCTGCGCGACTACGGCTTCAACCTGAAGGAGTTCCCTTTCGACTCCCAGGGCAGACTTCCCCTTGATCGCGATCCGAAGCGAGCCTACGCCGACCTTGCGCTGGCCGAGGCACCGGTGGATCTGAACCGGGCTTCCCCCGAGGAAATGCGCCGGGTCCCGGGGATCGGACCCCGCGGCGCGGCCCGAATCGTCTCTGCCCGGCGCCTGCGCCGTCTTCAAGAACTGGGGCAGCTTCGAGCCCTCGGGGTCGTCGCCGAGCGAGCGGCGCCCTACATTCTGCTTCGTGGTCACCGCCCGCCGATTCAGACATCGCTGTTTGCCGAGGCGTATGCCGAGGCCCCGCTCCACCAGACTTCGCGCCTCTCCGCCTAGCCCGGATTCACGAAGGAAGGATTCCCATGCAAACCCCCATTCTCGAACAAGTGCGCACATCGCTCACAGAGAAACGCGATGGGCTCCGCCACTGGCTGAGCCGCAGCCCAGCGGAAACGAAATCCAGGAGGCTGGGGCCCGCCAAGGAGGAGGCAGTAGCCGCTCACCTCGTCCGCCTGGAAGACTCGATCGCCCTGGCCGAGGTCGGTGATCTGGGCCGCTGCGTCGTGTGTCACGACACGGTCGACACGGAACGCCTGGTCGTCGACTACACGGCGATGGTTTGTCTCAGTCACCTCTCGGCCGCCGAGGCGTCCCGCCTGGAGCGCGAAATCGAGCTGGCCCAGCTCGTTCAGCAAGCCTTGCTCCCCGGCGAGATCCCCAGCCTTCCCGGCGTGGAGATCGCCGCCTTCACACGGCCGGCGGAATTCGTCGGCGGCGACTACTTCGACTTCATCGCCTTCCAAACGGGGGATCTCGCATTGGTCATAGGGGATGTGGCCGGCCATGGAGTCTCCGCCGGCATGCAGATGGCGGGCGTCCAGGCTCTATGTCGGGCCATCATACCGACGCATCCCTCTCCGGCAGAAGCGGTCGACCAGATCCATCGGTTGTTCGTTCACAATTCCCGCTTCACCACGTTCGTCAGCCTGTTCCTGGCCTCGTACAACGCGGCGAACCGGACGCTCACCTACTGCAACGCCGGGCACAATCCTCCCATGCTGCTCAAAGCCGAGGGCCGTGGTGCTTCCCCGGTCCGCTGGCTGAATCCGACCGGCGCCGCGATCGGGCTGATCGAGGAGCCGGCTTTTGAGCAGAGCGTGATCCGCCTCGCCCCGGGCGATTTGCTCGTGATGTATACCGACGGGGTCGTCGAAGCGACCAGCGACGGCCGCGGCATGTTCGGACCCGAACGGTTGGTGGATGCGGTCCTACCCTCACGCGGCGGGTCGCCCGGGGATGTAGTCCGGGCGATCACAGGCGCGCTGGAAGAATTCGCCGGGCAGAAGGCATTCTCTGACGACGCAACGATTGTCGTCTGTCGGATCACCTGAGGCAAGGCGCTAAGCGGGTCGGCTCCTTCGAATTGTTAGGCATGCTGCGGTTGTTTTCGGCGTGCCGATCCGGGCTATTCAGAGGTTTCGAGGGCGGCTAGGAAGTCCTCGAACCTAGCGAGATGTCCCTCGCCCTTTGACCACCTGCGAATCTCGTGGCGATCGACAACGTTTTGATTGGCCACCATTGCGGCTTGGATGAGGCTCTGCCGGTCCCCGAAGTGGTAATACGAGGCAAGGCGATCCTTGACACAATCTGCAGGGGAGATGAGTCTGAGCGTGCCAGTCGCGAACTCCATCTCGTCGACTTGCCTTACTGGCTCTTCCCCGACCGTGAGCGGGCCCGGAGGAAACTCAATGAAATGATGTGCTTCTGGATGTTTGAAGTGTCGGCCTTGGGTTTCTTCGAATCCGATCTCTTTCATCGCCGAGGCGATTGCACGCCTACTTACGGCGTATCCCCTTACCAAGTCCAGATCCTGGGAGACGTATTTCCCACCGCTGTAAATGCCGACGGCCGCTCCTCCAGAGAACCACATCGATCCCTTTTTTCTTAGGTGAGAGTGAACGTAGGCGCCGATCGCTGCCTGCGACATTCCCTGGATCGGCTTCATTGTGGTTTCCCACGGCGCCTTGGCCTGCGTCGATTCATGAAGAGCCTCTCCTTCTCGGACTCAGGGTAGAAGGAGACGGCCTTGTTCAGTAGACCTGTCAACTCTGTTAGGAACGGATACTTTGGATTGAATGCGTATAGGCGCGTGCGACCAGCTTGCTCGCTTACGAGCACACTTCCGCGCTCCAGTTGTCGAGTTGCTTTTGGATTGAATAGAGCTTTGTATTGAAGAAACGAGCGATTTCGGTTGCGTATCCCTGCTCGCGCGCAAGGATGAAGACTAGAACGCGCTCGCTGCTGCAGTAATGGTACAAGCGTTTGCGCCACCAATTGTCTTGGTTGTACAACCAACGACATTGGCTATATAACCAACTTCGTTGGTACATGATATCAGAGGAAACCAAGATAAACAATGGGGAGCAGAATGCCTAACTCGGGATTACGTCCAAGCTGGCGTCGTCGTCCACGAGCTCAGGTGGCAGCCTTACCTAGACCAGATCATCAACTTCCGGCGGCGCTTGCGGGGCGCCTTCGGGCTGCGTCTCGCCGACGAGATCCATGCAGGAGCGATGATCACAATTCCGGCCCGCTCATTCGAATAAGAAGGAACGACCGCCTTGCGATGATGTCCGTCACCTCATTGAAGATCCCAACTTCAGGGACTCTCGCCACTCCTACTTCATCCAGGCGGCCGACCTTGCCTGGCGGGGAAAGAAGAAAGGGGCGTTTCCGCCCCGGATGGATCCTACTACCCGGATGGCCCGGGGTTGAGATCCGAGAATATCATACAACTAAGCCGGTCGAATTCAAGCCCCATGCCTTGCCGACAAGGAGGCCAAGAAGAAGCGGATCCGCCCTTGAGAGGCGACGCTTAGGCATGCCCAGCGAGACGGTCGGTCTGGCTAGCTGTGCGGATCCCCGAGCCCGGCGATATAAGATTCGACGAACAGCAATCCGTCCGGGCCGGCGCGCTGGATCACCTTGAGCAAGGCCTCCATCGTCGTCACCTCTTCCAGCTGCTCGTTGATGAACCAGCGCAGGAAATCCTGCGCCAGGTAGTCGTTTTCCTTCACCGCCTGGTCCATCAGGGTCCGGATCTGCCGGGTGACCTCATTCTCCCACTCGACCGAGAGCTTGGCCGCCGACTCGGCTGAGTCGATGTCATTGCGTGGAGCTTCGACGGCGGGAAGGATCACCTTGCCCCCAGCACCGGTCACGTAGTGCACGAACTTCATCGCGTGCACGTGTTCCTCGGCCGCCTGTCGGTAGAAGAAACCCGCCAGCTTGCCGAGCATCTCGCGCTCGAAGTGCGTGGCGATGGCCAGGTATTGGAGGGAAGCGGCCAGCTCCCGCCCGACCTGCGTGCTCATCGCCTGCGCCAGCTTGTCACTGATCATCATGGGATCTTGACTCCTGGGTGGGTGATTTCCCCTCCCCTCGCCCTATCTTACACCAGGCAAACTTCCTGGGAGCCTGAAGCTCCCGGGAAGCTTCTTCGTTACGGTGTGGACCCGACGAAGTCCAGCGCGTAGAGCCCATCCTGATAGTTCGGGTTGACGGCCAGCGCCGCGCGAAAATCCTCGATGGCCCCGTTCAGGTCGCCGAGCCGATAGCGGGCCCAGCCGCGCCACAAATGGGACTCCTCCGCCTTCTGCGTGCGGAACAAGGTGTAATCGGCCAGCTCCACCAGGTCCTGAAACCTGCCCTGGTTGAAATAGGCGATGTACGGACCGAACTGGTAGCGGGTGAAACGCCAGGGCAATCCGAGGCCGAGGGCGTTGTCGAAGGCGTCCGCCGCCTCGCCGTAGCGCTCGAAGTACACCAGGTTGCTGCCCAGGTTGAACCAGGCGTAGGGATTCTTCGGGTTCAGGTCGATCGACTTGCGCGCCGCCTCGAGCGCCTGCTCACGGTTGCGGTCCGGGTCGGCATCGTCACCCAACAGCGCCTCGATCTCACCCTGCGATTCCGGCGGATACAAGAAGAGATAGACCCGGTTGAACGCCTCCCAACCTTCGTCCAACTCGGCGTACGGAACGTTACGATCCGGACCCTTGTTCGAGTCCTGGGTGATGAACACGCCCTGACCGTCGTCGTACCCGGTCAGCAGAAGGTAGTGGCCCGCCCAGCCGCCGCCCCCGTCGTTCTCGTCGAGGAGGAACCCCTTCTCGATGATGACCGGGTAGCCCGCCGCCAGGAAGGACTTGAGGCGTTCCAGGCTGCCCCCGACGCGGAAATCGGCGTTCAGCCAGCCGGCCTGCGTGCGGACATAGTAGACCAGCTCCTCGACGTTGACGTTCTTGTCGCCCCGATCGGGCTTGAGCAGATTCGAGATGTCGAACTGATCGCCTTCCCACCCGAAGGTACGGAGCGCGAGCGACAGTGTCGCCGGACCGCAGTTGTTCCAATCCTGTTTCTCCCAGGCCGGCGCAGGCAGGGAGATGCTGGCCGGCAGCGGGGTCGCCGTCGCGGCCGGGGTCGCGCTCACCGCAGGGCTCCCCTCCGCTCCGCTTCCGGGATGGAGCGTGATCGCCGTCGGCAGGCGCGCGGCCGGCGTCGTCGCGGTGTCCAGCGCGCGGGCCGTCGGCAGCGTGTCGCCCGGCCTTAGCCAACCACGCACGATCCCCGACGCCGCGTCGAGCCGCCATTCCATACGGTCGTGAACGAATGGGACTTGGTAGACCAGGAAGATGAGGAGGGCCGCCAGCGCGGCCCCCGCGAGAAACCAGATGGCACGCGTTTGCACAGGCGGCGCATTATACCAGCCGCCTTCCCTCGGGCACCTGCTAGAATAGCGCGGTTGCGACCAACCCCATGGAACCGACAACGACGCTCGTGATCTTCGGAGCTTCCGGGGACCTCACCCGGCGCAAGTTGATTCCCGCCCTGTTTGAGCTCCATCGCAAAGGGCGCTTGCCCGAGCGCTTCCGCCTGTTGGGAGCCGCCCGCAGCCCGGGCGACGACGATGGATTTCGCGAGCAGGCCCAGCGCGGCCTCATGGAGTTCGCCCCACAGACTTTCGAGCCGGACGCCTGGAACGACTTCGCCACGCGGCTGCACTACCTCGATGGCGACTTCACGACCCCACCGGGCGTCGCCGCCCTCGACCAACGCCTGAGCGGGCTCGCCCACGATGCCGGTGTCGGCATGCCCCCGGAGCGCAGCAGCCGGGCTGCACCGCGCAATCTACTTTTCTACCTGGCCACGCCGCCCCAGGCTTATCTCGGATTGGTCGAGGCCTTGGGAAAAGCCGGCCTGGCGGACGATCGCGACGGGTGGCGGCGAGTGGTCATCGAGAAACCCTTCGGCAGTGACCTAGAGACGGCTCATCAGCTCAACGCCGAGCTGCACCGCCATCTGCGCGAAGATCAGATCTACCGTATCGATCACTACCTGGGCAAGGAGACGGTGCAGAACGTGCTCTTCTTCCGCTTCGGCAACAGCATCTTCGAGCCGATCTGGAATCGCAACTACATCGACCACGTCCAGATCACGGTGGCCGAATCGGTCGGCGTGGAGCATCGCGGGCGCTTCTACGATTCGGTCGGGGTGCTGCGGGACGTCTTCCAGAACCACTTATTGCAGCTGCTGGCGATGATGGCGATGGAGCCGCCGGCGTCCTTCGACCCCGAGGCCCTGCGCGACGAGCGGCAGAAGGTGCTGCAGTCGGTGCGGCCGATTCCGGTGCTGGAGGCCGCCCGGCACACGGTGCGCGGCCAGTACGACGGTTATCACCTCGAGGACGGGATCGACCCCCGTTCCCAGACCGCGACCTTTGGCCTCCTTCGCCTGTACATCGACAATTGGCGCTGGCAGGGAGTCCCTTTCTACTTGCGCTCGGGAAAGCAGCTGGCCGCCAAGACCACCCAGGTGACGATTCTCTTCAAGTCGGTTCCGCACGTGATGTTCCCCCTGCCGCCGGGCGAAGTCATCCGACCGAACGCCCTTTTCCTTTGCCTGCAGCCGGACGAAGGGATCCATCTGCGCTTTGAGGTGAAGGTTCCCGACAGCCTGCGCCGGTTCCGCTCGGTGGACATGGAGTTCCACTACGCCGAGGATTTCGGTCCGACCGCCATCCCCGAAGCGTACGAAAGGCTTCTGCTCGATGCCCTCAACGGCGACGCTTCGCTCTACATGCGCGCCGATGGCATCGAACTCGGCTGGGCGCTGGTCGACCCGATCCGTCGCGCCTGGGAATCCGGCACGCCGGAGCTCGAGCTCTACCCTGCCGGCAGCTGGGGCCCGCCGAGGGCGACGACGTTTCTCACCGCCGATGGGCGTTCCTGGGCCATGGGGTGCGGCGCGGAAAGTCACGCCAGAGCGCACCCGCCCGTCGATTGAGGACAGACTTTGGCCCCACCTCGGGGACATGGTCCCGATGGGTTTCCTGGAGCACCCTGCAAGGCTCGGCTGCGCCCCCAGGCTCGGGGGGGACTCGCCAACGCGCGGACGCGCAAGGGTCGGGGTTGAAACCCGCCCCTACACCAAAGGCCATTGACGAAGCTCGGGCCCCGGCGTCCGGATAAGGTGGGACTTCAACGGAGGGAATATGGTGCCTCAAGACCTTCGAGCATTCCTTGAGCTTCTGGACGCCCGCGGCCAGCTCAAGCGCGTCCGGGCCGAAGTCTCCGCCGAGCTGGAAATCACCGAGATCACCGACCGCGTTTCCAAGAGCCCGGCGGCGCGCAACCAGGCTCTCTTGTTCGAAAACGTGACAGGCAGCTCGATGCCGGTGGCGATCAATCTCTTCGGCTCGGAGAATCGGATGGCCTGGGCGTTGGGCGTCGAGCGGCTCGACGAGCTGGGAGAGCGCTTGGGGTCGCTGCTCGACTTTCGCCTCCCGCAGGGGCTGGGAGGGATGATCAGCCGCGGCCAGGACCTGCTCGGCGCGCTGCGCTCGATCGGCCTCGGCCCGTCCAAGGTCCGCCATGGCCCGGTTCAGGAGGTCGTCGAGCGCGACCAGCCTTCTTTGAACAGTCTTCCGGCGTTGCGCTGCTGGCCGATGGACGGCGGCCGTTTCATTACCCTGCCGCAAGTCATCACGCGGGATCCGGTCAGCGGCCTCCGCAATGTGGGGTTGTATCGTCTGCAGGTCGTCGACGATCGGCGGTTGATCGTGCACTGGCAGCGTCACAAGGGCGGCGCCGAACACGAACGCCGGGCGCGGCAGGCTCACAAAGAGTCCATCCCGGCCGCCATCGTCCTCGGAGGAGATCCCGCCTCGATGTGGTGCGCCTCGGCCCCCCTGCCCCCGGACATCGATGAGTACTTGCTGGCCGGGTGGGTCCGAGGGAAACCGGTCGAATTCGTCGACGCCGTCAGCCAACCGCTGGAGGTCCCGGCGCAGGCCGAAATCGTCCTGGAAGGAACCATCGATCCGAACGAGCATCTGCCGGAGGGCCCCTTCGGCGATCACACCGGCTACTACACTCCGATCGAGCCGTTTCCCGTCTTCCATTTAACCGCGCTCACCCGGCGCAAGGAACCGATCTATCCGACGACGATCGTGGGTGTCCCGCCGATGGAGGACGTTTGGATGGGGAAGGCGACCGAGCGCCTCTTCCTGCCGTTGATGCGCCTGTTCCTGCCCGAGATCGTCGACGTTTGCATGCCGGCCCAAGGGATCTTTCACAACCTGGTCCTGGTCTCGATCCGCAAGCGCTACCCGGGCCACGCGCGCAAGGTCATTCATGGGCTGTGGGGATTGGGCCTGCTGATGCTGGCCAAGGCGATCGTCGTCGTCGATGATTGGGTCGACGTACAGGACCTCGGGCAGGCCGCCTGGCAGGCGCTCGGCAATGTCGACTGGGCGCGAGACGCGGTCATCACGCAGGGCCCGGTCGACCATCTCGACCACGCCTCCTACCAGCACTCGTTCGGAGGCAAGATCGGCATCGACGCCACCGCCAAGTTGCCCGAGGAAGGCTATGGCCGAGGCTGGCCCGAGCGGATCGCCATGGATCCGGAGGTCAAGCGAAGGGTCGACGCCATCTGGGCCGAGCTGGGACTGGATTGAAAGGCAATGACAAACCGGGTTTCTTTAGGAAACCCGGTTTGTCCGGATTGAAAGGGGGACAACAATGCCTCGTCGACAGCTTACCGAGACTCCCGGTGCGGCATTCCACATCTGCAACCGTGGCGCCAATCGGAGGCAGATCTTCTTTGAGGACCGCAACTACCGGTTCTTCTTGGAGCGCCTGCGAGGATATCTCGAGTCTACACAAGGAGTCTTGCTCGCCTACTGCCTGATGCCCAACCATTTCCAGCGAGTCCTGCCGTTGGGCGCCCGCCCCATTGCGCAGATGGCAGTATCGCCCATTATTGAAACGAACTCCCTTCGCAGGGAGTTCGTCACCGCCAGGGTTATTCGCCCTGGCTGGGCTACCAACATGTTAGCCTAGGGCGCTACGGATGTCAAGGGTCGGGTCGTGGTCGCCTATCTAGGGGGGATTAATGGAAAGGGTCATAGTCTACATTGACGGTTTCAATCTGTACTTCGGCATATGCGACAAGGGCTGGCGCCGATACTTGTGGTTAGACCTTCCGGCTTTGGCCACAAGACTCCTTACGCCAGGCCAGCAATTGGTCGCCACGAAGTACTTTACCGCCCGCGTCCGAGCAGATCCCGGGAAGATTCGGCGACAGTCAACATACTTGCAGGCGCTTGAGGCACGGGGAGGCCTCACAATCCACTACGGCCGATACCAAGAGCGGACGAAGCAATGCCACAGTTGCCACGCGGCATGGACCGAGTACGAAGAGAAAATGAGCGACGTTCGATTGGCGTCTGAGTTGCTCCGGGATGCATACTCCGACCGCTACGACTCGGCCTTGATCGTTTCTGCAGATGCGGATCTCCAACCGCCGATCGAGATGATTCGTCTCGACCATCCACTAAAGAGAGTCGTGGCTGCTTTCCCTCCCGCAAGAGACAGCTACCATCTTCGCGGCATCGCCCACGAGTACTTCCGGCTCGGAAGAGCGCGCCTTTCGAAATCCCAGCTACCACCCGCGATCAAGAAGGCCGACGGGTTTCTCCTCCGAAGACCGGTCGAGTGGCAGTAAGCCCCCTGGGCGCACCACAACTCGCTAGAGGCGAGCCAGCCTGCCCGGCATCGATCCTGGGGTCATTCCACGCGGAGTTAAGCCGCGCCCGGCAGGTCTATCGCAGCTTCGTCGAGGACGTTCCTCCGAATCCTGCTGAGGCGAACGAATACCTAATGGAAAGAAACCGGGTTTCTTAAGAAACCCGGTTTCTAACTCACCCCAGCTGCAGCCCGATGTCGAACACGGCCGCGTACCCATCGGCGGTTTCCGTCGGCGCGAGCGTCATCTGGCTCCCACCGTCCAGGTAGATGCGATCCCCCTCGTTCCGCAACGTACGCTGACCCTTGCTCGCATAGGGCGGGTCGGCATAGACCCGGTCGGTCAGGTCATCATCGAAGAACAGCTGCGAAGTGAACTCATGACCCGAGCCCGCCTCGTCCTGACCGCGGATCTTGAAATGGAGGTGAACGGTGCGACCCTGGTACCAGCCTGGATAGATGGTCAGAAAGCGGGCAACCCCGTTCGAGTCGCTGACCTGATACCCGCGCAGGAACTTCTTTCCCACGGTATTGAAGCCTGGATCTTCCACGTCGGAGTACACCCCTCGCGCGTCGCAGTGCCACACGTCCACCATGGCGCCGGCCAGGGCGGTGCAGCCGCTCCCGGCGATACGGGAGACGACAAACATCAATTCGAGCGGCAGACCTTCCGCCTGCGTGCCATCCGAAGGATCGATGCGGATGTCGGACCGGTTGAGCAGCTCGTCGATGAAATACGGCCCCTCGGTCATCTCGGGCCTGACGACACAAGCCGGGACCGGAACCGCCTGAGCCGCAGAGGCGGTCCCAGCTGCCGCCTCGGCCGCCGTCGACGTAGGTCCTCCCAGCAGGCCGCTGGCCGTCGCGGATTCCCCTTGCGACGAAGTGGGGACGCCAGGGAGGCATCCAGCTAACAGCCCCGCCCCGACCGTCCCGAACAAGGCCAGGATTTCGCGACGCGTCAGAACGCTACCTACCGTCAGATCATCGTTGTCCATGGCTACCTCCGACCAGAATGCGATGAGTAAAGCGGAAGGCTACTTCGATCGCGTTTAGTCCGTGTGTAGAAAGGATGTGAATCCGTGCAGGTCCAGGTCAAGTCGGAGTCCTGGATCGGTCGGAGCTCTCGCCTCGCCCCTAGGCCGGTGCCGGCGCCATTCGGCGCCAGGCCACCGCCATCGCCAGAGGGATCAGCGCCACCATCGCGCCCAAGTACGCCATCGCCGAGTATCCGGCCGCGGCGAAGACGAGGCCGCTGGTCAGGCTGGCGATGGCCGATGACCCACCCACCAGCAGGTCATTCACCCCCTGAGTCCGGGCCCGCTCGCCGGGACGAAGCTGGTCCGCCAGCAGAGCCGATCCTCCCACGTAGCAGAAGTTCCAACCGAATCCCAACAGGAACAGGGCGACGGCCAGCGGGACAACATCAGGCGAAAAAGGCGCCGCCAGGCAGGCTAAGGTCAACGTGGCGGCACCGATAGCGATGACGGGTGTACGGCCCCAGCGGTCGGCCAGCCGGCCCGAGAAGACCGAGAAAGCATACATGCCGAAAGTGTGCGAACCGATAACAAGGGAGATGCTCGCCAGGGGATGTTCATGCTCGCGCATGTGCAGGCTGGTCATGACCATCACCATGACCATCACCACCTGGCCGAACATCATCGCCGAGACCGCCAGGAGGGGAGCCCGCCCGCGCAGGATCATCCCAATCGGGCGCGGCGGTCCGAGGCGAACCGTCTCCGTCTGGAACGCGACCGCTACTTGGCGGCCGAGGTCACGCGGTTCAGGCCGCAAGAGAAGGATCGTGACGATCGTCGCCATTCCGAAAAGAAGCATCGATGAGCCGTACGGACCGACCAATTCGTCGATCCCCGCTCCGACCGCCGCCGTCCCGCTCGGCGCCACCAGGACAACCCCGAGGATCGACCCGACCGCGCCTCCCAGGACCACCGTTGAGATGGCGCGCGCCCGCAAGGCCGGCGGATGGACATCGCCCGCGGCAAACCGGCTCAAGTTCACCGCGGCCCCACTCACCCCGATCAACAACAGACCGCCCAGGAAACCCGTCAGCGACCGCAGCATGAACGCCGAGCCGGCCAGGGCGGCGCCCACAGCGCCGAGCACAAGCCCTGCCGCCAGTCCGGCGCGGCGGCCCCGGCGCTCCGAGAAGTAGCCCCAGGCCGGTGACGCCAATGCCGACCCGACGAGGATCGTCGCCGAAGGAACGCCAGCCCAGGCCGGGCTGCCGCCCAGCTGGGCTCCGAGGATGGCATTGACCGTCGCCATCCCGATCACCGCCGCGCTGGAAAGGCTCATCGCCGTGAATAAGACCCAGCGAATGTTGCGGGCCGGGCGCGCGAACGCCGACGATTCCCATTCGGGCGACTTCAGCTGAGTTGCCTCGATCGCGGTCGCCATCGGAGGGCTCAGAAACCACGCACTTGGGTCGGGCGCACCGAGATCGGAATCCGGTAGTCCCCCAGGAAGGTGTCCGGCGTCATTTCCAGATCCTGGATGCTCTGTCGGTATTTGCGCAAGTAAGCCTTGATCCGCTCCGGCCGCATCTTGCTCTTTACCAGCCGCGCCTCCCCCAGCAAGACGACGACATCGTCGCCGTGCTCATCAGAATTGAAGTGCACCGCGACATGAGGCTGGCCCGCGATCTGCCGGATCTTCCCCGCCTTCGGACGAGAGAAGATCAGCAGATCCTTCCCGTCCCAATGAAACCAGACCGGGCGCGGCTGAGGCCGGCCTGCGGCATCGACGGTCGTCAGCCACACGACCAGGTCGCTTTTCAACCTTCGCTGAGCCCGCCGACCGAACGCACCCTCGAAGACGATACTCATGGCTGCTCCGCTGGAGAGCGGTGATTCTACGCCAGACCCGCTCCCGGCGAGCCGGACGAAGACGGCGAGCTTCGATGCTAGAATGGTTCCCCGGGGTGCCTGTCCTTCTCGATGGTCGTCGTTCGCCGCGCTGCCTCGTTCCTCGAACTCATCAAGTTCGAGCACACGGTCTTCGCCCTGCCGTTCGCCTATCTGGGCATGCTGATCGCCGCCGGGGGCCCGCCGACGGCGTGGCAATTCGTTTGGATCACGGTGGCGATGGCCGCCGCCCGCACGCTCGGGATGGGGGCCAATCGCCTGATCGACCAGCAGCTCGATGCGCGCAACCCGCGCACGGCGAACCGTCCCCTCGCCACCGGAGCGATCTCCCCCCGAACGGTGTGGATCGGCTGCGCATTCGCCGCGGCGATCCTCGGCCTGGCGGCGTACGCCCTCGGCCCGCTCACGTGGAGGCTCTATCCGGGCGCCCTGCTCGTCCTGGTCGCCTATCCGTTCACCAAACGGGTGACGATCCTCTCCCACTTTCTGCTGGGCGCCACCGATGCCCTGGCGCCTCTCGGCGCTTGGGCCGCGGTGCGGGGCTCTCTCTTCGGTCCCGGCGATCTGCCGGCATGGATCCTGTTTTTCGCCGTGACGTTCTGGATCGCCGGCTTCGATCTGATCTATGCCTGCCAGGACATCGACTTCGACCGGCGCGAACACCTGCACTCGGTTCCCGCCCGCTACGGAGCGCCCACGGCCTTGCGCTTGTCGGCGGTCTGTCACGCCTGGACCACGCTGCTTCTCCTGGTCCTGGCCCCGGTCTCCGGACTCGGTTGGATCTACTTCGCCGGCGCTCTTGCCGCCGGGTCGCTGCTGGCGTACGAGCACGCCATCATCACTCCGTCCGACCTGTCGCGCCTCGACACCGCCTTCTTCAACATCAATGGCGTGATGAGTCTCACCCTGCTGGCGGCCACGGCCGTGGATCTCGCCGTCGGCTAAGGAGGCATTGATCATGGTCCGTCGTCATCACCTGATCTTCATCCTGTCGGCGTTCGCCGCCGCCGCGTGCAGCGCGCAACCGGCCGAGCCCGTGACCATCCGGCTGGGGCTTCTCCCGATCCTGGAGACCCTGCCGATGCACGTCGCCCAGGCCGAAGGCCTGTTTGCCGAACAGGGCCTGCAGGTCGAGTTCGTCCCCGTCGCCTCCGCCGCTGAGCGCGATCAATTGATGCAGGCGGGGCAGATCGACGGGATGATCAACGACCTGGTCTCGACCGTCTTCTACAACCAGGCCGAGCCGCAGATCACCGTCGTTCGTCTGGCGCGCACCGCCACCAGCGAATACCCCCAATATCGGGTGCTGGCCGGCAAGGACAGCGGCATTGCCTCGGTCGACGGCCTGGCCGGTGTCCCGATCGGAATCTCCGAAGGCACGGTCATCGAATACGTGACGGATCGATTGCTCGAGGCGGAAGGGTTGACGGCCGATCAGATTTCGTATCTGGCCGTGCCTCGCATTCCCGACCGTCTGGCGCTGCTCGAGTCGGGTGAGCTCAAGGCCGCCACGTTGCCGGACCCGCTGGCCTCGTTGGCCCTCGCCGGGGGAGCTTCGGTCGTCGTCGACGACACGCGCCACCCGGAGTTCGGCAACAGCCTGATCTCGTTCCGTAAGAGTTTCGTCGACGAGAATCCGCGCGCCGTGCGCGGCTTCCTGGCGGCGATCGAAGAAGCGACCCGCCGGATTCAGGCCGACAAGGCGAGCTGGGCGGACCTCATCGCTGAGAAGCAGCTGGTCCCGGCCCCCGTGATCGAGGGATACGTGCTGCCGGATTTCCCCGAAGCGTCCGTGCCGAGCGAAGAGCAATTCGCCGACGTCGTCGCCTGGGCGAAGGCCAAGGGCCTGATCAACGCCGACGTCGACTACGCCGATTCGGTGGATGCCTCGTACCTGCCCTAGGAAGATCTTTCCGGTATGGCCGCGTCTATCGCCTCCGAGCCCTCACCCGGTCCCTCCCTGAGCGGAGCGGGGCCCTGAGCCGAAGCGCCGAGCGGAGCGAGGGGGCCCTGAGCGTTGCCGAAGGGTCGAAAAGGGCACACTTCGATATCATCCCTAGGGAGCGGAGGGACCAAGGAGTGACACCTCGAATGTGCCTGGTGTTCGGCCTCCGCTCCCGGGGAATGCTCTATCCGGCAAGACCCCCGCGACGGCAAGGTGCTCTGCGGGGTCCTATGGGGTCAACGGAATCAGCAGCCCGCAATGGGCGGTCGACCAGGGAAGGTGCGGCAGCCTGTGATCGAAGTTGATACGCTGACCTTCGCCTATCCCGGCGGCGCGCCCGTCTTCGAAGATTTCGATTGGCGGGTCGCCGAAGGCGAGGCATGGGCCGTCCTGGGCCCCTCCGGCTGCGGCAAGACAACGCTGCTCTACCTGCTGGCCGGGCTCCGCCATCCTACGGGAGGCGCCGTCCGCATCGCCGGAGAGGTGCTCGAACGACCGCGCCCTCGGACCGGACTGATTCTTCAGGACTACGGGCTGTTGCCGTGGGCGACCGTTCGAGAGAATATCGCGCTGGGACTGCGGGTTCGCAGTTTCTATGGGCCCGACGGCCGCCATGCCCCGAGCAACGAGCGATCGGGCCCGCTGGAAGATCGCCTGGAACCGTGGATCGCCCGAATGGGCCTGAGTGAGGCCGCCGACCATTATCCCGCTCAGGTCTCCGGCGGGCAGCGGCAGCGCGCAGCCATCGCTCGCACCCTGGCGCTCGATCCCGACTTGCTCCTGATGGATGAGCCCTTCGCCTCGCTCGACGCGCCGACGCGCGAGTCGCTGCAGAATCTCACTTTGCAACTGCGCTCCGAGCGCCGATTGACGACGGTCCTGGTCACCCATGCCATCGAAGAGGCGGCGATCCTCGGCCAGCGAATCCTTGTCCTCGGCCGGCCGCCCACGCGAAGCGCCCCCGTCATCGAGAACGCCGACTCCGTCCGCATCGACTTCCGCACGACCGCCGCTTACCACGACCGCTGCCAGGAACTTCGCCTGGCTCTGGAGAAGGCATGAGGCGCGGGGCCCTGGCACTGGCGGCGCTTGGACTGCTCCTGGCCTGGCAGTTGTTGGCCTGGGGCGTCCACCGCCCGCTACTTCCCGGTCCTTTCGTCGTTTTCCAGACCTTCGCCGTGGAACTGCCGGGGGAGCTCGGGGCGAATCTGGCGGTGAGCTTGTGGCGCGTCCTGGCCTCGATCGCGCTGGCGCTGCTGCTGGCCGTGCCTCTGGGCCTCGTCATGGGCCAGTCGGAGCGGGTCAATCGAGTGGTCTCCCCGGTGATCTACTTGCTGCATCCGATCCCGAAAGTGGTCTTCGTTCCGATCATTCTGCTGTTCTTCGGGATCGGCGACTTTCCCAAGATCTTCATCATCTGATCATTCCTGTTCTTCCAGGTGTTGGTACTGGTCCGCGACCAGGCGGCGGCGATCCGTCCGGAGCTGGTCGATTCGGTCCGCAGCCTCGGCGCCGGCCGGCGCGCCCTATTCCGCTTCGTCTATTTCCCGGCGACCTTGCCGGCGGTGCTCACCGCCCTGCGGCAGTCGATCGGTACGGCCGTGGCGGTGCTCTACGTTGCCGAGTTGTTCGCCACCCAGCGCGGCCTGGGCTACTACATCTACGTCAACGGCAGCACGTTTTTCGATTACCCCAAGATGTACGCCGGCGTGCTGGCGATGAGCTTGCTCGGCGTCCTGCTCTACTTCGCCGCCGACGGGATGCATCGCCGCCTGTGCGCCTGGCAATTCACCACGTGATTTCCTTTCTCAGTCCACTTCCCCTGCAACCCCCACCCCACCCTCGCGCGCACCCCGAGCCCTTCGGCTTTACTCAGGGCAGGCTCCGCGAGGGGCTCCCCCTGGGCGGACGGATCGAGACCCTCTTGGGCCGTTGCCCAGGGGGAGGGGGATTTGGAAAAGGGGGATGGGGTAGCAAAGCTCCCCCATCCCCCTTTTGGAATCCTCCCCCCTCTCCGCCCACCATAGGTCCCCGGGAACGGACCCGCACAGGCGGAGAGGGGGGTTGGGGGGTGAGGTCGACGCGCCCTTCCCATCCGAAAATCGGCGATCTCCTCCCGTCGATCTCAGGCTTCAAGACGCGCCCCTTAGGTCATCGAGGGTGGTGATGACCGCGCTCGAAGGCCTCGACCGCGCCGACGACGTGCGGCGCATGTTCGACCGGATCGCCCCTCGCTACGATCTGCTCAACACCCTGATGACCCTCGGCCGCGACCGCGCCTGGCGGCGCGAGACGATCCGGCGACTGCGAATCGACGGCGGCATTCGGCTGCTCGACCTCGGGGCTGGGACGGGCGACTTGGCACTCGAGGCGCGCCGCCGTGCCCCGGCCGCCCGCGTCGCCGCCGCCGATTTCGCCCCAGAAATGATTCGCCTGGCACGAAAGCGACGGGGCGCCGCCGCCGTCGGATGGATGATCAGCGACGCCCTGCACTTGCCTTTCGCCGGCGAGACCTTCGACACGGTTGTGTCGGGCTTCCTGCTACGCAACGTGACGGACCGCGACCGCGCCCTGGCCGAGCAGTATCGAGTGCTGCGGCGCGGCGGCCGCCTGGCTTGCCTCGATACGACTCCGGCGCAGCCGGGACCGCTTCGGCCGCTGCTCGACTTGTACCTGCGGCGGGTCATCCCGATGCTGGGTCGGCTTATCGCAGGCGATGCCGAGGCGTACAATTACCTGCCCGCGTCGACCGTGCGCTTTCTTTCGGCAGAGGAATTGGAGCGCCGGCTTACGACGGCCGGCTTTCGGGGGGTCGGGTTCGTCCGCCGGATGTTCGGGACGATCGCCATACACTGGGGGGAACGACCCGGGCAGTAAGTCTGACAAATCGCTAATCGCCAATCGCCGATGTTGCGGATTGGCGACTGGAGATTGGCGATTGGATATTTAGACCACCGGATGATCCCTTCCCCTCCCCGCCCCCGCCGCATCATCGTCGCCCTGACCGGTGCCTCTGGGGCCATTTACGGCATTCGGGCCCTGGAGATGCTGCGGACGCTGGGAGTCGAGTCCCACCTCGTTCTGTCCCCGGCGGCCCACGTCACGATCGCCCAGGAGACGGACTTCAAGGTGAGCGGGGTCACCGCTTTGGCGTCGGTCCATTACGATCGGGGCGACATCGGCGCCGCCATCGCCTCCGGTTCCTATCCGGTCGAGGGCATGATCGTCATCCCGTGTTCGATCAAGACTCTCTCGGCGATCGCCAACAGCTACGCCGACGATCTGATCGTACGCGCCGCCGATGTCACTCTAAAGGAAGGCCGGCCCCTGGTGCTCGTCGTGCGCGAGACGCCGCTTCACCGCGGCCACCTTCGCCTGATGGACCTCGCCGCCCGAGCCGGCGCGGTGATCTTCCCGCCGGTCCCGGCCTTCTACGGACGGCCGCAGACGCTGGACGAAGTCATCACCGCCACCGCCGGCCGGGCCTTGCTCCGCCTGGGAATCGACAACCCCGGCTATGCGCGCTGGGAAGGGATGGCCTGACCCGGGCGAGTCTGCCCACGTTCCGGCGGCTCGCGTTCCACCGCCGGCGCGCGGCAGCGAGTCGCGGGCGCCCAAGGATGTCCATTCCCCACGCACTTCCGTCGGTCATCCCCGGCGATGAGCTGCGCGACCTGCTGGCCGTCCTGGCCGAGACCTCGACCCTGACCCTGGCGACGACCGATCCGGACGGGACGCCCCGAGCGACGCCGGTCTACTTCACCGCCACGCCCGCAGCAGCTCTCGTCTTCCTCTCGGATCCGTCGACTCCGCACGCCAAGAATCTGTCCGACCGGCCGGCCACCGCGGCGGCGGCTTACCCCGATGTCGAGGACTGGCGAGACATCCGCGGTGTCCAGATGAAGGGAACGGCGGGGCGGCTCACGACGGACGCTGCTGAAGATGCGCTGGAGCTGTATCGCCGTCGGTTCGGTTTTCTTTCCCAGGTACCGGCGGCGCTGGATCGAATGTCGGTCTACCTGTTTCGGCCACGTTGGGTGCGTCTCATCGACAATCGGCGCGGGTTCGGTTTCGTGCGGGAATGGAAGTTGGATTGAACCCGCAGCCTTCCGCTCAAACCTCCATGGTAGGCTACGGGACCTTACCGAGCGACCTGGATAAGGCGGCCCGTCGTGGCGAACCTTCGTACGTCTGGCGCGCCGGACAGGAGCGCCGCCTGCGCCTCGTCCTGCAGGCCGCCGGGGACCTCATCGAGGGGCGGGTCCTCGATAACGGGTGCGGGGTCGGCGAGTATCTGGCACGTCTGGCCGACGGGTCGGGAGACGCGCACGGTTTGGAGTTTGATCTCGACCGCGCCCGCGCTGCGGCCGCCCGTGCCCGCCGCGCCACCGTCGTCTGCGCCGCCGGCGAACGGCTCCCCTACGCCTCGGTGTCCTTCGACGTGGTCTTGTCGCATGAGGTGCTCGAGCACGTCTTCGACGACCGGGCGGCGGCGGCGGAGAGCGTGCGTCTTCTGCGGCCCGGCGGGCGCTTGGTCCTGTTCGTGCCCAATCGCGGCTATCCCTTCGAGACGCATGGCATCTTCTGGCGCGGCCGATACCGCTTTGGCAACATTCCCATGGTGAACTACCTGCCGCGCCGATGGCGTGACTCGCTCGCTCCCCATGTGCGGGCCTATCGCGCGCGCGATGTGGCGCGCCTTTTCGAGGGCCTTCCCGTGACCATCCTCGATCGCCGCTTCCTATTCGGAGGTTACGACAACCTCATCGCGCGTTGGCCGCGCCTCGGCCGCCGGCTGCGCGATCTCCTGCAGGCGCTAGAGCGAACGCCGCTGCGGGCTTTCGGGCTGTCACATTTCTGGGTGCTCGAGAAACGGTAGGGCGGGCTGCCCGACCCTGAGTGCAACTAGGCCGTTGCCGCTTCGGAGGCGGGCTCTCCCAGTGGTAGGCCCCCGGCCTTAGCCGGGGCGCCTTTGAGTCGGCGCGTGCCCGGGCTAAAGCCCGGGACTACCAGTGGGACGCAAGGCCTCCGCCCGCCGCAGCGAGTCCCTCGCATAGCCTGGTCTGAGCCGGAAGACCGACGCTCGGTTCCGAGCGCAGGAAGGGAGAAGCCGAAGGCTCAGGTTGCCGAAAGGGAGCGTGCAGGAGGGCGGAGGCGGCTTTTCCTCGCCCTTACACGCCGGCGCGCACGTCGCCGACTTCCTGCACGTCCACCGGCACGCCGTCGATCTCGCGGGGGATGACATCTTTCGGCGCAAGCTCGACTGCGGGAAGCTTGCGCCTCACCAGGACGACCAGCGCCACCTGTTCCCCGCGCCGGCCGCCCCGCTCGCGCAAACCCACGCCGACCCCCAGAACGTTCGCCTTGGACAGAAGCTCGTCTTCATGAGTCTGCTTCACGCGCAGGGCCAAGCGAGTCAGGTCCTCTTCGCCGGTGCTCATGGCAGATCGAGTCCGAGCAGCTCGAGCACTTCGCCGATCGGATTGTAGATCGTCGTTTGGGCCGATCCGGCGAAAAGCAGGGCGACGGCCCGGAGCCCGGCGGCGGTCACGAGCAGAGAACCCGAGTCGCCGCCCTGAGACATCGGGCCTGAGAGAATCTGCCCATCGAAGCGGGCGGTCTTCCCGTCATAGTCGACGTCGACCGTCGCTTCGATGACCGTCACCTGGCCCGAGGTCAGTCCGGTGGTGCGGCCCGACTTGCGAACCCCCATGCCGAGGACCGCCGGAGCCGTCCCGCTGGGACGTCCGATTTCCAGGACGTCGTCACTGACATCCGAGTCGGCGAGCGGTCGAGCGACGGCGGCGTCGACGCGGTTCGTCGCCCCCGGGTCCTGCTGGTAGGTCTCCAGGCGATGCTTCGATCCGATGACGCTTGCGATCCAGTTGCCGGCGTCGACGATCCAGCGCGCCACCCCGCAGGTGGCGGGCTCACGGGTGTAGGCCAGCGGGACGAAGCGCTCGAGCAGCGCGATCGTGTCGCTTTCCTCGCGGCCGCCGTCGGCTGTGCCCGGCTGCAGGATGGGGTCCTCCAAAGCCGCTTCGTTCCCGTTGGCCAGCACGTGGTTGTTCGAGAGAATCAGCCGGGCCCCGGTGGAACGGTCGCGCACGATGCACCCCAGCGTCCCGGCGGTGATCTGATAGTGCCCAATGCTGACTCCGCCAGGCGCCGGGCGCCAGCGATCGGTGCGCGCCGCCTGCGCCCGCAGGTCCCCGACCTCCAGCACGTCGGTGGGGATCCCGCCGACCTCGGCAGGGATCATCGCCTCGGCCGCCAGGCTGTCGACGGGACGCTTGCGCCGGACCAGCGCCATCACGCAGATTTCGTCCGAGAGCTTGCCGCCTCGCTGACGGAGGCCGACGCCGATCCCGACGACGTTCGGCTTCGCCATGAGGTCGTCGTGGAATTGCAGTTTGACGCGAGTTGCGCTTTCGACAGTGGGCATGGATCACCCCTTTTCTAGCGTATCGCTCGGCTACGAGTATACGGCACTCGAGAAAGGGGTCCGCAAGCCAGCCCGCTTCCACGGCATGGAATGACACCTGCCCGGCTCCAAGAGGAGCCGGGCAGGAGAAGGGGCAAAGGGACGCCCCGGTGGATCGTGAGTGCCGTCGGCCGGCGTCTCAGGGTATGACGATGAAGCTCCAGACCGGCGACCAGTTGCCCGGACCGTTGGTGCCATTGGCTCGCACGCGCCAATCGAAGACCTTTCCGGCGGGTAAGTTCGAAGTGGGCACGAAGGTCGAGAGAGCCGGAGAGACGTTCGCCACGAAGGTCGTGAAGAGGTTGTTGGTCGAGACCTGGATAGTGTAGGACGTCGCGCCCGACACATCGCTCCAGTCAAACGTCGGCCGCAGGCTCGTTGAAGTTGAGCCGTTTGTCGGCGAGCTCAGGACAGGTACGAGCATCCCCGTGCGGAACGTCCGGACCGCCGACCACTGGCTCTTCTCCGTCGCCGCATTGACCGACCTCACCCGCCACCAGTACGTCCTACCTCCCACCAACGTCACCGTGGTGTGGCTCGACGAGACCTCCGTCGCACTCTCCGCCAGGTCCGTGAACCCGACGTTGCGCGATACCTCCACGTCGTACCCCGTCGGCGATCCCGTCGAGGCCCCCCACGTCAGCGTCGGGGTCAGCGTCAGCACCAGCGCATTCGACGCCGGCAACGCCAACACCGGCACGCTCGGCGGGTTGGCGCTCGTCAGGCTCCGCGTCACCGACCAC
>Ga0209341_10000977_pt1 | contig 28879 bp, 25 predicted proteins | sample RifCSP13_2_FD_184020 | JGI IMG/M metagenome (GOLD analysis project Ga0209341, IMG submission 184020) | Soil microbial communities from Rifle, Colorado - Rifle CSP2_sed 13_2 (SPAdes) (version 2) | ecosystem: Environmental > Terrestrial > Deep subsurface > Rock core/Sediment | place: Rifle... | reverse complement strand
TCAGCCTTCCAGGTTTCGCCGGACTCCTCAAAGGGAAGCTAGGGCCCGAGCTGGCGGCACGAGCGCGGGTCGCGGGCGTCGGCGGCATCCTGCATTCGGACGAGCTGCCTGGGATGGGCGTGACAGCGGAGGAGGTGGCGGCCGTCGCCGACCGACTGGCGGGGGGTTCGCAGGACGCGTTCGTGCTCGTCGCAACGGAGGAGCGACGGGGACGCCGCGCGCTCCACGAGGTCGCGAACCGAGCGGCGGAGGCCTTTCGCGGGGTCCCGCTCGAGACCAGAGATCCCCGAGCGGATGGGACCACGGTCTACTCGCGACCGCTGCCGGGACGCGCGCGCATGTACCCGGAGACGGACGTGCCGCCCATCCGAGTCACGCGCGAGAGGCTCGAGCGGCTCCGAGCGCAGTTGCCCGAGATGCCCGAGGTGCGGCTTGCGCGGATTATCGAGACATACGGGCTGCCCCGCCAGCAGGCCGCGCAGCTCGTCGAGGACGGGATCGACGACGCCCTGGAAGCAATCGTCCGGGAATCCGGGGAACCTCAGGCGGTCGCCAACGCCCTCACGTATCAGTTCGCGGAAATCCGGCGTGAGGGCATCGACGTCGACGCGATTCCCCTCGAGAGACTTCGCGAGCTCTTCCGCATGTTCGCGAACGGCGCATTCGCCAAGGAGGCGATCCCCGACCTGCTGCGCGCGATGGCGCGGGACCGGACGGACGCGGGGACCGCCGCCAAGTCCCTGGGACTGGCGGCGATGTCGGAGCGGGAACTCGATGCGGCCCTCGACGCGATCGTGGCAGCGCACGGTCCGATGATTCGAGAGCGCGGGGAAAGGGCGCTCCCCGCCCTGATGGGCGTCGCGATGGGACAGCTCCGCGGGAGGGCGGACGGGGCGGTGATCAGCGAGAAACTCAGGGCGAGAGTCGCCGCCAATTTGGGGTCGAACGAGCGTCGCTGACCCGCCGCGCCACTCCATAGAAACCGCGAAGGGAACCTATTTAACACACCACCCTATTCGGCGCCGTGGTCGCCATGCCAAAGCGAGGGACGAAGGGGAGCGATTGGTTCGACTCCCTCGACGCGGAGCTCCAAAAACAGACCGCGGAGATCCTGCAGGACGTTGGCCAGCAGACGTCGAAGCGCGCAGAGATGAACCGGACCCTCATCGAGGACGCGTGGAAGATCTGGAAACGGTTCGCGGCGGCGAACGTCCACCTCACCCTCGAGCCGAACTACGACCGGTGGGCGATCTTCGAGGACACGTTCCCCGACGGCGCGTGGCACTGGCGGGAGGCGTTCAACCTGGCGGCGGTGACGGCGATCAGCCTCACCGACCGAACGCCGGACCAGGGCCGCGTGGGCGACTCCCTCAAGCTCGTATACGTCGAGGTCGACGGGAAGCCGAGGGTCCGCATCACCTTCGAGTACTGCGAGGGAGAGCACTATTACAAGTATTCGGGCTGGAAGCGCATCTGGTCCGTCCATACGCTGCTCGACGCGTCCGTCGAACGCCTCGACATGGACAACGTCCACAAGGTCTTCTCGGACGTCGTCAAGACGTGGTTCGAGAGCCACCTGCGGCGGAACCGCGACATCCTGATCCGCCATCTGAAGAAGAACTACGAGCGCGTCGAGACCGTCAACGTGTAGTCACACGATTTCCAGGACGAGCCGCCATAGATCCGGGGTCTCCTCGAACGTTCTCGAGCGGTACCGTGCGAACCGCAGGCCCGGGTCCACGAGCGCGTCCGGGCTTCCCCCTTGGACGGTGACGCCGACGAAGACAAAGGAGCCGCCAGGACCCGCGGCGGGCCAGGTGAGGTTGAGCTCGTCGAGGAAGCAGCCCGGGCACTCGACGGGAAGGTTCCGGAACGGCTCCAACACGGTGAGCGTCAGGAACGTTCGGCCCCCGCTCTGGGTCACGTTCAGAAAGCGGGGCTCGTCCTGCGGACGCTCGAGCTCGAAGGTCAGGAGGCGGGGGTTCGCGCGCTCCCCTCCGTCGAACCACAAGGACTCAGCGCGATCGATCTCCTGCGCCGTCGCGTTCCAGAACGTCGCGTTCATCATAATTTTCGCGTAGAGGCCCGCCGCGGGCCCCCAGAACGTGAAGTCCGCGCGGTCCTCGAACGTCGCCCATGCCTGTCGCTCGAGAGGCGAACGCGGTTCCGGGACCCCCTTCATCCGGAACTCCAGGACGACCTCCTCCGCGCTCGTGAGGATCACGCGGGCGTTGATGGCAACCGGGCTCGCAAGATCGCGCTCCGCCTCCAGGGGCGGTTCCGCGAGCAGGAGGCGCTCCGCGGCCTCCGAGGATAGGCCGAAGGCGAACCACGCGGGCAGAATCAGCAAGGCGACGATCACCAAGGGGGCCACGCGACCCCTGGCGCGTTCCATCGCGGGCAGTCCCTGCGCCTCCTTTGAAAGCCGGACGCCCGCAAACACGAGACCCGCCCCGATCATGAGGAGGAGCAGAAGGTACGTGATCACGGAGTCCGGTGCGAGGAAGGCGCTCACCGCGTTCGGGATCGCCGCCACAGGGAGGGGGACGATCCAGAACAGGACGACGTAGGCGAGCTGACGGCGCAGGGACAGCGCCGGTGCCACGAGGCGGAGCACCTCCGCGCTGACCGCGTATCCGGTCGCAACGGCCCAGAGGATCCCCACGACGAAGAACGCGATGCCGAGGTGTGTCGGAGCGTCGAGGATCGCGACGATCTGGGCCGGGTCGCCGCCGGTGGCGCCGAAGACGCCGAGGGCGAGGTACGCGAAGGAATACACGAGGAGGATCTCGAGCAGCGCGAGGATGAAAATGCGACCTGCGAACGTGCGGACCCGCGGGTACAGGAGAAAGACGACGAGACCGACGAGAATCTCCACGAGGATCCCCGCGAGGACGACAAGGACGCGAACAGCGTCGTGGGTGCCCAGGGAGAGATGGAGGAGCGTGAACCCCGTCACCGGTGAAACGTACACACCGTAGAAGGAACCGCCTGCGAGGGCCGCGAAGAGGCCGTGGCCCCCGATCTCGTGAAGCGCGACGCCCAGCCACCGGGTCACGAGGAACGCCGCGAGCGTGAGAAGGGCGAACGGCACGGGCCGCCGCAGGTCCACGACCGCGCGAAGGGGTGCGGAGCTTATGGCCCTACCGCTTCTTCTTTGGCGGCGGGGGCTTGAGCCCGAGGTTCTTCGCGAGCTTGCGCCACTCCTTGTCGTCGAGCCACATGACCTTCAGGTATTCCAGGATGTCCTTGTCCGTCATCCCGAGCCTGCGGCCTTCCTCGATGCACGCGCGGTACGCCTCGAGCTCCGTCGGCCGATTCTCGTACGTCCAACGATTGTGGAACAGCGGCCGGCCGTCCCAGTGCTGCTTCACGTGGACGAGCTCGTGGACGACGTCGAGGTAGATGTCCCGCGGGTTGCCCGTCTTCAGGTAGTGCGCCGACACGAGGAGGTGTCCGTCCTTGTCCGAGACGCCCATATACCCCCAGCGCGAGGAGAAGAACTCGATGTCGATCTTGCGCAGGGCCTCGGCCGTCTTCGGGCCGAAGATCTTCTGCACGGCCTCCACGTTCTCGAACCCCTTGAAGAACTCCGTGAACCGGTGGTACTTCACGGGGACGGTTCGCGGGATCGTGACCCCGACGGACCGGGGGTTGAAGCGCTTCGCCATGCCGCCGGGAAGCGAGGCTTCGCTTTAAAGTTAGGCGGGCCTCACCTTTGCGGGCCTTCGGACCGCCGCCGCGCAGCGCAGCACGGCGTGCCGCCACAGCAGAACTCGCGAGCTTTGGCGGTTGCGAGGGCCTGCACTGGATTCAGGGACATCATGACTTCACCTCTTTCGATTTGTACGCTCGGATCGTGACCGACGAGGCGGGAAGGCCGACGTCGCCCGTGGGCCACGCGCGGTCGTCTAGGATTTCGAGGCCCTGGAACCCCGCGCCGTGGATTGCCTCGAGATATTCCCCGCGGATCATCGCGCCGCCAACGCAGCCGCAGACGTCCGCGATCTCGAAGGCACGCTCCTTCACGAGGTCCGAGACGACGAGCCGTCCGCCGGGCTTCAACACGCGGAAGGCCTCGCGGAAAACCGCTCCCTTGTCCGGGCTCAGGTTGATCACGCAGTTGCTCACGACCACGTCTGCCGTCCCGTCCGCCAGGGGCAGCCGCTCGATCAAGGACTTGTGGAATTCCACGTTCGGGATTCTGTGTTCCGCCGCCAGTGCGCGCGCTTTCTCGAGCATTTCTGGGGTCATGTCGATCCCGACGACCCGTCCTGGCGGGCCCACGAGGTCCGCCGCCAGGAAGACGTCGACGCCCGCGCCGCTCCCGAGGTCTACCACGACTTCCCCGGGGCGGAGCGCCGCCAGCCGGACGGGATTGCCGCTCCCGAGGCCGAGGAACGAGCCGCCCGGGATCCTCGATAACTCCTCGACCGAGTACCCTGAATCGCAGCAGCCGAGCGGCTCGCCGGCCGCCCCTTGGACCGCCTTCGCGTACCGCTCGCGCACATGTTCGTGTAGTTCCGATTCGTTCGCTGCCATTTTATCTACTATCATGCAGTAGTAGACAAGTTTATCTAGGTTTCCTTCCCTTGCCTACTCAGATGTCGGAAGTGAAGGAGCGGGCGAACGTGCTCCTCGAAGAGGTCGCCGCGTCACGCCAGAAGGAGATTGCCGCAACGCTGCGGGACCTAGGGCTGACCGGGTACGCGGCAGACGCGCTCTGCGCCCTCGTGCGACTCCCGGAGGCGACCGCAGGGGACCTCGTGACGAAGACCGGCATCCCGGACTCGAAGATCTACTACGCGCTCGAGGATCTGGTGGAACGCGGGCTCGTGGCGGTGCAGCCCGGGAAGCCGAAGACGTACCGCGCGGTGCCCGCGAAGGACGTGGCGGCGCACTTGGACCGCATGCTCGACGCGAAATACGAGAGGGAGCGATCGTCGGTCGCCCGGGTCGCGTCGCTCCTCGAGCCGCTACAGTCCGCCGCCAAATCCCCAATGACGGATCTCGCCTACGTCGTCAAAGGGCTTACGAACGTCGTTGCGCGAGCGCAATCGATGATCGCCTCCGCGAGGAAGGAGATCGTCGTCCTCGCCTCCGAAGAGGCGTTCTTCCGCAAACTTGAGCCGGGGCTTGCGAAGGCGGCTCGTCGGCGGGTGAGGCTTAAGTTGGCGGTTCCGGACATCGCGCTCGGAAAAGACCTCGCGAGAGTCTCGGAGGTCCGGGCGATTGCGTGCAACTGCCTGATCCTCGTCGTCGACGGAATGCAGGTGCTGACCGTCTCCGGCACGGACAGCGAGTCCCCGTACGGGATCACATCCACGGATGAGACGCTCGTTCGCCTCGGGCTTGAATATTGGGAGAGCCCGAGATGCTGCGCCGCGTAGCAGAGTTGCCCTAGGCGCTAGCCTGTCGGGGGGGCAGGCGGAGGGGGCGGCAGGGCATGCATGTCTTGCGCGACATGGGGCGCCAACGCCGTGCCGTCGGGCGCCTTCTTTGGGGGCCTGCTCTTGCGGTAGTTATCGAACGCGATGAGCCCCACAATAATCAGGAGGACGAGGAGCACCAGGATTCCGACCCAGAGGCTCTGAATCGCCGCCAAGAGCTCGTTGGCCTTCGGCGAGACGGCGCGGACCTCGACGGTCATCGTCACCGTGTTCGTGTTCCCCGCCTCGTCCCGAACGGTCAGGGTCACGTCGTACGTGCCGGGGGCCGCATAGTCGTGCGAGACCGAGGGGTCCGTGGAGATCGCCCCGTCCCCGAAGTCCCATTCGTACGAGGTGACCGCGACATTGTCCGTCGAGGCGCTCGCGTCGAAGAACGCGGGCTGACCCTCGTTCACGGCGCGGTCGGCGCCGCCGAGGGCGGTGGGCGCTTCCGTGTCCCGCACGGTGACCGCGACGGAGGCCGAGTCCTCGTTCCCGGATCGGTCCCGGACCGTGAGGATGGCGGTGTGCGTCCCGGGCGTGGGATACGCGTGCGTCGACGCCGACCCGACCGCCCCCGTCCCGTCGCCGAAGTCCCATTCCCACGCGACGATTCCGAGGTTGTCCGTGGAGGCGAATCCGTCGAACGAAGCGAGCGCGCCTTGGTCGACCGCCGCGGTCGCCGATGTCGCCGCCGACGGGGCGTGCACGTCGAGCACCGAGAAGAACACGTCCTGCCCGGAGACCCTCTCGTCGGTCCAGGCCGCGAACACGTCGCCGCCCGGGCCGACTGCCACCGAGGCGCTCATCTGGTCGTTCGCGAAGATCGCGTCGTCGTTCGCGAGCATGTTCTCCCCCCAGGCGACCCCGTCTGGCGACGACGCCGTGTACACGTCGAACCCCGACGTGCCGAACGTGCGCGCGTCGGACCACATCGCCTGGACCCTTCCCGCGTCCACCGACAGGCTCGGAGAACTCTGCCACGTGGCGCCGAGATCGTCGTTGACCTGCGCGTTCACGGTGAACGTCGTACCGCCGTTCATCGACCGCGTGGTGTAGATGTCGGGGGCCGTGGCGGCGTTGCGGCTGTCGATCCAGATCACGTAGACCGCGCCGGCCTCGTCGACCGCGATCGAGGCCGTGTCCTGGGCGGCGCCCGCGCTGTCGTCGTTCACGAAGATGTTCGGGGTCCACGTCCCGCCGAGGTCCGTGGATTTCGAGAAGTAGATGTCGCGGCCCCGGCCGGCGCCGCGGGGGTCGTCCCACACGGCGTATACGGACCGGTCCGATGCGACCGCCAGAGAGGGGCGGGCCTGCTCGACCGCCGTCGCGTCGTTGTTCACGCGGGCGTTCGGGTTGAAACTGAGCCCGCCGTCCGTGGAGTTCGCATAGTAGATGTCGGGCCCCGTGGTCAGGGCGTTCCGGTTGTCCTCCCAGACCGCGTGGATGAGCCCCGCGGAATCGACCGCGAGGTCTCCGTTCACCTGGAAGTTCGCCGTGACGTCGTTCGCGCGGACGTTCCCCGGGAAGCTGAGACCGCCATTCGTCGACTTCGCGAAGTAAACGTCCGTGGTCCCCCCGCGGGTGTCCGTCCACAGGACGTAGATGCTCTCCGCAGCGTCGAGCACGAGGGAGGGCCGGCTCTGCGAGGCGCCGCCCGCGTCGTTGTTCACGCGCACCGGATCCGTCCACGTGCGGCCGCCGTCCGCGGACTTGGAGAAGAAGACGTCCGATTGCGTCGTGGGACCTCCCCAGCCCCCGTAGGCGACGTACAGCGTGCCCGTCGGGCCCACGGCGAGGGAGGGTTGCGACCCACCGTAGGCCGGCAGCCCGTTCACGATCACGTTCGTGCTGAACCACGGCGCCGGGGGCGCGGCGGCGGCCGACGCGGGCATGGAGACCGGCGCGGCGAACAGGGCGACCATCAGCGCGATTGCGGCAGGCACTCGGAGAACGCTCAGGGGAGCCATCGTGCACCTCGAAGGGAGGGCACGGTTCATTCCGTGCCATACTTAAGCGGAGCGGTGCGGTTATCGAATCGCGTAAACACCATGGGTCTGGAAACGGTCGGTCGGGTTCCGTGACATCTGCGGGTGGTTGCCGTCAGGCCGCCTCCGCGAGACACTCCACTCCGCTCGGCTCCTCCCGTGCGCCTTCCCTCGCGAGAAGGTCGTAGAGGGGAATCACCACATCACGGCGGAGGGCACCGGGCCGGAACCGTACGGCCCTTGCCAGGGCCTCGTTCGAGGCCAAGGCGGATTTCAGGATGTTCAGGCCCGCGTTGTGCTGGCGGTCCATCTCCCAGTCGCACGCGAGGCACACGAAGTCCTGGCCCACCCTGTCTCGGCGCCGAGCGCCACACGCTGGGCAGGTCTTGCTAGTCCATGCTGGATTGACGTTGATGATCGGGACGCCCGCCGCGACCGCCTTGTACGCGATCTGGCGGTGGAGTTCGCCTTGCGGCCATGAGGAGAGACGTCTTCGCATCCTCCGACCGCGCCCGCCTCCCTGCGGCATCCGGAGGTCCTCGAGGACGATGGCGGCGCGCCGTTCCGCGGCGGCGGCGACGAGTCCCTTGCTCACGCGGTGGAGCCGCTGGCGCACCCGGTCCCGCTCGCGTCGTCCCTCTCGATGGAGCAGGCGGCGCATCAGGCGCCGGTCGTTCGCCTTCTTCCGGGCGAGCCGTCGGCGGCGTCGTACGTGGGTCGCCTGCACGACGCGGACCCCGGGGAACGGGACGGACACGAGGCGCGCCTCGCCGTCCCCGACCGCCACGCCGTCTAGGGACGACTCGTTCGTGTCCAGCGCGATGGCGGCTTGGGGCGCGTACGGGTCGGGCGCCGCCTTCCGGACGACCACGACGATTCGGTCGGGGGTCACGGTAAGGGACCCCAGCCCCCACGAGGGATCCCTAAGCATCGATCTGTGCCATGTGGACAGGGGGAGGACGAGCTGTACGCCCTCCGTCCCGCGGATCGGGATGCGCAGTCTCCCCGTCTCCCGGTCGAGGCGGTAGGACTGGTTCTCCGCCTTCAGCATCGGGCGTCGCAGGTACGGGACGTTCGTCCTCCTCCCTCGCCGTACGCGCCTCCGGTAGGACTTCAGCACCGCGAGTGCGACCTCGAACGCGCTCGGGATGTATTGCTTGTGCACGTCGTGCTCCGCGGAGAGGGTGCTGTACGCGGCCTTCGCGAGGCGCGATCGAGAGCGTAGATCCTCGCGGAGGGCGAACCGGATCGACCGGTTCACGAGCAACCGGAACTCCCCGAGGAGCCATCGCAGGGGCGCGGGCGGGTCGTCGAGGGGGAACGAGAGGCTTCGAACGAATTGCGCCGCGGGCATCGACGTTTCCTCGGGTTCTGCCGAGATGAACGTTCCGTCGGGCAGGGTGAAAGTGCTTCGCATCGAGAACTCCCGAGGAACGACCGCTCGGTCGAAACGTATATGCAGCGAACCCGGCATCGCGACGGCCCCATGCCGCGGGTCCCCTGTGGGTGCTGCGAACAGATCCGCCTTTCGGATCGCCGGTACCGCGCAAAGCCCGCGGCCCACGACCTCGATTCCTCGTTCCCGCGGTGCGACATCCACTGGCGGTTCGTGTGCGACACCTGCGGGCGGAGCCACCACTTCAACGGGGTCGCGTGGTGCCCCACCGGCCGGAAGTTCCTATGCATCAAATGCGCCCGCCGTCATCGGGCGGTGCGCCGCCCCTTCTGGCGGTGGACGTACTTCTACGGGCTGACGTGCCCGACATGCGGCCGCGAGCACGCGGCACTGGATCGGCTCGAGTTCGACGGGAAACACCCCTGGCAGCGGAACGCGGCGTCCGCACGTGAGAAGCATGGCATGAGCCGCGAGAAAGAGGTCGTGCCGCCGTGGTCGTACTCCCTCGTCGAGTCGCCCGGCGACGTCACGGACGCGAAGATCGCCGCGCAATGGGACGCGCTCGCCGACGTGTGGACGTCCGGGTATACGGAACTCGGCGATGTGAACCGGCGGTACGTGATCGACCCCGTCCTGTTCGCCCTCTTGGGCAACGTGAAGGGCCTTCGGATCCTCGACGCGGGCTGCGGCTTCGGCTACCTCTCCCGGCTCCTCGCGAAGAGGGGTGGCCTCGTGAGCGGGCAGGACGTCTCGAGAAAGTTCATCGGGATGGCCACGGAGATGGAGCGGACGGACCCGCTCGGCGTCCGGTACCGGCTCGGGAGCATCGTCGACCTCGGAGCCTCCGCGAACGGGAGCTTCGACGTCGTCGTGTCGAACCTCGTGCTCCAAGACGTGCGAGACTATCGGAAAGCGATCCGCGAGATTGCACGGGTGCTCCGGCCGACAGGCCGATTCGTCTTCTCGATCATGCACCCGGCGTTCGCAACGCCGCCCATCCGGGGATGGGTCCAGGAGCCGCGAGACTCGAACCGCAACGAGGACCGCCAGTACGTGAAGGTGGACCGGTACTTCGACCGGACGACGGAGGCCTGGGGGTTCGGGGACGGTCCCCGGGTGACGAGCTTCCACCGGCCACTCCGCGACTACTTCGAGGCGCTCGCGGACGCGGGCTTCGTCGTGCGCCGACTCGAGGAGCCCGTGCCTCCGCCGGAGGCGATCGAGGAGCGCCCGCGGGACTTCATGAACGAGTACGACCGCGTGCCCCTCTTCCTCATCCTGGAAGCGCTGAAAGCTTAGGCTCCGTGATATTCCACGGTCGCATGGCTCGGCCTCGGCTCCCCGCTGAGGGGTTGGATCTGGTAGTCCAGGACCTCCGCGAGCACCTGCTTTGAGACCGCCGTGAACAGGCCCTCGATCCCCTGTCCGGTCTTCGCGCTCGTGTAGAACCAGAAGACCTCCTTCATCCCGAACACATGCTCGATCTCCTCGTCGCTCGGCCGCCTCATGAGCTCGGGGAGGAGGTCGATCTTGTTCACCGCGTACACGACGGGCACGTCCCCGACGGCGCCCCGTACCCACTCGACCCACGTCTCGAGCGCGTCCAGGGTCGACGGCCGCGCGATATCCGCGACGGCGATCACGCCCTGCGCCCCCAGCAGGTACGACTCCCGGAGCTCGTCGCGGACGAACCTCTCCCCCATGATGTCCCAGAGGGTCATGTCCACGCGCACGTGCCGGTCGACCTCGAGGCCACGGAAGTGCAGCTCCCGTTTCGTGACCCGCGCGCCCAGCGTGGCGGCATATGCCTCGTTGAAAATGTCCAGCACGAAACGGCGGACGACGCTCGACTTGCCGACGGCGGCTTCGCCGACCATGCAGACTTTCATCTTCACAAGCTCAAGGTCCGTGAGAACACCCTGGCGACGGGATAACATGCGTCGCGACCGCCTTAAGGATGGCGGCGATGTTATCACTTGGGGCAAAGGCCTCCCCCCGGTTCCGGGTCGTTGTTGGCCGGCCCACAGCTCTCCCATCCGGCGAAGTCGGTTGACGGCTTCGCCGAGCGCGCTCAGTCGGTCGACGATGTCCTGCTCCGTGAGGCGGATCGCTTGTGCGGCTTCCCGTAGAGCCACTCGTAGGTCTCCGGGTACTTCTCCCGCAGATAGTCCTTCAAGATCAGCACTCCATCGCCTGAGCGCTTCCGTCCTTTCCGCGACATCCTGGATTGCACCGTCGAACAGCCTCCTAGAGCTTTCCCACTCGTCGGGGAGGAGCGGGGCATTGCGGCGTGCTCGTTCGAGAGAATACGAGACACTTTCGCGTACCTTTAACATGAGCTTATTAGCACTCGGGCCCTCCCCTTCTGCAGCACGAGGCGCGAAACCGGCCTCAGGATGAGATGCACATGAAGGACGAGATGGGACCCCACGTCCGGGACATCGCTCGGGCGCTTGGGGGGAAAGTGAGTGAGTCGGAGATTGAACGGGAGTTGGGGAGCTACCTCAACGTCTACCGCGTGTCGCTGGACACCGCGAAGCGGTCGATCGTGAAGAAACACGGGGGCAACCCCGCGGACCTCTCCCTGGGGCTGACGAAGACCGTCCGGGACCTGATGCCTGGCGAGAACAGCGTCAACGTGCTCGCCCGCATCGTCTCCGTGAACGAGAAGGAGATCGAGACGGAGGGCGGATCGAAGTCGATCGTGTACGGCTTCCTCGGCGACCCCTCCGGCACCGTGCCGTACACCGCGTGGAACCCCGAGGGGCTGGGCCTCTCGAAGGGGGACGTCGTTCGGGTCCAGAACGCCTACACGAAGGAGTTCAAGGGTCGGGTCGAGGTCCACTTCGGCTCGCGGACCGTTGTGACGAAGGAGGCCCCGGACCTCCTTCCCGCGGTCGAAGGTGCCCGAGTCTCCGTGCCCGCGGGCCCCGCGACCGCCGCCAAGGTCGGCGAGCTGCGGGAAGGAATGTCGAACCTCGTGCTGACCGCGCGCGTCCTTTCCGTTGAGACGCGCCAGGTGCAGGTCAACGGGGACGCGAAGACCGTGTACAGCGGCGTCCTCGCGGACGACTCGGGGAAGGTGCAGTTCAGCGCGTGGAAGGACTTCTCCCTCGCCGCCGGGGACGGGCTCCGGATCGAGGGCGGGTATGTGAAGTCCTGGCGGGGGATCCCGCAGCTGTCGTTCGACGAGCGCTCGACGGTGACGAAGTTGGCGACGGAGGCGCTGCCCTCGGCGGATGCGCTCGGATCGTCCGCGCGCGTGTGGATCGAGGACCTCGCGGAGCGCGGCGGCGCCGTCGACGCGACCGTGCGCGGCATCCTGATCGACATCAAGGACGGGAGCGGCCTCGTCTACCGGTGCCCGGAGTGCCGGCGCGTGCTGCGGAAGAACACCTGCCGGATCCACGGCGAGGTCCAGGGGAACGCGGACCTCCGGGTCAAGGGGGTCGTCGACGACGGCTCGGGGGCGCTGACCGCGGTGTTCGGCAGGGAGCTCACGGAACTCCTGCTGGAGAAGACAATCGAAGAGGCGATCGCGCAGGCGAAGGAGGCGATGGATCAGGAGGTCGTGCGTGACGAGCTCGCGGACCTGCTGATCGCGCAGCCGATCGAGGTGCGGGGCAACGTGACGAGCGACGACTACGGGCTCATGATGATGGTGGACAGCGCCCGGATCCTCAAGGTGGACGTGCAGGAGGAGGCGCGGGCGATGCTGGAGGAGCTGGGGGGTTCAGGGTGACCTTCCTGCTCTCGCTCGCCAAGGAGGCCGTCCTGCGGAAGGTCGAGGACCGCGTCCGCAAGCTGGACCGGTCGTACGTCCAGAAGTGGGTCACCGGCGACCTGTGGATCGCCGACACGATCGCCCGCAAGTACGAGCGGGACGTGCACGCCTGGCGGAACGTCGTCCGCGACACCCTCGCCACGATCACGCCCGAGGACCTTCTGGCGGCGTGCCGGAACGCGCGGCCGGACCTCGCGGACGTGTGGGGCACCGCGGAGGCGAGGACGAAGATGCAGGCGGAGTGGGAGCGGGGTCGGGCCTGGGTCGAGAGACTGTAGGAGGGATGTCATGAATCGAGAGGTCGCCTGGCGGTTGTTCGCCGGGGAGTACAACGACAGCAACCTGGAGGCGGGTGGCGGCGGGGATCGGGCGCCCACGTACGTCGTGACGCCGCTCGGGGCGCGCGTGAACCGCCTCTTCGTCGTCGGCGTGTTGACGGACGTGGAGAACGTGGGGACGGACGGGCAGCCGATGTGGCGCGCAAGGATCACGGACCCGACGGGCACGTTCCACGTGTACGCGGGCCAATACCAGCCGGAGGCCGCCGCCAAGCTGGCGAAGATCAAGCCCCCCGCGTTTGCGGCGGTCGCGGGGAAGTCGCGCACGTATGCGCCGGAGCCGGGGACCGTGTACACGAGCGTGCGGCCGGAGATGGTGAAGGTCGTCGACGAGAACGTGCGGGACTATTGGATCCTCGAGGCATGCCGGTCCCTGAAGCAGCGGCTGGCGGCGATGCGCGAGGCGCAGGGGATGGACCCGCTCACGAAGGACGCCCTCGTCGCGCTCGGGCACTCCGAAGAGGTCGCCGAGGGAATCACCTCTGCGGTGCAGCACTACGGGAAGGCGGACCTGGCCCGGTACGCGTCGCTCCTCGCGGAGGCGCTCCGATACCTGCTCCCTGAATACCGTGCGTTCGCCCCGGAGGAGCCCCCTTCGGCCGCCCAGGCGGCGACGAAAGCCGTCGCGCGGGAGAAGACCCGCGAGCCGGGGGAGGACGTCGAGGAGAAGGTGCTCGCGCTCATCGGGGAGCTCGACCGGGATGGGAAGGGGGCTCCCTGGGACGCGCTCCTCGCGTCCGCCGCGAAGGTGGGCGTCCGGAAAGAGGTCCTGGAGGAAGCCGTGAACGAGCTCCTCGACAAAGGGCTCGTGTACGAACCCGTGCTCGGCCGGATGAAGAAAATCTGATCAGGTATACCGCGCGAGGGACGCGCGGCACGACCAGCACTTCTTCGCCCACAGGCCGACGCGGACGCCGCACATCTTGCACCGTCGCTTCTCGTCGTTCTCGAGTTTGACTTCCGCCCGGACCGTCGCGACGTGGCGCTTGGCCGACGCCCAGCCGGCGACGCCGGCGACGAGGCCGTGCATCACCGTGAACAAGAGGTTCAGAGGGGAGAACGCGAGGCCGAAGAAGACCGCGTACCCGATGAAACCGCCCAGGAACGTCGTGACGAAGGCCGCCGAGGCGAACGTGCCAGAACGGCCGGCGATCCCGCCCGCGATCGCGAACGCGGCGACGCCCCAGAACAGCGGAAATTCAGCGGGGAGCGCGAACTGGGGGAAGAGGAGGAGGGGGATGCACAGCAGAGGGGCGAAGATGGCGGTCTCGAATAGGGTCATGAAAAGAGCCACCAGAGGATTTCGGACCGCCATCGACCCGTTTCACGGGCGAGAACCGGGATAAAGCCGCGGGGATGGTTCGCAGCGATGATTATTAGGGGGCGAAAGGCGCGCCTATCCGAGGATCGAGAGGATCGACTCGATGCCGTGGATCGTCTGCTTGATCTGCTCCCGATCCTCCGCGTTCGTCGCGAGCAGCAGGTATTTCCGGAGATCGGACAGCGCCTCGTCGAAGCGGTTCTCCCGGTAGTACAGGAGGCCTCGGTCTCTCAGGTCCGACATCGATGAGGGTTCGAGCGCGAGGATGTTCTGGACGACGTCGCGCGCGGCCTCGAACTCACCCTGGTTCAGGTAGATCGTCTTCAGGTTGTTGAGGATTCGGACAAGGATCTGCTTCTTCGTCACGGGCTGGAGCATCTTCTTCTCGAGTCGGAGGAGGCCCCCGTAGACGCGGTCGAGCCGCTCCTGGCAGTCGTCCTCCGTCAGCTCCGCGCCGCCAGCGAACGGGTCAATCAGGAGGTCGCCTTCGGTCGTCAGTACCCTCACGAGGAAGTGTCCCGGGAGGCCGACTCCGACGAGGGGGAGCGCGATGCGCCGCCCGACCTCCATGTACACGATGGAAAGCGTAATCGGGATGCCGACCTTGTGGTCGAGCACCTCGTTCAGGTACGAGTTCCTTGGGTCGTAGTACTCCCGCTCGTTCCCTCGGAACCCCTCGACCTCGTACAGCTGGCGGTTCAATTGCGCGACCATTCGACGCGGATCCGCGTCCTCGCCCAGTTGCCTCCGCACCGCCGCCGCGATTGCGTCGAGCGCGGCGAGGTACGGCTCGACCGCGATATCCGGATACCGTTGTTTCGCAAGGACGAGCGCTGCGCGTCCGAGGTCGATTTCTTCGTCGCGCTGCTGAGTCATCTTGACGAGTTCCGTCAGTGGTCCCGAAGAGCTCACGGGGGGAAGCCCTCCTCGCGCGGAGGAACGAGCCTGGCCGGATGAACATTTGCTTTTCGCGATGTCGTGTCGGATTCCGACATGACTTCCTCCATAGAACCGCGACGATGCACACCGCGCGCCTTCCGGAGAAAGGTCTTTATCGTCGCATCCGCATGCACGGGTCCACGGGATGGCTCTAACGCAGGACGCGTCCGCTCAACCAGAGGAATCCTTCGACGGCGAGGTCGAGCCTGGTGACGTTCGCAAGATTCCAACGGGCATCGCGGACCTCGACACGATCGTCGACGGGGGATTCCCCGTCGGGTCCACGGTCCTCCTCATGGGCGAGGAGGGCGCGGGCCTGCGCGAGTACGTGTACACGAGCGCCGCGAAGCTCAGCATCGTCCGGGAAAGGCCGGATGCGCGCCGGTATTACCTGGGCCACGCGTGCGACGACTCCGTCCTCCCCGACAGGACGTGCTACGTGACGTTCGCGCGCTCCCGCGAGGTCGTGCTGCGGGAATTCGCTGCCAGCCTGAACAGGGACTACTACGACGCGTTCCGGCGGAACACGGTCTTCCGCGACTTCAGCGCGCCGTACTTCCGGAGGACCGTCGTCCCCGCGCGCTGGACGGAGCCACCCCCGTCCGTCCTCGGCGCGCCGCAGGAGAACCTGCTCGAGGGCCTCGTGGAATTCCTCGACGAGAACGGCCCGAACTCGATGATCGTGATCGACGCCCTCTCGGACCTCGTGAACTCTGAGGCCGCGGAGGCGCGGGATCTCGTGAGCACCGTGAAGGGGCTGCAGAGGGCGGCCAAGCGATGGGACGGCATCGTCTACCTGCTGCTCACGAAGGACATCCTCGAACCGCGCGTCGAGCGGATGCTCGTCGACAGCGTGGACGGGTGCCTCGTGTTTGAGTGGTCGCGCTACCTTCGCAGCACGAAACGCCAGCGGTACCTGTACCTCGAGAAGTTCACGAGCGTGCTCCCCCACCTGAAGATGGACCGCCTCGCGCGGTTCCCCATCATGATCACGAGCCGGCAGGGGCTGACCGTGGTGTACATGGAACGGATCGGGTAAGAACATGGATGTCGTGGAGACGGGCGTGCCCGGGCTGGACGAGATGTTGAACGGGGGGATTCCCCGCGGGCACGTGGTCGCCCTCCTCGGCTCCTTCGGGACCGGGAAGACGACGTTCGCCCTCCAGTTCCTCCTGCAGGGGCTCATCAACGGGGAGAAGGGGATCTTCATCTCCCTCGAGGAGGACGTGGAGTCGATCCTCAAGACCGCGCGCGGATACGGATGGGACCTCGAGTCCCACGTGAAGGACAAGACCGCCGCACTCATCAAGCTCGAGCCCGCGGACGCGAAGGCGACCGCGACCCGCGTGAAGTCCGAACTCCCCGCGTTCATCAGGGGCTTCGGCGCCGCGCGCATCGCGATCGACTCGGTCTCCCTGCTGTCGATGATGTTTGCGGACGAGGTCGAGCGGCGGACGAGGCTGTTCGCCCTCTGCGATCAGATCCGGAAGACGGGCGCGACGGCGGTGATGACCGCAGAGGTGAAGGACGACAACCCTCGCTCGTCGCGCGACGGCCTTGTGGAGTACGTCAGCGACGGCGTGATCAGCCTGCGTCTCGTGGAACGCACGAACGGGGAGGTTCAGCCGGCGGTGCAGGTCGTGAAGATGCGCCGCGTCAAGCACAGCCGCCACATCAAGCCGTACAGCCTCACGGACGTCGGCGCGGTCGTCCACACTGAAGCGGAAGTGTTCGCGTAGGACGCCCGCTTGTGGGACGGAAAAATAAAGGGGGGGCGGGCTACCGGCCCACCCAGTCCCCATGCTCGAACACGACGAGGACCTCCTCGATCGCGATCTCGCTCTTGCCTGCGTCCAGCGTCGGTCCGGTCCACTTCGCGGGCCAGGCCTCGAAGAAGTTGTACCGCATCTTCTCCACTCCCTTGCCGTCGTACATGATGATTGACCCGCTCTTCCGTTCGACGTTGCCGTTGACGACCTCCTGATACCAATTCCACAGCTCTGGGCCTTCCGACAGTCCGCGTCTCAGGATGAGAGGCCCGCACCGCGTCGGGCCTGGAGTTAAGTGGATCGTCTTGTCGGGATGAGGCGACTCGATCACCTCGGTCTCGCATCGGAGACCCGAGACCTCCTTGAAGCTCCCCATCACGACGCCGTCGATCTCGACCCGGAAGTTCTGGATCGTGAACGGATTCTTTCGCGGGTCGGCGGGCGCCTGCACGGTGAGCGCCACGAGCAGCACGACCACCAGAAGGGCCGCAATCATCGACGCAACCTTATCCTTCACCTACTCACCTCCTCCCCCTCGGGGGCCGTTGGGTACTCTCCCGCCCCTCCTCGGCGGCCCATCCCCAGGCAGGGATGCCCATGTTCCATTTAGCGGTTTGCAGCGCAACCGCTATGAGACCTGACCCGTTCCCTTGGCCGTGAAGTTCCTCCGCGGTGGCAAGGTCAAGGAGGTCTACGAGGTCTCCGAGACCGAGCTCGAGTTCCGATTCACGGACCAGATCAGCGTCTTCGACAAGGTCATTCCGAGCCTCGTGCCCCACAAGGGCGAGACGTTGTGCCGGACGAGCGCCCACTGGTTCCGCATCGCCGCGTCGATGGGCGTGAAAACCCACTTCCTCCGCGTCCTCGACGGGGACCGGATGCGCGTGCGGCGGGTCGAGATCATCCCCGACTACGCGAAAATCACCGCCAAGAGCACGGGCTTCCTCATCCCGCTCGAGGTCATCGCGCGATACTACGTCGCGGGCTCCCTACACGACCGCCTTCGGAAGGGCAGGTTGCGACCGGAGGACCTGGGGTTCGCGAAGGGGCACGAGCCGAAGTACGGAGACCCGCTTCCGCGGCCGTTCCTCGAGACGACGACGAAGCTCGAGCCGGTTGATCGTGAGCTGACGAGGGAGGAGGCCTTGCGGATTTCGAGCCTCTCCGAGGACGAATACGAGGCCCTGCAAGAACTCGTGCTCCGGATCGACGCGCGGCTCAACGCGGACGTAGGGAAGCGCGGACTCCTCCACGTCGACGGGAAGAAGGAGTTCGCGTTCGACGGGGAGCGCGAGCTCATGGTCATCGACACGTTCGGGACTGCGGACGAGGACCGGTTCTGGGACCTGGCGGCGTACGAGCGCGGCGAACAGGTCGAGCTGAGCAAGGAGTTCGTGCGGCAACACTACCGCCAGACCGGGTATCACGCAAGACTGACGGAGGCGCGGGAAAAGGGGCTTCCCGAGCCGGACATCCCACCCCTGCCGGTGGGAGTCCTGAAGGAGGTCAGCGACCTGTACGTCGCGCTGTTCGAGCGCCTGACGGGCGAGCGGTTCCATTAATTGTACCGGCGCGTCCGAACGGTAAAGCCAAAGGCTATATCGAGTAGGACGAATACGCACGACGTTGGGAGTGCCCCGATGGAGTCGGTCGTCTACATCGACGGGAAGTTCTTGCCTTCGTCCGAGGCAAAGATCGCGGTGTTCGACCACGGCCTCCTCTACGGGGACGGCGTGTTCGAGGGTATCCGCGCGTACAACCGGCGTGTGTTCCGGCTGGAGCGGCACGTCGAAAGGATGTACCAGAGCGCGAAGGCGATCGACCTCACGATCCCGCACACCCCCGAAGAGTTCGTCGAGCTCATCCTGGAGACGTGTCGGCGGAACAACGTCGTGGACGGGTACATCCGGCCGATTGTCACTCGTGGCCCCGGCGACCTCGGGCTCGACCCTCGGAAGTGCACGCAGGGGCCGAGCGTCATCGTGATCGCGAACCCGGGGATCGCGTTGTACCCGAAGGAGAAGTACGAGCGGGGCCTGCGGCTCGTGACCTCGTCGTACCGCCGGGTGCCGCCCCAGTCCCTGAGCCCAAGCATCAAGTCCCTCAACTACCTCAACCAGATCATGGCGCGGATCGAGGCGAACCAGTACGGCGCGGACGAGGCGCTCATGCTCGACATCCACGGACACGTGTCCGAGGCGAGCGCGGACAACTTCTTCATCGTGCAGAACCACGGGATCGTGACGCCGCCGACGCAGACGAACCTGCCGGGGGTGACGCGCGAGGTCGTCCTCGAGCTGGCGGAGAAGCTCGGTGTCCAGGGGGAGGAGAAGCCGTTCACCCTGTACGACGTGTGGTCAGCGAACGAGGCGTTCATCACGGGGACGGCGGCGGAGATCGGTCCCGTCGTCGAGGTCGACGGCCGGAAGATCGGGGACGGGACGCCGGGCAAGGTCACGAAGCAGCTGATTCACGCGTTCCGGGAGCTTGTGACAACGACCGGGACACCAATTTACTGAGACTCGAGGTTGCGGTCGCGCCGCGATGATGGACCGGCACGACGGCCGATTACCGATCGGGGTCCGCAAAAAGGGTGGTGCGAGCGGCGCGGTAAGGCTAAATCCGATTCGCCCATCGCCCCCGCATCGCGATGAAGTTCTACGAGTACAAAGCGCACAACATCTTCCGGAAGTATGGCATCCCGGTCCCCCGTGGCGTCTTGGCGGCGACACCAGAGGGCCTCGTGGACCCACCCCTCCCGTGCGTCGTCAAGGCCCAGGTCCTCGTGGGCGGCCGCGGCAAGGCCGGCGGCATCAAGTTCGCGCATTCGGTCGCGGAAGCCCGCGAGGCCGCCCGGGCGATCCTCGGCATGACGATTGGGCCGTATACGGTCAAGCAGGTCTACGCGCAGGAGATGCTCGAGATCGCACAGGAATTGTATCTCTCCATCGCGATCGACCGCTCCGCGCGCTCTCCGCTCCTCATGGCGAGCGCCCTTGGCGGCATGGACATCGAAGCTGTGCCCGCGGACAAGTTGTTCCGAATGCACATCCCCCCACTTGTCGGGCTGCAGCCCTACGTGCTCCGCGCACTCGCGAGGAGGCTGGGCCTCCCGAAGGACGCCGCCGCGCAGGTCACCGACATCGCGCGCAGGGCATACGACCTGTTCAAAGGCGAAGACGCGGAAATCGTGGAGATCAACCCTCTGGCGGTGCTGAAGGACGGGCGCGTCGTCGCGGGGGACGCGAAGCTCGTCGTCGACGACAACGCCGAGTACCGCCATCCTGAATACGCGGAGCTCGAACAAGACCGCACGCCGCTCGAGGAGGAGGCGCACGACAAGGGCATCACGTTCATCCAGCTCGACGGGGACATCGGCGTGATCGCGAACGGCGCGGGGCTCACGATGGCCACGTTGGATGTGCTGAACCTGAAGGGCGGCCGGGGCGGCGCGTTCCTCGACCTCGGCGGCACGGACGACCCGGAGAAGGTGAAGCAGGCGTTCGAGATCCTTCTGAAGGCTGAGCCCTCCGTGATCTTCCTGAACATCTTCGGCGGCATCACGAAAGCGGACACGGTCGCGGTCGGAGCGGAGGAGGCGTTGAAGGCGTTCGGGACGAAGGTCCCGGTGGTCGCCCGGATCAAGGGCGTGAACGAGAAACGGGCGAAGGAGATCCTCTCGGACGCGGGGATGCATTCCGTGGAGGACCTCGAGGAGGGCGCAGAGTTGGCGGTGAAGCTGCGGGGGTCCCACTGATGGCGGTGCTGATTGATAGGGACACGCGACTCATGGTCCAAGGGATCACGGGGCACCAGGGGCAGTTCCACACGCGCGAGATGCTCGACTTCGGCACGAAGGTCGTCGCCGGCGTCACGCCGGGCAAAGGCGGTTCTGACGTCCACGGCGTCCCCGTGTTCGACTCGTGCGAGGAGGCGATGTCCGCCGCGCGACCGACCGCATCCGTCGTGTTCGTCCCCGCGCCCTACGCGAAGGACGCAGCAATCGAGGCGATCGAAGCGGGTGTGAAGCTGCTGGTCATCATCACGGAGCGCATCCCGGTCCACGACTGCCTCGACCTCATACCCTACGCCCGCGCGAAGGGCGTCACGGTCATCGGGCCGAACTGTCCGGGGATTGCCACCGCAGGGGTCGCGAAGGCGGGCATCCTCCCTAACCACATTTTCGCGCGGGGCCCGTGGGGCGTCATCTCACGGAGCGGGACCCTCACGTACGAGATCGTCGACGCGATGACGCGGGCGGGTCTCGGACAGACGACGTGCGTCGGCATCGGCGGCGACCCGATCAACGGGACGAGCATGGTCGAGGCGCTCGCCTTGTTCGAGCGGGATTTGGAGACGCGGGGCGTCGTCGTCGTGGGCGAGATTGGCGGGACGGCTGAAGAGGAGGCGGCGCGGTTCGTGAGGACGATGTCCAAGCCTGTGTTCGCCTACATCGCCGGCCGGACGGCCCCGCCCGGGAAGCGGATGGGGCATGCGGGAGCCATCATTCAGCGGGGCATGGGTACGGCAGAAAGCAAGGTGCAGGCGTTCGGAGAAGCGGGCGTGCCCGTCGCGAGGTATCCCCGAGAGGTCCCTGACCTCATCCGGAGCTCTCAGTAGACCCCGGCAAGCTTCAGACCGACTGCGACGATGCCCGCGGCAACGGCGGCGATGATCCCGACCTTGACCCACGAGATCGGCGCCTCGCCTTGGACCTCGCCCGTCTGCCCGTTGACCACGAAGCGGTACGTCTTCGCGCCGAACATGTAGGCGGCGACGTACAACGGGAGGAGCATGTGCTTCCACGTGATTCCACTGAGCCGCGTGTTCACGCGCAGCGCGCGCTGGGTGTCCCCGTCGAGCGCCTTCGAGCACTCTTTCCGCTCGTTCTCGACCATCTGTCCCTTCGCGCTATTCCACCCCTCCTTCGGCTCCACGGAGTACTCCTCCGCGAGGAACCCGGCGAGGAACCGCGGGTCGTACGAGACCAGCGCGTTGAGGTGAAACGGGTACGCCTTCGTCACGATGTTCGTCGGCAGCCCCTTCGACGAGCAGATGAGCACGTCGTTGTAGAATTGGTTGTGCAGGCCGGACCGGTGCTCCCAGCGGACGCGCCGCTCCTGTCCCTGGACCGTCGTGGGACGCCCGTTCTGCATGACCGTGCGTGGGACCGTCACGTAGTAGTACGTGCCCCTCTCGCCGGACCAGTCCGAGTCCGCCTGCGCGTCGTACGTGAAGAAGGGCGTGTACAGCCCGTCGATCTTCGCGAGCTGCGCCATGCGCTTGAGCTCGCCGGGGGCGAGCCATCGCGACCGGAGCCACGTGCGGAATTTCTCCGTGGCGGCGTCCGCGGTCACCTGGAACGGGAGGACGGACTCGGGGCGGACCATGTTGGGGTTGCTCGCCTGCTCGAACACGACGTCGGAGCCGCAGTACGGGCACCGCGTGGCCGTGGTGCTCGCGGGGAAGTCCACGGTGGCGGAGCACGCCTTGCACTTGAACGACCGCGTCTGCGCGCCGAACCCCGTCTGCTGCGTCGACGCGACGAGGTCGAGCTCCGTGATGCTGTGCTCGACGATCGGCTTCGCCTCGACGGCGATCTCGTTCTCCGCGCCGCAGTACTGGCACTTGAGGGAGGGTGTGCCGGGCGCGTAGTCGAGGTTCGCGCCGCAGTTCTTGCACGGGAATTGCCGGGAGCCGGTCGAGGGCGTGACGGGGGCGTTCATCCCCGGAGCGATTTCCATGCCCGATAAGAAGGTTCCGCCACGAGTCGCGTGGGTGATAGGTCCAGCCTGCGGTCACGCGCGCACGCGCGCACGCGCGCGGTGGGCCCACCATTCTCTCCAATCACCGACAAACCATTAAATAGAGCCCGCCCGCGTGTCGCGGCCCGTCGCCGGCCATGCGCACCCTGATTATAACGGAGAAGAACAACACGGCCGCGCGGATCGCCGCCATCCTGTCGAACGGTTCCATGCGGCGCGGCTACCCGCACCGCGTGCCGGTGTTCGCCTTCTCCAAGGACAAGACGGAGTACACGGTCATCGGACTCCGGGGCCATATCCTGAACATCGACTACCCCGAGGAGCTGAACGCGTGGGAGAAGGTCAACCTCAAGCGGCTCGTCTGGGCGGAGCCGGTGAAGGTCGTCACCGCCACGAACGTGGAGGCCGCGCTCCGTGAGGTGGCGCGCGGTCAGGACGAGGTCATCGTCGCGACGGACTACGACCGTGAGGGCGAGCTGATCGGGGTCGAGGCCCTAGGCATAGTGAAGGCGGAGAACCCCAACGTCCGCGTGAAGCGCGCGCGGTATTCCTCGCTGACGAAGTGGGAGATCGAGGAGGCGTTCCGGAACCTCGCGGACGTGGACTACGCGCTCGCGCTGGCGGCGGAATCCCGCCAGGAGGTCGACCTCGCGTGGGGCGCGGTGCTCACACGGTTCATCTCGATGGCGGCAAACCAGGTCGGGAAGGACTTCCTCTCTGTCGGCCGCGTGCAGACACCGGCGCTCGCGCTCATCGTCGACCGCGAGCGGGAGATCGAGGAGTTCGTCCCGAAGCCGTACTGGACGGTCCACGCGACGTTCGAGAAGGACGGCGCCACGTTCGTCGCAGGCCACGAGAAGGGCCAGTTCTGGGAGAAGCGGGCCGCGGAGGTCGTCCTGAAGAAGGCGAAGGGCGCGAAGGGCGGCGTCGTCAAGGAGTACGCGAGGAACGAGAAGACGGAGCGCGGCCCCCCGCCGTTCAACACGACAATGTTCGTGACGGAGGCGAACCGCCTCGGGCTCGGGGCCGCCTACGCGATGCGAATCGCGGAGACCCTGTACACGTCCGGATACATCTCGTACCCGCGGACGGACAACACGGTGTACCCGCCGACGTTGTCCCTCAAGGGGGTGCTCGAGAAGCTCCGCCAGTCCGAGTTCCGGACGGAGGCGGAGGAGATCCTCCGGCAAGAGACGATCCGGGGGACGCGCGGGCGCACGGAGGCGACGGACCACCCGCCGATCTACCCGACGCAGGCCGCGCCGAAGGCGAAGCTCCGCGCGGACGCGTGGAAGGTGTACGAGCTCGTCGTGCGCCGGTTCTTCGCGACGGTCGCGCCGCCATCCGTGGGAATCGCGAGTGAGGCGAAGCTCGACGCGAACGGGGAGATGTTCCTCGCGTCCGGGTATCGGATCGTGGACCCGGGCTGGCGGAAGTACTACCCATACTGGTCGACGCGGGAGTCCGATCTGCCTGCGCTGGTCGAGGGCGAGACCGTCCCGCTTTTGGCGGTGGAGATGCGCGAGGACAAGACGAAGCCCGAGGCGCGGTACACGCAGGGCGCCCTCATCCAGGAGATGGAGCGTCTGAACCTGGGTACGAAGTCGACACGCCACGAGATCATCCAGAAGCTGTACGACCGGAAGTACGTCGAGGGCCGCCAGCTGCGGCCGACGCTCCCCGGACGCGCTCTCGTCGCCACTCTTGAGGACCACGCGAAGAAGATCACCGAACCGGAGATGACGGCGCACCTCGAGGCAGACATGGACGGAATCGCCCGAGGCGTCCGCACGAAACAGGAGGTCGTGCACGAGTCCCAGTCCCTGCTCGACGACACGCTGACGGTCCTCGTCGAGAACGAGGACGCGATCCGCTCGGAGATCACGAGCGCGCTCCTGGTCCAGAACTTCGTCGGACAATGCCCTTCGTGCGGGGGTCACCTCTCGATCCGCGCGACGCGGCGGGGCTCGCGCTTCATCGGGTGCTCGAACTACCCGGAGTGCAGGGTGTACCACTCCCTCCCGCCGGGGCTCATCGAGCCCACTCAGGAGAAGTGCCCCGAGTGTGGGTCGCCGGTCGTCAAGCGGATCGGGGGCGGGAAGCCGGAGACGTTCTGCATCGACGCGGAGTGCCCCAGCCTCCGCGGGCAGAACATCGTTGGACGGTGCGAGAAGTGCCAGCAGGGCGAGATGATCATCCGCCACTCCGGACGCGGGAAGCGCTTCCTCGGGTGCACGCGATACCCGGAGTGCGACGGCACGCACCCGCTCCCGCAGCGCGGCCTCATCCTCCCGACGCCGGAACGATGCGACCGGTGCGCGAACCCGATCATCAAGGTCATCATGCGCGGGCGCCCGCCCTGGGTGCTGTGCGTGAACATGCAGTGCCCGAAGAAACTCGAACGTGCGGAGGCCAAGGCCGCACGCGAGAAGGAGAAGGCCAAGGTCGCGCGCGCGAAGGCGAGGAAAGCGAAGGCCGCCGCCAAGTCCGGCGCGGAGACGACGCCCAAACCGCGGAAGCGGATGCCGAAGACCGCCGCCAAGTCCGGCGCGGAGACGACGCCCCAACCGCGGAAGAGGATGCCGAAGGCCGCCGCGAAGAAGCGCGCACTCCCTGTCCCCCAGGTGGTACCCTCGGCGCCGAATGTCGGGACGTAGCGACCCCTTATCTCTCCCGCCACGTTTCCCGGAGTGGATGCAGCGCACGAACATCGGGTCTGGGACGCGTTGGGAACCCGTCGTCGGGTACTCCCGGGCGGTCCGCGTCGGCCCCTTCGTTTGGGTGTCCGGCACCACCGCCACGGACGAGCGAGGGGAGATCGTCAGTCCCGGGGACGCCTATGCGCAGGCGGCGCAGGCGTTGCGGAACATCGAGCGCGCCCTCGCGGGGGCCGGCGCGAACCTGACGCACGTCGTGCGCACGCGGATGTACGTTCGGAACATCGACGACTGGGAGCGCGTGGGAAGGGCGCACCGCGAAGCGTTCGAAAACATCCTTCCCGCGACCTCGATGGTCGAGGTGAGCCGGTTTGTCGCGGAGGAGATCCTCGTGGAGATCGAGGCGGACGCGTTCGTCCCCGAGCTCGCGGAGTGACGGTCGCCGCCATTAAATAGCCCGCACTCCCATGCTCGCTCCCCGTGCGAAGGCTTGTCATAGCCGAGAAGGGCTCCGCAGCCCTCCGCCTCGCGATCGTCCTCTCAGGGGGCTCGTTCAAACGCCGCCGCCAAGGCGTGACCGTCTTCGAGTTCACGAGGGACGAGGTCGACCACGCGGTCATCGGTCTCCGCGGACACATCGTCGAGATCGATTACCCCCCGGAGTTCCGCGACTGGGACGCGGCGAACCTCGAGGCGCTCCTCGCCGCCAAACCCTTGGAAGGGGTGAGCGAGCCGGCGATCGGGGACGCGATCCGCGCGTTGGCGGTGGGCGCGGACGAGATCGTCATCGCGACGGACTTCGATCGCGAAGGTGAGCTCATCGGTGCGGAGGCCGTGCGGATTGCACGGGAGTCCTCTCCCACCTTCGTGGTCAAGCGTGCACGCTTCAGCTCCCTTACGCACTGGGACATCGAAAGCGCTTTCCAGAACCTCGCGGACCTCGACGACCGGTTGGCAGCGTCGGCGCGCGCGAGGGAGGAGGTCGACCTCGCCTGGGGTGCGGTCCTCACACGGTTCCTGTCCCTCGCGTGCGGGATGCGCGGGCGCGAGTTCCTCTCCGTTGGGCGCGTGCAGACCCCGACGCTCGCCCTCCTCGTGGAACGGGACCGGGAGGCCGAGGAGTTCGTCCCCCAACCGTACTGGGTCGTCACCGCCACGATCGGGGACCCGCCGCTCACCGCGACGCACGCGTCCGAGCGCTTCTGGCAGCGGGACGAAGCGGACGCGGCCCAGGGACGCGCCGAGCTCGCAGAGGAAGCATCCGTCACGGACTACAGCGTTCGAACGATCGAGGGCCATCGTCCGCCGCCGTTCAACACGACCTCGTTCCTCGCGGAGGCCACGCGCCTGGGTCTCAGCGCCGCGAAGGCGATGTCGATCGCGGAGGACCTGTACCGTGCGGGGCATCTCTCCTACCCGCGGACGGACAACACGGTGTATCCATCGAGCCTGAACCTGCGCGCGATCCTCGAACGCTTGCGCGAGTCCGATTTGGCGGCGGAAGCGGAGGAGGTCCTGGCCCAGGAGTCCCTCCGCCCGTCCCGCGGCCCGATGGAGACGACGGATCACCCGCCGATCTACCCGACCTCCGGCGCCCGCCGGGACAAGCTGAAGGCGGACGCCTGGCGGTTGTACGAACTCGTCGCGCGTCGGTTCCTCGCGACCCTCGCACCCTTGGCGTCGGAGCGGGACACGGTCGCGGAGTTCGACGTTGGCGGCGAGACGTTCTTCTCGCGAGGGAGGAAGATTGTCGATCCGGGCTGGCGGAAATATTACGGGTCGCAGGGCTCTCATTCGTCCGTGCCCGCTCTCGCCGTCGGGGACCGGCTCCCGATTCTGGCGGTGGTCGAGGAACAACGTCAGACAGACCCGCCGCCACGATACTCGCAGGGCCACGTCATTGAGGAGATGGAGAGGCTGGGCCTCGGCACGAAGTCCACGAGGCACGAGATCGTGCAGAAGCTGTACGACCGCGGCTACGTCGAGGGGCGTTCGCTGCGGGCCACCGCCGCGGGCCGGGCGGTCGTGGAGGCGCTCGAGGCGCACGGCGGTCAGGTGACGCGGCCGGAGATGACCGTCAAGCTGGATGGGGCGATGGACGCGATCGCAACCGGCTCGCGGTCCCTCGAGGACGTGGTCGAGGAGAGCCGCGCGTTGCTCGCGTCGGTCCTCTCGGACATGAGCGGCCACGCCACGGGCATCGCGGCCTGGGTCCGCACGGCGATCGCGAACGAGGTCGAGGTCGGAACGTGCGAGAAGTGCGGGGGCGTGATGCTCATCCGGAAGGCGCGGACGGGCCACCGCTTCCTCGGGTGCTCGAAGTTCCCGGAATGTCGGAACACGCGGGCCCTGCCGAAGACCGGCCTGCTTGTCCCATCGTTGGAGGTGTGCGAGCGGTGCGGATCTCGAAAACTGGCCCACGTCCACCGGGGGATCGCGAACGTGTGGTGCGCGACGCCGACGTGCTCGGACGCCGAACTCACACGTATCCTCGGGGTCTGACCGAGACTCGGAACTCGAAGCTTCCGCCGAACGCGCCGATTCGTCGAGCCGCCAACCGAACCGACGCCGCCAAATAGCAGACGCAAGCCTGAAGGCCCCGTTCCAGTTCCCCGTGGCCGTGGACCGCGTCGTGATCCTCGGAGCGGGCTTCGCAGGCATCACGCTCGCCTCGGAACTCGACTCCCTGGCGGCCGCGCGAAAGACAGACGTCACGCTCGTCGACCGAAGGCCGCACTTCAGCATGGGATTCAACATGCAGTGGTCGTTCGCCGGCCGACGCGCGCCGGAGGAGGGCATGCGCGCGTACGCCTCGCTTCGCGCGCGCCACGCACGGTTCCTGCACGACGAAGTCGCCGCCATCGACGTCCCCGGTCGGGCCGTGCATACGACCTCGCAACGCCTCCCCTACGACCATCTTGTCATCGCACTGGGCGCCGAGCTCGCTCCGGAACTCATCCCGGGATTGGCGGTGGGAGCGTACGACCTGTTCGACTTGGACTCGGTGATGCAATTCCGCGAGGCGGTCCATCGCTTCGAGGGAGGGACGCTCGCGATCGCGGTCGCCGCCACGCCGTTCAAGTGTCCGCCCGCCCCCTACGAGTACGCCCTCCTCGTGGACGACCTCCTACGGACGCAGGGTGTGCGGGACCGCGTGCGCCTTGTAGTTACGACCCCGGAGCCACGTCCCCTGCCCGTTGCGCCGAAGGTCGCGGGGGACACGGTGATGGCCCTGCTTGCGGACCGGGGAATCGAGTACCGGCCGGGGCACAAGCCGTCGTCCGTCGACCCGGTCGAGCGGCGAATCTCGTTCGAAAACGGGACGAAGCTCGAGTACGGGATTCTCGGGGCCGTGCCGCCCCACCGGGCGCCGAAAGTCGTGCGGGACGCGGGGCTCGCGGACGCCTCCGGATTCGTCCCCGTCGAGCTCGGGACGTTTCGCACGTCCGCTCCGGACGTCTACGCGGTCGGCGATGTGGCGGCGCTCAAGTTG
>Ga0209341_10000973_pt1 | contig 28938 bp, 32 predicted proteins | sample RifCSP13_2_FD_184020 | JGI IMG/M metagenome (GOLD analysis project Ga0209341, IMG submission 184020) | Soil microbial communities from Rifle, Colorado - Rifle CSP2_sed 13_2 (SPAdes) (version 2) | ecosystem: Environmental > Terrestrial > Deep subsurface > Rock core/Sediment | place: Rifle... | reverse complement strand
AGCCGCTTTCGGCGCGGAGCAAGCCCAGAATGTGTTTGATGAGTGTGGTCTTGCCGGCCCCGTTTGCGCCGACGAGGCCGTAGACCGCCCCGCGTGGAATGGACAAGCTCACCGAGGCCAGGGCCGTCTTGGCACCGAATCGGCGCGTCAGCTCCGACACGGTGATGACGGATTCACTCACCGTCGAACCGCCCATGCGTCGCTTGTGATGGTACGGAGGCTCGCTGCCATTGTTGTGAGTCTCCACGCAGGCGGAACGACGATTCGCGCCGTCTCCCGTATCTGCGGCTCAGCTGCGGGAGACCGCAGGCTGAGGCCAAACAAGACGTCCTTAGCCGTCGAAGGGGCGCCGGTTCGCGACATGGGCACACGCCACCCTTGCGCCCGCCAGCCGCAGCCGCCTGGTTAGACGGCGCGGCCGTGGGCGCGCCGGCGCCCGACCTCGGAAACCAGGGGGGGCGCCGCGTCGCTCGAGCGCGAGGTGGTCGGCTATTCGACTTGGATGTTGCCGTGGAGCCAGGCGAACGGGAGGCCGAAAGTCAGCTGCGCGTTGCACACCGCAGGGTTTCCAACAAAGAAGAAGAAGCTCATGCGGTCGGGAGCGGCGGCGTTGCCCTCGCCGTTGTCCTGGACCTGGACAAAGAAATGCGTGCCGACCGGTATGATGGTTGCGTCATGAGTCTGCGTGACGGTGCCTCCCATCCAGGCATTGTTCCCATTCACGGACAGGCAAGTGATCTCCATGTGAAACGTCACATCGGGCGCGCTGAAATCGGCCTGCAATTGTCCCTTGACATTGCCGTTGCCGTCGACGGACGCCGTGAAGCCGTACGTCTCCGGTGGCAGGGTGGGGTCAAAAGCGCTGATGTCCAGCTTCCCGCCGCCCGTGACCCGGTGCACAGGAGCGTTCGCCGATCGTGCGAGGGTTGGCGCCGCGACCTGCATCGTGGGTTCCGTGGTAGCGGGCTCGCAGGCGACCAACGCCGCGAGGGGTACGAAGGCGAGCATGCGATGGAGACGCGTCATATTGTTCTCCCAGCTGGAGGGTGGGACAACGCCGGATCTCGATGGCGGGGCGAACCTACAGGGTACGCCGGTTGGTTGCAAGCCCTGCCGACGTGGGCGTTTTCCAGGCTCTCGGCTGGCAGAGTCGAGTTGCGGCGTACCCCTTCATCCGCACCGGCACCGTGGCCGCCCTGTTCGCGACTCTCCCGGCCTCCCTCAGGCCGGAATCGCGCGGCAGTCAAGAGCAGGAGGTCTCGCAACCGGGTAGGTCACGCTCAGGCGGCGGGCTCGTCCACCCCCTGATCCATCGGCTCGCCCAGCGGATGTTCGCGCAGCTTCTGCTGGAGCTTGGGATGCATGCGCCACAGGTAGTAGCCCATGCCGCCAGCGGCGATGGTGTTGCCGATCGCCACGTTCCACCAGGCCAGCGCCCCCAACAACGGACTCGCCAGGATCGCCAGGATCACATAGAAACCGAACTCGAAGACCGCGAAGAACACCACTACGATGAACAGCGCGTGGGGGAACAGCTCCACCTCGTATGCCAGGAAGGCCGCCACCATGCCGACGGCCACGAACGCGAGCATGTGCACCATGGTGTACCCGGCCACCGCGGGGAACGCGATGTGCACCTGGCTGGGGTCGCGCAGGCCCCAGAAGAGGGCGTCGCCCAGCATGCCGGGCGTAAAGAAGGGCCGCCCCGCGACCAGGTCCACCAGCAGGAACCACACCGCCACCGCCACGGCCCCGATCAATCCCGAGACAAATCCCTCACGGACGATCCGCTTGAAATCCATGCATGGCTCCTCGCCTGGGTGTGCGGAATCGGGATATCTTGAGTTCCCAATATACGGTTCACGCGCATTCTGGCGAGGTCGCCGGCGTCTGACAGGCGCTGTGAGCGAACTTGCGGGACGCCATACTAGATTGAGTACGCGACGCTGGCCCTCTCGCGGTCCGGCCGGTCCGTTTCTCTACGGCCCCAGTGACGCCCACCGAAACGTGAGACAGCCCGGCCGACCCCCGGGGCAATAGTAGCTTAGGAATTCCAGCTTGATGGGACCCAAGGAGCGGGTCCGCACCAGGAAGACGTGGCCGTTGGGTCGGAGGAGATGCGTCACGAACCCGTATCGGTACCAGCGGGAAAGGGCGGGGTTGAGCGTGTCACGGGCGAACACTGTTTCCGTGAAATCGGCGGCCGGCGCGGTGGTGGCTTCCTCGAAGGCCACCGCGCCCGCGTCCGCCGCGGATCCGGAGGTGATCGCGTGGTAGCGTCGAAACGCGAGATCCCAGTCGCCCGTATCCGGCGGGCTGATGGCGCCGCGCCGCAGGCTGTAGAACCGCCAGCGCGCCGGGTCCCGCGTGTCGATGGTGACCGTGTCGGGTCCCGGTCCGGCCGAGGGCCGGACGCCCGCCGGGGTGGGCGCAAACTCGGCAACCTTGGGCCGTACCAGCGACGCCCCGATCAGGAAGGTGATCACCACCAGGAACGCGGCAAAGCCGAGGATCAGTGGGAGCGGCGGACGCTGGGTGCGCATTGGATGCGGACACTACGACCATCCCCGGGGACGCGTCAACCGATGAACCGGCGTGCGGAGCGGCCTGATGCCTGAGTGGCCTGACGCGCGAGCGAAGAAATTCCGCCAGGCGGCCTTCGTGTACCTGCACGTAGGTGTCCTGTACGAGGGCGCGACCTTCGCCATGTGGCGCCGTGGACTGCTGCCCGAGGGGCGCGGCCCCGGATGGCTCTGGATGCTGGCCGGCGCTGGCATCGTGGCCGCGGTGTTCTGGGGACTGTGGCGCTGGCAGAACGTGTGGGTGGCGCGCATCGTGTGGCTGATCGCGGCACTGCGGATACCCGTGCTCATTGGTAACACGTTCTTCCCGGTAGCAGAGCACCGCTTGTCGCCGGCGTTCTATGGCACCGCGCTGCTGGTGGTGATGATCAACTTGTGGATGCTGGCTCGGGCCGGGTGGGACCTGTGAGCTTCCGCACCTACTTCGACGTCCCGGACGCAGATCGCTCGGCGCTTGGGGCGCAGATCGCCGAGCAGCGCCGCCGCGTAGCCGCGCGCCTCGCGAAAGTGCGTCGCGTGGTGCTGGTGATGAGCGGCAAGGGCGGCGTCGGAAAGAGTTACCTGACGGCGGCGCTCGCGAGAGCGATCGTGGGGCAAACGCCAAGCGGCGTCGGCGTGCTCGACGCGGATCTCCGGAGCCCCACCGTGGCCCGCCTCCTCCAGGCCAGCGGACCCTTGAGCGTCCGGGACGACGGAGTCTGCCCGGCGGTGGGCGTGGACGGCATCAAGGTGATGTCCACCGAGTTCCTGCTGGCGGAGGGGAAGCCCCTCGAATGGCGGGGGCCGACCCAGGAACGTTTCGTCTGGCGCGGCTCGCTCGAGGTGGGAACGCTGCGCGAATTCCTGAGCGACGTGCTGTGGGGTGAGCTGGATGTGCTGCTCATCGACCTCCCCCCCGGCGCCGACGGCGCGGTGGAGCTGGGCGGTCTGATCCCCAACCTGACCGGTGCGGTCGCGGTGACGATCCCCTCGGAGGAATCTAGGGCGTCCGTGGGCCGAACCATGGGCGCGGCCCGGGAGGCCGGCATTCGGCTGCTGGGCGTGATCGAGAACATGAGCGGCTACCGGTGCGACGGCTGCGCCGCCACCCAGCCGCTGTTTCCGGGGAACGCCGGGGTGCAGTTGGCGGATGAGTTCCACGTAGAGCTTCTGGGACGCCTGCCATTCTCTCTGGATGGGAACCTGACGGCCGGACTCCTGGGCGACGCCTTCATGAAGGTGCTCGCATGAAGTTCCTCTGCATCGGCTGCAACCAAGCGATGGTGTTCAGCGAGCGGCAGGAGCCGGGCGACGGCACGTTCGCGGCCGCGTTCACCTGTCCCCAATGCGGCCGCGCCGTCGCTCTCCTCGCCAACCCGATGGAGACGCAGCTGGTGGGGGCGTTGGGCGTGAAGATCGGCGGCAAGGTGCTCGACGAGGCGCCCATGGAATTCGTCCGCAGCAAGATGATGGGGCGCGACGATGCCTTCGTCGACGAAGGGTCCGTGACGGACAACGGACAACGGACAACGGACAACGCCTCTTCCGTAAGAGCCCGCTGGTCCGTCGACGCCCAGGCTCGCCTGGACCGGGTGCCGGCGTTCGTGCGGGGCATGGTGAGGAAGATCTACACCGACTATGCGCTCGAGCGGCGGATCGCCGAGATCACGCCCGCCGTGATGGACCAGGCGCGGGCCGAGCTGGGGCTCGAGGGCATGTAGATGACGGACTGCGTGGAGCAGGTCGCTGACGGCCTGCGGATCCGTATCGATCGCACCTTGTGCGTGGGGTTTGGCGAGTGCGTTACGGCCGCACCCGAGGCGTTTGCCCTGGATGGCGAGGACACCGTGGTCTTCATGAAGCCCGAAATGGTCGAGAGGGAGCGGTTGCTCGAGGCATGCGAGGCCTGTCCGGTGGACGCCCTCACGGTGTGGGACGAGTCGGGGCGCCAGGTCGTACCGCTCTCCAAAACGGTCTCTTGACACGTGGTAAGTCGGCCAGCATCTTGGGCGGGTTTTTTTCTCCGGCCGCATCGGTTTCCTCCAGGGCAAGCGGGCCTCCCGCAATCGCCCCCGACCGGCGGCCCCCGGGGTGTGGACCGGTGGCGGCTCGCGTCACCACGTCCCCCAGCGGTTCGGTTCCCGAGGTGACGCGTCCCCCACGAGGAAGGCGGAGCCGTGTACCGTGAAGTGTTCGTGCCGGTGGACAACTCCCAGCATTCCGATTGGGCTGTGGATCGTGCCATCGAGCTGTGCCGCGGGTCCGGCGGCCGCATTACCGGAAACCACGTCTACGCCGCACGCCTTCACGATGTGCGGTTTCGCCAGCTCGAAACCGGGCTCCCCGCCCAGTTCCAGGCCCCCGAAGAGATCAAGCGGCAGCGCAAGATTCACGACAAGCTGATCGAGAAGGGCCTCCAGCTCATCGCCGATAGCTTCCTGGACCAGCTGGCCAACCGCTGCGAGCAGGCCGGCGTCCCCATCACCCGCCAGCTGCTCGAGGGGATCAACTACGAGGAGATCGTCAACGAGGTGAATCGGGGCACCGGCCGGCTCCCCGGGCTGATCGGGTTTGATCCCAACCGCGCGGCCGGATACGACGGCGGCGCCAAGGTGCGGAGCGACGTGCGGGTGGGGGACAACGGGCGGCTGGTGGCGGAGGAGGAAGACAGCGCCGCGCGTCTGGTGGGCACCTCCGGCCGCCAGTACGACCTGGTCGCCATCGGCGCGCACGGCCTGGGACGCCAGCCGCTGTCGCAGCTGGGCGGCGTCGTGGCGCGCGCGCTCCGCGGCATCGAGAAGGATGTGCTGATCGTCCGCGACGACCAGCCGCTCGAAGGCGGGCGCTTCCTGGTGTGCGTGGACGGATCGTCCTACTGCTACAAGGGCATGCGCACAGCAGTGGAGCTGGCGCGCGAGTTTCACGGCTCGGTGTACGTGTGCAGCGCCTTCGACGTGGAATACCATCACGTGGTGTTCCACAACATCAAGGACGTGTTGTCGGTGCAGGCGTCCCGCGTGTTCAAGTTCGAAGAACAGGAGGAGCTCCACAACAACATCATCGACAAGGGGCTCCTCAAGCTCTGCCAGGCGAACCTGCAACGGGCCGAGGCGATGGCCCGCGAATTCCCCGACGTCCCGCTCAAGACCCAGATCCTGGTCGGCAAGCCGTTCCAGGTGATCATGCAGTGGGCCGAGGAGATCAAACCCTCCCTGCTGGTCCTGGCGCGGCACGGCGCCCACCGCATCGAGGCCACCCAGCTCGGCTCGCAGGCCGAGAACCTGGTGCGGATGGCGCCTTACAACGTGCTGCTGGTGGGCACCACCGGCGTGAAGCCGGAGGAAATCCCCTGGATCGAAGCCGACGGGGTGGCCGGGCTTCCGTGGGCGCCGGAAGCGGAGGTCCGCATCCTGCGCGTGCCGCCGTTCGCCCAGGGCATCGCCCGGCGCGCCGTCGAGGAATTCGTCCTGGAGCAGGGTGGGGATATCGTCACCAACCCCCGCCTGGACCAGGCCATCCGGAAGCTGTTGCCCACGCACATGCAGCTCATCATGGGGATCGGGACGGCCGAGGAGATCGCGCTGGCCGAGGTGAAGGCGGAGGAGCAGCTCAAGGCCACTAAGATCCTGGGGCACGACGCCGACCCCGAGCCGGCCGCAGAGATCGAGGTCCGCTGCCCGGTGACCGGGGCCGTGAGCCGGCGCCCCCGCACCGCGAAGGACCCGATCGGCTGGACCGTCGAGGCGTGGGACCGGCTGCGCAACGTGCCGCTGATCGCTCGGCCGCTGGCGAGGAACACCGTGGAGCGCTTCGCGCGCAACCACGGAATCTGGCGCGTCACGACGCCCGTGATGGACGACAACAAGCAGGCCATGATCGAGGCGGACGAGTTCGACGCCGAGACCATGATGGTCATGTTCACGGAATTGCGCGCCAAACAGATTCGCGCCGGCGCGGAAAACGGGACGGGAGAACTCTCATCAGAGATGCGCAAGTTCATCGAGGAGGCTAAGGCCGCCGGGATCACCCGATGCCCGGTGCGCGATCTGGAGGCCAAGATGTCGGCCTGCCCGGTGGACTTCAAAACGGCGACGCCCGAAGAGGCCAAGGCCGCGGTGGAGCGGCTGCTCACGCCCCAGGCGGGAGACGACTAGCGTGGGGATAGGCCTGGCCGAGTTGTTGGACGGCGCACCGGCCACGCCGGAGGCGGCGCGGGAGTACGTGCCCCACGTGGTCGCGTGGAATCTCACCCGCCGCTGCAACCTGGAATGCGCCCACTGCTATATCTCCGCGGGACCGGAGGAGAGCGCCGATTCTGAGCTGACCGCGGAGGAATTCCGCCGCATCGCGACGGAGATCCTGGCGCTGAACCCCGCGCCCTTGTTCATCCTGTCCGGTGGCGAGCCGTTGCTGCGCGCCGACCTGCCGGAGCTGGCGCGGTTCGCCAGCGGGCGCGGAGCGACGGTGGTGATCGGCACCAACGGCACGCTGCTCACCGACCCTGCGCTCGCGGAGCTCAAGGACGCCGGGGTGACCGGCTTCGCGGTCAGCGTGGATTCGCTGGACCCCAAGCAGCATGACAACTTCCGCCACGGTCCGGGCTCGCTCGCGGCCACCACCGCCGCGCTCGAGCGGCTGCGCCGGCATCGGCTGGATTTCATCATTCAGACCACGGTCATCAAGAAGAGCCGCCCCGAGCTGGGGAGGCTGGTGCAATGGGCCGCCGAGCAAGGGGCGGTGTGCTTCAACGCGTATTTCCTGGTGGCGACCGGCCGCGGCGCCCGGCTCAGTGATCTGTCCCCGGACGACTACGAGACGGCGCTCGCCGAGCTGGTGGCGCACACCCAGGCGTACCTCGGCCGCATGATGGTGCGCGCCAAGTGCGCGCCCCACTTCATGCGTCACGTCCACCGGGATACGCCGAATTCGCCGGTCCTCAACTACCAGACGCGCTGCCCCTGCGGGACCCAGTACTGCCGCATCACGCCGGACGGCAAGCTCACACCCTGCCCCTACCTGCCAACGGCGGCGGGTGACCTGCGGCGCCAGCCCTTCGCCGAGGTGTGGCAGCGCGCCGATCTGTTTCAGGCGCTCCGCAGCGGCCGCCTGGGCGGGAAGTGCGGCCGGTGCGAGTACCGCGAGCTGTGCGGCGGATGCCGGGCGCGCGCGTACGCCGTGCAGGGAGACGTGCTGGCCGAGGATCCCTCCTGCGCCTACCAGCCCGGCCCGCTGCTGGGCGAGCCCATCCGGCCGCCCCGCGCCGTGAGCTACGGCGCCGCGGTGGAGCCTGAGCTTCGCTGGACGCCGGAGGCGGCCGAGCGGTTGAAGCGCATCCCGTCGTTCGTACGGGGCGTGGTGGTGCAGCGCCTGGAGGCATACGCCCGTCGCCACGGGGCGACGGAGGTGACGCTGGAGCTGATGCGCGAGGTGCGCCGGGCGATGCCCATCGACTTCTCCCAACGGTTGCCGTTCTTCGCCAGCGATGACTGACTTCCTGCCCCTGCTCCAGGCGGCCGCCGACACCACCGGCGCCTACGGGCGCTTCCCGCTGATCGGAGCGCGGGCAGCGGTATGGGTGGCCGCCGAAGTGCACCTGATGTTCGCCGCGTTCGTGCTGGGCGTGCCTATGTTCGCCGTGATCACCGAGCTCATCGGGATCATGGGCAAGGACGCCAAGTACGACCGGCTGTCCAAGGAGTTTACCCGACTACTGGTGTTCGCCTACAGCGCCACGGCGCTGTGGGGCGCCATGCTGGTGTTCCTTCTCACCACGCTGTACCCGAAGTTCTGGGGCCACATGGCCCAGATCTTCGGGCTGTCCATGTGGATCTACGTAGGGATCTTCTTCGCGGAATCGTTCACCCTGTACCTGTACTACTACGGGTGGGACCGCTGGAAGGCCGGGCGCGCCAAGTGGACCCATTGGGGTCTGGGTCTGCTGCTCAATGTGTGGGGCACCATCGTGATGTTCATCGCGAACGGGTGGCTCACCTACATGATGTCGCCGCCTGCGAACGTGACGCCGGAGACCCTCCCCTCCGAGGTCCAGTTGTGGAACGCGCTCGCCAACGCTACCTGGATGCCGATCAACATTCACCGGTTGATCGCCAACGCGGTGTTCGGAGGCTCCATCGTGGCCGCCTATGCCGCCTACCGGTTCCTGGCGGCGAAGACCGCGGATGAGCGCGCGCACTACGACTGGATGGGCTACGTCGGCAACTTCATCGCGATCTCGACCTTCATCGTGCTCCCGTTCGCCGGCTACTGGTTGGGCCGGGAGATCTACGCCTACAACCAGTCCATGGGTATCACGATGATGGGCGGGTTCATGAGCTGGCTGTGGATCATCCAGGCGGTGCTGATCGGCGTGCTGTTCCTGGCCGCCAACTACTACCTGTGGATCGGCATGCAGCGGATTCCGGGCGCGGAGCGCTACACGCCCTACACCAAGTGGATGCTGCTGGTGCTGGTGATCTGCTGGATCGTGTGGGCTACGCCGCACACCATGATCGCGACCCGGGAGGAGCAGGCCTTGATGGGCGGCCAGTACCATCCCCTGCTGGACGTCCTGGGCGTGATGAGCGCCAAGAACACGGCCGTGAACGTGATGATCCTCACCACGTTTCTCTCGTTCCTGCTCTACCGCCGCGCCAACCAGCATCCCGTGGTGGCCTGGGCTCGCTCCGGGACGGCCATTCAAGGCGCCATGTTCGCGCTCGCCGCCGCCGTGGTGCTCTTCTTCGGCGTCCGCGGCTACTTCGTGGAGGACATCGTCCGGATCGGCTTCAGCGTCTACCAGGTGCTGGCCGTGCTCGCGTGCATCATCGGCGTGACCGTGATCGACATCGCGATGCTGCGGGGCGCCCAATCGCGCGGCGAAATCCGCTGGGGCCACATGCCGGCGCGCTCCCAGTACGCCCTGTTCGTGCTGGCGGTCACGTTCACCTGGCTCATGGGGCTCATGGGCTTCGCGCGAAGCGGGATCCGCCAACACTGGCACGTGTGGGAAGTGATGCGGGACACCAGCCCCTATGCCGCGACGCCGGCCCTGGGCTACGCGGCCAACATGATCAGCGCCTGCGTGCTGATCTTCTTGAGCTTGGTCGCGTTCATCTTCTGGCTGGGCGGCCTGGCGGAGCACGCCATGGCGAAGCACGGGCCAGCGGAGGGCTGAGGATCCATGTGGCGCACCAACGTCGCCATCCTGGCCGTGACGGTCGGTGTGATCGGGTTCTACACTGCGGTCGCGCACCTCATTCCCCAGTTGCAGTCGGAGGTGCCCGCCGCCGTGAGCCTGGGCTCCGGCGCGAGCACCGAAGAGTTGGTTGCCGCAGGCGAGCAGGTTTTCAACCAGGTCTGCACCGCGTGCCACGGCCTCGGCACGCGCGCGCCCAATCTGCTCACCGATCACGCGGGGCAGGGGCCGATAGGCCAGCGATGCGCCGCTGCCCTTGGAGAGCGCTGTAAGGACTACCTGCACCGTTCCCTGCTGAGTCCCGGCGATTCCTTGCTGTCCGGGTTCCAGAACATCATGCCCGTCATGACCACCCAGCTCGACGGTGATCAGATCTGGGCGGTGGTGGCGTTCCTCCAGTCGCAGGGCGGGGAAGTCACGGTGAGCGGGAGTGACTTGGAGGCGGCCGGAGGGGGAGAAGGAGCCGCAGGCACTGCACCGGGGGCCGCGGTGTCGGCGCCTGCCGGTGGGACCACCGATCCCCGCCAGTTGCTGACCCAGAACGCCTGCCTCGGCTGCCATCCGATCGACGGCGCCGGCCCGCCCATCGGGCCGTCGTTCGACGGCATGGGACGGCGGCTCACGGCGGAGCGGATCCGGCGAGCCATCCTGTTCCCCAGCGCCGACACGGCCCAGGGGTTCGCCCAGTTCGCCGGCATGATGCCGCAGACCTTCGGCACCCAGCTGTCGGCGGCGCAGCTGGAGGCGATCGTCCAGTTCCTGGCGGGGCGCAGGTGAGCAGGCGTCTGCGGGAGGTCCTGGCGCATCCGTTCTGGCAGGCGGCGTTGATCCTGCTCGTGGCCTATCTGCTGATCGCCGCCATTGGGTGGGTGAGCGCCCCGGTGCCGCGAACCGTGGTTATTCAGTACCTGCTGTCGGCGCTGGCCGGCGTGCTGATCTACGTGAGCGACAACGAGGAGCGCTGGCGGCGGTTCAAGGAACCGATCCACCGGACCCTGGTGGAGCCGGAGCGGCGCCGCCTGCGGAGTGGCCTACTGGTGGTGCTCCCGGCGGCGGTCGGCTGGGTCACCTACCAGCAAGTTCGGCCCACGGTGTCCGCCCCCGCGGCACTCCGGTCGGTTCACCCGTCGTCTCCCGTGCAAATCACGGTCCGCGGCAAGCGCATGGACTTGGCCACGCTGGAAAACCCGTTGCGGCAGACCGGCGACCTGCAGCAACACTACGCCGCGGGAAAGCGCATCTATTACCGGAATTGCCTGCCATGTCACGGCGACCTGCTCGACGGCCGGGGGCACTACGGGCAGGGGTTCAACCCCACGCCGCTCCCATTCGACGGAAGCACCATCGCGCAGCTGCGCGAGAGCTTCGTGTTCTGGCGCATCGCCAAGGGCGGTCCGGGCCTGCCCCGTGAGGGCGGCCCGTGGAACTCGGCCATGCCCGTGTGGGAGGATTTCCTGACGGAAGAGGAGATCTGGCAAGTCATCATTTTCCTGTACCAGCAGACGGGCCTGCAGCCGCGGCGACTTGGGGTGGAAAACGAGGGTGGGGGCCATGACTAAAGGCGCGCATGCGTCGGACGGGTCGTCGGGCGAGCGTGGCCGGAGGGTCCCGGAGCGCGCGTCAGTGAGCGGCGGCTGCTGTTACCAAGCCCGCTTTGCGCCCGCGAACTGCAGCGCGCGACGGGACCCTCCGGCTCGCGAGCCCAACGACCGACCGTCCCTGGCGCTTGCGCTGGTTCTCGTGCTGAGCTTGATGGCGCGTCCAATGTTAGCACAAGAAGGACAGGCCAACGCCCGAGGCAAAGCGCTCTACGACAAGTGGTGCGCCGAGTGCCACGGTGACGCGGGCGCGGGGGACGGTGCGGCGGCCACCCACATGCTGCCCCGCCCGCGAGACTTCACCCGCGCGGTCTTCCAGGTGCGGACCACAGCCAGCGGTGAACTGGCCACCGACGATGACCTGCGGCGGGTCACCGATGAGGGGATGCCGGGCACGGCCATGCCGGGCTGGAGCAGCCGCTTGAACGCTGCGGATCGTGATGCCGTGATCGCCTACCTCAAGACGTTCTCAACCTTCTGGGAAGACGCTGCGCCGGAGGCGATCGCCCTGGGCCGGGCGCCTCGAGCCTCGGCGGAGGGGATTGCCGAGGGACGGGAGGTGTTCCAGACCCTGGAATGCTTCAAGTGTCACGGCCAGCTGGGACGAGGAGGCGGTCAATCGGCGCCGACCCTGAAGGACGACTGGGACCAACCCATCCGCCCCGCCGACCTGACCCAGAGCTGGAACTTCAACGGCGGCAGCACAGTGGAGCAGATCTACGCGCGCCTGCGCACCGGTCTCGACGGCACCCCCATGCCGTCGTTCAGCGATGCCATAGACGCCAATGTGATCACGGACGAACAGCTGTGGCGCGTCGCGCAGTACGTGCGCAGCCTATCGCCCGAGCAGCAGCCCCGGCCGCAGGACGTGATTAGGGCGGCCGTGGTCGTTCAGCTGCCCGCCGGCCCCGACGACAGCGCGTGGGCCACGGTGGAGCCCGCGTACGTGCCGGTGGTCGGCCAGATCGTGGTCAGGCCGCGCTGGTTTGCGCCCGCGGTGGACGCGGTCTGGGTGCAGGCGCTGCACGACGGCCAGACGCTGGCGCTCCGGCTCACCTGGCACGATGGCTCCAAGAGCCCGGATCCCGCCTGGGACGAGTGGCTCGGCCGGATGCGGGACGCGATGAGCGATGGGGACGCGCCGGTGGCCACCGAACAGGGTCCGGACCGCCTGCACCTGCAGTTCCCGGCGCGGTGGTCGGACGGATTGGAACGTCCCTACTTCCTGGGCGGAAGCACTCGCCAGCCCGTGTCCCTGTGGCGCTGGTCGAGTGTCGGCGATAAGCTGGAGGAAGGCACCAGCACGGGGCTTGGCCGGTTCACGGCGGCCGGGGCTGGGAACGCATCGCACTCGGCGCGGTACGATCGCGGCGAGTGGGCGCTTCAGATCAATCGTGCTCTGGTGCCGGCTGATAGCACGGCGGCGATCCCCTTCATGCCGGGCCGGGCGATCCCCATCGCCTTCTTCGCCGCGGATGGTTCGAATGGTGAGGATGAGGTGCGCGGGGCGGTGAGTGCGTGGTACGCCATTTACCTGGACGTCCCCGCTCCGCCTCGCGTCTACGTCGCGCCGGTGGTGGCGGTGCTGCTAACAGCGGGACTCGGTCTCGTGGTGATACGACGAGCGCAACAGCGGGGATTCAACAGCGTAAGGGGTAAGGAGTGAGGGGTACCCCTTACCCCTCACGCAGTTCTACACGGAGGTACGATGAAACACGCGATGCTGTCTGCTGTAACCGTCCTAACCGCGGGTCTTCTAGGTGCCGCTGGACCCGCTGTCCAGGGCGGTTCCGTCACCGGAACGGTGAAGCTCACCGGGACCGCGCCGGCCAATCCCAAGCTGGACATGAGCGACGAAGCCGCCTGTAGAGGCAAGTACACGACCGATCCCGTCATCACCGCGTCGGGCGGCAATCTCCAGAACGTCCTGGTGTACGTGAAGAGCGGGCTGCCGGCCGGGCAGAAGTTCACCGCGTCCACGACGCCCGTCGTGGTGGACCAGGAGGGCTGCCTGTATCACCCGCGCACCCTGGCCGTGATGGCGGGGCAGCCGCTGGAGATCCGCAACAGCGACCCGGTGCTGCACAACATCAAGGTGGTGGCCAAACGGAACCGCGGGTTCAACATCAGCCAGCCCACCAAGGGCATGAAGACCACCCGCACGTTCACGGCTCAGGAGATCGCGATCCCGGTCGCGTGCAACGTGCACGGCTGGATGCACGCGAATCTGAACGTGTTCACGCATCCGTTCTTCGCGGTGACGGGCGCAGACGGCTCCTTCACCATCAGGGGCTTGCCCGCCGGCACGTACGAGGTGGAGGCGTGGCACGAGAAGCTCGGCACCCAGACCATGACGGTCGCCGTACCCGCCACGGGAAGCGCCGCCGCCAACTTCACCTTCAAAGCGGGGAGCTGACCTCATGGGCTGGTCGTGGCTGCTGCCGCACGGCGCCTCCACCTTCGCCGCCAGGATTGACTTCATGTACTACGTGATCCTGGCCATCACCGGGATCGCGTTCTTCGTGGTCGAGCTGGGGCTGGTGTGGTTCCTAATCAAGTACCGGGCTCGGCCCGGGCGCAAAGCCGAGTACATCCACGGCAGCACCAAGGCCGAGATCACCTGGACCTCCGTGACCGCGGTGACGGTCGTCGTGATCGGCCTCATGAGCGGCCCGGTGTGGAACCAGGTGAAGGGCCGACACTCGGTGCCGGCGGATGCGATGCCGCTGGCCGCCAGGGCCCAGCAGTTCGAGTGGCACTTCACCTACCCCGGGCCGGACGGTCAGCTGGAGACCGCGGACGATTTCAGCCTGCGCAATCAGCTCCACGTCGTGGTGAATCGTCCGGCGGTCATGCTGCTTCAGGCGGAAGACGTGATACACTCGTTCTTCGTGCCGGCGTGGCGCATCAAGCAGGACGCGGTGCCGGGCCTGGGCATCCGGGTCTGGTTCCAGCCCACCGAGGTGGGGACGTTCGAGCTGGCGTGCGCGGAGCTGTGCGGCTTGGGTCATTATCGCATGCGGGCCCAGGTGACGGTGCACACCCAGGAAGCGTACGACCAGTGGCTCGCGGAACAGGGCCAAAACGTAGCGATCCGTTAGAGGGGATGACATGGCGACGACTGCGGCAACTGTGGGTCAGGTAGGCCACGCGGGCCACGTGGACGATCGGTCGTTCCTGCGCAAGTACATCTTCTCGACCGATCACAAAATCATCGGCATCCAGTTCCTCATCATGAGCCTGGTGTTCCTCGCCCTGGGCGGGACGCTGGCCATGATGATGCGCTGGCAGCTGGGCTTCCCGGGCCAGGCCATGCCCGGCGGCACCGTGCTGCCCGAAACCATGGCGCCCGGCGGCGTGCTGCTGCCCGAGTTCTACATCTCGCTGGTCACCATGCACGGCACCTTCATGGTGTTCTTCGCCATCATGCCGCTGCTGGTGGGCGTGTTCGGCAACTTCCTGATCCCGCTCAAGATCGGCGCGCCGGACATGGCGTTTCCCCGCCTCAACATGATGTCGTTCTGGGTGGCGGTGTCGTCGGGGCTCATCATGCTGGCCGGGTTCTGGGCGGAGGGCGGGCACGCGGGCGCCGGGTGGACCGCCTACGCGCCGTTGAGCGAAGCGCCGGAATACTCGGGCGTGAGCCTGGGGCAGCAGCTGTGGTGCCTGAGCCTGATCGTGCTGGGCCTCTCGTCGATGCTCGGGGCGGTGAACTACATCACCACCGTCATCAATATGCGCGCGCCGGGCATGACCTGGTTCCGCTTGCCCTTGAGCATCTGGGCCCTGTTCATCACCGCGATCCTGGTGCTGCTCGCGATCCCCATCCTGGCGGGCGGCGCGATCATGCTGCTGTTCGACCAGACCATCGGCACCCACTTCTTCAAGCCGGCCACGGGCGGGCAGGTGCTCCTCTGGCAGCACCTGTTCTGGTTCTTCGGGCATCCGGAGGTCTACATCCTCATCCTGCCGGCCATGGGCATGGTGTCGGACATCATCGCCAACGGTTCACGCAAACCGATCTTTGGCTACGAATCCATGGTGTTCGCCATCATGGGCATCGGGTTCCTGGGCTGGATCGTGTGGGGCCACCACATGTTCCAGAGCGGCATGAACCCCACGTTGGGCCAGACGTTCATGATCTCGACCCTGTTCATCGCCGTGCCCTCGGCCATCAAGGTGTTCAACTGGATGGGCACCATGTGGCGTGGTAGCCTGCACTTCCACGTCCCGATGCTGCACGCCGTGGCGTTCGTGGCGATGTTCGTGATCGGCGGCCTCTCCGGCGTGTTCATGGCCTCGACCCCCGTGGACATCTACATCCACGATACCTACTTCATCGTCGCCCACATTCACTACGTGCTGTTCGGCGGCAGCCTGTTCGCCTTGTTCGCGGCGATTACCTACTGGTATCCCAAGATGTTCGGCCGGATGATGAACCCCTTCTGGGGCAAGGTGCACTTCTGGCTCACGTTCGGGTTCTACAACCTGACGTTCTTCCCCATGCATCAGCTGGGGCTCCAGGGGCACATGCGGCGCATCTACGATCCCACGGAATACACGTTCCTGCAGCCGTTGCAGCCGCTCAACCAGTTCATCTCCATCGCCGCGTTCCTGCTGTTCGCCTCGCAGGCGCTCTTCGCGCTCAACTTCATCCTGAGCTGGTTCACCGGGGCCAAGGCCGACGTCAACCCGTGGCGGGACAATGCGCTGGAGTGGTCGGTGCCCTCGCCGCCGCCCCACGGCAACTTCGCGGTGACACCCACGGTGTATCGGGGCCCGTACGAGTACAGCTCGCCCGAGACCAGCGATGACTACTTGCCCCAGGACAAGAGACTGCCAACCGACCGGATGCCGGCCTCGCAGCCGGCCGGCGACTGAGGGGGTCCACGACCATGGCACACGCTGCAGTGATGGAACCCCCGGCCGCGGCGGAGCCCGGCGCCGGCGTTTACAACGAGAAGCTGGGGATGTGGGTCTTCCTCGGCTCCGAGGTGATGTTCTTCACCGCGCTGATCGGGTCCTACATCATCCTCCGCTTCGGCGCGCCCGGAGAGTGGGCCCGGCCTGGGGTGGTGCTGAACGTGCCGGTGACGGCGTTCAACACGTTCTTGCTCATCTGCTCGTCGGTCTCGATGGTGAAGGCCTACGCCGCCGTGGTGGACGGCGACCAGCAGAAGTTCAAGATGTGGCTGCTGCTGACCATCATCGCGGGCGCCTCGTTCGTGGGCGTCCAGGCCTACGAGTACACCCACCTGGTGCACGACGGCTTCCTCCCCAGCGGCATCCGCGAGGGCAGCGAGCTGTGGGAGAAGGTCGAGGCCGGCACCGTTCCCGCCGCGACGGCCGGGATCTACGGGTCGTCATTCTACATCATGACCGGCTTCCACGGCTTCCACGTCACCTGCGGCGTGGTCTCCATGATCTGGGTGTACCTCAAGGCGCTCCGCGGCGGGTACAGCGCCACGGACTATCGCGGCGTTGAGGTCATCGGGCTGTACTGGCACTTCGTGGATCTGGTGTGGATCATCCTGTTTACCATCGTCTACCTGGTGTAAGGGCGACCATGGACGACTTCGCGCACCGAAAACAGCACCCCAACTACCTCCTCATCTGGGTGTATCTGTTCATCCTGACGATCGTGGAGGTGGCGGTGGCGTTTCTCTCGCACATCCCCAGGAACCTGCTGCTCCTGGCCCTGGTGTTCCTGGCGGTCTGGAAGGCGGGCCTGGTCGGTATGTATTTCATGCACCTCAAGTTCGAGTCTAACCGGTTGCGCATCCTCGCCGTGGCGCCCATCCCGCTGGCGTTCATCCTGGTGCTGGCGGTGATCACCGAGTTCCGGTGGTAGCGACATGATCGCCTTTCATCGCTTCCTCATCGGCACGGCGATTGTGTTCTGTGCCGGCTTCTCCGTCTGGGCCCTGCTGGCGTTCCGCGCCAACGGCGGCGCGGTGCCGCTGGTGCTGGGCGTCACCTTCGCTCTGTGCACCCTGGCCTTGAGCTACTACTTGAAGAACCTGCGGCGGTTTCTGGGACGATGAACCACGACGCGGCCGACCTGGCCATGTTCTGGGTGGGCGCCCTGTTCGTGTTCACGCCCATCCTGTTCTTCGGCATCGTGATCGGCGTCTGGTGGTATCAACAGAAGAAACGCAGGGCGGGTGCCCGCGATGAGCCTGACGCTTCGAAGTTTTCACCGCAGAGAGCGCAGAGAATGACGCAGAGGACGCAGAGGGAAACTTGAACGGGTCGCGGAGACCCAACCAGAAGTTCTCTCAGCGGTCTCTGCGTCTCTCTCTGCGTCCTCTGCGGTGAATCCGTGCCCGTAGCGTTGGCACGGGGCTACGAGCGCCGTCGAACCAGGGTAAGGACCAGGGCCAGGATCGCGAGGCCCGTAGCGGCGCCGGCCAGCGCGAACGCTCCGGCGGCGGAAATCGCCGTGGAGCCTTGAATGGACACGGTGGGAGGCCGGCCGGCTCCTCCCCGGGCCCAATCCACGGTGGAGCCGCTGGCCCGCGTGAGCCGGACGGGAAACACCAGCTCCGATCCGGGACGGGCGTCGGGTGCCACGCGCCCGAGGAAGGCGAACTCGTAGAAGGCTCCCGGGTCCACGCGGCCCCCGGACCATTCGATCACGGGAGCCGAGGTGGCGGTGGCGGGCTGGAGCCGGGCCGTGAAGCCGGGCGTGGCGGCTACACCCAAGACCTGGATGGCCTCGGGGACCGTGATGCGCACCGCCACGGTCGGCGTGTCGGTTTGGTTCACCACGCGGAGCGTGAAACGCTCCCAGGCGGCCGGGGTGACGGACGGAGGAACCAGAGCGACCTGCGCCGAAAGTGGGCGCGGTTCCGCACCGAGGCCCAGACCGAGCAGGACCCCGGGCGCGAAGAGCCAGCGGCCGCGCATCAGGGGAGCCGCCCGGCGGGAACGGGGACGTCCAGCGGGGCCGGGACGGTGGGCTTGGAGACGCCTTCCCAGCCGCACGCCAGGCACCACCGGCGCTCCAGGTGGAGCAGGCGCGCCGGGCGTGAGGTCACCCGGGAGAGCTCCTCGCTACCACAACCAGGACACTGGCGCCGTCTGGGAACCAGGAGCCAAGTCACGCCCAGGACCAGGGCGAGCCTCAGCAGCACGGTGGCCATGAGCACGGCCACGACGAGAACGGAGTGATCCATCGATGTTGGGTGGCGCCGTGATGAGGGCGGCGCGGCTTCCGGAAGGTTGGAGCCGGTCCGCCTGCCGGTCAAGGGCGATCACGCTGACGCAGTCTGATCCGTACCAATGGAGGACGGCATGCTCGAGTGGCTGATCCCAATGTGTGCCTTTTTCCCGTTCGCGGCGCTCTACCTTGGCGGTTTGCGGATCGAGCCGGGCGGGGGCCGTGGCCTGCAGCAGGTGCTGGGCCTGCTCCTCACGTTCGTGACGTACATGGTCGTGTGGCGGGTGCTTCACGCCGTCCTGGGGGGATTGGGGCCCATCCTGGGCGGTCTGGTGCTCACGACCGTGGTCACGACGCTCCTGCTGCCCCTGGAAGCCCGGCTAGGATACCTGGCAGTGGGTGTCAAGCTAAAGCGGACACAGACGGCGCACTGAACGGCGGGGTGAGACTGCGTAAGGGGTGAGGGGTGAGGGGTACCCCTTACCCCTCACCCCTCACGCAGTCATCCCCCGGGCAGGGTGGGGAGGTGCGGTTCAGCCCCCTGCCCGCAGCCGGACCACCGTGGAAGCACCCTGGCCGCTCTGGCTGAGCAGGAAGATTTGCAGGGAGACGACGTCGCCTTGCTTTACCGGCTCCATCGCCTTCTCGAACTCGTCCACGGTGCGCACCCGCTGGCCGTTCACGTGAGTGATGATCACGCGTGGAAGCAGGCCTTTCTCCGCCGCCGGCCCGTCCGGGTCTACGGCCGTGACCAGCAGGCCGCGATGCTCCTCACCGATCCGCGTGTCGCGAACGGCCTCGCTCGGCATGGGCTCGACCGTGAGACCGAGCTTGCTCTCGGACGCTGATCCCCGCCTGGGCTCCCGGGAGGTGTTCGACGCCACCTGCTCCTGGGCTTCCTCCCGAGCGGCCAGCGTCACGGAATAGGTACGCCGCTCGCCGCCCTTCCGCACCACGGTCACCTGCACGTTGTCGCCCGGCCGCTTGAAGCCCACGATCTGCTGGAGCTGGGCTACGTACTCCACCGGCTGCCCATCCAGAGCCACGATGACGTCGCCAGGCTGAATCCCCGCTTTCTTGGCCGGGCTGTCCGCATTGGAGTAATCCTGCACTACCACGCCGCGGATCGCGTCCAGGCCCACGTAGGCTGCATCATCCGGATCGGCGTCGCGAATCGCGACGCCCAGGACGGCGCGCGTCACTTTGCCGGTGGCGATGAGCTGCTCGCTCACGGTGCGGGCCAGATTGATCGGGATGGCGAACCCGTAGCCGTTGTACAGGCCCGTGGGGCTCGCGATGGCCGAGTTGATTCCGATCACCTGGCCCCTGAGATTGACCAGCGGGCCGCCGGAGTTGCCGGGGTTGATGGCCGCGTCGGTCTGGATGAAGTCCTGGATGCGGTATTGCCGGTCGGCTTGCAGTCCCGCGAGCGGCCGCCCCTTGGCGCTCACGATCCCGGCGGTCACCGTGAAGGCGAATTCCTCTCCCAGCGGGTTCCCCACCGCCAGCACCCACTCGCCGATGTTGGTCTGGTCCGAGTTCCCCAGCGGGACGCTCGGCAGGCCTGCGGCATCGATCTTGATCACCGCGACGTCCGTGTCCGGGTCGCGTCCCACGACCTTGGCGTTGAAGGTCCGCTTGTCGATCAGCTTCACCTTGAGCTTGTCGGCTTCATCCACCACGTGGTTGTTGGTCAGGATGTAGCCGTCGGACGAGATGATGAAGCCGCTCCCCTCTCCGCGCCGCACCCGGGGTTGCTGCGGTACGTCGTAGTCGGGGAACATCTGGTCGAACGGCGGTGGGAGTCGTGGCCGGGCGCGGGGGCTCGACGGCGCCTCGCTCCGCTGCTCCGCCTCGATGAAGACGACCGCGGGCCGCACCGCCTGGGCCACCGCCACGAATGCCTCGCTTAAGTCCACCGCGGGCTTCGCCGCGGGGATCGAGGGAAGCTGGGCGGGTGCGACGTTCGCGAGCGCCTGCTGCGCCTCGGAGCGGCGCGGCAGGTTCACCGCGCCGGCAAACGCCAGCGCCAGCACCAACGCCAACGCCACCAGTCCGCTCAATTTGATCCAGTCACGAGTGCGTGTGGTCATGTAAACGACTCTGCTTTAACTGTGAGGGTTAAGGTTCGTTGCCTCTAACAATAACACCTGAAGCCTGTACCCGTTCCGCTGCGCCGGTTTTCAGTTATCGGTTGTCGGTTGTCGGTGAATGCTTTCTGACAACCGATAACCGATAACTGACGACCTTCTCAGGTCACTTCTTATCCTCGTCCACGATCTCGTAGTCCGCCTCGACCACGTCCTCTTTCTCCTTCTTGCCGGCCTCCGGGCTGCCCGGCTGCGCTCCGCCGGACTCGCCGCCGCCCCCGCCGGTTCGGCCGGCCGCCTGGTAGAGTGATGCGCCCGCCGCGGAGTAGGCCTGCGACAACTCCTCGAGCGCGCGCCGGATCTCATCCGCCGCGCCGGAGCGGAGCGCCTTCTTCGCCTGATCCACCGCGCCGTTCAACCGGTCACGATGGCTTGCCTCCAGGCGGTCGGCCCACTCCTTGCTGTTCTTCTCCACCTCGTAAACCATGGCGTCCAGCCGATTCCGCTGCTCGATCTCCTCGCGGCGCTTCTTGTCCTCGGAAGCGTGCTCCTCCGCGTTCTTCACCATCTTCTGGATCTCCGCCTCGGACAGCCCGCTCGAGGCCTCGATCCGGATCTTCTGCTCCTTGCCGGTGGCCCGGTCCTTGGCCGAGACGTGGAGGATGCCGTTGGCGTCGATGTCGAAGGTGACCTCGACCTGCGGCATGCCCCGCGGTGCCGGCGGAATGCCCGTGAGCTGGAACCGGCCGATCGTCCGGTTGTCGATCGCCATCTCCCGCTCACCCTGGAGCACGTGGATCTCCACCGTGGTCTGGTTGTCTTCCGCGGTGGAGAAGATCTCCGACTTCTTGGTGGGGATCGTGGTGTTCCGCGTGATCAACACGGTGGTCACCCCGCCCAGGGTCTCGATGCCCAGCGACAGCGGCGTCACGTCGAGCAACAAGACGTCCTTCACCTCGCCCGCCAGCACGCCACCTTGAATCGCGGCGCCGATCGCCACCACTTCGTCCGGGTTGACGCCCTTGTGCGGCTCCTTGCCGAAGAAGTCCTTCACGATCTCCTGGACCTTGGGCATGCGGGTCTGGCCGCCCACCAGGATCACCTCGTCGATGTTCTTCGGGTCCAGCCCGGCGTCCTTGAGCGCTTGCTCCATGGGCGGGATGGTGCGTCGCACCAGATCGTCCACCAACTGCTCCAGCTTGGCCCGGGTCAATGTGAGGTTCAGATGCTTGGGGCCGGCCTGATCGGCCGTGATGAACGGCAGGTTGATCTCCGTCTGCATCACCGTGGACAGCTCCATCTTGGCCTTCTCGGCCGCCTCCTTGAGTCGCTGGAGCGCCATCGGGTCCTTGGCGAGGTCGATGCCCTGATCCCGCTTGAACTCCGCCACCAGCCATTCCATGATCCGTGCGTCGAAGTCGTCGCCGCCCAGGTGGGTGTCGCCGTTGGTGCTCTTCACCTCGAAGACGCCCTCGGCCAGCTCCAGCACCGAAATGTCGTACGTGCCGCCGCCCAGGTCGTAGACCGCGATCTTCTCTTCCTTCTTTCTGTCCAGGCCGTACGCCAGCGCCGACGCCGTGGGCTCGTTGATGATCCGTACCACGTCCAGCCCCGCGATCCGGCCGGCGTCCTTGGTGGCCTGGCGCTGCGAGTCGTTGAAGTAGGCCGGGACCGTGACGACCGCCTTCTCGACCTTGTGACCCAGGTAATCCTCGGCCGTCTGCCGCATCTTCTGGAGGATCATGGCCGAGATCTCAGGGGGCGTGTAGCCCTTGCCCTGCACCTCGACCGACACCAGGTCGTTGGAGCCGGCCGTCACCCGGTAGGGGACCCGCTTGATCTCCTCCGGGACCTCGCCCAGGCGCCGGCCCATGAACCGCTTGATGGAGAAGACCGTGTTCTTGGGGTTGGTCACCGCCTGCCGCTTCGCCACCTGCCCCACCAGGCGCTCGCCATCCTTGGTGAACGCCACCACCGAGGGCGTGGTCCGGCCTCCCTCGGAATTGGGGATCACGACGGGGTCGCCACCCTCCATGACCGCCACCACCGAGTTGGTGGTGCCGAGATCGATCCCGATGATTTTCTGCGCCATACGGCAGGCTCCTCATACAGAAGTAGTAGATGCGAAACTGGGGCACTTGGTCGCAGGAGCAAGCGCCGTACCAGCTCGCAGTGCCAAAATGGCAGCGTGTCGCTACATGTTGTTGCTCAAAGACTTACACCCTGGTACATTGGGACATGTTCCCGTATAGAGACGAGAATCCCACCTATCTTACGCCCTTCGTCACGGTCGGGATCATCATCCTCAACGCGCTCGTGTGGGTGGTGGTTCAGGGGGCGGGGACCGATCCCGCGCTGGCGCGATCCGTATGCGAGCTGGGTGCCATCCCCGGCGAGCTGTTGCAGACGGTTCCCGCGGGTACCGAGATCCCGGTCGGCCCGGGGCTCCACTGTCAGCTCACCGGAGAACCGGCCTGGTACACGGTCCTGAGCAGCATGTTTCTCCATGGCGGCTGGGTTCACATCATCGGCAATATGTGGTTCTTGTGGGTGTTCGGGAACAACGTGGAAGACTCCATGGGGCACGGGCGCTACATGGGGTTTTACCTCCTGTGCGGCGTCCTGGCCGCGCTGGCGCAGATCTTTGCCAGTCCCGGTTCGCCCGTGCCGATGGTAGGGGCATCGGGAGCCATCAGCGGGATCATGGGCGGTTACCTGGTGCTCTACCCGCGGGTCCGGGTGCATACCTTGGTGTTCCTGGGTTTCTTCGTCACGAGGATCGCGGTCCCCGCGTACTTCATGCTGCTCTACTGGGCGTTCTTGCAGTTCGTCTCCAGCGTGTTCAGCGCCGGCGCCGGCGCAGGCGAAGGCGGCGTGGCGTTCGTGGCCCACCTGGGCGGCTTCGTGGCCGGCGCGGCGTTGATCCGGTTGTTCGCCAAGCCTGAGTTCGTCTCGCGACACCGGCGGCCGCGGATCGTCGTCGCCTCGCCGCTGGATCGGTTCTAAGGTCAAACTCATGCCTGGCGCTTCCTCGCGGTGTTCGGCACGCTGGCCCGCAACCACTACGGCCAAGGCGGGGGCGGCGCTCCGCGCGGCGGACTACTACAGCGATTCCCGGAGCATCATCCCGCCCGAGGCGAGGGGGCGGATGTGGCGCGCATCCGGCGCAGGGCGATGAGCGGGCCGGTGCGCATCTTCGTGGACGGACGCCCGCTGGCGGTCCCGGCCGGAGCGACGGTGGTCGCGGTGGTGGCGGCCGGAAACGCTGACTTGGGTGCTGCACTGGCGGATGGGCGAGCGCATGTGACGGATGGCGTGGGGAGGCCCATCGAGCCCGACACGATCGTGTTCCCCGGCGCGATCTTCCGCGTGGTCCGCTCGGCCCGCAGGCCCGCGAGTCGCTCCGAGCGGTGACCCTGACGAAAGACCTGGTCCACCGCCTGCCCAAGGTGGAGCTGCACGTCCACCTGGACGGCTGCCTGCGACCGCAGACCATGCTGGAACTAGCGCGGGAGCAGGGTGTGCGGCTGCCGGCCGCGGATCCGGCAGGCCTGGCGCGCGCCGTCTACGTCCGCCACGCCAAGAGCCTCGAGGAGTACCTGGAGCGCTATACCATCACGTTGTCGGTCATGCAAACGCCCCAGGCGTTGGAGCGGATCGCCTGCGAGTTCGTGCTGGATTCGGCCGTCGAGAACGTGCGGTACGTGGAAGTCCGGTACTGCCCGGCGCTCCACACGCCCGCACTGACCCTGACCCAGGCCGTGGAAGCGCCCCTGGCCGGCCTCAAGCGCGGGGAGCGGGAGTCCGGCACCGTGGCGCGGCTCATCGTCTGTGGGCTCCGCACGCTGCCGCCCAGGGTCTCCCTCGACCTGGCCCGCCTGGCCGTGGACTACGCCAGCGACGGCGTGGTGGCGTTCGACCTGGCAGGCGCCGAGCGGGGTCATCCGGCCAAGGACCACGCCTCGGCGTTCGAGCACGCCCGAGCCCACGGGCTGGCATGCACCTGTCACGCGGGGGAGGGGGACGGCCCAGACTCCATCCGCCAGGCGCTCGACCAGTGCGGCGCGCAACGCATCGGACACGGTACGCGGTTGTGGGAGGATCCCGCGCTCGAGGAGATAGTGCGGGAGCGCCAGATCCCGCTCGAGGCGTGCGTCACCTCGAACGTCCACACCGGCACGGTGCGCGAGGCCGCGCAGCATCCCCTGAAGCGCTATCTCGGCCTAGGCTGTCTGCTGACCCTCAACACGGACAGCCGCCTGATGGACGGTATCACGCTGAGCGACGAGTATTGGCTGGCGCACCGGGCGTTGGGCCTGGATCGCGCCGGGCTGGATCGGCTGGTGCTCAACGCGGCCCGGAGCGCGTTTCTTCCCGAGGCCGAGAAGCAACGGTTGGTGGAGCGCGTGACCCAGGAACTTGAGGAGACCACGTGACCGGGTGGTTTGCGCTGCAGACCGCGGCCGAGCGCCTCGTCGCGGCGCGCGAAGGCCTTCAGACGCCGCTTCCCGAACGGCTCATGGGCCTGGTGGGCATGGCCGCGATGCTCGGGATCGCGTGGGCGCTTTCGGTGGACCGGAGACGGGTGAACTGGCGGCTGGTGGGCATGGGGGTGGCGCTCCAGGCGATCTTCGGCTTCCTGGTGCTCAAGACCGGCGCGGGACGGGCGCTGTTCAACGGCGCCAACATCGCCTTCACCAAGCTCCTGGGCTTCACGGAGCAGGGCGCGCGGTTCCTCTTCGGCAACCTGGTGCGCAACAACGTGCCCGTAGGCATCCCGGGCGGCGCGCCCACCGACATGGCGCCCATCGTGGAGCCCTCCGGCTGGGCCGCGACCGGTGCCTACTTCGCCTTCAGCGTGCTGCCCACGATCATCTTCTTCTCGTCGCTCATGTCGGTGCTCTATTACCTGGGCGTCATGCAACGGATCGTCCGAGGCATCGCCTGGGTGATGCAGCGCTCCATGGGTACGTCGGGCGCGGAGACGCTGTCCGCGGCGGGCAACATCTTCGTGGGTCAGACCGAGGCGCCCTTGATGATCAAGCCGTTTGTGGGGCGCATGACCTATTCGGAGCTCAACACCGTGATGGTGGGTGGATTCGCGACCATCGCGGGCGGGGTGATGGCGGCCTATGTCGGGATGCTGTCGCCATACTTCCCGGATATTGCCGGCCACCTGCTTACGGCGAGCGTGATGAACGCCCCCGCCGGCCTAGTGATCTCCAAGCTGCTGGTTCCCGAGGTCGCCGAGCCGGCGACCAAGGGCACGCTCAAGCTTGAGGTGCCGCGGCAGGAGGCCAACGTGATCGAGGCGGCGGCCGGGGGCGCCGCGCAGGGTTTGCAGTTGGCGCTCAACGTGGGCGCCATGCTGCTCGCATTCATCGCGCTCATCGCGCTGCTCAACGCGGGACTCGGGTGGATGGGGGGATTGGTGGGCCGGCCCGACCTGTCGCTCCAGGTGTTGCTGGGCTGGGTGCTCGCGCCGCTGGCCTGGCTGATGGGTGTGCCGTGGGGGGACGCGGGCGCCGTGGGGTCCCTGATCGGGGTGAAGACGGCGGTCAACGAGTTCGTCGCCTACTTGCAGTTGGCGGGCCTGCTTCAGGCCGGCGCGCCCATGTCGCCGCGTGGCGCGATCATCGCCACCTACGCGTTGCTCGGCTTCGCCAACTTCTCGTCCATCGCGATCCAGATCGGCGGGATCGGCGGCCTGGCCCCGGAGCGGCGCGGCGAGCTTTCGCGGCTGGGACTGCGGGCCATGATCGGGGGGAATCTGGCCGCGTTCACGAGCGCGAGCCTGGCGGGGATGCTCCTCTAATGCCGGGAAGGGGGAACGGGGAAGGGGGAAGGGTTGGCGAGGCTGCCGACTTCCTGCGGGGGCGGCTCAAGGACTTCGGGCCCCGGGTCGGGGTCGTGCTGGGCACCGGGCTGGGTGGCCTGGCGGAGAAGGTCGAGCGGCCCGTCATCGTCCCCTACCGCGAGATCCCCGGGTTCCCGGAGACGGGCGTGGCCGGTCATCGCGGGGAGCTGGTGCTGGGGCAACTGGAGGGCGTCCCGGTGCTGCTCCAGAGCGGGCGCTTTCATCTCTATGAGGGTCACGATCCCGAGACGGTCGTGCTCCCCACGCGGGTGTTCCACGCGCTGGGAATCGAGACCCTGATCGTGACCAACGCGGCGGGCGGTCTGCACCCCACCTTCAAGCCCCCGGTCCTCATGCTGATCGCTGATCACGTGAACCTCATGTTCCGGAGCTTCCTGGCCGGGCCGGTGGTGCCGCCCGAGGAACGCTTCCCCGATATGTCCGAGCCCTACGATCGCGGGTTGCGGCGGCTGGCGCGGGACGTGGCGTTGGCAGCAGGGATTGGGCTCGAGGAGGGCGTGTACGTGGGGCTCCTCGGCCCCAGCTACGAGACGCCGGCCGAAATCCGCATGCTCCAGCGCTTCGGGGATGCGGTGGGGATGTCCACGGTACCGGAAGTGGTCGCCGCCCGGGCCCGCGGGATGCGGGTGTTGGGCGTCTCGATCATCACCAACCTGGCCGCCGGTATCTCGCCTACCGCGCTGTCTCATCACGAGGTCCTGGAGGCCGGGCGCGCGGTGGCGGGGGACCTGGAACGGCTGGTCCGCGGGGTGCTGCGGCGGCTCTAGCGCCGGCCCTACCTTCCGATCTGTAACCCTTTGCGCCAAGTCGTTGTCAGAGTCAATGGCGGGCAGCGAACCCCAAGGCAGGAGCCTGGTGGACGAGCGTGAGTTGATCGCCAAGGTCCGGGTCGGGGACGCCGTGGCCGAGCGCCAGTTGTACGAGTACCACGTGGACCGAGTGTACCGGTTGGCATATCGGTTGGCCGGCGACGATGACCTGGCCCAGGATTTCACGCAGGAAACGTTCATCCGGGCCTTCGAGCGGATCGAGGGGTTCCGGGGAGAAGCGGCTTTTGGGACCTGGCTCTACGCCATCGCGACGACGGTCATCCTCAATGGGCTGCGCAAGGTGAAACGGTTTCGGACGCGTGAGGCGGAGCTGGACGACGCGGCGGCGATCGGGGTTTCCCGCGGCGACGCCGATCCCGACCTGAAGGAAGGACTAGCGAACGCGGTGGATGATCTGCCGCTCAAGTACCGGACGGTGTTCGTGATGCATGACGTCGAGGGATACACGCACGAGGAGATCGGAGCCGCGTTGGGCGTCCCGCCGGGCACGTCCAAGGCGCGGCTTTCCCGGGCGCGGGCCCGCTTGCGCGAGGCGCTGGCCCAGTTCGCCGGGGAGTGGGCCTCATGAGCGATGATCGGTTCGAGGACTTCGTGCAGCGGGCGGCGCAGGAGTACCATCGTCCGCCGGAGGTTCCGCGCGAGCAGATGTGGGCGCGGATCGCCGCTGCGCGGGCGGAACGCAAGCTGGCGCGGGCAAGCCAGCCGTCGCCGCAGCAACGCTGGGTCCGCTGGGGCCTGGCCGCGGCGGCGGTGCTGGCGGTGGGGATCGGTATCGGGCGCGCGATTGGCCCGCGCCCCACGCCGCGCCCGTCGGGGATGCAGATGGCCGAGGGACCGGCGGGCGCCGGCGAGCAGGTGCCGGCGGCATTCGAGATAGCCGCGCGGGATCACCTTCGGCACGTGGAGACCTTCCTCACCGTGTTCCAGTACGAGGCGCGGGAGGGGTTGGCCGTGGAGGAAACCGCGGGGCTTGCCAGGAATCTGCTGATGAACACGCGGTTGCTGATGGACTCGCCGGCGGGGCGAGACGTGCGCATGGCGGCCTTGCTGGACGACGTCGAGGTGATGCTGGCCCAGATCGCGAGCTATGCGGACAGCCCTACGCCGGCCGAGCTGCGACTGATTGACATGGGGCTGGAACAGCGCGGTCTCCTCTTGAAGCTGCGCGCGGCCGTTCCGGCCGAAAACAGCGCCTTTCGAGCGCAAGGAGTGTTGTGATGTCGGGACTGAGAGCAGCGCTGGTCACGATCGGGGCCCTGGCGAGTCAGGCCTACGCGGCATCGTCGCCGCAGGCCGCATCGGCGCGGGCACAGCTCGAGCAGGCGCGCGAAGCGTTGGAGCTCTCGAAGCCCGCGCTGTGGGCGCTGGGGCCGTCGCTAGAGGGGCTCAAGAGTCTTGAGGGACTCAGAAGCCTCGAGACACTCAAGCGCCTCGAGGGACTCAAGGGCCTCGAAGGCCTGAAGGGACTGGAAGGGCTCAAAGCATATGAAGGGATCGGCTTCTGGTGGCTCGATGGGGCGACCCAGCAGGGTCAGGCCGATTCGCTCCTCTACCGCGTAGCGCGCGAAGCCCTCAACGCGGGCGACTACCAGCGCGCGGCGGCCGGGTTCCAGCGCGTCACCAG
>Ga0209341_10000972_pt1 | contig 28959 bp, 21 predicted proteins | sample RifCSP13_2_FD_184020 | JGI IMG/M metagenome (GOLD analysis project Ga0209341, IMG submission 184020) | Soil microbial communities from Rifle, Colorado - Rifle CSP2_sed 13_2 (SPAdes) (version 2) | ecosystem: Environmental > Terrestrial > Deep subsurface > Rock core/Sediment | place: Rifle... | reverse complement strand
CGAGATTCTGACCGCAGTGGAAGCCGCCGGCGTCCGGGTCGATGGCCCGGTCAAGATCGTTACCACCACCACCGGCGATGAGCTCGCCGCTCGGGCGGTGATCATCGCCACCGGCATGACGATCAAACGCCTCGCGGCCAAGGGGGTGGACCGCTTGGCCGGAGCGGGTGTCTACTACGGAGCAGCTGCTTCCGAGGCGGTCGAATACCAAGGCGAGCCCGTGTTCGTGGTCGGCGGAGCCAACTCGGCCGGTCAGGCGGCCGTGATGCTCGCTCGCTTTGCCGGCCAGGTGACCATGCTGGTACGGGGATCGTCGCTCGAAGCCGGGATGTCTCAATACCTGGTCGATCAGATCCGGTCGACGCCCAACATCGCAGCCATGCTGGAAACTCAGGTCACCGAGGTTCGGGGCGAGAAGCGTCTGGAGGAGATCGTTCTGTCTCGAGCCGGGCAAACCGTTGTCGAGCCCGCCGAAGGTCTATTCATCTTCATCGGCGCCGAGCCCCACTCAGAACTGGTGGCGGGTGTGGTCGAGCGAGACCCGAAGGGATTTATCCGCACCGGGTCCGACTTGAGGCGGGAGGGCCACTGGCCAGCGACGTGGACCATGGACCGCGACCCCTATTTGTTGGAGACGAGCGTCCCCGGTGTCTTCGCAGTGGGCGACGTCCGCTCAGGAGTTGTCCGCCGGGTGGCGGCGGCGGTGGGGCAAGGCGCAGCCTGCGTCAGCTTCGTCCACCAATACCTGGCGAGCGTCTGAGATGATCGACCGATTGAGGATGGTGCCGCTATTCGGCCATCTTCCCGAGGCCGACCTGGAACGACTGTGCCGCGGCGTCGAAGAGATCAACCTGAGCAAGGGTGCGACCTTATTCACCGAGGGTGAGCAGGCCGAGACTGCCTTTGTGATCGCTTCGGGTGAGATCGAGATCACCAAGGCCTCGGATCAGCATGACGTGCTCATTGCCGTGCGGAAAACAAACGAGGTGATCGGGGAGATGGCCCTGTTGCAGTCATTGCCCCGGACGGCCACCGCCCGGGCCCGCACAGATGCCACCCTGCTGCGCATCCCCAAGGCGCGCATCGACGAACTTCTCGAAACCAGCATCTCTGCGGTGCGTGCCATGTTCTCGGTGATCCTCGATCGATGGCGTGGTACGGAGGCCCAGCTTCGGCAAAACGAGCGCATGGCTCAATTGGGAACCCTGACGGCGGGCTTGGCTCATGAACTGAACAATCCGGCCGCGGCCGTGAAACGATCCGCCGACCTTCTGGCGACGGTAACGACCGCCTACGCCGAGGCCCGCGTGGCTTGGGCGAGCGCCGGCTTGCCCGCCGACGAGGTCGAAGCGTTCGAGGCCCTTCACCGGCGGGCCCTCGAGGTGAGCCGTGGTCTGCCTCTCGATGCATTGACTCGTAGCGACCGGGAAGCCGACTTGGAGTCGTGGTTGGAGAACATCGGGGTGGCGAACGCCTATCGGGTTGCACCCCCTCTGGTCGACCTCGACCTGACCACCGGCGACCGGAGCCTGATCGAAGGCGCCAGCAAGGAGGGCGTGGTAGTGGAGCTCCTGCGCGCCGCCACCGAGCTTTCCATGCTGGTCCACGAGGTGCGGGAGGGGGCCTCCCGGCTCTCGGCAGTCGTCCAACCGCTCAAGTCCTATTCTTACCTGGACCAGGCGCCGGTCCAAGAAGTAGACGTGGTGGCCGGCCTCGAGGACACTCTGATGATTCTCTCGGCCAAGGTGACCGGTCTCACCGTCCGTCGCGATTACGCCCCCAACCTGCCGAGGATCGAGGCCTACGGCAGCGAGTTGAATCAAGTCTGGACCAACCTCATCGACAATGCCGCCGATGCCATCCGAGACGCTGGAACGAGCGACGGGGAGATAGCGGTCCGGGTCTTCGCGACTCCGGAGCGGCTGGTCGTGGAGATCGCGGACAACGGTCCCGGCATTCCCGATGAGATACGAAATCGCATCTTCGACGCCTTCTTCACCACCAAGCCACCTGGTCGCGGCACCGGGTTGGGTCTCGAGATCAGCTACGGAATCGTCGTGAACCGCCACCGTGGGGAGATCGAGGTCGAGTCTCAACCGGGTCGGACAGTCTTCCGGGTCCTTCTCCCACTCGAACGGCCAGACTGACCGCCAAGGCGCCTTAGTGTCCTGCACTACCACAGGCGGAATCGTGCCGGCCGGCACCTCGGGCCAAACCGCCGGTCACCGGCCTCGCTGCACCGACGCCAAGGTCGACAAGTGCCTGTCGAGTAGGTCCTGTTGGCGCCGTTTCGACCAGTAGCGGGGATCGAAGGTGGCCATCGCCGAGACTCCGTCGACCAGCGCCAGGATGCGGTCGGCCTCGAATGCCAAGTCGAGTCCGGTCCGTAGCGCTCCGGCCTCTACCGCCTGGGCGAGCAGTCTGATGATCAGACCCCGCCACTCATGGTCAAGCGCCCGTTCCTCGGCAGCCAGGACGTCGCTGAAGGGCGCCTGGGCATAGAACGCCAGCCAAACCCGCTGGTCCACCCGGTCTTCGTCGTCGACGATCAGCTCGGCCCGCATGAGCCGCCTTATGGCCGCCACCCCGGTCTCGGACCCGTGGGCGGCCATCTTGTGACGGGACCTCTCCACGGTGACCGAGAGCGCAGCCAGCACCAGGGCGTTCTTATCGGCGAAATAGTGGGTGAGCACACCGGTCGAGAAGCCGGCTTCCTCGGAGATCGCACGAATCGTGGCTCCCTCCAACCCCGCCCGGCCGATTACCCGGCGGGCTGCTTCTGCCAGCTCGCTCCTTCTCTGGACGTGATCCACGGCTCTCGGCACGCCGGAAATCTAGAAGATGGAGCCACAGCGTGCGGTCTTACAACAACTGTTGTATAATGCTCGTTAGGTAATACGTGCGGATTCTGGTGGTGGGAGCTGGCGGAGTCGGAAGCGCAATCGCTTCGATTGCCGCCAAGCGCGATTTCTTCGAGTCCTTCGCCATCGCCGATCTGGACGAATCAAGAGCCGGGCGGGCCGTTGCGCAGGCCGGAGCCGATCACCGATTTCAGGCCCATCAAGTGGATGCCTCCGACGGCCGGGCCCTGCGCCGCCTTGTCGAGGATACGCACCCCGATGTGATCGTGAATGCTTGTGATCCTCGGTTCAATCCGCCGATCTTCGAAACTGCCATGGCGACTCGCCGTCACTACCTGGACATGGCTATGCACCTTTCCCGGCCCGACCCAGGGGCGCCGTTCGAACGGCCGGGTGTGAAGCTGGGTGACGAGGAGTTCGCCGTTTCGGATCGTTGGGTCGACGCGGAGCGGTTGGCTTTGGTGGGGATGGGCGCTGACCCCGGTCTTTCGGATGTGTTTGCACGGTACGCCTCTGATCATCTCTTTGCTTCGATCGACGAGATGGGAGTGCGGGACGGAGGCGACCTGTCCGTTGATGGTGTTCCCTTCGCTCCGACCTTCTCGATCTGGACGGTCATCGAAGAGTGCTTGAACCCGCCGGTGGTGTGGGAGCGGGGTCGGGGCTGGTATACGACCGCGCCCTTCTCCGAGCCCGAGATCTTTCCTTTCCCGGAGGGGATCGGTCCCGTCGAGTGTGTGAACGTCGAGCACGAAGAGGTGATGTTGATCCCACGCTGGATCGATTGCCGCCGGGTGACGTTCAAGTACGGGCTGGGGAGGGAGTTCATTGCGGCGTTGGAGATGCTCCACAAGATCGGCCTCGATCGGAAAGACCAGGTCGACGTGCGCGGGTCACATGTGGCGCCCCGGGACCTGCTGGCGGCGTTGTTGCCGGACCCGGCTCGGCTCGGCGATCGCATGCACGGAAAGACCTGCGTCGGCACCTGGGTGACCGGCTCTGGTCGGGACGGTCAGCCGCGCGAGTTGTACCTGTATCACTGTGTCGACAACGACGAGATGATGGGCAAATGGGGCCATCAAGCGGTGGTCTGGCAGACGGCGCTCAACCCGGTCATCGCCCTCGAGCTGCTGGCCTCCGGCGTCTGGTCGGGGGTGGGGGTCCTCGGTCCAGAGGCCTTCCCGGCCACACCGTTCCTCGACCTGCTGGTCGACTACGGCTCCCCGTGGGCCATTGCCGAGATGAACCCAGCCTCGCGGGCGCTCGCCATCCGCGCCTGAGCGGCTGGTCTGGGCTGGGGCTAGCCGCCATCGGAGCTAGTGCACGGAGCTCTAGGCCTGGATGAATCCACCCGTTTCGCCCACATCGGGGGGGGCGACGGCTTAGTCTTCACACTCGCGTCCTCGACCGCGGAGGGGCGTCCCGGCCGAAACGCAATGTCCACCGACATGGGAGGTATTTGAGATGGACAACGCGCTCGTACCGCAGGCGCGGTTGTTGTACCGGACCGCGCTAGCGATCTTCGTGGTGACCATCGTCATTGGGATCCTCAACGGACTCGATGTTTGGACGCCCGAACACGAGGTCATCTTGACCCACGTGCACGCCGGCACACTCGGCTGGATCACCTTGTCGGTGGTGGCGACCGCGATGCTGATCTTCGGCGAGGGGGTCGACCAGAAGTCGGCGGCGACTGCCCGCCGGTTGGCGTCGACGATCACCGTAACCACCGTCGTCTACGTCATCGCGTTCTTCGTGGGAACCGGTATCTACCGTCCCATCGCCGGGACTCTGGAACTGGCAGCCATCCTCTGGCTGCTGTCGTGGGTGATGGGACGCTATCGGAATACCCCCACTACGACAGCCCGGCTGGCCCTGATGCTTGCCACGATCTCGGTGACCCTGGGAGCGGTGCTGGGGGTCTTGCTCGGGCTCTTCATTGCCAACGGCAAGTTGCCGGGGCTGGGCCAAGAGACAGCTTCGAACCTCGCCGGGGCCCATCCTCCGGCCATGCTGATCGGCTACCTGATCTTGGCCGGGGTTGCCATCACCGACTGGAAGCTCGCCGGTCCGGACGGTCGTTTAGGCCGCTTAATCGCCTGGGGCCTGTTTGGGGCCGGTTTGATCATCAACGTCGCCATCATCTTCGACATCGAGGCGCTGATACAGGTGGCGACCCTTTTGGAGGTGGCTGCCATCGTGGCTTTCATCGTCCGGATGTGGTCGAAGATCAAACCGAGCGCTTGGGCGGAGGGCGGCTCTGCCAACTTCGCCCGGATGTCGGTGCTGTTCCTCGCCGTCGGCATCGGACTGCTGGTCTACGTCGTGCAGTTGTTCGTCTCGGGCGAGCTCGACCCCGAGTCCGGGGAATCGGTGGGGGTGTTGATCGCCTTTGACCATTCGATGTTCATCGGTGTGATGACCAACGCGCTGTTTGCCGCGGTGGGCGGTCTGATCGGCGGGTCGACGATCGATCGTCTGATCTTGTGGGGCACCAACGCCGGCTTGGTGGGTTTCCTGGTCGGCCTCTCCGCCGAATCGGCGGTCTTGAAGAGGATCTCCACACCCGTCATGGGGCTGGCGTTGCTGGCCGGCATTTACACGTATTTCACCAAACTGGGCCGCTCGGAAGCGATGACGCCAGTGTGAGGCAGTGGGCGGCGGCGGCGGGGGCGCTAATTCTGGTCGCCTGTGTGAGTTCGCCGGCGTCGACCGGCAATGTCGACCTCGACGCCGGTCGAGACGTCTTCGCTCGGGTGTGTACGGCCTGCCACGGCGCCCAGGGGGGGGGAGCGTCGGGCCCCGCTCTGGCGACAGTAGTGGCAACCTTTCCCGCCTGCGCCGATCACATGAGATGGGTCACACTCGGATCCGAGCGTTGGCGCGATGAGGTGGGTCCCACCTACGGCGCCCAGAAGAAGGAGATCACTGGTGCGATGCCGAGTTGGGAGTCCTCGCTGACCCAACTCGAGATCAAGCAGGTAGCGGCCTTTGAGCGGTTTCAGTTCGGAGGAGTGGAGCTCGCGAGCGCGACCGGCGACTGCGGGTTGGGCGGTTCCTGACTCACCGGTCCAAGAGGCGTTGGAGCCGAGCCGACAACTCTGTCGGTGAGAACGGTTTGAGGATGTAGTCGTCGGCTCCAAGTTGAAAGCCGCGTACCACGTCGCGTTCAGAGCCCATGCCGGTCAGCATCACCACGGGGAGATCGGGTCGAGCGGCTTTGATCTTGGCGAGAGTCTCGAAACCGTTGCTTCGAGGCATTCGCACGTCGAGGATGGCTAATCCGACGGCGGTGTCCAGCGCGGCTTCCAGCGCCGAATCCCCGTCGGGAACATGTACCACCTCATAGCCGTCGCCGTTCAGGCGGTGGATGACCAAAGCCGCGGTGAGGGCATCGTCTTCGGCTAGGACAACCTTGCGCGGGTGCGCCAGAGGTTCGGCGATCAGGACTCGATCCCCCCCCTTTCCCTTGGCGACACCGAGTAGTCGTTGGGTGGCGGCGTGGGCGTCAGACAGCGAGGCTCGATCTCTCGCATCGACGACCACCGCCGCGAAGCTCACGATCGCCCCGGCGAAGTCGCCGTTGTTGCGCAGGTGAAGACGCAGCTTCTCCAACTTGTCGGCCAGTTCCCCGACGGTGGCGCCCGGGACCATGATCACCAGCTCGCCGTTCGACCACTTGGTCATCAAGCCACTTTGGCCGATGCTCGCCGCCAGCTCGGACACCACCATGTCCGTCACCGCGTCGGGATCGGGTTTGAGGAGTGGCCGGCCGTGAACCTCGGGAACCAGGGTCGCAGCTGCGACGATGGCACCGTCTCGCTTGACCCGCCAGAACTGATCGACGGCGGCGGTCCGGGCTACCAGGCCGGTGAGGGTGCCGGTCTCGACAACTCGGGAATGCTCGGTCCTCCGTAGCAACGATCCCACCAGAGCAGCCACCTGATCGGGATCGAAGGGCTTCTCCAAGAAGGCATCGGCGCCCAGGGCAAAGCACTCACTCTTGGTGAGCGGTGAGGTTGAGGCCGTCATCACCACGATGGGGAGGCTGGCCGTCTCGGGTCGAGCCCTCAGCTCGACCAGGAGGCTTCGACCGTCGGCATCGGGTAGGAAGAGGTCGAGGAGGATCAAGCTCACCTTGGCGGCCCGCAGTTCGGCCTGGGCGTCGGCCAAGGTGGGGGCGGTGCGCACCCGCCGTGTTGGGGAGGCGAGCTTCAGTTCCAGGAGTCGGGCCACCAGCGGGTCGTCTTCGATCACCAGGATGCCGGTGGGCGCTTCGGTGGCGGCCTCTTCGGCCACCTTTTGCAAGAGGCTCAGAAGCGAGACCAGCTTGAGGTCGAGCTCCGCTGGGGCGCACGCCTCGAGTTCGTCGGCGGCCCTCGAGATGGCGGGGTACCCGTAGCTGGTCCCCGAGCCTTTCAAAGAATGGGCAATCCGGCGGACGGATTCCTCGGCGGCCACGTCTCCGCTGCGGAAGTGGTGGCGCGCCAGGCGCAAAACCTCGAGTTGGGCCTGGAGGCCTTCCCGATAAAGCGCCTGCAGCTCGCGCATCTACGGTTTCCCGGGCTGCTGCCCGACACGCTGCATGGGTACGTTCGCCGAGGGCCTGCGGCGTCGGGTCGGAGGGGCCATTTCCACCCTCATAGTTACGGACCGTTTTGCCCTCTGCTTGAGGGCATTGCCCGTCAAATGATGCGAAGGCAGGGCCCCCAGAGCCGTTATTCGGCCCGTAGGGCCTGAACGCGGTCGACCAGGAACAGGCCAAGGTCTCGCAGAGCTTGCCGGGGTTTGCCGTCGGGCAAATCCCCAATCGCCTGGTCGGCGGCCTGTAGTCGCTCCATGGCCGAGTCGAGGACGGTATCGACGTGGCCCCCAGCGCGGACCAGACCCATTACCTCGGTGACGATTTCGTCCGGGTAGGGGCGGGGCCCGCTGAGCAGCCGGCGGACCTGCTCGCCCCGGGGACCTTCGGCGGCCAGGAGGACCGGCAGAGTGAAGGTGCCCTCGCGAATATCCGACCCGGCTGGCTTCCCGAGCAGGTCCTCGGAGGCCACCAGATCGAGGGCATCGTCGGCGATCTGAAAGACCATGCCCACTTCCCACGCCCAGGTGCTGACCGCTTCGATGACCTCGGCCGATGCGTCGGCGGCAATGGCCCCCAGGCGGGCGCTGGTGCGAATCAGGCAGGCGGTCTTGCCGCCGATGACGCGGTGATAGTCGTCGGCGGGGTGATTGAGGTCTCCGACCAGCTGGTGTTCGAGCACCTGACCTTCGACCAGCTCGGCATAGGTGCGGGCGAGCATCTGCACCGACTCCTTGTTGAGATGGGTGGCCGCCACTTCCGAGGCTCTCGCCATCAAGAAGTCGCCGGCGAGGATCGCCACCGTGTTGGTCCAGTTGGCATTTACGGACGCAGCTCCGCGCCGAGTGTCGGCCTCGTCGATGACGTCGTCGTGGTAGAGGCTGCCGACGTGGATCAGCTCGACCGCGACCCCCGCCTCGACCGGACGCCGGTCCTTCGGGGTCCCGAACTCGGCGGCCAGCGACGCCAGCAGCGGACGGAAACGCTTTCCACCGGCATGCAGGAGGTGCTGGGCGATCTTGGTCAGGTAGGGATCGTCGGAGGACGAGGCTTCCAGCAGGCGTTCCTCCACCCTGGCCACCCGCTGCCAGACGGAGTCGATGGGGACTAGCCCGGTCAGGTCGTTCATTGCCGAGCCGGGATGGTAGTAGCGACCCATTTCGGCGAGCATGGGGACATCGGCACTACAGGTTGGCGGAGTCTTTGCCGACAATGAAACCAGGGACCGCAACAGGCTCGGCCGGCCCTTCAGGCCTTTCGAAGCGAGTTAGTCGGACCCCGCCGATATACTCGGTGACCCCATCAGGGGATTGGTGCGAGGAGGCATCGAGCCTTGTTTGAGCGGTTCACAGATCGGGCCAGACGAGTGGTGGTCTTGGCGCAGGAAGAAGCGCGGGGTCTCAACCACAACTACATCGGAACCGAGCACATCCTGCTGGGGTTGATCCACGAGGGCGAGGGCATCGCTGCACGTGGGTTGGAAAGCTTGGGCATTTCCCTTGAATCGGTACGTCAGGAAGTGGTGGCGATCATCGGGCAGGGCCAGCAGTCGCCCTCCGGTCACATTCCATTCACCCCCCGTGCCAAGAAGGTGCTAGAGCTGTCCTTGCGGGAAGCGTTGCAGCTTGGGCACAACTACATCGGCACCGAGCACATCCTGCTCGGTCTGATTCGGGAAGGCGAGGGAGTCGCCGCCCAAGTTCTCCAGAGACTGGGTGCCGAACTGCAAAAGGTCCGCCAGACCGTTATCCAGCTGTTGTCGGGGCCCCAGGGCAGCGAGGAGCAAAACGCCCCAGCCCAACCGAGCGGTCGGGAATCCACTCCATCCGGTTCTACGGTTCTGGACCAGTTCGGCCGCAACCTCACCCAGATGGCCCGGGAGCGGAAGCTCGACCCCGTCATCGGGCGGATCCGCGAGATCGAGCGAGTCATGCAGATTCTCTCTCGGCGCACCAAGAACAACCCGGTTCTCGTCGGCGAACCCGGCGTCGGCAAGACCGCCATTGTTGAGGGCCTGGCCCAACGGATCGTCGCCAACGAAGTGCCGGAAACACTCACCGGCAAGAACCTCTACACCCTCGACCTGGGGGCGTTGGTGGCCGGTTCTCGTTATCGCGGCGACTTCGAAGAGCGTCTCAAGAAAGTGCTGAAAGAGATCCGCACCCGCGGTGACATCATTCTCTTCATCGACGAAATCCATACGCTGGTGGGGGCGGGCGCCGCCGAGGGGGCCATCGATGCCGCCTCGATCTTGAAGCCCATGCTCGCCCGAGGTGAGCTGCAAACCATCGGAGCCACAACGCTCGAGGAGTATCGCAAATACCTCGAGAAGGACTCGGCCCTGGAGCGTCGTTTCCAGCCGGTCCGGGTCGAGGAGCCGTCGGTATCCGACACCATTCAGATCTTGCATGGCCTCAAGGATCGTTACGAGTCCCATCACCAGGTTCGCTTTACCGACCAGGCCATCGTCTCTGCTGCCAACCTGGCCGACCGCTACATCTCCGACCGTCACCTCCCCGACAAGGCGATCGACCTGATCGACGAAGCCGGGTCGCGCATGCGGATAAACCGCAGCTCGCGACATCCCGAAATCGCCGACATCGACAAGAAGATCGGCGAGGTTCGCAAGCACAAGCAGGAAGCGGTGTCGGCGCAGCAGTTCGAACGGGCCGCTCAACTCCGTGACCAAGAGCGGAATCTGGCGACCGACCGCTCCTCGCGGGAACGCACCCTGCGCGAATCGGGGGCGGAGACCGGCTGGGTGATCGACGAAGAGAACATCGCCGAGGTGCTGGCCCAGTGGACCGGGATTCCGGTTCACCGTCTCACCGAGGAAGAGACGGCCCGGCTGGTCAACATGGAGGGCGAGCTCCACAAGCGGATCATCGGTCAGAAGGACGGCATCATCGCCGTCTCGAAGGCGATTCGCCGCACCCGGGCCGGTCTGAAGGATCCCAAACGTCCTTCGGGCTCTTTCATCTTCTTGGGTCCTTCCGGCGTCGGCAAGACCGAGACGGCCAAGGCCCTGGCGGAGTTCTTGTTCGGCAACGAGGACGCCCTCATCCAGCTCGACATGTCCGAGTACATGGAGAAGCACACCGTGTCCCGATTGGTGGGTTCACCACCCGGTTATGTCGGCTACGACGAGGGTGGCCAGCTCACCGAGGCCGTGCGTCGCAAGCCCTTCTCGGTGGTGCTCTTCGACGAGATCGAAAAGGCCCACCCCGACGTCTTCAACACGCTGTTGCAGATCCTGGAGGACGGGCGCCTGACCGACGCGCAGGGACGCGCCGTCGACTTCAAGAACACCGTGATCATCATGACCTCCAACCTGGGCACCAGGGACCTGCGCAAGAAGGCGATCGGGTTCCATCAGGAGAGCGACAGCGCCACCTACGAGAAGATGAAGGAGAAGGTGACCGAGGAGCTGAAGCGGCATTTCCGCCCCGAGTTCCTCAACCGGATCGACGAGGTGATCGTGTTCCACGAGCTGTCGTTGGATGAGATCAAGCAGATCGTCGACCTCATGCTCGCCCGGGTCAGGAAGCAACTTGGCTCGCAGGGGCTGGACCTCGTGCTGTCGGATGCAGCCAAGGGTCACTTGGGCACGAAGGGCTACGATCCCGAGCTGGGGGCTCGGCCGCTGCGGCGGGCGATCCAGCGGATGCTCGAGGACCCTCTCTCTGAACGGGTGCTGCTCGGCGAATTCAAAGCCGGCAACACCATCATTGTCGACGTCGACGAGAACCAGGAACTGACCTTCGAGGCGGTCGCCACGCCGGACGTCCCTGCGGTGGAGATGGCCGACTCGGAGGGTTAGCGCCCGCTCGGTCAGACAGTGACTGGGGAATACTTGGCTTCGAAGCGCTCGGCCCGCTCGACGATGATCGAGGGCCAGGCCATGATCTTCTCCTGCAGTTCGGAGGCCCGAGCCGACAGTCCGGTGATCTTCTCGATGCCCCAATCTCGAATCAAGGGCATGACCACCCGGTCGTGGTGCACCCGCATGTTGTACACGCCGGCTTTGGCGATCACCATCGAGCGACGGAGGAAACCGGGAATGACCGAGCCTGGCATCTGGAAGTTGACCAGAACGCTGTAAATGCCGTCCAGGGCCAGCGCCGGTGCCTCTCGAAGCATCGCCGCCATCACACCCTTGTAGAAGACGAAGTGGTGGTTCTCGTCAGCGGCGATCGTCTTCATGAGTTCGAACGCGACGGGGTCGTCGGTGACCCTGCCGGCGTTGCGGTGACTGACCCGGGTGGCGAGCTCTTGGGCGGTGGTGTAGGCGAAAAGCTCGGCGGGATTCCGCCAATCGGGGTAGTACCCGGTGCTCATCACGGTCAATCGTTCGTTCTCGAGTGCCCGCGGGTCGCAATTGCGGGAAGTGAGCAGGTAGGAACGTAGGGCGATGGCGTGTTGGCCCTCTTCGGCGGTCCAAAGCCGGTTCCATTCGGCCAGGGCTCCATCGCTCGGCACGTGGCGTTCGAGCGCCGAGTGGTAGTAGGGAAGGTTGTCCTCGGTGAGCAGGTTGAGCACCAATGCTGTGCGGGCTGCCTCGCCGATCGAACATTGGGAAACGTCCCACGGTTCGTCGCGGAAGCTGCGGCCCTGTTCCCAAGGAACCAACTCGTGGAAATACCAATGGGTCCGTCGCTCCCGGTGCTCGTTTAGAAGAGTCCGGATGGTCGGATCCAACGCTTGGATGAGTTCATTCTGCTGTTCGTAGGCCACGCTTTTCCCCGCTGAGAGACGACCCCAACTTACCAGGACCCCCGCCCTGACGCGATCCGCCCCCCGAGCAAGGTCTGCGCGGATCTAGCTGGCTGGACGGAAGAGCGTCAAGGCAGCTACGGCTGCGGTGATCGTCAATGCGCCGAGGCTCGAGATGAGGTCGGCGTCCCCGAGACTGCCGCGGTGGCCGAGGTGATAGACGAGATGGGGGAGGGCGAACACCAAAGTGGCGCCACCGGCGAGACGGGCCAGACCGACTCGTCGCGTCACGATGGCCACGACGGTCACGACGAAGAGGGCAAGTTGGAGGGCGCCGAAGTCGCGCAACAAATGCTGGTTGAACGGACCGTCAGCAGCGACCCAGCCCCGGCCCAACGGAAACTCGTTGTAGAACCAACGAGGTGCGAACAATGCCTGCACGCCGATCACCAGAGCCGACGCCGCCAGCAGCCACAGCCCAAGGTGAGTGATGGGACCCGTCGACGCCTGGCGGCCGCCGAGCCGTCCGACCACCTCTGGCCAGGCGTCACGCATCGACGGATGGGCCGGACGCCAGCCGGTTGCCTCGGTCAGCTTGGCCGAACTGACTCGCTGTGACCGTCGTAGCAGATCGGTCAGCTCACCACCGGCGTCGCGCACTCCTTGCGGCAGCATCCCCACGTGGCGGCCGATCGCAACAGTGAGAACCGATGCGTGCTCGCTCACCGTCAGGGGGTCGTCGTCGCTGACGTTGTAGATGCCTGATGGTGCGCGCTCGACGGCGGCCAACACCGCCGCGGCGGCGTCGTCGGCATGAATGGTGCATTGATAGCGCTCGGGCGCGCCCGCCATGGCAAGACGTCCGAGCCGGGCGAGGCGCAGCAAGTCGATCGTGTGAGCGGCATCCGGGGCGACGAGCATGGCGAAGCGCAATACGACACCGCGGCCGCCGGCCGCGGCGAACCGAGCGGTGTTCGCTTCGGCGTCAGACGTCGAGCGGATCGGCGACGTGAGGGCGACAGTCGTGTCTTCGTCGATCCACTCGGCGCCTCGGTCGACATAGCCGAAGCACACCGATTCCTGGACGAACACCGAGGTGCCGGCGGCGAAGGCGGCGTCGACGAGATGGGTCGAGGCGACACTGCGGAGGCTGTCGTTCTCGGCCCATGCCGTCCGCCTCGTCGCAGCGACGCCGGAAGGGATCTTGGTGGCAAGGTTGACGACCGCGTCGTGACCGGCTACCGCCGCGTGCACGGCGTCGTCGTCGAGCAAGTCGACGTCAACCGGGGTCGCGTTCATGGCCGTCAGCTGTTGAGCCTTGCTAGCGCTGCGGGCCACTGCGGTGACCGTGTGACCGGCTTGGACGAGTCGTGCGACGACCCGCCGACCGATCACACCGGTGGCGCCGGCGACGAACACTCTCATGTCTCCTCCCTGAAGGGCCTCCCGGTGGTGGTCCGGGTGGAAGAAACCTTATCCCCACCCGGCCGGGAACCGATCATGGTGGAGGGCACGTCCAAGCGGCGACCCCTAGGAGGGAATCAAAAGTGCAACGCAATATCCATCTGAGACGTATCCTCGCCGCGCTCTCCGTGCTGGTGCTGGTAGCGGCGGCATGTTCCAGCGTTCGTGAAAGTTTCTCGGACCAGTCCGCCGGGCTCGCCGCCGGCGACGCCGCTCCGGAGACGACCTTCGCCGGCGCGACAACCACTACCGCCGCACCGGAGTCGTCGGCGGAGCCGGACAGATCCTTGGTGGGATCCGGAGGGGTGACTCCGGTGCTGGCCCAACCCATCGACCTCGGGCGCGACATCATCTTCACCGCCGACCTGGTGGTTGCCGTCACCGACGTGGTCAAAGCCGGTGAGGAGGCGACCCGCATCGTCTCGAGCCTGGGGGGCTTCATTTTCGGCCAGCACACCATCGGGGCGCCCAACCCGCAGTCGGTGCTCACCTTCAAGGTCTTCCCGGAGGACTTCCAGACCGCCCTTGATCGACTCGGATCGATCGGCGAGCTGCGCAGCCAGAACGTGTCGGCCGACGACGTCACCGAGCGGGTCGTCGACATCAAGAGCCGCATCAACACGGCGGAGGCGTCGGTCGAGCGGTTGCGAGGCTTCCTCGAGACCGCCCAGGGGGTCGAGGCTGTTGCCGCCCTCGAGAGCCAGCTCTTGCAGCGGGAGACCGAGCTCGAGACCTTGCGCGGCCAGTTGCGCACCCTCGAGGACATGGTTTCCCTCGCCACCATCGTCCTGACCATCACCGAGGACACCGCCCGTCCGGAGATCCGGCTGATCGTGACCGCCTACCCCGGTCATGACGGGGCCGGGTTGTCCTGCCCTGGCGGCGAGGGTCTCACCGTCGACGAAGGCGGTCCGGCCACTCTGTGCTTCGAGGTCACCAATGTCGGCGACACCCTCCTGACCGACCTTGCCCTGCGGGACCCGATTCTCGACATCACGATCGACGACACGATCGTGGTGTTCGGCGATCCCTCGGCGACCATCGAACCAGGCCAATCCATCCTGCTTGCCTACGAAGCCACCGCCGAGAGAGACATCCGCACCCAAACGACCGCCACCGCCCAACCGGTCGCCGAGGACGGCACGCCCCTTCCTGGCCGTGAGGCGGCCGTAACGGTGACCTTCTTCATCGACGCCGTCGATCCTGGCGGCATCCCCACCTTCACCGAGGGGCTGAAGGCCAGTTACAAAGTGCTCGTCCAGTTGGGCCAATTCCTGCTCCTCCTGGCCGGGTCGCTGCTCCCGTTCATCTGGGTGCCGGCCGTCCTGTGGCTGGCGTGGAGGTGGCAGACAACCCGGCGCCGGCAGCCGATGACTTCTGCTCCGCTGCCGCCGCCATCGGTCCCTGAGCCCGTGGGGGCGGGAGCCAAGAAGGAGGACTGAAGGAGGATCGAATGGCGGCGGCACAGCCAACCCGCCGCCATTCGGCACTAATAGGCGAGGGTCAGAGTCCGGTGGTGCTCGCCCATGGTGTCCGCCTCCGGACCGAGGACCGACGACCACCACAGGTGGTAGTCGAGTTGGGGCGTCGTCACACGGTTGCCTCTTTCGTTAAGGGCCGTCCGCAAGGAATGGGCGGCCTTGAGCGTCGCCCACCGGATCGCCAACTCCCAGCGCGAACCTGGTTCGATCAGTCTCCGCCCCCCGACCGCCACCGCCAGCTCCGGCCGATACACGAGAATGCCCATGTGGCGGAGCACCCTCGGCAGCATGTAATCGGCATACACCGGAAAGTCATCCAGCCGTGCAAAGGGCGCCGGGGCCCGGCTGCTCATCATTGCCGTCGCCAGGTGACCGAGCTTGTTGAAGGCCAGAAGCCCGGCCTCGGAATCCCACTCGTCTCGGTAACCGGGCACCGTTGAGACCAGCAACCGGACCACCGTCGGTCCGTCTCCTCCCGCTTCGTCGACCAGATGTTGGAAGCTCCCCCCCCACCGCGTCACGACCGCTGCCGAAACCTCGCGGAGGCGCACCGCTCTCGCCGGGACCATTTGCAGGGTTCCCCGACCCGAGAACATGTGGGCGGCGTCTTCCTCCGAGAAGTCGAGGAACTGCTCGACCATTCCTTGGGGCCCGGCTTGGCCCAACCGGCGTTGGAACGAGGCAAACAGTGCCGGGGCGTCGGTGAGCCACCTGCCTTCGTGCCTGATCGCCCATTCATTTCCGCCCTCCGGTGCCCATAGGCAGGCCACCACCGACACGGAGAGGCCACAGAAATCGAACCAGGGCCGGCCCGACCAGCTGGGCAGCCCGTCGTAATCGAAGGCCGGCACATCGAACCGGCGCCCCTGCCACCGTATCGCCCAATCTCCGATGGCGGCCTCGTCGACAGCCACCCCCCAGGCGGTCGGGGGGGGTTCCGCCTCAAGGTCGATCGTCGCCACAAAATGGCAGTATCGCCGACTCTGGTCAGGTTGTCGTTGGCTATTCTTCCCAAGCCGAGTTCTGTACTCGGATTTGACAACCTCGGGAGGATCCCTTGCGAAGAATGAAATGGGTAGTGCTCTTGGCTGGTCTGACCTTGCTGGTCGCCGCCTGTGGAGAGACTGCCGTCACCACCACCACTAGTGCCGCCACCACTACCACGGCGGCCGGCGCCACGACCACGACGGGCGCAGCGACTACCACCGCGGCGGCACTGATCGGTGACGGCCGCGTGGTCGGCATGGCCTTCGACGTGGGAGGCCGCGGGGACCTTTCCTTCAACGACCTGGCCGCTCTGGCCTGGGACAACGGCAAGGCCGCCTTCGGCTACACCGGCGAGGAGCTGGCCCCGCAGGGCGCCCAGGGCGAAGACCGCGAGGACAACCTCCGATTGCTCGCCGAGACCGGTCATGAGCTGATCATCGCCAACGGTTTCGCCTTCGCCCAGAACGTCGGCCGGGTGGCCCTGGAGTTCCCTGAGGTCTTCTTCGCCATCACCGACGACTGTCCCCAAGACGAGACGTTCACGGTGGTCGACCTGCCCAACACGGTCTGCATGCTCTTCTCCGAGGAGCAGGGCTCCTTCCTCGTAGGGGCGGCGGCCGCCCTCAAGTCGGAAACCGGGACGATCGGCTTCATCGGCGGGGTGACCGTGCCGTTGATATCCAAGTTCCAGGCCGGGTTCGAAGCGGGGGTCAATCACATCAACCCCGACGCCACCGTCATTGTCCAGTATCTGACCTCGCCTCCCGACTTCAGCGGGTTCTTCACCCCCGCTCTCGGGTTCGAGGCCGCCACCGCCATGTACGACCAGGGCGCCGACGTGATCTTCCACGCCGCCGGAGGTTCGGGGTTGGGCATGTTCCAGCGGGCCAAAGAGGTAAGCGATTCGACCGGAACCAAGGTGTGGGGGATCGGAGTCGACTCCGACCAGTACAACACCGTGCCACCCGAGTTGTCGGAATTCGTGCTCACCTCGATGCTCAAGCGGGTGGACATCGCCGTCTTCGACACGATCCAAGCTTTTCTCGAAGGCACGTTGAAGCCTGGTGAGAACCGTTTCAACCTCGAGCGCGGCGGGGTCGGCTACTCCCTCACGGGAGGATTCGTCACCGACATCTCCGGGGAGCTCGACGATCTGGCCGCCCAGATCATCAGCGGAGAGATCGAAGTCCCCACCAGCGCCCAACCGGAAGCCTGATCTGAGAACGTCCTGCTAAGTTGCGCCGGGCCCGGGTCCCCGGGCCCGGACGTTTTCGGGAGGCAAGTGGCTCAGGTTACCGCCGCCGTTCGCTGGGGCTTAGAACTGGCGGTCGAGCTTCAGGGGATCACCAAGCGTTACCCCGGAGTGGTTGCTAACGACGAGGTCGACCTGGCGGTGGTGCCCGGTGAGGTGCATGCGGTGGTGGGGGAGAACGGGGCCGGCAAGTCGACCCTGATGAAGATCCTCTACGGAATGGTGCACGCCGACCAGGGCACGATTCGTGTCAACGGCCAGCCGAAACGGTTTCGATCCTCCAAGGACGCCATCGCCGCCGGGATCGGCATGGTCCACCAGCATTTCAAGCTCGCCGACAACCTCACGGTGCTCGAGAACGTGGTGCTTGGCTCGGAACCGACCAAAGGCCTTCAACTCGACTTCGCCGGGGGAGCCACCCGGATTCGCTCTTTGGCCTCAACGTACGGTCTGGCCATTGACCCCGACACCACCGTGGAGCAACTCTCGGTGGGGGAGCGCCAGCGGGTGGAGATCCTCAAGGTGCTGTACCGGGGGGCTCGCATCATCATCCTCGACGAGCCGACCGCCGTGCTGGTTCCCCAAGAGGTGGACGACCTCTTTGCTTCCCTCGAAGACCTCAAGGGGGAGGGCGTAACCGTCATCTTCATCTCCCACAAGCTGGACGAGGTGCTCAAGGTTGCCGACCACATCACCGTGATGCGAGGCGGCCGTACCGTCGGCACCGTCACACCGGCGGAAACGGACGGACGACGACTTGCCGAGATGATGATCGGCGCCGAGCTGCCCTCTCCTCAGACCGCGGAGTCGACCGTGACCGACGTGGTCGTGATAAGTGTGCGCGACTTGAACGTCATCTCCGCCGACGAACGTTCGGTGTGCACAGACGTCTCCTTCGACATTCACAAAGGAGAGATAGTCGGAGTGGCGGGGGTCGAGGGCAACGGCCAGGGCCCGCTGGTCGATGCTCTGCTGGGAATCTCTCCCCATCGGGTCGATGGCCGCATCGAATTGGTCGGCGAGCGCATCGATCACTGGCCGGCCCGCCGACGCCGGGAAGCCGGCGTCGGACTGATACCCGAGGATCGCCAGCGCCAGGGGCTGCTTCTCCCTTCGCCACTCTGGGAGAACGCGGCCCTCGGGCACCAGACCTCCGAGCCGTTCGTCAGTGGTTTGTGGATCAACGTGAAAGGCTCCAAAGCGCGTACTCGGCACCTCATCTCGGACTTCGGGGTCAAGACGCCGGGTACCGATGTTCCCGCCACTGCCTTATCGGGAGGCAACCAGCAGAAGCTCGTGGTTGGACGGGAAATCCTGGCCGATCCCAAGGTCCTGATCGCCGCACAGCCGACCCGAGGTATCGACGTTGGCGCTCAGGCCACTGTCTGGGAGAAGCTGAAGGAAGTCCGGAAGGCGGGGATGGCCATATTGTTGATCTCGGCCGATCTCGAAGAACTGATCGGTCTCTCCGACACGCTTTACGTGATCTTCCGGGGCCGTTTTGTGGCTCGCTTGGACCCAGCCACGGTGACACCCGAGATCCTGGGCAGCCACATGACCGGTGCGTCGTTGGGCGAAGCAGTATGAAAAGTCGCCGGTGGCTGGTCGCCGTCGTGGCCCCACTTGCAGCCATGGTCTTCTCGGTCGGAGTCGCCTCGTTGGCATTGATCGCCTTCGACATCGATCCGCTTTTCGCCTTCAAGGAGATGTGGACCTTCGGGACCAGCACGGAATCGCTCATCAACATCGCCAATCGCTCCGTCCCCCTTTACGTGGCGGCAATGGCGGTGGCGGTCGGTTTCAAGATGAACCTTTTCAACATCGGCGTCGAAGGCCAGTACCTGCTGGCGGCCTTGTTCGCGGCCTGGGCGGGGGCGCTGGTGGCCCTGCCGGCGGTCTTGCACGTTGCCTTCATCCTGTTGGTGGCGATGGTCGTGGGGTCGGGTTGGGCGTGGATCGCCGGCTTCCTCAAGGTGAAGAGGGGAATCCACGAGGTGATCTCCACGATCATGCTCAACTTCATCGGGTTCTCCCTCAGCGCCTATCTGTTCCTCAACGTCTTCCGTGGTGAGACCGAGGGTTTGATCGTGGCGACCGGGCAAATACCCAAGTCCGGTTGGATGCCGTCGCTCAACCCGGTGCTCGGCTGGTTCGGGGTGACTCCCCGCCGGGGCTCCGAGCTACAGAGTTTTCTGATCATCGCCATCGCCCTCGGGATCGGGTACCACCTCCTGGTGAAGCGGTCGCGGTTCGGGTTCGACTTGCGAGCCAGTGGGATCAACCCGGCGGCGGCGCAGGCGAGCGGCGTGGACCCCAAGCGGATGATCATTCGCACCATGATGATCAGCGGCGCCATCGCCGGCCTGGTGGGCATGTCGGTCCTGCTGGGGTTCTTTCACCAATACCCCCAGGACTTCTCCCGCGGCTACGGGTTCAATGGCATTGCGGTGGCTCTGTTGGGTCGAAACCATGCGGCCGGGATGGTCTTCGCCGCGTTGTTGTGGGGGTTTCTCGAACGGTCGTCGCTCATCCTGGATTTGCGAGATGTGCCGAGCGAGATAGTCACGATCATCCAAGGAACCGTTGTGCTGGGGGTCGTGGTTGCTTATGAGGTGGTCTCCCGGCTAGCCGAGCGGCAAACGGTGCGGGCGGCGGCGCGGGCCGCCGCCGCCCTGGAAAGCGGCGGAGCCCAGGAGGCGGCATGACAGCTGTGGCAACTCGCCTCCTTCCCTCCCGCCGGACCTCACGGTCCGTCCTTTACGCGCTGAGCGCCGTGTTGGTCCTGGCCATCGTTGTCGCCTACACCGGAGCCGACGAGTTGACCTCGCGGGGAACCGCCAGCGCTGCCTTGCGGCTGGCCATCCCTATCTTGATGGCCGGGCTCGGCGGGTTGTTCGCCGAACGGGCCGGGGTGGTGAACATCGGGCTGGAAGGGATGATGATCGCTGGCACCTGGTTCGGGGCGTGGGGGAGTTGGCAGTTCGGGCCTTGGTGGGGGGTGGCCCTGGGGGTGGCCGGTGGCGCCGTCTTCGGGCTCATCCATGCAGTTGCGACGGTGACCTTCGCCGTCGACCACATCGTTTCGGGGGTGGCCATCAATATCCTGGCGGGGGGGGCGATGCGCTTCCTCTCCTCGATCACCTATACCCCCGAGACCGGTGGCAGCGTCGTCCAGTCTCCGGGAGTTACCAAGATGGACACCTTCAACACGCCCTTCGTGGCGGGGGGGAACCTGTTCGGTTGGAAGAGCCCCGACCTCTTGGGTTGGCTCGAGGACCGGGACTGGTTCTTCGTCTCGGATGGCGCCGGGGTACTCCGGGGGGTCACCGGGGAAGTTTCGTGGCTGACCTTGCTGGCGGTGGCGCTCGTTCCGCTCAGCGTGTTCGTGCTGTGGCGAACGGCCTGGGGGCTTCGCCTGCGTTCGTGTGGCGAGCACCCGTGGGCCGCCGAGTCGCTCGGGGTCCCGGTCCTCCGCATGAAGTACTACGGAGTGCTCATCTCGGGTGGCCTCGCCGGGCTCGGAGGCGCCTTCATCGTCTTGGTCCAACAAGGCCTGTACCGAGAGGCCTCCACGGCCGGCCGTGGCTTCATCGGGTTGGGCGCCTTGATCTTCGGTAACTGGATGCCGGCCGGCGTCCTCAACGGTGCTCTTCTCTTCGGATTCGGCGATTCGCTTCGCTTCCGAGGCGCCGTGACCGTGAGGGCGCTGCTCTTGACGATCGGGGTCGGGTTGGTGGCTCTGGCGGTGTGGCGGTGGCGGCGCAAGCGACCGCGGGCCGCCGGCGTGCAGGGGGCGCTAGCGCTCATGGTCCTCCTCGGTTACGCCTTGCTCACCGAGGTGCCCGATCAGCTGATCACGGCCACTCCCTACCTCATCACGTTGCTGGTCCTCGCGATTGCGACCCAGAGTCTCCGCATGCCGGCGGCCGACGGTGCTCGCTATCGGAAGGGCGAGACGGGCTAGCGCTAGCCCGCCCCCTCACCTATTTGACGACGATGGTGATGCTGGCGAAGGTGCCGGGCACGCGGTCGGAGGCGTACCAGATTTCATAGTCGCCCGGCTCGGCCGGGGCCAGCAGTTTCACCGTGCTTCCCTCCGCGGTGTAGGCGTAGTCGAGGTAGGCGCCCTCGGCCGAACCGCCCGGAACGATGGTGATGTAGTCGCTGGGTCCGTTCGGGCCGGTCCAGGTCACCGAGAACTCGCTGCCCGCCTCCACCTCCGGCGGGGCCTCGAGGGTGATCTCAAAAGGAGCAACGACGATCGGACGGGTCGCCATGGTCGCCGCCCCGGCGCCGTTCATGTAGCGCAACTCGTAGTCGCCGGGTTCGATCGACGCCACCAGGGTGCCGGTGTCTCCGGACGCCGTGTTGAAATAGCTTTCGTAGGCGGCTTCTGCCGAGCCCACCGGAACCACGGTGATGTAGTCGCTGGGCCCGTCCGGACCGCTCCACGTCACCTCGAACACGGTTCCCGCTTCCACCTCCATGGGTGCCTCCAAGGTGATGGAGACATCGGTGACAGTGATCGCCTGGCTCGCCAGTGTCGCTTCGGTTTCCCCGTCCACATACCGCAGCTCATACGCCCCGGTACCGACGGGCGCCAATAACTTCCCGGTGCTGCCGGCGTCGGTGTAGAAGTAACTCAGGTAGCTGCGTTCGGCTGCTCCTTGGACGACGATGGTGACGTAATCCTTTTTGGCGTTGGGTCCGGTCCAGGCAACCTCGAACTGCCGTCCGGCCTCAACCTCGGACGCCGCTTCATCGACACCTGGGCCCGGCTGGAGTTCGAAGGTGATCTCGGTGTCGCTCGGCGAGGTCGTGGTTGTGGTGGCCGGTGCCGTGGTGACGGTCGCCGTAGTAGCCGTAGACGAGGTGGCAGCTGTCTCCTCCGTCGCACCACCCCCGCAGGCGACGGCAACCAGAAGGGTCGAGGCCGCCAACCAGTGGGCTTTGCCTCCCCGCGACCGCTGCATTTCTCCTCCAGTCGAGTTGGGCGTTCCGTCCCTCAGAGCCGCGAGGCTAGCTGTGCTGTCTGATCCGCGCCCTCGGCGATCGTCAACTCCGGCCGTGCCTCCTCGCCAGCTCCAACGAGCTCTAGCCCACGCCGCAGCGCCGGTGGCGGGCGGATCCACCTCAGGCGGCGGTGGGTTGGACCCCGGCCATCAGCAGGCCGATCTGCTCGCGGGTGGTCGTGGCTGGGTCGATGATGCCCATGATCCGACCCTCGTACATCACCGCGATGCGATCCGAGAGTCCGAGGACCTCGTCGAGGTCCTCGGAGATGACCAGGATGGCCGTGCCGTGGGCCCGCTGGGCGATCAGGCGGTCGTGGATGTACTCGGCTGCTCCGATATCGACACCACGGGTGGGTTGCGAGGCCACCAATACCCGGGGGGTTCCCGACAGCTCCCGCGCCAGGATCAGCTTCTGGATGTTGCCGCCGGACAGGCTCCTGACCGGGGTCTCCAGGTTGGGTGTCTTCACCGCGTACTCCGCCACCAAGGCCTGGCAGTGGCGGCGGATGGCTCCGAAGTCGAGTAGTCCCCGACTGAGGAACTTCGGGTCGCCGTGGTCGATGAGCAACAGGTTCTCGGCCACCGTGAACTCCCCGATGCTTCCGTCTTTCATGCGCCCCTCCGGCACGTAGGCGAGGCCGGCGGACCTGACGCGGGCAGGGGCATGGTTGGCGACCTCGGTGCCGGCGATCTCGATCGACCCGGAACGCACCTCCCGCAGGCCGGCGATCGCCTCCGCCAGCTCGCGCTGCCCGTTGCCCGACACGCCGGCCAGCCCGAGTATCTCGCCGGACCGGACCTCGAGGTCGATGTGATCCACCGCCACGATGCCACGGTCGCCGAACACTTCCAGGTCGCGGATCACGAGTGCCGGTTGGTGCACCTCGACGGGCGGTCGGTCAGGGGCAAGCTTCACTTCCCGGCCCACCATCATCTCGGCCAGCGACTCACGGGTCGCCCGGTCGGGGGTGGTGTGGCCCGTCACCCGTCCCTGGCGCAGCACCGTGATACGGTCGCTGAGGGCGAGCACCTCGTGGAGTTTGTGGGAGATGAAGATGAGCCCTCGCCCGTCGGCCGTCATCTGGCGAAGGGTCGCGAAGAGCTGTTTGACCTCGTGGGGGGTGAGGACCGCGGTCGGCTCATCCAGGATGAGGAGACGGGCCTCTCGGTGCAGCGCCTTGATGATCTCGACCCGTTGCTTCTGACCAACGGCCAGCTGCCACACGACCGCCGAGGGGTCGATCTCGAGCCCGTATTGGCTCCCGAGGGCGACGATCTTCTCCGACACCACGTCGAGGTCAGTCATCATCCCCCGGCTGGAGGGCAACCCGAGGGCGACGTTCTCGGCGACAGTGAGAGTCTCGACCAGCATGAAGTGCTGGTGGATCATGCCGATGTTGTGCGAAATGGCGTCCGTCGGGCTCTTGACGTGGACGGGGGCACCATTCAGTAGGATCTCGCCCTCGTCGGCTTGGTAGAGGCCGTAGAGGATCTTCATCAGGGTGGTCTTGCCGGCCCCGTTCTCGCCGAGCAGGGTGTGAACCTCGCCCGCCGCCAAGTCGAAATCAACTTTGTCGTTCGCGAGTACGCCTGGGAAGCGTTTCGTGATGCCACGCATCTCCAGCATCGGCGTGTTGGTCACCGGTCCTCCCGGCGCCCGGGAGGAACCGATCCCCCCGGTCGTCTGGTTTTGCTTCGTTACGCGCCGGTCTTGATCGATCCGTCGATGATCCCGGCGATGGTGTCGTCGGCTAACTGGCGTACGTCGTCCGGCAGTTCGTAGCCGTCGTTGAACTCGATGACCTCTCCGCCGTTGGCGAGGTTGATCTCGTACAGCTCGCCACCAGCCGTTCCGGCCGCGATCTGGTCGAGGATGTCGCGCAGCACCACTTCCCAGTGGTACACCTGGCTGGCCACGACGACCTCGGGGGCCAGGCTGGCCTGGTTGGCCTGGGTTCCGAACCACGCGATGCCCTGCTCCTGGGCCACGCCGATGGCGCCCACCACCATTTGGGCGGTGCCGGTCATGACGTCGGCGCCGGCGGCGGCCTGGGCCTGGGCCGCCTCGGAAGCCAGGGCGACGTCGCTGAACGACCCGGTGTAGTTGACGTTCACGGTGATGCCCGGCGACTGGGCCTCCGCCCCGGCCTTGTAGCCGTCGACATAGAGCTTGGCGTCGCCCACCTCGATTGGCCCGATGATGCCAATGATGCCGCTCTCGCTAAGAGCGGCGCCCATCACGCCGAGCACGTAGCCGCCCTCGTCCGAGGCGGCCTCGTAAGAGAACACGTTGGGGAGCCCGAACGTGTCGGCGGCAGTGCCCCAGGCGAACGAGACGTCAGGGAAGTCGGGGGCAATCTCCTGCAACGATCCGCCGTACTGGGATCCGTGGGCGATCACCAGGTCGTATCCCTGGCTGGCGTAGTCGCGGATCGCGGCCGCGGCGTCCTCGACGACGAAAGTGCCATCGGTGATGGCCACCTCAATGTTGGGCCGCTCCTCCTTGATGGCGTTGACCCCCTCGACGATCGACTGTGAGAAGGCGAGGTCGTTCGAGGCCGAGGGGGCGACGATGGCGATCCGGAACGGCTCGGCCGCCGTGGTCGTGGTCGTCGTCTCGGCGACTGCCGCCGTGGTGGTGGTCGTTGCGGCCGCCGCGGCCGTGGTGGTGGTCGTGCCGTCATCGCCGTTGCTGCACGCCGCTGCCGCGAGCACAAGGGCGACGACGAGGGCAAGCCGGCTGGGGATCTGGCTCATTTTCTCTCTCCTTCTGTTGTGGCTAATTGTGGCGGTACTGGCCGCCGCGTGTATCCGTCATTCTCCTCTAAGGAAAGGCTTGGTTAGGGCCGCCGGTTGGCGGAAGCGCCGAGCGACCAGTACCAGCGCCAGGATCGTGATCACGGCCGGCGACATCGCCGCGATGTCGGACCAGCTGCGGGGGATGATGCCGAGAGTCTTGAACTGGAGGACCAGCGAGTTGACGAACCCATAGAGGAGCGCTCCCGCCATCACTCCCAGCGGCCGCCAAGCGCCGAAGTACACGAGGGCGATGGCAATGAATCCCGCTGCGTTGGTGAGGTTCTGTTGGAAGATCCCGAGATCGATGGCGAGGGCGGCGCCCGCCACTCCGGCCAGGGTCCCGCCGATGGTGACGGTGGCGTACCGAACCCCGGCCACGCTGACTCCGACGCTGTCGGCAGCCTCCGGATTCTCGCCGACCGCCCGGATCTTCATCCCGAAGGTGGTCCGGTTGATCACCCACATGCTGAACGGGATCGCCACGAAGGCAAGGTAGACGATGACGCTGTGGCGGAACAGCATCCTGCCAACCCAGGGGATGTCGCTGAGGCCGGGGATGTCGAGCTTGGGGAAGCTCTTGATCGGACGGGGGGTCCCGACCAGCCGTTGAAACAGCAGGTCGCTCATTCCCAGCCCGAACAGGTACACGCCGATGCCCGAGATGCCTTGCTCGGCCAGCAGGCTCACCGAGATGACCGCCGAGGCGAGCCCCAGCGCGATGCCCACACCGATCCCGGCCAGCAGGCCCAGCCACACGTTGCCGCTCTGGAGCACCGCGTAGTAGCCGCTGAAGGCACCAAGCAGCATGATGCCGTCGACGCCCAGGTTGAGCACACCGCTGCGCTGACCGAACGTCTCACCCAGCGAGGCGACCAGCAGCGGCACCGCCAGGCGGATCCCCGACGCCACCGTGGCGATGAGTACGGCCTCGGCGAAGAACTTGCTCAAGGGTCATCCCCGGCCAGGCCCGGCGGACGCTCGTTACCCACGAGGGCGGGGACGGTGGCCGCCGTCGCGGCTGCCCGCGCCGCCTGATCGCGCAGCCGTTTGCGATAGCGGTCGGTAGCCACGACGAACACCACCACCAACCCGTTGAGCGCCAGGATCAGTGCCGACGGGACCTGCACCGCGCGTTGAAGAGCGTTGCCGCCCACCAGCAGACCGCCGAACAGGAACGAGGCGGGGATGGTCCACAATGGGTGGAGGCCTCCGAACAGAGCGGCGACAATGCCATTGAATCCCGCACTGCCCGTGAAGCCCGCGGTCGACCCGTCGGTGACCATGCGGTGGCTCTCGCTCCCGAAGACGAGCACCGCACCGGCTAGCCCGGCCACGGCCCCGCTAAGGGTGAGCGCCAGTAAGACGATCCGCTTGACAGGGATTCCGGCATAGCGGGAGGCGTCGGCGCTCTGGCCGACGGCTCGCAACCGGTATCCGAGCGGGGTCCGCCACAGCAGGATGTAAGCACCGACAGCCGCCAAGATCGCGATGAGCGGGCCGATATGGAGGCGGCCGCTCCCGAAGAGGAGTGGCAGGTCGGCGTTTGCCTGGAGGCGCTCGGTCTGGGGTATGCGGGTCCCGCGCTCGATCTCGCCGGGGTCGATCAGTGGGCCTCGCAGGAGGAAGTTCATCAACTGGACAGCCACCACGTTCAACATGATGGTGCTGAGGATCTCGTTGACCCCGTAGTAGGCCTTTAATGCCCCTGGGACCGCACCCCACAGTGCCCCACCCACCATCCCCGCCAGGAGCACCGCCGGCAGCATCACGAAAGCCGGCAGGTCGGGTAGGCCGATCGCCACCGCCGTCGAAAGTAGCCCCCCGGCCACCAACTGGCCCTCGCCGCCGATGTTGATGACGTTGGCTCGGAAGGCGATGGTGATGCCCACCCCGACGAAGAGCAGCGGGGTCGCCTTGAGAGCGGTGGAGCTGAGCGCCTCCCGGCTCCCAAAGGCGCCGTTGAACATCGCCTTGACGCCCGCCAGGGGGCTGGCATCGAGGAGCAGCAGCATGACGGCCCCCACCAACAGGGCGGCCGAGACGGCGCCCATCGGCACCAGGTAGGCGAGGTACCTCTTCCGCGAGTCGAGGGCAGCTCCAGTGCTGGTCACCGGTTCGTGCCTGTCCCTGCGTTCCCCAGAACGCCCCCGTCGGGTGTGAGACGCGTCCTGACGGTCGTGTCTCGCGTCTCCACCGTCGGACTGTATCCGGTCGGGACCACGCCTGAAAACCGCCGATTCGGCCCCTTTCCCGCGGCCCTTGTCTCCAAGGTCGGTGTCGGGTTGATCGCCCTGAGCGGCGGGTGGGGCCGACGACAGCGAGCAGGATCTGCTCACCGAGAGCCCGATCAGCTGATCCGGCCCCCCTCACGTATTCGACGACGATGGTGATACTGGCGAAGGTGCCGGACACGTGGTCAGAGGCGTACCAGATCTCGTAGTCGCCCGGCTCGGCCGGCGCTCCCAGCGTTACCGGGTTGCCCGCTGCCGTGTAGGCATAGTCGAGGTACGCGCCCTCGGCAGAACCGGCCGGAACGATGGTGATGTAGTCGCTGGGCCCGTTGGGGCCGGTCCAGCTCACCGAGAACTCGGTCCCGCCTCCACCGGACGACGATGGTGCCGGCAAGGGATCCGCTCCCTCGGCACCCTGGGACGTGGCGTAGCGCCTCGGCTCGGTTGTGGTCAGTCTCCCCTCCGACACGATCGTCAACTCCGGCATTAACTCCGGACGGATTCCAACCTTGCCAGCTCCAACGAGCTCTAGCCCACGCCGCAGGCGGAGGTTGGTCCGGGGTATTCGGAAAGTTCAATGCAACGCGCCGAGGTAGCTGTCGGGATGGGCGGGGGCGGCCGGTTTAGGGAGGTGCGTTGGCAGGTTGCCAACCGATGAGCCGGCGGCGGTGGGGGGGGCTGGCGGGGTCGATGGTCATCCCCATCTGGTGAATGGCGACGTGATGGTGGTACCAGCACAAAACTTGCCAGGTTGGCGACGTGGTGGGTTCCGCCTTCCGATCTGGGCCTGAGGTGATGGGGTTGGAGGCGGTAGCGAGAACGACAGCCGTCGATGACGCAGCGTCCCTGGTCCCGGTAGAACACCCCAGAGCGCACCGCCGGGGGGATCCCCTCCCCCAGGTCAGAGACTCGAACCGGTTGGTCCCCCTCGGTGAGGATCACCCTGACCTTTCCGGCACAGAGGATCTCGGCCAAGGTGTTCGGTCCCACCCGGGGACCGGAGGACACCGTAGCTGGGGGCGGCCAGGGAGGCCGAGACGAAGATCTCGGCCACCGTCACCGCCCGCCCCGTTTCCCCGGTCCCGGTCAGAGAGTCGAGACAGATGGAGGTAAGGGCGTCTACCGCCCGTTGCCCCTGATTCTGATCGGGCAGGCAGGGCAGTTCTGATTCCCGTTGGGTGAGGGCCTTTTCTACCACCTGACCGTCGTGGCCGGGAAGCTCACCCCACAACCGGTAGGAGGACCCCTCCAGGTTGGGTTGGATGACCAGATAGCGGGACTCGAAATCGAAGCTCTCGGCGTCGGGGCCGATGCGTCGTAGCCGGTCGACCAGTCCGAAGAGATGTCCGAGGCTGTAGCGAGACGAATCCGAGATGACCTCGGGGGGGCCGCCCAGGCCGTGCAACCGGGCCAGGATCGAAGCCCGGTCTAACCCGATCCGACCCGACCGAAGTTGGCCGGTGATTCCCGGATGGGTGCTGTGGGCCACCGCCAACAACCGAGAGGCGGTCTGATGGGAGACGTCTAGATGCGCTACCACCCAGTCCCCCATGGTCCTGGCCCCCTCGGCCAGG
>Ga0209341_10000969_pt1 | contig 28983 bp, 23 predicted proteins | sample RifCSP13_2_FD_184020 | JGI IMG/M metagenome (GOLD analysis project Ga0209341, IMG submission 184020) | Soil microbial communities from Rifle, Colorado - Rifle CSP2_sed 13_2 (SPAdes) (version 2) | ecosystem: Environmental > Terrestrial > Deep subsurface > Rock core/Sediment | place: Rifle... | reverse complement strand
TCCCCCCGATTTCCGTGATAACCCCACGGAGCTCCTTCCGCATGGCGATGACCCGCTTCCCGATCTCGAGGCCCACTTTCTGGATCACGCCTAGGACGTTCCGCTCCGCCTTGGGGGCGGTCGGGCCGACCACGAAGTCGGGCGCGCCAAGGAAGAAGAGGTGGAGGGCGTGGTCCTCGAGCATGAAGACGCTGTACACCAACTCTCGGATCATCTTCGCGGCGGGTGGCGGATCCACCTTGAACAGGTCGTCGAGGGCTTTCGTCGCGGCAGTGTGGTGCGCGGTGGGACAGACGCCGCAGATGCGCGAGGTAATCTGAGGCGCATCCTCGGCCTGCCGGCCCACAAGGAAGTTCTCGAACCCGCGCAGCTCCGGGACCTGGAAGTACGCCCGCGAGACCTCCCCCGTTCCATCGAGGAAGATCGTGATCTTGCCGTGGCCTTCGAGGCGTGTGATGGGGTTGATGATAACTTGACTAGGCATGCGGAATCACCTCCTTGGATCTCCTGACGATGGAGCCGGGCAGGGCGTATCGGTAGAACGTCCCGACCGGGTCGGGCAGGCTCTCCATCGCGCGCCGGATGTCGCCCTCGTCGTCGAAGTCCAAGATCGAGGAGAGGTAGGAGATACCCTTGGCACCTTGATCGCGTACTTCGTCCGTGGGCCCGAAGCATCCGGTGCACGGCATCGCCCCCTTCACGCAGAGGGCGTCGCATCCTCCGCGGGTCACGGGCCCGAGACATAGAACCCCCTGCGCGAGGAGGCACTTCTCCGGATCCACCTTCGTGAGATGGACCCGCTTCACCTCCTTGAGCAGGAGCTTCTCGGGTTTGGTGTCGTTCAGCGGGCACTCGTGACAGAGGGCTCGGGTTCCTGCAAGGACCGAACCTTTCGGCGGCAACTCCCCGCGAAGAAGGGCGCCCACCGCGTCCCCGATGAGCTTCGGCGTGGGAGGACAACCCGGGAGATAGTAGTCCACGTCGATGACTTGGTCCAACGTCTTGACGGTGTCCCAGAACGCCGGGAGTTCGAGCGTGCCCTCGGGGACCTCGATCTTCTCCCTTGGCTCCACAGCGTTCCCGTCGACCACACTTGGGGCCTTGTGATAGTACCAGTCAAAGATGGACTGCCGGTCCCAGAGGTTCGCGAGGCCGGGGATGCCGCCCAGGTGCGAGCAGCTTCCGAACGCAATCACGTATTTCGACTTTCGTCGTAGGAGGCGGGCCATCTCTTCCTGTTCCGAGAGGCGGACTGCGCCGTTGATGAAGCTGACCGCGATGCTCCCGTCGGGCAACGCCTCGACGTCCGAGACCTTGAAGTCGAGGGCGACCGGCCAAAACACGATGTCGACGGCGGCCACCACATCCAGAACCCCCTCGGCGAGATCCACGACGGCTTCTTCGCACCCGCCACACGAGGCACACCAGTAGAAGGCCACCTTCGGCTTCCCCGCCATCTCAATCGCCTCCGTTGAGTTCGAGAGGGCCCAGCTTCCGCACCCGTTCGGTCATGTCATCGACGACCTTCCGGAACTTCTCGGCCTCCGACGCGGAGATCCATTCGAGGCGGAGACGGTCGTCCTCGAAACCCATCTGGGAGAGCAACTTCTTGAGAAGCGTGTACCTGCGGAGGGTCTTGTAGTTCCCCGCGCTGTAGTGACAGTCCCGCGGATGGCAGCCGCAGAGCAGGACGCCGTCCGCGCCCTTCTCGAAGGCGGTCAGGATGAACTGGGGATCCACGCGGCCCGAGCACATCGTGCGAATCAGCCGCACGTTCGGCGCGTACCGGGCGCGGGCGACGCCCGCCGCATCAGCCGCGATGTAGGTGCACCAGTTGCACACGAAGGCGACAATCCTCGGTTCGGTCTCCTGCTTCTGCATCTCGATCATCGGGAGAGCACCCCCTCGATCTCTTGGAGGAGTTGATCGTCCTCGAACATTCTCTGGGAGATGGCCCCGCTCGGGCAGGCCGCGACGCACACGCCGCATCCCTTGCAGAGGACGTCGCTGATCCGAGCGACCATCTTCTCCCGGTCCAGCTCGATGGCGTTGTAGGGACACAGAGGGATGCAGACCTGGCAACCGGAGCACAGTCCTTCCTCGATGGACGCGAGGTTGGGCTCGAGGAGGATCGACCCCTTCGAGGTGAGGGCGATGGCCTCCGCGGCCGCGGCCTCGGCCTGCGCAACGGTCTCCGGGATGTCCTTCGGGCCCTGGCACGTACCCGCGATGAAGATGCCGTCGCTCATGGTGGACACGGGCGCGAGCTTCGGATGCTTCTCGAGGAAGAAACCCTCGGAGCTGCAGGACATGTTGAGCATCCGACGCACGTCCTCCCGATCGGGCTGGGGTTCAATCGCCACGCTGAGAATGACCATGTCCACGGGCACGCGCCGGATGACGCCCAGGAGGGTGTCCTCCGCCACGACGACGAGCCGGCCCTCCTCCGCAGGGGCCTCCGCGATATCCGTGACCTCGGCCACCTTGCCCCGCACCAGGTGGAGGTTCTCGGCAATGAGGCGGTGGTAGAACTCCTCGTAGCCCTTTCCGGGGGTCCGCATGTCGATGTAGAAGTTGTAGATCTCCGCGCCCGTCCGCTCCTTCACCAGATGGGCCAACTTCAGGGAATACATGCAGCAGACCTTGGAGCAGTAAGTGTTGTAGTGCTCGTCCCGGGAACCGACACAGTGCACGATCGCCACGGCCTTCGGCTTGCGGCCGTCTCGTAGCACAAACTCCCCGCCCGTCGGGCCATTCGAGGCCGCGAGACGCTCCACCTCCAACGCGTTGTACACTCCGGGTAGCTTCCCATAGCCGTAGTTCGTCATCCGAGATGCGTCGAATACGTGGAAGCCGGTGGCGACGATGATGGTCCCCACGTCGAGGTCCACCAACTGTTCCTTCTGGTGGAAGTCGATGGCGTCGCGATCCCCGCACGCGTCCACGCACGTCTGCTTGCAGTGCCCCGTCTTGAACTCGATGCAGGTCCCCGGATCGATGACGGCCACCAGCGGGATGGCCTGCGGGAAGGGGATGTAGATGGGCTTCCGCTTCCCGAGCCCCAGGTCGAACTCGCTCGGGAACTTGGCCGTCTTGTACACGCACTGCTCGATGCATTCGAAGCATCCGACGCACTTCGCCTCGTCCACGTAGCGCGGCTTCCGCCGCACGCTCACCTTGAAGTTGCCCACGAAGCCGTCGACGGAGACCACGTCGGAGTACGAGAGGAGGGTGATGTTCGGGTGGTTCTTCACCGCCGTCATCTTCGGCGTGAGGATGCACGCCGCGCAGTCCAGGGTCGGGAACGTCTTGTCGAACTTGGCCATGTGTCCACCGATGGACGGCTCTCGCTCGACGAGGTAGATGTGGCGGCCCGCCTCCGCCGCGGTGAGCGCGGCCTGGATCCCCGCGATGCCGCCGCCGACGATGAGGATCTCACTGCGAACCGGAACGGACCGGCGTTCAAGGGGGGAATGGAGGGCCACACGCGCCACGCCGGCGGCGACCAGCGCCTTGGCCTTCTCCGTGGCCCGCCGCGGGTCCTTCGTGACCCAGGACACCTGCTCGCGGATGTTCACCATGTGCACGAGGAACGGGTTCGCACCCGCGGCTTCCGCAGCGCGGCGGAACGTCGCCTCGTGGAGGTGGGGGGAGCATGAGGCCACGACGACGCGGTTCAGCCCCATCTCCCGGAGGTCCTTCTGGATCATCTCCTGCCCGGGGCTGGAGCACATGTACTTGTACTCGCGGGCGACGGCCACGCCCTTGAGCCCCTTCGCGTAGTCGACCACCTCCGGCACGTTCACGACGCTGGCGATGTTGAACCCGCAGTCACAGATGTACACACCGATCTTCGGCTCCTCGGTCATAGAGCTTCCTCCACGAGTTCGATGATGTCGCGAATCTGAAGAGACCCTTCGAGCCCTGCGGCCTTGACGGCATCCGTGAACATGACGTAGTCCTTGGGACAGGCGACCGCGAGCACCGTCACCCCGTCAAGGGCAGCGGCTTCCTTGACCCGCATGTCCGCGGGCCGCTGCGTTTCACCTGGGATCTCCTCCATCCATATTCTCCCGCCGCCCGCCCCGCAACAGAAGCTCTTCCATCGGTTCCGGGGCATCTCGACGAGTTCCACGCCGAGGGCCGCGAGGACCCTGCGCGGCGCGTCATACACCCCGTTGTACCGGCCCAGGTAGCACGGGTCATGGTAGGTGATCCGGTACGGCAGCCGCCTCGAGAACTGGAGTCGACCCGACCGGATGAGTTCGTCGAGGAGCTCGGTGTAGTGGAGTACCCGTCCGCCGTTGGTGTGGGGATACTCGTTCTTCAGGGTGTTGTAGGTGTGCGGATCCGTGGTCACGATGTCGTGGAACGTGCAGGCCTTCATGGCCTCCGCGTTGTGGTCCCGCAGGGTCTCGAAAAGGCCTTCCTCGCCGACCCTTCGGACATCGTTCCCTGCGTTCCACTCGTCCTCGTGGAGGATGCCGAAACTGACCCCCGCGTGGCCGAAGACCCGCGCAGTGTGTTCCGTGAGCCCCTGACACCGGGCATCGTACGATGCATAGTCACCCACGAACCAGAGGAAGTCCACGGGATCTTCCCGGACGTCCCGGATCGCCAGGGAGCCGGCCCGCGTCCATTTTGTGCGGGCCTTGGGCGTTGCCTTGAACGAGTTCCCGTACCGGGACAGGCTTTCCAACGCGCCCTGCAGGCCCGCATTGATCTCCCCCCGGGCCGTGAGATGGCGGCGCATCTCCAGGATCTTGGACAGGTGATTGTTGAACACCGGGCAACCGTCCACGCAGGCGTAACACGTCATGCAGGACCAAATCGCATCCGGGCTGTGGACCGCGAGGAACAGGTCCCCTTCGGACGTGGTGCCCCCGTCGGCGGCCGACGCCCCAGGCCGTGATGCGGCGCCTCCCCTCGCGAGGACCGCGTCCCGAAGGCGCATCATCAGGTGCATCGGGTCCATGGCGGCGCCGCTCTCGTGAGCCGGACAGTTGTCCGTGCAGCGTCCGCACTCCGTGCACGCGAACGCATTGAGCAGGGAGACCCACGTCAGATCGCGGACGGAACCCGCGCCGGGGGAGGCCGCCCGCTCCGGAGGCACGGGGCGCATCGCTCCCGGAGATTCCGGCTTCCGGAAGAAGACATTGAAGACGGCGAAGACGATGTGTGAATGCTTGGTGTACGGGAACCAGGCCAGGAACGTGAAGAGGGAGAGGACGTGGACCCACCACATGGCGGGCTCCAGGCCAGGAGCGATCCCCGCCCATCCCGCGGCGGAGAGCGCGGTCGCAAGCAGCCCGCTGACGGGCCTCCAGCCCGCCATCGCGGCCCCTGCGTCCTGAACGATCCGGGCCGCGTTGTAGAGCAGGAAGGAGACCAGGATGGTCAGGATGAAGAGGAGCATGACAATCGCCGCGCGGTTCCCTTCATGCATGAGGCGCCGGGGCTTCGAGACGGTCCGGCGATAGACCGCCATGAGCACGCCCACGATGCCGAGGGCGGCCACGAGGTCCTGCCCGAGAGAGAGGGGCCCATTGAGCGGCCCTAGAGGAAGCGTGTAGCCGGGGATGTACCCCGCCGCGACAATCTCGACGACGCTGAAGAAGAGGAGCGCGAAAGCCCAGAAGATGAAGGCGTGGAGGATCCCGGCGGGACGTTCGCGGTAGATCTTTCTCTGGAAGATCCCATCCAACACGACGTTCTTGACGCGGACGCCGAAGTGGTCCCACCACTTCTCCGGCAATCCCTTGCGGACGCCCCGGACGATCGTGAGGACCCTGACGAGGAAGAAGAGGGTGGAGACGCCCAGGATTCCCGTCAGGAGGATCTGATCGAGGCTCATTGGCTACCCTTCGCCTCCTTGATCTTCTCCGTCAGGATGGGGACGAGCTCGAGCACGTCCACGGTCGCGCCGTAGTGGGCGATATCGAAGATGGGCGCCTCGGGATCCTTGTTCACCGCGACGATGAGGCCCGATTCCTTCATGCCCTCCGTGTGCTCCGGGGCCCCGCTGACCCCGAGTGCCAGGTAGAGCCGCGGCTTGACGGTCATCCCGGATCGGCCCACCTGACGAGTCCTCGGGAGCCATCCTTGGTCGACCACGGGCCTCGTCGCGCACAGAGCGCCTCCCAACTCCTTGGCCAGGATTTCCAGGCTCGGCAGATTGTCCTTGGACTGCACCCCCCGGCCTATGCCGACCAGGATGGGGATCTTCCTCACATCGACGGCTTCCATCTTCGGCTCGATGAGTTCCACGAAGCGAACGGGGAGCGAATCGAGAGCCGTGGGCACGGGCCGGACCTCGAGGGGAGGAACCTCGTCCCGCATCCCGAGCTCGCGGTGAAAGCTGCCCGGCATCACGAGCACGATGGCCAACCCCTCCCCCTGCTCGGTCTGGGCGACCAGTTTGCCTCCACAGATCCTACTCGTGACGACGATCCGGTCTCCTTCCGCGCGGATGCCCACGCACCCGCTGATCGCAGGAGCCCCGAGGGCGTAGGATAAGGGGCCCGCCAGGTCGACGCCGATGCTCGTGTTACCCAAGAACACGAGTCGCGCCGACAGATCCTTCAGGATGTGCGGGAGGACTCGGGCATAGGCTGCCGGGTTCGGCGCTCCCAGGCTGGAATCCTTGATGACGACGACCTTGTCCGCCGCGAGCGGGAGTGCCTCGAACGGCTTTGGGTCGTCCGCGAGGATGAGGCACGTGAGATGCCACCCGACGGAGCGGGCGAGTTCGTGAGCGCCCGCGAGCATTTCAAGGGTGATGTCGCTGAGCTCTCCGGCCATGTGCTCCGCAACGACCACGACCTCGCGCTGAATCATGCGATCCCACGCTCCCGAAGGATGCGGACCAGCTGCTCCGCAACCTGCGTGGCGTCTCCAGGGAGCATCTCGGCCTTGGCTGCCGAACTTGACTTGATCAACTTCGCAGCTCGCATCCCAACCACAACCTCAGGAGGCTCGGACTGCTCCTTCACCCGGAGCGTGCGCTTCGCCTGCACGACCCGGCTCACCGGAACGTATCGGGGCGGCTGCTCGGCCGACTGGATCCCGTACACGGCGGGAAGGGAGGTCTCCATCACTCCGAGGCGACCCCCGGGGAACTCCTTGCGGACGATTCCTTTGGTCCCGTCCGGCTCGAGGGAGATGGATGTCACGCCGCCCACATACGGGATAGAAAGGCGCATCGATAGGAGACCGGCCAGGCCCGCGTCCAGCTGATCGGCGGCCCATATCCCTGTGAGGATCAGATCGTATCCGCCCGACTTCATCGCCGGGCTGAGGACGGAGGCCAGCCGCACGTTGTCGCCTCGGTGCTTGAACGGGATGGGGACGAAGATGGCGTCGTCCGCGCCTTTGGCCACCGCCGCCGCCAAGGCATCTTTCGCCTCGTTTCCGCCCACGCCCACCGCGGTGACCGTCGCCGCATGGCGGGCCTTCAGGATGAGCGCCTCCTCCAGGGCGTGCTCGTCCGCCTCGTTCGTGATGTCCATGACCTCGTCTTCCGCGAGGCTCCTCCCGTCCTCGGCAATCACGAGCTCCTCGACGACGTCGGGGACCTGCCGGAGGATGACTGCGATCTTCACGGCTGGGACCCCCCAACGAGCCCCATCGCCTCAGCCACCATGTGGGAGATTTCCCGAACTTGGAGTCGGCCCTCGAGGCCCGATGTCTTGATGGCGTCCTCGAAGCGAGGGACCTCGAGGGGGCACGGTATCGCAAGAATCTGCGCGCCCGTCTTCGCAGCCTCTTGCACCCTTTGCATCGGCAGAGGTACGCGAGTTCGCTGCCAGATGTAGCTGTCCAGCCAATTCGCGCCTCCGCCGCCTCCGCAGCAGAGGGCGTTTTCCCGGTTCCGCGGCATCTCGACGAGGCGCACGCCGGGAATCATCTCGAGGATAGCCCGCGGCGCCTCGTACTCACCGTTCCGCCGGCCGATGCAGCAAGCATCGTGGTAGGTGACCTTCGCGGTGATTTCCTTCTTGATGAGCCTCTTGATCTCCGGAATACGGGACGCCAGGAATTGAGTGTAGTGGCTTACATCGAGCGGCGTCCCCAGGCGGCGGTACTCCTTGTTGAAGGCATTGAACGCGTGCGGGTCGCCTACGAGGACCTCCTTGAACTTCCTCTTCCCCAACTGCTCGGCGTTGTGCTGATAGAGGACGTCGAACAGACCCTCTTCTCCCTGGCTCGTGCATCGGAGGTCCCCGGTACAACGTTCGTCCGCGCCCAAGATGCCGAAGTCGATATCGAGGGCGCGGAGGATTCGTGCGAGAGCGATCGTGTCCTTCTGATTCCTCTTGTTGTAGGAGCCGAAGCACCCTACCCACCACAGGACCTCCGCCGATTCTCCTTCGTGGAGGACCGGGACGTCCACACCCGCGTCTTTCGTCCACGCGTCCCGCTTCCTCGCCGACTCGCCGAAAGGATTCCCATACCGCGAGGTCCTCTCGAAGGCCGCCTGGAGCTCCGCGGGCACACCGACTCCCCGGCCGAGCAACTCTTCCCGCAGGCCGGCAATGAGGCGATCGGTGATCGGGACGCCAACCGGACACCGATACGAGCAGTTGAAGCAGGAGACGCAGAGCCAGATGGCTTCGCTGCGGTACAGGTCGTCCACCCGGCCCGCTCGCAAGGCCGAAATCATCTTCCGAGGGGTGTAATCCATGGCATATCCGAGAGGACACGAACCGCTGCACATCCCGCATTGGATGCAGCTGAGGAGCTTGTCCCCCATCGGGAGTTTGAGCATCCGGCGCAGGAAGTCTTCTGTCGCGTCGCTCCCCGGTCCTCGCTCTTCAAGGTTCACAAGCATCGATTCCGCAGACACGATTCACCACTCTCCGAGTACGTGCGTGGAGAAGGCTCGGATGCCGCCCGCGCCCGAGGGACCCCCGGGGACGGGGCACGCCCGACGATTGGGGAGAGGCGGCCACGTAGGCCGCCGCGCTCGTGCGCGACGGGGCGCCGCGCCCTGGGGCACCGATCCCGAGACCGCCAACGATGGGATCCCGCCCCGGCGATGCGCAACGGAGGAGCCGCTGAGGGGCTGTTTACGCCCCAGAACCCTGAGTTCCCACGGCTCCGATGCGGATCCTCCCTCCGCTCGGGCATGTGCAATGCTGACAATTCGCATCCCTTTTCTGCGTTCTCTATACATTGTCGATGGAGGAATATTCCTGAACCCCTCGACCCTGTTGGAATATACATAAGATCCGAAAAAGCCCGTGTGGAAGGGCTACTTCTGGCGTTACGTGCCTCTAAAAGGACGTGCATCGGCGTAATAGCTCTCCGATGTGTACTAGAGTGCACTACAGCGGTGACGCATGGAGGAGAACTGGCACGACGCCTAGGTCTGCCCGCGACAAGACCTGTCGATCCAGGGCAACGACAACGAGGACCGGGCGGCTTTCGAGCGGCGACATATATTCAGTATATTTTCTCGCCGCCCGTTGTACACGAATATATTGGAAATGTCCATCGGCGCGGAACCCCGTATAGGGCATCGGGCCGAAAGCGGCGCATCCGGGAACGGCCACAGGCGATCTCCGTGTGGGGTATCGTTCTCCTCAACGTGTCCGCGGGCAAGGAACCGGAGTTCTTCAGCAACCTGGGCTCCGTCCAGCAAGTGCGTCACGTGTTCTACCTCTTCGACGACTTCGAGTACCTCGTCGAAGTCGAGGCGGAGACCCCCCAGGAAATGGCTAAGGTGATGACCAATCACATCCGCCATCTCCCCGGCGTGGAGCGCACGGCAACCTTCATCGAGGGAAACATGGGCGCCGTGGCCCCCGTCGTTCACCCCGAAACGCTTGAAGACGGAATGCCTCTCTGGTGACCGGGCCGAGGAAGCGGGAGGAGCCGGGACCCGTTCGACTCGGCGCAGGCCGTCGCATGATGGGGCGCCCAGTCTCTCGGAGAGGGATCGACGCCGTGGCCGAGAGGTCTAGGACGGCGACTAACGACATGTACGTTCAGGTCGAGCGTCACCTCTTTGTAGCCCCTTGACGGTCCCAAGCCGGGGCCGTGGATGCGGGCGTTTGTTCTCGTGAAAGTCGCCACAGGCAAGGAGAGGGAAGCCCTGGACGCGTTCCATGATATCATGGGTCTCGAGGAGATCAACTTCCTCTTCGGGGACTACGACTACATCCTGACCCTGCAGGCGCCGGATACGGTCACCATGGCGAGGGTCATCAGGAATCGTATCCGGAAGGCCCCCGGGACGCTTCAGACGATCACGATGATCGAAGCGCCGATGTGAAATCTTCGGACTCTGCCGAGCTTCCCGGTAGAATCCCTGCGTTCTTCAGGGGATCGGTGCGCCCCTCTCGACTTGATCCAAGACGCGCAGGGTTTCCTCGGCTTCAGCCGGGGAGAGCACTTGGACGATGAGCCCGGAGTAAATCAGGACGTAGTCTCCCGGAGAAACGGATACCGCGCCGGCATCGGCGACGACCTTCCTGCCTCTCAGATCGAGCACGGCCTCCGTGCCCTGGACGGACACGACTCGCGCAGGAATACCCAAGCACATGGCACGTCCCGCGCTGCCGAGCAGCCAGGCCAGCGTTAAAGTTGCCGCCCTAACAATACGAACGGCTCCAGGCGACCGTTCCGATGGCGGTCTCGGAGGGGGTGGGCCCGGTCGGAATCGAACCGACGACCTCGACTTTGTAAGAGTCGCATCCTAGCCACTAGACCACGGGCCCGTGGACGCCATCGGAGGCTGCTCCCATAACCCTTGCCGCGATCTCAGTCCAGGTCCTTCCCGGCGGCCTGGGCGAAACGAGAGACCGGGGTCTCGAGGGTCGTGAAGCTCCGCTCGGGCGGTACCACGAGGACGAGCATCGCCCGCCGGCCGATCTCTTGGATCACGATCGTCGAGTCTTCGGACTCCAGGATCACGCGGTGAGGGGGCGCGTGCTTCAGCTCCGTGGCGGCGGTCATCCCGGCCCCGAGGATTGCGGCGCACATGATGGAGAACGTCTCCGGGGAGACGGCGGGCGGGAGCTCCGCGGCGACGATCCCGCCGTCGCGGGTGATCACCGCCACCGCTTCGGCCTCCGTCACGTCCCGCAGTGCCCGGACCATCTCCTGTAACGTCGTCACGTTGACCCCTCGCGCTCGAACACGCACTCCCTACCACCCGTGCTCACGCACTCGACTTCGTTGAGCCGCACCCGCTGCTTCGTCTTCGCCTCGAGGACCTTGGAGAGGATCCCGCGCAACCGGTGGCACGTCTCCATCTCCGAGCCGGGAGAGACCTCGATGGAACCGCGGACCTTCGCCCCGTGGTCCGTGAAGAGGACGTCCTCGGCCCAGCCGCGGTCCATGATCAGCTGCCGCCCGACGGAGAGAGGGTCTTGGCCCTGGGGCATGCCCTTGAGGAGCTCGTCCGCGAGGACCATGCCCTCGCGGAAGAAGAGGCCGTGGCAGGCGTACGACATGACGCTCTCGTAGAGCTTCCGCACGGAGTCCAATTCCTGCTGAGAAACCTTGACGAGCCGCGCCACCGCGGGCACGAACCTGGGGACGTCCTATAAACTTTCCGCGACGGTTATCCGGACCTGCACTCCGGGCAGACGAGGAGGTTCCGGTCCCACACGAGGTTCGTCGAGTACACGCCACAGGCCTCGCAGTGGCCCTCGATTCCCTTGGCGAACTGCGACTCCAGCCCCGCGCGATCCCACTCGCGCGTGACCTCGATCAGCTGAGGCCAGATACGGATGATGTCGTTCTCCGTCAGCATGCCGACGAGCTTGCCCTCCTTGATGACGGGCAAGCGGCGAATCCTGCGGGAGGCCATCACCCGCGCGGCCTCCGCCACCTCCTGGTGCGGGTGCACGGCGACGAGGGGCGAGGTCATGATGTCCCGCACCACGGTCTGGCTCGCCAGGCGGTTCGAGGCGGCCACCTTCGTGACCACGTCGCGCTCGGTCACGATGCCCATCGGCCGACCGTCCTCGAGGACGACGACGCTCCCGACCTCCTTGTCTCGCATCACCTTGGAGGCGTCCTCCACCGTGGCGTCCGCGGTGATCGTCACCGGGGTCGGGCTCATGATTTCCACCACGGGTACACGTGCCCTCATTGCACCGCCAGCTCGCACTACCGTGCGTGGTCGATAAAAGGTTTGCGTCAGGACTCGGGCGTCGACGGAGGTGCGTGCGACAACGTTAAGGAAGTCGCCCTGCATTGCCGAGCGCATGCGGTACTCCGACGCGGACGGAGAGCTCGCCGTGCGCATCGCGAGGGAGTCGCTCGACGCTTTCGTCGAGGGACGGGACCTGCGATCCTTCGTCGTCCCGGGAGTGTTCCAGGAAAAGGCGGGGGCGTTCGTCACCTTGAACCTCTACCCGAGCCGAGAGCTCCGCGGGTGCATCGGGTACCCGGAGCCGTTCTTCCCGCTCCTCAAGTCCGTCGTGAAAGCGGCGGAGGGCTCCGCGGAGGACCCGCGCTTCCCGCCCCTCCGGCCCGAGGAGCTCGCGAAGGTCGTCGTGGAGGTGAGCCTCCTGACCCCGCCCCAGCCGATCGAGGTCCGGAAGCCCAAGGAGCTGCCGAAGCACATCAACGTGGGGGAAGACGGGCTCATCGTCGCCCAGGGCCCGTACCGCGGGCTGCTCCTGCCCCAGGTTCCCGTGGAGTGGGGATGGGACGCCGAAGAGTTCCTCTCCGAGGCCTGCATGAAGGCGGGCCTCCTGGCGGACGCCTGGTTCGAGCCCGCGACCCGCGTGAAAAAGTTCCAGGCGGAGATCTTCACCGAGGTGGAGCCCCGGGGCGCGATCGTCCGCCACAGGCTGGATGCGGGCCATGCACGTGCTTAGCGGACGCGTCTTCTACCGGGGCCGCCTCGAACCGCTCTCCGTCGGGATCGAGGAGGGCCGGATCGTCGCGATCAAGAAGACGCTGGCGGCCCGGGAGGCCGAGGACCACGGCGACGCCTTGATCCTCCCCGGTTGCGTGGACATCCACGTCCACCTGCGGGACCCAGGCCTGACCGAGAAAGAGGACTTCGCCCACGGGACCGCCTCCGCGGCGATCGGCGGCGTGACCACGATCGTGGACATGCCCAACACACGCCCTCCCGTGACCTCGCGCCTCGCGCTCGAGAAGAAGATCGCCTCCGTGAAGCACCGCGCCGCGGTCGATTACGGCCTATACTCGGCTCCCCGCAACGCGGCTGCGGTGGACTCGCTCCGGTCCGCCCTCGCGTTCAAGGTGTACATGGCGGAGAGCACGGGAGGCCTGCAGGTGGAGGACGACGTGCTCCCCGAGATCCTCCGTGCGGCGGGAGAGGCCCGCCGGGTCCTCGTGGCCCACGCGGAGGACGGGCATCTCTTCGGCAAGAGCGTGCCCGCGACGCTGGCGGATCACGCGGCGGTCCGACCGAAGGAGGCGGAGGTGAGCGCGGTCCGGACCCTGGCCCGTCTCCGGACAAACGAACCGGTCCACGTGGCCCACGTGACGTGCGTGGAAGCGCTCGACGCAGTCCCTGCGGGCGTCACCACGGAAGTGACGCCGCATCACCTCCTCCTGGACTACACCCGCCCGCTCAAGGCCTTCGGCAAGGTGAACCCGCCCCTGCGATCGCGGGAGGACCGGGATGCACTGTGGGACGCGTTCGCGAAGGGGCGCGTCGACGTGGTCGCGAGCGATCATGCGCCGCACACCCAGGAGGAAAAGTCGGTGACGTTCAAGGAAGCGCCGGCCGGACTCCCGGGCGTGGCCACGTCCTTCCCTCTCCTCCTCCGCCTCGCGAAGGCCGAGAAGACGAGCCTCGAGCGAGTCGTCGATGCGATGGCGACGCGCCCCGCACGGATCCTGGGCCTCGAGAAGGGAGCCATCGAGGTGGGCCGCGACGCGGACCTCCTCGTCGTGGATCCCCGCGAGATCTCTAAGGTCACCGCGAAGCGGGTCCGGTACAAGTGCGGATGGACGCCCTTCGAGGGCATGGAGGCGTGCTTCCCGCGCGCGGTCTATCTGCGGGGGGAGAAGATCGTCGAGGGCGGCGAGCCCGTCGCGGAAGGCCTCGGCCGGCTCATCCCGCCCAGGGATCTCTGAAGCGCCGCCTCACGTCGCCTTCGTAGCTTCCTCAATCGCGTAGTAGTACTCGCCGGAGGACTTCTGCTCCCGGTCCAGGCGGGAGTCGAGCTTGTTGATCCGCGGGCGGTTCGTGTCCGCGTCGCGGCGGAACGTGATGCCGACCATCTTGAGGAAACGGTTCATCCCCTCGCGCATCGGGAAGGGACCCTCGCCGAGGCCCGTGCGTCCGGGGTCGCCCGAGAAGACCATGATGCTGTCCGAGACCATGTCGATGAAGTAGACGTCGTGGTCGACGATCAGGCCCGTGCGGGCCTCCCGCTCCATCACGCGGCGGATCGTCTTCGCGGTCTCCATCCGCTGGTTCGAGTCGAGGTACGCGGAGGGCTCGTCGATCAGGTAGATGTCCGCGTCGCGGCCGAGGCACAGGGCGATCGCCACGCGCTGGAGCTCGCCCCCGGAAAGCGTGTTCACCTCCCGCTCGAGCATGCCCTTGACCTTGAGAGGCTCCAGGACCTCCGTGTCGAAGTGTCCCGATTCCGCCTTCTTCCCAATCGCGGACAGCAGGAGCTCCCGAACGGTGCCCTCGTACGTCGACTCGAGGTACTGCGGCTTGTAGGAGACCTGCCACTTGCCCTGGACCGTGCCCTCGGTCGGGGTCTCCTCGCCCGCGAGCATCTTCACGAAGGTGGTCTTGCCCGTGGCGTTTGGACCGACCGCGCCGACGACCTCCCCCTTCCGCAAGCGACCGGGCTGGACCCGAAGCTCGAAGTGCTCGTATCGCTTCGAGAGGGCGTCGAAGGTCACGAGGGTCTCCGCCTTCCAGTCCCCGCGGGGCGGGCGGACCTCAAAGCGGATCTCGCGGTCCCGGAAGCGGATGTTCTCCTCCTTCATGTAGCCGTTCAGGTACACGTTGATCGCGGTACGCACGGGCCGCGGCTCCGCGATGATCCCGTAGGCGCCCTCCGAGCCGTACATGAGGTACACGGTCTCCGCGAGGAAGTCGAGCACGGCGAGGTCGTGCTCGACCACGACGACGTACTTCTCCCTGGAAAGGGACTGGATCACCTTCGCGACCTGGAGGCGTTGGTAGATGTCCAGGTAGGACGACGGCTCGTCGAAGAAGTAGATGTCCGCGTCCTTCAGCATCGTTGCGGCGATGGCGACGCGCTGCAACTCGCCGCCGGAGAGCTGCGCGATGTCGCGGTCCAGGAAGCTCCCGAGCGCAAGCTGAGCCGCGAGATTGTCGAGCCGACCTTGGGTGTCGATCTTCTTCAGGAGGTCGCCTACGCGGCCTGAATACAGCTTCCCCAGGCGGTCCACGTACTGGGGCTTGATCGACGTCCGGACCTCCTTGTTCGCGATCTTCTCGAGGTAGTCGTGCAGTTCCGTGCCCGCGAAGTAATCCAGGACCTCATCCCAGTACGCCTTCTTTCGGCGGTAATGGCCAAGGTTGGGCGGCAGCTCGCCGCTCAGGATGCTGACGGCCGTCGTCTTGCCGATTCCGTTCGGACCGAGGAGGCCGATGACGCTACCCTTCTTGGGAACCGGGAGGCGGAAGAGGCGGAAGGCGTTCTTGCCGTACTGGTGGACGAGATCCTCCTTCAGCTCTTCGGGCAATCCGATTATGCGAATGGCGTCAAATGGACATTTGCGCGTACATATTCCGCAGGCGATGCAGGTTTCTTCACTGATTGTCGCCTTGGTCGTTTCTTGGTCAATCCAGATGACCTCGGTCCCCGTGCGCTGCGGCGGGCAGAATGCAATGCACTCGAGATGGCAGCGCTTGGGCTGGCATCGGTCCTTGAAGACGACGGCGATGCGCACGAACGGAACGATTGGACCATTCCTATTTAAACATGCGACGGATGGGTAGCGCGCCGCTCGCAGCGGGGAAGCTTTATCCCGAACCCGCCCATGCCAACGGCCGGTGGCGCCATGATTCCCGGCGGGCGGGTGAACCCCCGACAGATGAAGCAGGCCATGAAGCGCATGGGCATCGAGCAGGAGGAGCTCGACGGCGTCGAGGAGGTCCTCATCCGCACCGCGGACAAGGAGTACGTGATCCGCAACCCGTCGGTCTCGGCGATCACGGCCCAGGGCCAGAAGATCTGGCAGATTGTCGGCGAGCCGATCGTCCGGCCACGCGCGGATCCGAAGAAGCTTGCGGACGAAAAGGGCCCGACGATCCCGGACGAGGACGTGAAGCTCGTCGCGGAGAAGGCGGGCGTCTCCGATGAGGAGGCCCGCAAGGCCCTCGAGGAGTGCGGCGGCGAACCCGCGGAAGCGATCATCCGACTGATGAGCGGATGAACTCGGAACGAGTCCGCGCCCTCCTGGGCGTGTGGATGCCGATGATCATCGGCCTGTGGATCATCGTGACCTCGGTGCTGTTCTACCTGACCGCGGACCTCAGTCCGAGCGGCGCGTTCCGGCAGGACCTGGAGTCCTGGCGCCTCGTATGCTCCGGCGGCGTGTTCTTCGTGGGCGGCGTGATGATCCTCTCCACGTACGGACGATACCGAAAGGCGAAGGAGGCCCAAGCCGAGCCGACTTCGGGCGCGCCCCCGGCTCCCTGAGGGTTTTCGAAGCGTGTCTGAGAACGATTAAATAGGAAGGGCCTCTTTGGACCGCCGCTAGGCTTGACCGGGAGGCCGGGCGTCTCCTTATAGACCCAAATCGTCCTCATGGGGCGGTGACAGTCGAGGGCGGCGTTCCAGTCTGGCGCTGGTCCGGATGCCAACGTTGAGGTTCTGTCCCGCGGGGCTGGAGGCGACGGGGGAGGCAGCTGGAGAGCGGCTTCCCCCGCCCTGACCGTGGGGAACGGGTCAGGCACGGAAGTGAGCAGCCTCACCGCGGACTACCAACGCTCGCGGGGGTGCGGGACCGAGGAGGCTTCCGGGACACCCAGCGTCGGAGCTGAGCGTCCACCTCGATGGCCTAGCTCCTCCCTTCATGTCATCGCTCCATCAGCTTCATCTGCTTCGTGTCCACGACGAGGGGCGCGAGCCCGAACCGGTCGACGACGATGTCGCACAGGATCACGTCCCGCACGTCGTTGCGCCTCTCCTCGAGGCGGTAGGCGGGCTCGTTCGTCGGGATCTGCAGGCCGAGCTTCATGAGCGCGCGGCGGGACTCCTCCCGTTCCTCCTTGGGCGCCGCAGGTGCGTCCACGGCACCCGGGAAGCCGGCCTCGCGGATCTCCCGGAGGAAGACCGGGCGACGGAAGAGCTTCTGGAGGACCGCGACAGCGAGGCGGGTCTGCGCGGCCTCCTCGGACGCGGCCTCCCGGCAGCGCTCCCCCACCATCTCATAGAGGTTCGGCTCCCGGTGGGCCGACGCCGTGTAGACCTTCGCGGGCGGGATCTCCTTCTCCCGCAGCATGCCCACGTCGGCGAGGGCCTTTAGGTAGCCGGTGACGAAGAGGCGGTGGAAGCTGTAGCCGTCCGTTTCTAGCTGCTTCGTGAGGGCGCTGATCGATCGCTCCCGGTCCCGCACGTAGCGGACGACCAGGTCCTTCAGGTTCCGATCCGGAACGAACAAGACGCTCACCCCCGCGGATGTGGTAACAGACCGGATAACAAATAAACGTTTCACCGCGCCTTCCAGAGGAAATCCTGCTAACAGACCGAGTTCAAGAAACGTCTTATCCCCCCATCTCCTGGAGGCGCCCGTCATCTGCCACTTACTCCCCCTTATTTTTCGGAGGATGGGACCGTGCGGCGCTTTCGCCCTTGATAACCGCCTCGGAAAAGATATAGAGCGTCCGCCGGATGAGAATGGACTTCGATGGGGCAGGACGACCGTATCCGCACCTTCATCCATGGTTTTGACGAGAAGCTGGGCGGGGGGATCCCCGCCGGGATGGTCGTTCTCCTCGCGGGCGAGCCGGGGACGATGAAGTCCACGATCGCCTTCAACATCCTCTACCAGAACGCGATGAAGGACGGCCGTGCGGGGACGTACATCACCCTGGAGCAGGGACGGGACAGCCTCACCCGCCACCTCATCGGGATGAGCCTCAGCCCCCGGGACGTCGAGGCGAAGGTCAGCCTCGTGGACCTGGGAATGATCCGCCGCAACCTCGACGACATGGCCCAGCGCACGTGGATCGAGATCTTCAAGATGTACGCCTCGAACCTGAAGCGCTCCCTGAACTACGATCTCCTCGTCGTGGACTCGCTGCCCGTGCTCGAGATCATGGCCCACTTCGAGAATCCGAGGGAGGAGCTCTTCCAGCTCTTCGAATGGCTGCGTGAGCTCAAGGCCACGACGATCCTCATCTCGGAGATGAAGTCGGGCAGCGAGGACTTCGGCAAATACGGCGAGGAGTACCTCAGCGACGGGATCATCCATCTGAAGATGGAGCGCGTGGACGACGCGAACATCCAGCGTCGCATCCGGTGCGTGAAGATGCGGGGCACGAATCACTCCCCGAACTACTACACCCTGATCTTCCAGGACGGGATCCTCCAAGCGACCCGAATCCTCACGGAATGAGCGCGGTCCTCCCGTGGAACGGGACCGGGTGCGTTTCGGGCCAAAAGACTAATGGGAGGAGCCACGAATCCCCGCGGGGCAAGACGCTGGGCCCCGATCCGGGAGCCCATCGCCTGCGTAGGAGGAACGGCGGCACGGCCCTTCGGGTTTCCCGCATCGCGGCGGTCTTGGCCCTGGCGGTCCTCCTCGCGACCCAGATCCCGGCGCGCGTGTCCGCTCCAAGCCCAGGACCGGAGGCGTACCCGGCCGCGAGCGCGGTCTCCTTCCGAACGGACGCAAGCCCCGCGGAGATCGCCGGGGCGGGCGCGAGACTCCTGGAAACGTACGGAGCCTTCTCCGTGGCCCGCGGCCCTCCGGCGGCCCTCGCCGAGTTGAGGAGCCTGGGTCGCTACGCGGCCCCCCTGGCCGGAGCCTCCTACCTCCACCTGGTCTCCGGGGATGTCGACGTTCGCGGACTCGCGGCCTCGCCCTTAGCGCCTTGGACCCCGGACGCGGCCGGCCTAGCTCCCGCGGTCGTCCATTTCCTCGGGCCGATCAAGCCGGCGTGGCAGACCGCCCTCGAGACCCGCGGCGTGACCGTGCTCCGCTACCTCCCGACGGACGCGTATCTCGTGCGAGGATCGCCCGCTGCGCTCGACGGCCTGCGATCCCTGCCCTTCGTGGATTTCGTCGGCCCCTACGAGGCTTCCTGGAAGCTGCGGCCGGGGATGCCCGCCCAGGGACCCGCGGTCGACGTGCGCATCGTGGTCCTCCCCGGCGCATCGCCCGAAGCGGTGCGCGCGTGGCTCGCCCGCGCGGGCGTCCCGCCGAAGGCCCCGTCCCCCACGTCCGCGGGGATCGACGGCATCTTCGGCTCCGGGGACTTCCGATGGGTCCGCGCCCGGTTGGACGCGGGCCACCTCGGCGCCGTCGCCGCGCTGCCGCAGGTGGAGTTCATCGACCCCGTCTACGTCCCGAGAGCCTTCAACGCAGAGACGGACTGGGTCATCCAGACGAACCGTATCGTGCCGGCGAACGGGTCCCGAGACTACCGCTATTGGTGGAACGGGCTCAACGGCCTCGGCCAGTTCGTCGGGATCGCGGACACGGGCCTCGACTTCGACGGGGCCCAGTTCCGCCACGCGGCTGGATCGATCACGACGGGTGACCTCTACAACGTCACGGATCCGGCCCGCCGCAAGGTCGTCCGGTATGTGGACATGGGTGTGCTCATCGGCCAGCTCGCGTGGCCTGGGAGCGGAGGTCCCTGGGACCCCTTCTCCGCGGCGGACTGCGCCTACAACGGCGCGTCGAACGGGCACGGGACCGCGGTGGCCTCGACCCTGGCCGGGAACGACCAGGGCATCGGGTCCTCGCCGAACGACGGAAACGCGCTCGCCGCGCAGATCTACATGCAGGACGTGGGCGGCCTCGCGCAGGGCGCCGCATGCGGCTCGAGCACGGAGGGGCTCATCTACCTCCCCGAGGACTACGGGGACATCTTCGGCCCGCCCGGGCTCGTGTACAACGACCCCCTCGCCCCCGTGCGGATCCACAGCGACAGCTGGGGCGCGGACACGAACGCGTATGACGTGCAGGCGCGGGCCGTGGACGCCTTCGTCTGGAGCCATCCGGACATGACGATCTTCTTCGCGGCCGGGAACGCGGGCCCGAACGCGGCCACGGTGGGCACGCCGGGGACGGCGAAGGACATCGTGACCGTGGGCGGGGCCCTGAACCCCGATGGCACGATCGCGGGGAACCAGAACGACCTCGCGTCCTTCAGCAGCCGGGGGCCCGCGAGCGATGGGAGGATCAAGCCAACGATCCTGACGATTGCGGACGGCGACTCGGCCACTTCGGATGGGAATCCCTGGGACGGCGTGACCTCGACGGCGGACCACGCGTGGGCGGGGACGAGCTATGCGACTCCCGCCGCGGCCGCGGCGGCCGCGATCGTCCGGCAGTACTTCACGGACGGATGGTACCCCACCGCCTCACCGGTCCCCGGGAACGGCTTCAGCTCCAGCGCGGCCCTGATCCGCGCGATGCTCATCGCCTCCGGGGTGCAAGTCACGGGGGCGGGCACGGCCGGGGAGACGACCTGGCCCAACAGCGACCAGGGCTTCGGTCGCGTGCTCCTCTCCAACGTGCTGCCCCTCAGCGCGGCGGGGGACACGTTCCGCACGCAGATCGTGGACCAGCGGGCGGGCCTGCTCACCGGACAGGTGCAGACCTACACGTTCCGTGTGAACGCGGGCTCGAACACCCTGCGGTTCGTCCTCACGTGGACGGACTACCCGGGGACCCTGGGAGCCTCGAAGGCCCTCGTGAACGACCTCGACCTCGAGGTCACCGCGCCGAACGGGACCGTGTACCGCGGGAACAACTTCGGCACGTTCGCGGCGGGACAGTCCGTGCCGGGCGGGAGCTTCGATGCGACGAACGTGGAGGAGGCGGTCCTCCTGAAGACGCCCGCCCCCGGGGACTGGAAGGTCCGCGTGATCGGCTCGGGCGTCCCCGTCGGACCACAGCCGTACGCGCTCGTGGCCACGGGCGGGCTCGACCCGAACTACGGGCGCGTATTCCTCGATCGGCCGACGTACGGTGAAGCGAGCGTCCTCGCACTGACCGTAGAGGACGGGGACGCGGCCGCGGTCCAGGTCCTCCTCGCGTCGACGTTGGAGCCCGCCGGGGAGACGGTGACCCTGACCCGCGGGGCGGCCGGGGAAGTCTGGCGCGGCTCGATCCCCCTCGCCTTCGGGCAGCCCGCCGCGGACGGAATCCTCGAGGTGCGGGATGGGGACACGATCACCGCCGTGTACCAGGACCTGTCGCCCGCACACACGGCCACGGCCCGGGCGACCGTGGACGCGACCTCGCCCGCGGTGTTCGGCGTGACCGCGGACGAGATCGGCACGACCTCCGCGCGGATCCGCTGGTCCACGGACCGGCCCGCGGACACGGAGGTCGTGTTCGGCGACTCGCCGACGAACCTGACGGACACGGCCTCGGATCCCGAACTCATGACGGGCCACTCCTTGAGCCTGCGGAGTCTGCGGGCGGACACGGTTTACTTCTACGACGTCGTCTCCTCGGACCGTCTCGGCCATGCGACGACGGACGACAACGGGGGGAGGCACTACGCCTTCCGCACGCCCCTCTGGGGGGACGTCCTCGTCGTGATCGGCGCGGACTCCTTCGGAGAAGAACGCGAAGCCTCGTACGCAGACGCCCTGAACGGGACGGGCTGGTCGTGGTCGTTCTGGCGCGTCGCCGACCTCGGCCTTCCGCCGCTGTCCCTCCTCCAGGACCGCCGCGCGGTCCTCTGGCAAGTGGGCCTCGAGCAGTATCCCGCGTTCAACGCGACGGCGAGGGCCCTGATCAAGGCGTACCTGGACGGGGGCGGCCGGCTCCTCGTCACCTCCCACGACACCGCGTGGTCCCTGGGCAGCGGCCCGGCGACCGCGAGCCCCTCCGCCTGGTACACGCCGGAATCCGCCGCGTGGTTGCAGGGCGTCCTGAAGGTCTCCTTCTCCTGCGATCCCACGACGACGGCCCAGATGAACGGAGTCGCGGGGGATCCGGTCAGCGGGGCCTTCACGGGCTCCAACGGGATCGCGTACACGGCCCACCGCCCAGGCGCCGCGGACGACCAGATCCTCTTCCCGAACGGAGGCGCCGTCGCGGGCGGGACCTCCTACCTCGCATGGACGGACAGCAACGTGGTCCAGGGCTGCACGAGGAACCAGCCCGTAGGGTTGCGGTGGGTCTCCTCTGCCGCGAACGGCACCGCGGGCGCGGGGGCCTGGGGAGGGACGCCCGCGCGCCTCGCGTACTTCGCCTTCGAGCTCACGGGCCTCGACACGAACGCGACGGACCTCAGGCCAACGAGCGGGACCCGGGCCCAGGTCATCGACAACGCTCTCCGGTGGCTCGTAGGGACCGCGACGGCCACCCTGGACCGGGACCATCCGACCGTCGCAGTGACCGCGCCGAACGGAGGCACCTTCAACGGCCCGACGATCCCGATCAACTGGACCGCGACGGCCACGGGTCCGGGCATTACCCTGGCGAACTTCTCCCTGAGCTACAGCCCCGACGTCGGGCAGACGTGGACGCCGATCGCCACGGTCCCCGGCACAGATCGCGGGTACGCCTGGGGGATTGGCGCCGTCCCCAACGGGAGGGCCTACGTGGTGCGGGTCGTCGCCCAAGACAGCGGCACGCCGTCCCTCCAGGGAGTCGCCACGACGAACCGCACGTTCACGATCAGTCGGCCGGGCGGGGACGCCCTTGGTCCGACGATGTGGGCAGGAAGCCTGCGGGTGAGACCGGATCCTCCGGGGGCCGCGCAGCCGGCGACGATCAACGCTACCGCGGATGACTCCCGGACGGGGGGCGGCGCCGTCGTGCGCGCGGAGTTCTTCCTGTCCGCCACGCGGCCCACGGGTGCGAACGGCACCGGGTTCTCGGTACTCCCGGTCGACGGGGCCTTCGACCAGCCCATCGAGAACGTGACACGGACGGATCCCTTCGCGATCGCTCCGGGGACCACCTGCATCTGGATCCACGCGGGGGACGCCGCGGGGAACTGGGGCCCCTTCCTGTCGATCTGCATGCCGGTCCTCTCCGTCGGACCTGACGTCACTCCGCCGGCGCCAGCCTCTCTGGATTCGATCGAGACCGCAAACGGCGGCGCGGACCTCGTGGTCACGTGGCAGCGGGCCTGGGACGACGGCCTCTACGGCGGGACCGCGCGGTACCGCGTGCTCCGGGCGGCGAGCCCCACAGGACCCTACGGCCCCGTGGGCGGGAACTTGACGGCCACGGGCAACCAGACGTACGCCTTCGTGGACCTAGGCGGCGGGATCCCCGATCCCTCGGACGAATTCTACCGCATCCAGACGTTCGACGCCGCGGACAACGTGCGGCTCAGCCTGGCGATCGCCGTCAAGGTTCGCCAGGCCGTGGCCCAGGGGCTGAACTTCCTGGGGATGCCCGCAGAGCCCGGGCCTGTGGCCCTGGGGGCGATGGCCGCAGGCGTGAGCTGGACGAGGGCGTGGGCCTTCGATGCGTGCGACGGCGGGTTCGGATGGAAGACCGCCTCCCCGGGCAGCGACGCGGGCTTCGGCCTCCACGCGGGCGACGGGTTCTGGATGAACGTTTCGGCCGCAGGCGAACTCCTCGTGCTCGGGATCACCGCCGAGCGGACGCAGGTGCGCCTCTGCGCGGGCTGGAACCTCGTGGCCCTCCCGGGATTCGCCACGAACTGGACCGCGGCCTCCGTGAAGGCCGCGACGGCTGCGGAGATCGTGATGGGCTTCGATCCGACGGATCCGTACCGCGTGCGCGTGCTCGCGAGTACGGAGGGGCTCGTCCCCGGTCACGCGTACTGGATCCGCGTGCGGACGACGGCCGTGTGGTCGGTCCCGGGCTGGTGAGGGTCAGCTCTCCCGGACGTCGAAGATCTCGTCCTCGGGGATCTCGAAGTAGAAGAGGGATTGCTCGAGCTCCTTCTCCTTGGACATCTCGCGGTCGACTCTCTCCCGCCAGCCCGGCTTCAGGGTCACGCGCAGCCGCCGGCCCTCCTTCTCGAAGGCCACCTCGGGCTCCGTCCCCGGGACGATCGAGATGTTCCCCTTGCCCATCGTGCACGCGCTCGAGAACTGCACGCCGTCCACGACGCAGAGCATGGGAGGCTTCGGCACGCTCGTGACCGCCGCGGTCAGGCCCTTGTAGTGCCCGAAGGTTCGCCTTCCGATCGCGCCGATCCGCAGGCCCAGGGTCACGTAGACGCCGAGGTGGCCGTGGAAGCGCCGCAGGGCATCGAGCTCCTCGGGGAGGTCCATCGGGGGCGCCAAGGAGGCGGGGGGGCAAGAACCTTGGCCTTAGCGCAGCGGGAGAGAACCACTTTCGCCCATCCCCCCTCCATCCCTTTTAGCGTCCGGCCGGCCTTGGCAACGGACGGTGTCTGAGACCCATGCGAGACCGTCCCTCCGATGCCCAGGGCGCGACGGAGGGAACGGTGCCGGCATCGACGGAATGCCCGGAGTGCGGAGCGTTCCTGCTACACACGGACGGTTGCGTCCTCTGTGCGGAGTGCGGATACTCGCCCTGCGGCTGAGCGTCGCGGTGCCGGGCGATCGATTCCAGTGGAAATCGCATCCCATGGGCCGTCCCTCCATAGAACCCGCGGGAATCTCCACTGGACAGGAAACGACGCGGCGGGAGGTTAAGTAGACCTTGGAAGGTGCAGACGCGCCTCCGGAGTTCGAGGCTCCTCGGACGCGGAGGCACGGGGAGGATCGTACGCTCGCCGAGCTGCCGCAGGAGGAGCTCATCGCGAAGTGGGAGGCGTTCTACGACGAGCTGGGTTACCTCTCGAAGATCATCGCGGTCGCGGACCGCTACCCGGAGGAGCGGAGTCTCGAGATCGCCTTCACCGATCTGAACCGCTTCGACACGGACATGGCGATCTACCTCATGCGCCACCCGCTGAACGTCCTCACCGCGGGCGAGGAGGCGATGCGCCGGCTGGTGCCGCCAGGAGAGGAACTCGCGCAGATCCATCTCCGCGTCAAGGGCCTGCCGCGGGACCGGCGGATCCAGATCCGTGATTTGCGGGCGAAGCACCTTGGGCAATACATTTCGGTGGAAGGACTTGTCCGAAAGTCCACGGAGGTCCGCCCGCGTGTCGTCGGCGCGCTCTTCCAATGCCTTCGGTGCGGGACGATCCTCAAGGAGGAGCAGGACGGGCAGAACTTCCGCGAACCGCTCGAGTGCTACGAAGAACAGGGCGGCTGCAAGCGATCCGCGAGCGCTACGAAGTTCAAGCTCCTCACGGAGACCTCCCTCTACCTGGACACGCAGAAGCTCGAGATCCAGGAGGCCCCCGAGGGGCTGCGGGGCGGCGAGGAACCGCAGCGACTCACGACCTACGTGGAGGACGATCTGACTGGGCTGATCACCCCCGGCAACCGGGTGGTCATGAACGGCGTCCTCCGGAGCGTCCAGAAGGGGCGCCCGGGTGCTAAGTCCACCCTGTTCGACATCTTCCTCGATGTGAATTCAATTGAACGGGAGCAGGTCGAGTTCGAGGAGATCGAAGTCACCGAGGAGGACGCACGCCTGATCCGGGAGGCGGGGTCCACGCCCGATATCTACCGCCTCATCACCGCCTCGATCGCCCCTTCACTCTATGGGATGTATGTGGAGAAGGAGGCCCTCGCCCTTCAGCTTTTCAGCGGCGTGCCGAAGGTGCTGCCCGATGGGCGTCGCATCCGCGGGGACATCCACGTGCTCATGGTCGGCGATCCGGGCGTCGGAAAGTCCGAGCTGCTCTCGTACATGAGCCGCCTCTCGCCGCGCGGCATCTACGCGACCGGCAAGGCGGCCACCGCTGCAGGCCTCTGCGTTTCGGCGGAGAGCCTGATTGCCACTGACCATGGAATCCGCTCGATCGAGGTGCTTTCGAAGCCCTACTTTGGCGCCGCAGAACGCGTCCGGTCGATGGAGACCGCAGTCGCCGGTGGGACCGTGGCCACCCTGGATGACCGTCACCGCTCGACCATGAAGCCCCTCGAGACGGTGTGGCGACTGAAGCCACCCGCCGCGATGCTCGAAATCACCTCCGCATCAGGCCTGTCGCTCTCGGTAACTCCCGCAACGCGAGTCCTCGTCGACCACGCGATGGGACAGTCGTGGATCCAAACGAGGTTCGTCCGACCAGGGATGCGCATCGCCACCGCGAGCCGACTTGAGTTTCCCGAGGAGCCGGCCCCATTGCTCCTCTCATTCCTGAAAGAGGTCGCGACGCGAATTGTGCTCGAGGTGGATCCTTCGGTGGCCGATGCGGTGGTCGTGGGACTCAAAGCGAGGTATGGGACGCTGCGGAAGGCCGCAGCGCGCCTCCTGCTGACCGAGGATTCACTCTACCATCGCTGGAGGCGTGGGAAGCACGCGATTCCCCTTGCGCAACTCCTGGTCGCCGCCCGGGCCGCTGGCATCTCGGACGCGCGCGTGGCCGAGGGCATTCGGACATATTCGCAGCAAGGGGGCCACCGAATCTCCATGCCGATTTCGGTGAATGAGGATCTTGCGTACTTCGCCGGTCTCATCGCGGGGGACGGGAGTGTGGAACGGGGACCGTTGGGAGGCTTCTCGATTCGCTTCAGCAACTCCGAACCCGGGCTCCTCAGTCGATACAAGAAACTGGCGATGGGGCTCTTCGGCGTCCAACTCGATTTCACTCCACAGAGCTCCCAGCGAGCCGCGACGTTGCGTTTCCACAGTACACTGGTCGCCGCCGTCCTCGCGCATCTCGGAGTGCCGACATCTCCCAAGTCCTGTCGCTTGGAGCTTCCCGGAGCCCTGCTCAATGGACCTCGTGCGATCTTGGCGGCCTACCTTCGCGGTCTCTATGACACGGACGGCACCGTGCAGGTGCGCACGTCCGGGAGCGCGTGCCTATCGCTGACCACAACAAGTCCCGCTCTGGCAAAGGGGGTCCAGATGGCCCTCCTGAGGTTCGGAATCCATCCTTTCCAGCGGACGCGTCATGTCGCGGGCCGTCGGGCGACGCGCCTCGACGGGAGGCAGATCGTCAGTCGCCATGACCAGTTCGTCCTCGATATCCGGGACTGGGATTCGCTCAAACGGTTCCACGAGTCGATTGGGTTCACGCACCCTCGGAAACAGGAGGTCCTCGACGGGATCGCAGCTCGCGCTCCCCACTCGAATATTGACCTCATTTCAGGCGCGGGTCCGCACCTCCGCGAGCTGCGCCGGGTCCTCGGGCTAAGCCTCCGTCAGATCTACGGAGATCGCGAGCCCGGCGCACGCGCGATCGAGCGGGGCGAGCAGGCCTCGACCAAGGAGTTCTTGCTGTCGCTGGTCGACGACCTCGGCTCGGCATACAGCTCGGGAGCATACGACGGGTCGCGGGTTCGGATCGGCGATCCACTTCAGCAGAAGATCCGCGAAGCGATCGACCGGTCTGGCCACACCGGCGCCAGCTTCGCTCGCGGCCTCGGCCTCTCCGAGGGGCGCGTCCACGATGTGTTCTATAGGAGAACGCGCCGCGCGCCTGGCGTGCGAGTCCGCCTCCTTGAACGAATTGCGGAGCAACTCGCGGCCTCCGACGAGACGATAGCGCGGGAAATCGAAGTCGCAATCCGGCCTTACCTCGCGAGGATTGCAAAAGTCCCAGCCCGACTCGAATTCCTCCGGATCCTCGCCTCCGGCGATGTGCGGTGGGAACCGGTCAAGGCAATCCAAGTCCGCCCCACAGCTGCGCACCCGACGGTGTACGACCTCACCGTGAAGGATGCCCATGCCTTCGTCGCGAACGGCATCCTTGTCCACAACACGGCGGCCGCCGTCCGCGACGAGTTCGGAGAGGGAAGGTGGACCCTTGAGGCGGGGGCGCTCGTGCTCGCCGATCTTGGGCTCGCGTGTATTGACGAGATCGAGAAGATGAACCCGCAAGATCGCTCGGCGATCCACGAGGCGATGGAGCAACAGCGGATCAGCGTCGCAAAGGCGGGAATCACCGCCGTCCTCCAGGCGCGGTGTGCCGTCCTCGCCGCGGCCAACCCGAAGTTCGGGCGCTTCGACGAACACAAATACATCTCCGAACAAATCGACCTGCCGCCTGCGCTGCTCAGTCGGTTCGATATCATCTTCTCCATGATCGACCGCCCGCAGGCCGATCGGGACCGCGAGTTGGCCGAGCATGTCCTCAAGGGACACCAGGTGGGTGAGATGCTACGCCGCCGCGAATCGGGCATCGCGACGGCGGAAACCCATATGCTCGAGGAACCGTACACCCCGCACTTCAACCCGGATTTCCTCCGGAAGTACGTCGCCTACGCAAAGCGCATCTATCCCGTGATGACCGACGAGGCCATGGCCGCCATCGAAAAGAAGTATCTCGACATCCGCAAGACCGGCGAAGCGGCTGGATCGAGCGTCCCGATCACCCCGAGGCAGCTCGAGGCGATCATCCGCCTCTCGGAGGCCAGCGCCCGTCTCCGGCTGAGTAGCGAGGTCACGATCGACGACGCAGAGCGCGCCGTCCGCATCGTCGAGTACTGGATGGGCAAGGTCGCCGGCGAGGAAGGAAAGTTCGACATCGACATCATCCAGACGGGGATCAGCCAGTCCCAGCGGGAGCAGATCATCTCCCTGCGGGACATCATCAACGAGCTCGCCGGACCGGAGGGCGTTGCGGACTACGAGGACATCGTCCGTGTGGCCCAGGACCGCGGCATCCCGCCCGCGAAGGTGGACTCCTGGCTCAAGCGGTGGTCCCAGGAAGGGGACATCTACAGCCCCGCCAAGAACAAGTATAAGCTCGTTGAGAGATTGTGACGCGGCCCCGCCGATGCCGATCCGGATGAAGGTGTACCGCCAGGGGAAGGAGACCCTCGTCGCCGCGGCGGACGAGGA
>Ga0209341_10000965_pt1 | contig 29026 bp, 22 predicted proteins | sample RifCSP13_2_FD_184020 | JGI IMG/M metagenome (GOLD analysis project Ga0209341, IMG submission 184020) | Soil microbial communities from Rifle, Colorado - Rifle CSP2_sed 13_2 (SPAdes) (version 2) | ecosystem: Environmental > Terrestrial > Deep subsurface > Rock core/Sediment | place: Rifle... | reverse complement strand
CGACGACCGCCACGGGCGGCTCCAGCGCCTCCCGGTGGCGTGCCCACGCCGCGAACCCCGCCGCGCCCGCGGGCTCCGCGACGACCTTCGCCTCGAGCGCGAGCCGCCGCATCGCGGAACGGATGTCCGCGTCCGACACGAGGAGGCACCCGTCGAGCGTGCGGGCGAGGAGCTCCGCCATGGCGGGCAGGATCACCCCCACGCGGATCCCGTCCGCAATCGTGTCCGGGCGGTCCACGTGGAACCCCTTCTCGGTCGCGAGCGCGGTGGGCAGCGTGGCGGCTCCCTCCGCCTGGATCCCGAGGACCCGCGCCTTCGGAAGGCAGGCCTTCACGCCCAGCGTCACGCCCGCCGCGAGGCCCCCGCCCCCGACGGGCACGAGGACCGTCCGCACGTCCGGCGCGTCCTCCGCGAGCTCCAGGCCTAGCGTGCCGGAGCCCTCGATCATGGCGGGGTGCGCGAACGGGTGGACGAATGTCTCGGGCCAGGCCCGCCACAGCTCCTCCTCGTGGGTCCGGATTACCTGGGTCCGCGGGACGGGGACGACCTCCGCGCCGAGGGCCTGGATCGCCTCGACCTTCCGCGGGGCGGCGCCCTCCGGTACCCGCACGACGCACGGGATCCCGAGGCGCCTCGCGGACCAGGCGACCGCGAGGCCGTGGTTCCCGGAGCTGAGGGTCGAGACGCCCCGCTTCCGCTCCGCGGGTGTGAGGCGGGAGATCCGGTTCCACGCCCCGCGGATTTTGAACGCGCCGAGGCGCTGGAGGTTCTCGAGCTTGAGGAGCACCTCTCCACCTCCCGAGTCCGCGAACCGGTGGACCGGGGTGCGGACCGCGACCTCGTACACGGTGTCCCGCGCGGCCTCAATCTCTCGGAGCCCGACGTCCGGCCGTTCCACGCGACCCGCATCGGGCCGCCGACCGTGAACCTTGCGCGCGGGCCCCGGTGGCGGGAGCGAGGCTGCTCCTCGGCTCGTGAGCCCGCCCGGTGGAGTGCGGGCGGGCCCTCCCGCGTTTCCTCCGCGCTCAGACCGACGTCGGGTCCCCATGGTCGCCTGGGCCGTGGAGCCCACCGGTCCCTCCGGTCTCCCAATTGGAATGCATCGTGGCACCCTTCCTCCTCAGACTAACCGGCGCCGTCATGACGTGCAGCCTGGTCTATGTTTGTGGAACGAATTTTTGACGCGCGCAAATCTTCGCGTGAATCGCCCGTCGGCGAGCGAGCGGGCGAGTTTCGATCCGCGATTCCCCGCCATCCGTCTCCTAGAAAACCGTCCACCCTGATTCTCAAATCGCAGAACCCTCTCGGAAGGTTCAAGCCGCTTCCCGGAAACCGCCGCCCGGAGTCCGGATGTCCATCCCGAAGGAAGTCTCCGAGTTGTTCGACACCTTGGGCCGGGACGCACCCGTTGACGCCGCGTTCCTGATCCGCGGGACGGGCGCGATTCTCGCGAGTTGGGTCCGGAACCCCGTCCCGCAGGAGATGGTCACCGTGATGGCCGCCACGATGATGTCGTCCGTCGCGACGATCGTGGAGGTCTTCGGCTGCCCGACCCCGCAGACCGTCCTCGTGAACACGGAGGACCACCAGATCCTCGCCCGCAAGGTGAACCCGGACCAGATCCTCGTCCTCGTCTCCTCGAAGGGCGTGCACAAGCGCCACCTCTATCTCCTCGCCCGCCAGCTCGTGACCCGGCTTTCCTCGGTCCAGGCCGCGGACCGCACCCTCTCCGATTCCCCGGACCGCTGGACCCGCTGACCGCGTGCGGACGGGGTCTGCGGCGAGGCGCGAGGACCCCGGTAGCATGGTTCTTATACCGAGCTACGAATGCTAGCAGGGGGAGAAGACGGACCGCCTATTGGCAGTCGGCACCAACGGCGGGGTGCTCGACCATCCGACACGCCGCCGCATCTACGAACACCTACTCGTGAGGCCGGGGAGCCATTTCCGCGACATCGTGCGGGTCCTCCGGACGGGATACGGGACGACCCTCCACCACCTCAACATCCTCGTCGCGCAGGACGTCGTCCGGACGGAGAAGGAGGACGGCCGCCGGCGGTATTACCCGATCGGGCAGCGGTGCTCGCCCCGCCTCAACGAGCTGTTCGGGCGGTATTGGTCGTACCGGGACCTGCGCGCGCGGGTCCTGTTAACCGTCCGCCGCCTCGGATGCGCGGGCCCGACGGACGTCGGCCGGTCCCTCGGGATTTCCCGCCAGCTCGCGGCCTACCACCTCGCTCGCCTCCAGGAGATGGGGCAAGTGAACCGGGAAGGTCGGCGGTACCGCGCGACGTGACGCGGGCTCTCCGGGCGGGCGACGCCCGCACCTCACTGGAAAGAACGGAGGAGGCGCCGGTCCGGGCGCGTTGAAGGTTCCGTGGCCGCGACCGGCTGTCATCGATTCCGAGAGCGTCCGCGGCGGCGGGCGGTCATCGTCCCAGTCCGGATCCACTCCAAGTAGGCGGGAAGCCCGCCGATGATCGGCACCGCGACGATCTCGGGCAGTTCGTAGGGATGGAAGGACCGGATCCTGCGGACGCATTCGCCGACGAGGGAGGCCCGGGTCTTCAGGATCAGGAGAGCCTCCGAGTCCCGGTGGACCTTCCCCCTCCATCGGTAGACGCTCCTGACGCCCGCGACGACGTTGCCGCAGGCCGCGAGCCGTTCGTCGACGAGATGGCGGGCGATCGTCTCCGCCACCGCGGCACTGGGGCACATCGAGAACATCACGACGAACTCCATGGCCGGGCCCGGGGCGGGAACGCACGGGCGGCCTAAAGCTCCACCGTCGCCCGAAAGGCCTTAAGCCGTCCCGCGGGTTCCGAGACTCGTGGCGGTGCCCGACGCCCCCGTGACGCGGAGCCCTCCCCGCGCGGGCCTCCGCCCGTTCGGAATCGGGGAGACGAAGCCGCACCACTTCGTGGAGATCGCCCGCACGATGTGGGAGAACAAGCGCCACCCCGTGTTCGCGTGGCGGATCCTCCGGGACGGCGTGTGCGACGGATGCGCCCTCGGCACGACCGGGATGCGGGACTTCACGATGGACGGCATCCACCTCTGCGCGGTCCGCCTGAACCTCCTGAAGCTGAACACCGCGGGCGCCTTGGACGTCCGCGTGCTCCAGGACGTCGCACCGCTCCGCAGGACGAGCTCCCGCCGGCTCCGCGAGCTGGGGCGGCTCCCCTTCCCGATGGTCCGGCGGCGGGGCGACCCGGGATTCCACCGGGTCCCGTGGGACGAGGTCCTCGACCTCGTGGCGGACCGGATCCGCGGAGCGCCACCCGGCCGCGTATGCTTCTACGTCACCTCCCGCGGGATCACGAACGAGACGTACTACGCGGCCCAGAAGGTCGCGCGGTTCCTCGGGACGAACCACGTGGACAACTCCTCCCGCGTCTGCCACGCTCCGAGCACGATGGGCATGAAGCAGGTCCTCGGCGTTGCCGCGTCGACGTGCTCGTACCGGGACTGGATCGGGACGGACCTCCTCGTGTTCTTCGGGAGCGACGTCCCGAACAACCAGCCCGTCACGACGAAGTACATGTACTACGCGAAGCAGCGCGGGACGCGGATCGCTGTCGTCAACCCATTCCGGGAGCTCGGCCTCGAGCGGTACTGGATCCCGTCCGTCCCCCGGAGCGCGCTCGTCGGCACCCGCCTCGCGGACGACTTCTTCCTCGTCCACACGGGCGGGGACATCGCGTTCATCAACGGCGTCCTGAAGCACCTGATTGAGCTGGACGCCCTGGACCACGGGTTCATCCGGGACCACACGGACGGCTTCCTGGACCTCGAGCAGGCCCTGGACGCGCAGGACTGGGCGACCCTCGAGCGGTACTCCGGCCTTCGCAGGGAGGACATGCGCCGCTTCGCGGAGCAGTACGCCCGCGCGGGCTCGGCGGTGTTCGTGTGGTCCATGGGAATCACGCAGCACCGGTTCGGCGTGGAGAACGTGAAGGCGATCGCGAACCTGGCCCTCGCGCGCGGGATGGTGGGGCGGGAGAAGTGCGGCCTGATGCCGATTCGCGGCCACAGCGGGGTCCAGGGCGGGGCGGAGGTCGGATGCGTCCCGAACCATCTCCCCGGCGGGGACCCGCTCGCGAAGCGGGAGCGGATCGAGGCCCTCTGGGGCTTTCCGGTCCCGGAGGCCCCCGGCCACACGTCCGTCCAGATGATCGAGGCCGCGGCCCGCGGGGACATCGACGTCTTCTACGCGGTCGGCGGGAACTTCCTCGAGACGCTGCCGGAGCCGGACTTCGTGCGGGGGGCGCTGGGCCGCGTGCCCCTCCGCGTCCACCAGGACATCGTCCTCACCTCGCAGATGCTCGTGGACCCCGCGGACACGGTCGTCCTGCTCCCCGCCCAGACCCGCTACGAGCAGCGGGGCGGGGGCACGGAGACGTCCACGGAGCGCCGGATCTACTTCAGCCCGGAGGTCCCGGGGCCGCGCATCGGGGAGGCGATGGCGGAGTGGGAGATCCTGACGCGCCTCGCGGAGCGGGTCCGCCCGGAGATGCGGGACTGGATCCACTTCGCCGGCGCGCAGGCGATCCGCGACGAGATCGCGAAGGCGGTGCCCGCGTACGCGGGGATCGAGTCCCTCCGGAGGAAGGGGGACGCGGTCCAGTGGGGCGGGCCAATCCTTTGCGAGGGCGGGCGGTTCCCCACGCCGGACGGGAGGGCCCGGTTCACGGCTCTCGCCCCGCCCGAGCTCCGCCTCCCGGAGGGCGGGTTCCTCCTGAGCACGCGGCGGGGCAAGCAGTTCAACAGCATGGTCCAGGGGGAGGTCGACCCACTGATTGGCGCGCGGCGGGAGGACATCCTGATGAGCTCCGCAGACGCGGACGCCCTGGGCCTGAGGGAGGGCGACCCGATCGAGGTCCGGTCCGAGGCGGGCCGCTTCGTCGGCCGGTGCAAGCTCGCGCGCATCAAGCCCCGCAACCTCCAGATGTACTGGCCCGAGGCGAACGCGGTGATCCGGAGGGGCGTCGTCGACCCGGAGTGCGGGATGCCGGACTACAACGCGGTCGTCACCCTGACGCCCGCGCGCGCGGCGGTGGCGGCATGAACCGGCCCGCGCCGAGCGCCCGCGTGGACGTCATCCGCGTTTCGGGAGCGCGGACGGACCACACGGAAGACGTCGTGGCGGGCGAGGAGCCGATGGAGATCCGCCTCGCGATTCCCCAGGAGGACGGTGTCTTCACCCGGAGCCTGTCCGTCACGATGCGGACCCCGGGGGACGACTTCGAGCTCGCGGCGGGCTTCCTGTTCACGGAAGGAATCGTCCGCGGGAAGGAGGACATCGCGCGGATCGGATACACGTCGGACGGGAAGCGGGAGCAGGAGGGCAACCTCGTCACGGTCTCCCTCCGGCCCGGCGTGCGACTCGACCCGAAGCGCCTCCTCCGCCACTTCTACGTGACCTCCAGCTGCGGGGTGTGCGGGAAGGCGAGCCTCGAGGCGGTGCGGGTGTTCGTCCCCGGCCCGCTCCCCGTGGGCCGGCCCCGGGTCTCCGAGGATGTCCTGCGGGGCCTGCCCGCGCGGCTCCGGGAGGCCCAGGCGATCTTCGCGGAGACGGGCGGCCTCCACGCGGCGGGCCTCTTCACCCCCGACGGGGAGGTCGTCGGCATCCGGGAGGACGTGGGCCGCCACAACGCCGTCGACAAGGTCGTCGGCGAGCAGGTCCTCAGGAACGCCGTCCCGCTCTCGGACTCGATCCTCCAGGTGAGCGGGCGCGGGAGCTTCGAGATCGTGCAGAAGGCCCTCGTGGCGGGGATTCCGGTCGTCAGCGCCGTCGGCGCCCCGTCGAGCCTCGCGGTGGACCTCGCCCGGGAGTTCCGGATGACCCTCGTCGGCTTCGCCCGCCGGGAGGGGTTCAACGTGTACCACGACGCGGGCCGCCTCGCGTTCGGCCACCCCTCGCCGTCGCGTTGATATAGAGCGCGGCGATGGAGGCGGCGGGGGGTCTCTCCTGCCGAATCTCGCCGCCAACCTGGTCCGGAACTGCCTGCGCATCACCGCGAACGACAACGTGACCGTCTTCTTCTACCCGCATACACAGAAGCTCGCGGAGGAGGTCGCGATCGAGTGCTTCAGGGTGGGCGCGGACGCGATTCTGAACATGTACACGGACGCGTTCTGGCTCGCGTACATGAAGCACCTGCCCGTGGAGAGCCTGCGGAAGCCCTCCGTCTTCTGCCGCGGGCTGACGGAGCTCTCGACCGCCGAGTTCTGGCTCGGCGCCACGTACGACCCCGCGATCTTCCGGAAGGTCCCGCCGGCGAAGATGGCGGCGAACGACGAGGGCGAGACGATTGCCCACGAGCCCGCGCAGGAGCGGAAGGTCCGCTCGCTCTGGGTTGCGATGGGCCAGGTCACACGCCCGCGGGCGAAGGCCTACGGCTTCTCGTTCCCCGCGTGGGAGCGGATGATCCGGGAGGCGTCCTCGGTCCCGCCCGCGAAGCTCCAGGCGGACGGCAAGCGGGTCGCGGCCGTGCTCGAGTCGGGCGACCACGTGCATGTCACCGCCCCGAACGGGACGGACCTCGAGTTCTCCGTGGCGGGCCGCCGGCCGCACGTGTCGGACGGCGTCGTGGACGAGGAGGACATCGCCCGCGGCGCGCTCGGGTCCGGCATCCCGACGGGGAGCGTCGATGTCTGTCCCGTCAAGACGAGCGCGGAAGGGGCCGTCGCGTTCGATCTGCCCCAGCCCTGGGCGGGCCGGACGATCCGCCGGCTCCGGTGGGGGTTCTCCGGGGGCCGCGTGACGTCCTGGGAGGGGGACGCGGTCGCGGAGCGGCTCAAGGCGCAGTGGGAGCAGTCGACGGGGGACCGCGACCGGATCGCGTACCTCCAGATCGGCCTCAACCCCCGCGCGAGGTTCGGCTTCCTCCAGAACGACATCGTCCGCGGCGGCGTCCTGATCGGGATTGGCGGTAACCAGTTCTCCGGCGGACCGAACAAGTCCTCGTTCTCCCATGGCCAGTCCCTGTCCGGTGCGACGGTGGAGGTCGACGGGAAGCCGGTCGTGCGGGGCGGGAAGCTCGTCGTCGCGTGAGGGGTCACTCGCCCGCCAGGCGCCGCTCCGCGTCCCCCAGGTCCGCGGGCGCGTTCACGTTCACGAAGGAGTCCAGTCCGGGGTCCGCCGCGCGCAGTTCATCGACCGGCACAAAGCGGACCCGCTCGAGGCCCGCGATCATGTCCGCGTTCGCGAGCCGGCCCGCGTCGAGTGCGACCACGGCGGCCTCCCGCGCCCGCTCCCGGTGGTACACCGCCGCCATCGGCTCGATCTTCCCGTCCGGCCATCGCGGAATCGCGGCGTTCGCCCCCTCGACCCGCATGAAGAGGGCCGCCAGGACCTCAGGGACGATCAGGGGGAGGTCGCACGCGAGGAACGCGACGTACTCTGCGTCCAGCGCCCGTGCACCGGTGACGAGGCCCGCAAGGGGGCTCTGGACGTCCCGCTCGTCCGCGAGGACGCGCGTGCGGCGGGGGACGGCGGCCCGGATCTCCGCAACCATCGGCCGCTTCGTCACGACGACGATGTCCTCCGCGACCCGGCGAGCGGCCTCGACGACGCGCGCCACCAAGGGCTTCCCCGCCAGCAGGACGAGGGCCTTCGGCCTCCCCATCCGCCGACTCGGCCCGCCCGCGAGGACGATCGCGCCCCGCACGGCGCGCCTACCCACCGAGGACGAGGAGCGCGCCCTCCCACGTCTTGTACAGGCTCTCGATGTCGTACGGCGGGACGTGGCACGCGAGGTACCGGAGCTTCGTCTTCCCGAGGTTCCGGATCCCGTGGCGGGAGCCCGGGGGGAAGTACACGGCGATGTCCGGCCCGACCGTCCGCGTCTCCTTCCCGGAGATCGCCTCGCCGCGGCCCTCGAGGATGAAGTACATCGACTCGACCGCTTTCCCGTGCGCGTGGGGCGGGGTGCTACCGCCCGGCAGGATCTCCACGTACGTGACGAGCATGTGCTCGGTCCCGACCGTGTCCGGGGTGAGGAGCTGGTACGAGCGGCTGCGGTTCCCCTTCAACGCCTTCGCTTTGCGGAGGTGCACGATTTTCATGGTCCCACCGGCCCGCGCGAACGCGGCCTCCGGATATGGACTTTCCCTACGAACCTCCCGCGCGCGCACGCGTGGCGGGCCGCCCAACCCCTTAAATAACATGGGGAGGCTTCGCGCCCGATGGTCCGCATCGACGTGATCGCGTACACGCCGACGGAGGTGCTCGAGGAGCACGACATCACGATCGGGCGGGCCCGCGAGCTCGTCGAGAAGTACACGGTCACCTGGGTGAACATCGTCGACGCGAGCGGCCGGACCCTGGAGGAGCTCGAGACCCTCTTCGGGTTCCACCCCCTCGCCCTGGAGGACTCAATCAACCAGGACCTCGCGCCGAAGGTCGAGACGTACGAGGACACCCTGTTCATCGTGACCCGGACGATCGTATGGGCGGAGGAGATCGAGACGGATCAGCTGAGCCTCTTCGTCTCGAAGCGGTTCGTCGTCACGATCCACGACAAGGTGTTCCCGCAGCTCGAGGACGTCCGCATCCGAATCCGGAAGAAGATGCCGAAGCTGATGAAGAGCGGGGCGGACCACCTGTGCTACACGATCCTCGACGTGATCGTGGACTCGTACTCCCCGCACCTGGACCGGTTCCAAGACCTCCTGGACCGGCTCGAGGACGATGTCGTCAAGAACCCGACCGGCTCGGGGATCGCGAAGCTGCACGACATCCGCGTCGACCTCACCCTGATCCGGAACGCGCTCCGCCCCCAGCGGGACGCGCTCGGAAACCTGGCCCGCCTCGACCTCCCCGTGTTCAAGAAGGAGACGCGCAACTACCTCCGGGACGTCCAGGACCACATGATCCGGGCCCTCGACACCCTGGACACTCTGCGCGAGATCGTGACGAGCCTGATGGAGGTCCAGGCGACCCTCGCGGACCGCGAGCTGAACCAGGTGATCAAGGTCCTCACGGTCCTGTTCACCGTGACGATTCCGCTCACGATCGTCACGAGCGCGTTCGGGATGAACGTCGAGTTCTTCGGGTTCAACAAGCCGGAGGGTCTGTGGCTCGCGCTCGCGCTGATGATCATCCCGACCCTGACCCTCGTCGTGTGGCTGTGGCGGAAGAAGTGGCTGTAGCCCCGCGGCGGGGCGGGCGCTTCAGGGTTCGAGCCCCGCCATCCGGAGGCTCAGGTCCCACAGTCGGCGCGCCGCGGCGGCGTCTTGGGACACGGGCGACGAGGCGACCTCCCGCATCTTCGCGAAGTACCTCCCGCTCACGCCGTCGAGGGCGGGGGACGACGCAACGAAGATCGGTGTGCGGGCGCCCTTCATCGGGCTCTTCATGAACGGCCGGACCAGGAGGTCGAACGCCCGCGGGAACTCGCCCCGCCCCAGGTTCGTGCGGATCACGCCGGGGTGGAGCGCGTTCGCGGTGACCCGGGTGCCCTCGAGCCGACGGGCGAGCTCCCGGGTGAAGAGGACCTGCGCGAGCTTGGACTGGTTGTACGCGCGGAACCCGCTGTACTCCCGCTCCCCCTGGAGGTCTGCGAAGTCGATTCGCCCGCCCGTGTGCGCTGCGGAGGAGACGTTCACGATCCGGGAGGGCGCGCCCGCCTCGAGGGCGGGCAGGAGGAGATGCGTCAGCAGGAACGGTCCCAGGTAGTTCACCTGGAACTGGCTCTCCAGTCCGTCCTCCGTCACCCGCCTTGACCGGGAGAAGATCCCCGCGTTGTTCACCAGGACGTGGGTCCTCGGATGGCGGGCGATCGCGTCGGCGGCGAACGCCCGGACCGACCGGAGGCTCGCGAGGTCGAGCGCCGCCCGCTCCACCTCCCCGTCTCCCGTCTGCGTGAGGATCTCCTGGCGTACGGCCTCCCCTTTCCGCGGGTCCCGGCAGGCGAGGACGACCGTCGCTCCGAGGCGGGTGAGGCCCGCCGCGGTCTCCTTCCCGATCCCCGAGCTCGCGCCCGTCACGATGCACACGCGGCCCGCCATCGGGGACGCTACGCGCTCACCGCCCACGGTTCTTCGCCTCGCGGGTGCGGATCAGGAACCGGCACACGGAGTCGCCCGCGACGACGCGGTGGGAGGTCTCGACGTCCGCCCGGAGGAGCTTCTGGAAGAGCTCCTGCTCCACCGCGCACGCCTCCCCGTACGTGCCCGCCACCGCAAAGATCGGACAGTTGTGCTCGAGGAGCTCGAACGTGCCCTTCCGCGCGGCCCCGATCTCCGCCATGTACCCGCCCTCGTCGCGGATCCGGGCGAGGGTCCTGACCCGCTCCTTGAGGCCCTTGTCCTCCATCTCGGGCCGGTGCTCCGCGTACACCTCCTGGGCCCGCTGCTTCAGGAGCGCGGTCACGGCGTCCGGGCCGAGCTTCTCCTCGACGAAGGCGAGGGCGGCGAGGGTCATCTGCGTGTACGCCTCCGGGAAGAGGCGGGTCGCGCCCGGGGCCAGGCGGAAGAACACCTGCGGCCGCCCGCGGCCCCCCGCGACGAAGGAGCGCTCGACGAGTCCCTTCGCTTCGAGCACGTTCACGTGGCGCAGGGCCGCCATCTTCGTGACCCCGAGCTCCCTCGCGACATCCGCGAGGGACGAGGTCCCGGCCCGCTTCAGCATCATGAGGACCGCCTTCTTCGCGGACGAGAAGCCCGCGTCGAGGGGACCGCGGTCCATGGCCTCGGGCGCCATCGGCTCGGAGATGGCGGGTCGAAATAATATACATTCTCGTCTACAATGTCTACAAACCCGCCGGGCGGGGCCGGGGACCTACTTCGGCTCTTGCATGTACCGGGTGTTGTCGAGAGCGATCGTCTCCTTGCGGGCCCGGTCGACCTCCGAGATCAGCGTGACGCTGTGGCTCAGGTTCCGGTACGCGCCGGAGATCCCCCAGAGGCCGCACAGGACCATCGCGACGGCGGCCGCGATTGCCGCGGTCTTCCACTCGACGGTCAGGGCCGAGAATCGTGCCACTCCGTCCGCGAGCCCGCCGATTGACGCGAGGAGGGCGACGGCCACGCCGACCAGGAAGATCGTCGTCCACAAGACGACCATCATCACCCGGAGGCCCACGTTCGGCCTTGCGCTCATCGACCGCATCGTCTCGACGGCGATTCACCGGCCTGAGGCTACTTGAATCATTCCCCCCGGTTATCGAAGGGGGAAACATCCGCGCGCGCTACTGCGGAATCGCGAGGGCGGGGACCCCGTCCGGAGACCAGCCCCGCACGTGGTAGAACTCGTCCCGCATCGCGGCCCACGTTTCCGGGCCGAGGCGGACCCGCTTCCCGTTCACCGTCACGGCCTCCTCGACGAGGCGGGCGGGGAGGGAATCCTTGTCCTTCGTGTGGCCGCGGTCCACGTCGAGCCGCCGCTCGAGGTCCACGATCCCCTTCCCGATCGCGCGCATCTCCCCGTCCGTGACCTCCTTCCCGAGGACCGCCTTGTACGCCTCCGGCGCCTCCGTGAACGTGACGGGCGTCACGAGGGTGCAGATCCCGATCGAGTCGATCACCGCGGTCTCGTCGAGCAGGTCCGAGACGATCTTCGGCTTCCCCGCCGGGCCCACGCGGGCGTCGAGGCTCATCCCGAGCTCCATGTACACGGTCCAGGCCTTGTTGTGGCACCCGTGGCGGGGGCCGAACACGTAGCACAGGAACATCCCCCAGGACCCGCGCGGGTCGTACGCGGGGAGCTCCATCCCGCACTGCTGGATCGCGAAGCCCTCGGACCCGCCTTCGAAATGCGCGCTCGCCCGGAGCGTGCCCTCCGCGAGCACGTCGCCGATTCCCTTGCGGTGCGCGATCGCGTCGATCAGCTCGAACACCTTCTCGTTCGACGCCCATGTGTCGTCCGCAAGGCCCCGCTCGATCAGCTCCCGGTACCAGCCGAGGATGCTCCCTGTGGAGATCGTGTCGAGTCCGTACTTGTCGCACAGCTTGTTCGCGTGCACGATCACGTCCGGGTCCGTGTTCATGATCTGCGGGCCGAACGCCCACGTCGTCTCGTACTCCGGGCCGCGGCCCTTGTCCCCGTAGCGGGAGGTGTTCTCCCGGGTGCAGCGGATCGCGCAGTCGAAGCAGGTCGTGTACCCGGTCAGGAGGTTCTTCCACTCCGGGAAATACAGCCGCTGGCCCTCGTCCCAGTGGACGTCCTGCCAGTTGTGGGTCGGCCACAGGTACGCGTCGTTCACCTTCGGCGGGATCTCGAGGGTGCCCATCTCGTGGAAGTACCCGCTCCGCTCCGTGTTGTTCGCGATCGTCTTCTTGTGGAACACCTTCGCGGGCTGCCCCTGCAGGCCCGGGAAGTCCATCGTGCCGAAGACCGTGACCGCCTTGAGCTTCTTCGAGCCGAGGACGGCGCCCAGGCCCCCACGGGCCGCCATCCGGTCCTCGAGCGCGACGCCCGCCACGCGGACGAGGTTCTCGCCCGCCGGGCCGATCGTCAGGGCGCGCCCCTCCTTCCTCAGCGCCTCCCGCGTCTCCTCCGTGTCGCGGCCCCAGAGCTTCTTGGCGTCGTGGAGTGTCGCCTTCCCGTTCCGGATCTCGAGCCGCGCGGGCCCGTCCGAGGCCCCGACGATGCGGACGACGTCGAAGCCCGCCTTCCGGAGGGTCGGGCCCCAGAACCCGCCCGCCGCGGCGCACGAGTAGTACCCCGTGAGGGGCGACACGGACACGACCCAGGTGCGGTTGCACGACGCGATCGTGCCCTCGTACGGGGACGTGCAGAGGAACACGGGCATCCGCGGGTCGTACGGGTCCCGCCGGAAGTCCTCCTCGCTCAGGAGCTTCGCCCCGACGCCGCGTCCGCCCACGTACCGCTCCCAGTACTCGGGGCCGCGCTCCTCCGCCTCGATCTCGGCGGAGTCCAGGTCCACGTGCAGCATCCGGAGCTTCAGGTCCATGGCGTCACCCATCTCGGGTCCGAGAAGGCCGCCCGGTTACTTAGCGGTTCTCTCCATAGACCCCGCCATCCTTTTATGGCGCCCGGGCCTTGGGCGGGGCGTGCGGGTGACGGTCCGGCTCATGGGGCCCTTCCGGGCCGCCGCAGGGGTGACGGACGACGTCGTGCTCGAGGTTCGAGAGCCCACCCTCGGCGGGGTCCTCGCCGCGATCTCCGAGCGCTATCCCGCGGCGGGGCGGAAACTGCAGCCCGCCCCGGGGAAGGTCGAGCCCGCGGTCCGCGTCGTCCTGAACGACGTGGTCCTCCCCGACGCGAACGTGGCGGTGCGGGTGAAGGACGGGGACCGTCTCGCCTTCGTCCCGGTCGTCGGGGGCGGTTGAGGGGGATCCCCGCCCGCGTGGATACGGAGGGTACGGACGGCATCCCTTTCTACCCCCAGCCCGTTCCGCCTGCGGATCGGATGAGGGCCTACATTCTGATCAAGGTCGGGATGGGCCGCGAGAAGGACGTGATGGAGTCCCTGCAGAACATCGCGGCGATCCGGGAGATCCACTTCCTGTTCGGGGAGTACGACTACCTCCTGAGCCTCGATGTCCCCGACACGACCGCCCTCGCGAGGCTCGTGAGCATGCGGATCCGGAAGGTGACCGGGGTCGAGCGGACCGCGACCCTGGTCGAGGCGCCGATCTAGTGGGCGGCGCCTTGCGTCTCGCCAGCGATCCTTGATAGCAAGAAGGCTTTCCGAGGGTGCCAGGATCCTACGACTTTCGCGAACGTCCTGATTGACCGACGCCCTACATAGAACCGCCAGTAGTCCGGATCCGCTCGCCGGCTCGGATTGTGTATTTCCCCGCAGGAAATCCCCAGATCAAGGAGTATGATCCGTAGTTGAGCGAGGTCGCTTCGATTCTTCTGAGCGAAGTAGAGGTAGGGCTCATGCCAGCCCACGGAGGGGATGCCACCCTCCGCATCGAAGTATCCGCGGGCATAGTCGATTCTGTCGCGACGGGAGCGTATCTGCAGTCCACGCATGAAGGACCGGGAGAATTCGACTACATAGAGCCGCCTTCTCCGGCCCTCTCTGTAGACCCAGGCCTTCCCACCCATGGTGAGAATCAGGTTCTGGATCATCACGACATAGGGCTTCTCGCGTTGCGAGATGCGGATTGTGCTGGCGTGGAATGTCCCGTCGTGCATCGCCCCTAGGATGTAGGCCCTTGTCAACCGTAGCGCCGACCCCATGCCGCATGCTGGACTCAAGAAGCTTCGCGGGGGAGGTCAGCGAAACTGCCTGTGAAGGTGATATAAAATCGGTGGGACGCTCGACGCATCTCGAGGTGGGCGTTCACGCCACCAGGCAGACCTGCTTCATCTGCTCCGCATCGCGGAGCTCAGCGGATCGCCTCGAAATTGCTTAGGAGGTGATCCATCTGCAGGTTCCCCTACAGATACCTTGTTCACGGTGTCCCCCGTGTCGCCACGGGGCGTGGACTGTATCATCATCCGGCGTAAGCCGGAGCCCGGCGTGCAGTCTCTGAGGGTTCCGGTCCTCTGGGACCGGCCTTCCCTGCGGATTGTCCGCACCCCACGATTTTTACCGCGACGCGGTACGTGGGGATCCACGGAGTTCCCCGCATATAGCCAGGTTTGTTCCGGGGCCTCGCGGCCTCGGAGTCGCAACGTCACTTACGACTTAGCCCTCCTTGCTGGACCGAAGTTCTAGCACCGCAAGAACGGCACCATCACTCCGGCTCAACTCGGGTGGCTTGACGGGCGGTGTGTGCAAGGAGCAGGGGCATATTCACCGCGTGATGTTGACACGCGATTACTACGGAATCCATCTTCGTGAGGGCGAGTTACAGCCCTCAGTCCGAACTACGATTGGGTTTCGGGATTGCCTTCCCCTCTCGGGGTCGGAGCCCATTGTCCCAACCTTTGTAGCGCGCGTGTAGCCCGGGGGATTCGGGGCATACGGACCTACCGTTGACCTCTCCTTCCTCTGATTTAGCACCAGCGGTCCCCCTATTGTGGCCACCGATCCTGAGATCGGCGTAGCAATTAGGGGCGAGGGTCTCGTTCGTTATCTGACTTGACAGAACGCCCTACGGTACGAACTGACGACGGCCATGCACCACCTCTCCAAGAATCAAGCAAGGTCATCGGCCTGGCCTTCATGTGATGGTCGCCCCCGGTGAGTTGTCCGGCGTTGAATCCAATTGAACCGCACGCTCCTCCCGTTGCGGTGCTCCCCCGCCAATTCCTTTAAGTTTCAGTCTTGCGACCGTACTCCCCAAGTAGCAGGCTTAACACCTTCGCTCCGGCACCGGGCGCCCTCGTAGGACCCCCGACACCAAGCCTGCAGCGTTTACACCCAGGACTACCGGGGTATCTAATCCCGTTTGCGCCCCTGGGCTTCGTCCCTGACCGTCGGATCCGTTCTAGTTGGACGCCTTCGCCACTGGTGGTCCTCTGAGGATTACAGGATTTTACCCCTACCCCCGGAGTACCTCCAACCTCTCCCGGTCCCTAGTCTGGCGGTCTACCCGGAATTCGGAACGTTAAGCGCCCCGATTTACCCAGGCATCTACCAGACCGGCTACGGACGTTTTAGACTCAATAATAATGAGCACCACTCGGGCCGCGGGTATTACCGCGGCGGCTGGCACCCGTCTTACCCGGCCCTTACTTCTCCTGCTTTTTAGGCAGAAGAACAGCGTACACAAAGTGTACGCACTGGGAGTTCCCCCATCGTGGTTTCCCACATTGTGGAGTTTTCGCGACTGCTGCGCCCCGTAGGGCCTGGACTCGTGTCTCAGAGTCCATCTCCGGGCGACTACTCCCATAGCCCGTACCCGTCGAAGCCTAGGGGGTCTGTTAAACCCCCTACAAGCTGATAGGCCGCAGACTCATCCTCAGGCGCCGGAGCTTTCAGCCCGGAAGCGTTCCAGCATCCCGGACCTATGGGGCATTATCCTCAGTTTCCCGAGATTATTCCCCACCTGAGGGCAGATTATCCGCGTGTTACTGAGCCGTCCGCCGAGGTCTTGCACCTCTCGACTCGCATGTCTTAAGCGAACTCCCATAGCGGTGCCCGCCGGCAGGATCAACCGGAGTTAATCCTTGCACACTTGTCATGTTTCGGAAGTGACGTGAAGCTTGCACCTCTTGATGCGTCGAGCGTCGGGTATGAGAGATCACGCGCCGAAGCGCGGGGTTCTCACACCTCCACCGTGTGGGCGACACTAGAACCAGACCCATCACGGTGTCAGGGCCTGCGCCTTGTTGTCGCCCTCCGGCTCGGTCGTGTCACGGCTCGTATTGTCACAGCCATTCTGGCCGAGCCTTCGTACACATACCCGCATGCGCTATTTATGGGTTTCGTCGGGAGTATTCCGTATCGCGGCCGGAACGGACGGGGGCCGGTGGACCCGCTCCTCGGACTCCCCGAGGACCTTCGACGCCACGATCGCGACGGTGCCCGCGACGAGTGCGATGATCGCGAGGAACGCGATCGGGAGGAGCGCGGACGCGAGCCGCGGAATCGAGTAGTACGGCTCGACGAACGAGAAGACCGCCAGAACGGAGAGCGCCACGATCGTCACAAACGTGATCGATGCGAAGAGGATCAGGGTGTAGCCCGCCTTCTCGAGGAGTCCCGCCCGCTCCGGGAGTCCGGCTCCCGCCATCGACGGACCCAACATCGACGTCATGATGAACCCATCGCATCTATCGCGCGAGGGCTTCCAGCGGGAGCAGCACAGGGACGAGCAGGATCGCGAGCTGGACGGGGAGGCCCGCCAGGAACAGGAGCAGGATTGCGATGCTCGTGGTCCCGCGGGCGAGGTTCAGGAGCACCTCGCGGGTCCCCATCACGAGGCCCACCCGGCCCTCGAGGCGGTCCACGACCGCCGCGTTCGCGAACGTCGGCGCGATCGCGAGGACGGCGGACAGGGCCCCGGTCGCGACGCTGAACGCAAGGAGGTTCGGGGCGACGGCGACGGAGACCGCGAGCGGGATCGACAGGGAGACTCCGAGGGCGATGAACCGGCGCCTGCGGCGGGTGCGGTCGGACCGACGTCCGAGGACGACCGCGAGCAGCCCCCCGGTGAGCGCGAACAGCGAGAAGAGGGCGCCGAGTTCGACCTCCCGCTGGACGAACGAGTACGTCACGAGCGGGATCGCCGTCCAGAGGACCCCCTCCGTCCCTCCCTGCGCGAGGTACGCCGCTTTGGCTCCCCGTCCAAGCGCGCGAGGGTCCCACTCGAGGGCGACCCGCTCCCGCGCGTCGCCCCGGACCGCGGCGAGCCCCGCGGCGACGAAGAGGATCCCCGCCCCGATCGCGAACAGGGCGGGCCATCCGAGCACGTTCGCGACGATGCCCCCCAGGAACGGGGCGGGCGCGGTCGCGAGCGCGAACGCGAGCTGGATCCCGGCGAGCTTCACCCCGCGGTCCCGGGCCTTCGTCTCCTCCGTGACGAGGACGTTCCACGGGAGGAAGAACAGCGGGATGTACGCGCCGTACAGGACCGCGAACAGAAGGTAGAGGGGCGGCCCATTTAGGAACGCGAGGGCGAGCTGCATCGCGGCGAGACAGGCGAGCCCCGCGATCATCGTCCGGGTGGCCGGGAGGGTTCGGGCGCGGGTCGTCGCGAAGGAACCGAGCGCCGCGACGAGGGTCGCAACCCCGATCAGGGCCGCAATCGCTGCGGGGTGCAGGCCGTGGGCGCTCGTGAGGAAGACGACCCAGAAGGACCCCGTGAACGAGGAGGCGAACGCAAGGAGGCCGAAGAGGCCAAGGAGTTCGCGGTAGCCGCGCGTCCGGGGGGCCCGCATCCGCTCACAGGTTCCGGAGGGCGCGACGGCGGGAGAAGAGGACGACCAGGAGGCCGATGGCCAGGATTGCGAGATCCACGGGGAGCCCGAGGGACCCGCCCGGGACCGCCATGTCCGGGACCGCGAGGGAGACGAGCCCCGTCGCGAGCTCGAGCACGGCAGGTGGGAGGACCACGGAGAGGAGCCACCGCCGCCGGCGCGCGGGCTCCGGGGACGGCGCCGCGAACCAGCCCGCGAGCACGAGGATCGCCGCGAGCGCGAGGGCGAGGAGGGGCTTCAGGTTGAGCGCCGCGGGTCCTGGGGTCGTCGCCGCCTCGACGGAGACGTTCAGGGACCGCGCGGCCTCGAGGTTGCCGAGGCGGTCCGCGCTCCGGAACTGCACGACGTGCGGACCGGGCTCCGTGAGGTCGATTGCCGACCCTGCATAGCGCGTCCAATTGCCGCTGTCGATGCGGTACTCCGTCCAGTTCACCCCCGAGGCCGCGTCGACGGCGGTCAGGGTGACGAGCTTCCCCACCGTCCCGTTCGAGACCGCCGAGGTCGTCTCGGGCGGGAGGTCGTCCACGAACACGGTCGCGTCCCGCGTCGATTCGACGCCCCCGAGGCGGTCCGTGCTGTTGTAGAAGACGGTGTGCGGCCCCGCCGGCAGCGTGATCGTCGCCCCCGACGCGATCGAGGTCCATGGGCCCGCGTCGACCCGGTACCAGATCGTCGGCGGACCTTCGCCGGTCCGGTCCGTCGCGCCGAACCACAGCGGGGTCGTCGGGAGGATGTACGTGTTGTCCGAGACGACCTTCGGCGAGCCGATCGAAATCACGGTGGACGGGAGGTCGTACACACCGACGACGACGGGTGCGGTGTTGTTCGTTTCGTTCAGCTCCGGGACGATGTCGTCGTAGTCCACCTCGACCCAGAGCAGGTGGGGCCCGATGGCGGGGGAGGACCACGACGCGGACACGATCGAGGAGGTCGCGTTCACCCCGAGCGGGCCCACGGCGAAGACCGCGAACGGGGAGGCCCGCATCGTGTCGTTGTAGAACGCGACGCTGAAGCCCGAGGCGTTCCCCCGCCCCACGTTCCGCACGCGCGCGTCGATCGTGACGGCCCGCCCCACGCTCGCCTTCGGAGGCGCGGCGACGGAGACGGGCGTGAGGTCCGGGAGCGCCCCCGGGTCGTACACCCGCATCCGAAAGACGAACGTGTTGTCCGCCTCGGACGTCTCCCGCAGCACGCTCCCGTAGTCCGCGGTCACGTTCACGAAGTACGTGCCCGACGCGATCGGGGCGGTCCACCGGGCCCGAATCGTCGCGGACTCCTCGCCCGCCGCGGGGGCGGGGATCCCGGGCATGGAGAACGGGACGTCCCCGGTCCCGTTCAGCACGCTCGTGTTATAGAACGCCGCGGTCGTCGCGCGGGACGCGTTCACGGGGCCCGCGTTGCGGATCCGGGCGGTAAGATTCACGGGGGCGCCGAGCGGCACGTCGACGACCGACGAGACGAAGCCGAGCGCGGCGGGGTCATCGAAGAACACCCACCGTCCCCGGACCTCGAGGGTCGCGTTGCTCGGCGTGAGGTCCGGGCCCTCGACGCGGACCGCGGAGGTCACGAGGTTGTTCGCCTCGTCCGTCTCCGCGTAGCGGTCGCGGGGGTCGACGACCGCGCTCAGCGTGACGGTCGCGGGGATCGCGGGGGGCCCTGGGGTCCAGGAGACGCCCGCGACGACCGGGCTGCCCGGGAGGACCGGCCCCACGGTGGCGGTCCCGATGCACGACCCGCGGCCGCAGTACGCGTCGATCGGGCTGTCCATGACGCCGTCCGCGTCCGTGTCGATGTCCTCCGAGACGAACGTCACGTTCACGGGCGCGTACACGGGGACCGTCGTGGCGACGGAGACCGTCGTGTCGAGCGTCGTCGGGAGCCCGTCGCCCACGGGCAGCGGCGTGATCGAGAGGTCCTGGAGCGTGAGGTCCGGCTTCAGCAGCACCACCGTGGCGGCCCCGAACCCCGGCGACCCGCCCGAGTCCACCTCGACGAGGACGCCGTGGCTCCCCGTGTCCGTGTTCGCGGGGGTGCGGTCGTCGTCCGCGGGCGCGGTCATCGCCAGGCGGAACCCGCCGCTGGCGTTGGTCACCGCGATCGCGGTCGAGTTGAGGAACGGAATCCGGACCGTGGCGGACCTGCCCGCGGCGGAGGTTGTCCCCACGACCTCGACGGGCCCTCCCGGGCCCACCTTCTGCGGGACGAGGCTCACCGCGACGGCGACGGCGGGAGCAGTGGGCGTGTACGACGTGAGGTTCGTCCAAGTGTGCGTGTATTGCGTCGGGCCCGCCACGTCATGGGTCTCGAGGCGGACGTAGTTCGACGCGTTCGGGCCGTACCAGCGGTCCGTGGCCGCGCCACTCACGTCGAGGGAGTGGATTCTGAGGGTCTCAAACGTCCCCGCGGGGACGCTCACGACCTCGGTCCCGTTCGCCCAGGACCGGGCGTCGATGGGCGTGTCCCCCGCGAGGGGTTGGGTGATCACGACGTCCGGGATCGGGGCGGGCAGGTCGACGACGACCCGCACGGAACCCGTCGCGTTGAGAACGGTCCCGACGTGCCAGTTGTCTTGGACCTCGATTGGGAAGTCGAAGTCCTCCTCCGGTGGCCGGCGGATTTCGGTCAGCGATCCGTTCATCGTCATGGGGCGGGGGCCGAAGAGGGGCACTGTCGCGGTGCCGGTGCCCGATAACGTCTGGTTCGTCCTCGCGGTCGCGAGGTCCCCGCGCTCCGCCCAGAGGTATCCCTGGACCGTGGCGGACGCAATCGTGAAGTGGACCGTCGACCCGCTGTTCGGGTCCGTCATGTTCCCCTGGCCCTGGAGGTCCCCCGCCGTCGTGGCGTTGTACAGGTACAGCCACGCGCCGTCCTGGAGGGCCTGGATCCGGGCGGCGACGGTAACCGTGAGGTTCGTCCGCGTGTCCGTCCAGTTCGCGCCGTCGCGCGTGGCGACGTGCGTGAAGAACCGCCACGAGTCGCCGACGAGCCACGTGGGCACGTCCGCGGACGTGAGGGCGGCGGGGCGCGGGTCGGGCGTCCCCTCACCCGCCGCGGCGGCCGCTAGGGGCAAGACCACGGAAAGGACGAGCACCGCGGCGATCGCCCGCATCATCGCCGGTGCGATGCGGACGGGAGTAAAAGGATTGTTGGTGGTCCCGCCGAATCCCGCCCTCGCGGGGAAAGGCTTTAACGGAACGAGGCGGTAAGCCGCGCCGCGTGCGGGGATGGCCCAGCCCGGTAAGGCGCTGGATTGCTAATCCAGTCCTCGAAAGAGGTCGGGGGTTCAAATCCCCCTCCCCGCGCGTTTCATGTCCGGTCATCATAGGGGGCTGGACGCGCCTCCCGGCTGGGGTGGGCTTTAGATACCCACCGCAGATGGGGTAGGCGTGCTTGCGCCCGGGCCCGTTCGGCGCCCGCTTCTCCTCGCTGCCGCACTGCTCGTACTCGTTGCCGTCGTTGCTTCGTTTCTCGGGTTAATCGCTCTGCCCGCCCCGGGCTCCGAGATGTATGCGTCGTTGCTCGCCGCCGCGGGGATTGCGAGCCTCGTAACCGCGGTCTCGATCGCCCGGCGAGCGGGACGGCTGAGCGGTCTCACGATCTGGGGAGCGGTTACCCTCGTCGCGGGGCAAGTCATCCTCCTCTTGGTCGCTCTAGCATCACCTTCGTCGGCCCGGTGCCCATTTGCCTCCGGGCCCTGCTTCTCCCCGTTCGTCGTTTGCGGCCCTGTCGCTTTGCTGGCCTTGGTGGGTGGAGTCCTGATGTCCGTGGCTCTATTCCGGATGGCCTCGCCCCCGAGGGCGGGTTTCTGGGTACTCCCCCCTGCCTATCCTCCACCCTACGGAGCTGCGCCCTGGAGTCCGGCGACGCCTCCCACTCCGCCCGCGGGGCCACCCTCGGGGTCCCGGAAGTGCCCCCGATGTGGGCGGGAGTCCCCCATGGGAGCAGCCTTCTGTTTCGGGTGCGGGGAGAGGTTGGGCTGAGCCTGAAGCGGATGACCGCGTGGACCCCCTTGGCTTCTTGGGTCCCCCGGGATCCCGCGCGAGCAGGTCTTTCCCGCCGGCGAGAACCAGGGGAAATCATTAATTCACTCCTACCCGGTTCCTCGGCCAGGGCATGCCTGACGAGGCGATGAAGTCGAAGGTCCTCCTCTTGGGGGACGGCGCCGTCGGCAAGACGTCGCTGATCCGCCGCTTCGTCGTGGACCAGTTCTCGGACGACTACATCACGACGATCGGCACGAAGGTGACGAAGAAGGACGTGACCGTCGGCAAGCCGCCGAACGACGTCGAGGTGATCATGCAGATCTGGGACGTCCTCGGCCAGAAGGGCTACGGCGGGGTCCAGGAGACCGCGGTGAAGGGCGCGCAGGGCGTCCTGTTCGTCCACGACCTCACGCGGGAGGACACCCGGCGGTCCATGGAGGAGTATTGGATGCCGATGGTGTGGCGTCTCGTGGGGCGGATCCCGATGGTGATCGTCGGGAATAAGGTCGACCTGCTCCAGGAGGAGAGGATGGCCGCGCACGAGTACGCGTACTACCTCGAGGAGAAGTACTCCTCGCCCTCGATCATGACGAGCGCGAAGACCGGGGAGAAGGTCGAGGACTCGTTCAAGACCCTCGGGGAGATGGTCGTCGAGAACGCGGGGATTGCAATCGAGCGGCTCGCCCTCGTCACCCCGCCCCAGGAGCCCGTGGACCGCCTCATCCGCGTGGCGGACAAGATCATGACGGACTTCTGCTACCAGCTCGGGAGCGTGGACGCGGGGATGCCCGTCGTGAAGCGGCAGTTCGAGCGGGCGGGCGTGGACGTGCGGGCGCCTACCTCTCCGACCCTCCAGAAGGCGATCGACTTCCTCGCGGCCGTCGAGAAGGACTTCAAGGGCGAAGACGAGATCGCCGCGAACAGAGAGCGGCGGCTCGCGTGGCTCGAGGGCCGGGAGTGGGTCTGAGCCCGCCTAGTGGCGGTGTCCGAGCTTCCCCTCGGCAGGGAGCTTCTCCTTCAGGTCCGCGAGCGGGAAGTCCCTCTCCCCCGCCTCGATGCGGACGTCGAGCCAGTTCTCCCGCGGCGGGAACGGGCACACGTAGTCGTCGCTGTACGCGCAGTACGGGTTGTACGCGAGGTTGAAGTCGAGCACGTACTCGTCCGTCCCGGCAATCGGGAGGTCGAGGTAGCGGGCCGCGCCGTAGCTCTCCTTCCCGCTCGTCGCGTCCCGGAACGGGACGAAGAGGCTCTCCTCGTGCTCCCCGGGCTTCGGGACGGACTTGTAGGCTTGGAGCCGTCGGGTCTGGCCGTCGATGGCGAACTCGAAGCTCCCCCACTTCAGCATCTCCCGTGGGACACCCTTCGACGTGACCATCGTGATCGGTTCCGGCTTCGGGTAGCGGACGAGCTTGGTGTTGAGGCGGTACTTCGGGTCCGGCGGGAAGTACGCGAGGCCCGTGAACGCGTCCCGCAGCGCCCACGGGATCGGGGACTGCGGGTGCTCCTTGAAGAAGTGGTCCTTCTCCCGCCGCTCGACCTCGAGGTTCTTGATGTGGTCGGCGGCGGATCGCGGCGGCGGGGCCATGGGATCGCCCAGGCGATGGCGGGCCATAAAGATGCGCCGCCGTTCTCAGAGCGACGTGACGTCGCCCTTCGCGCGGGCCATCAGCTCGATCTCCGCGGTGGTGAGGTGGGTCCGATTCACGCTCGATTCCGTGAAGCTCGCGATGTCCGCCGCGACAGCGCGCTTCTGCTGGACGACCGCAATCTTCACGAGCTCCGCCGCGAACCGCCACTTGTTCCTCGAGTAGTTCGGGTCCTCGGGCGCGATCTCGAAGAGCTTGAGGAGGAGCCGCCGGGCCTCGTCGAACATGCCCTTCTGGGCCGTCGCCCGCACCGCTCGCTGGATCATCGTGAACTCGTGGAGGTGGCGGTCCTCCGGCACGGCCCCGCCATGCGGCGCGCGGACGAAAGCCTTTGCGGCCCCCGTCCGTTCCAGGGCGGATGGGATGAAGTGACCCGCCGCGAGGATTCGGACGAGTGGACCGTGTGGGATTTGAACCCACGGCTTCCGCCTTGCGAAGGCGGCGATCTTCCGCTGATCTAACGGCCCTCGGACGCGTGTGAACCGGGAGAGGCGCAAATAGCTTTCTATGGGCTCCCGCGGCGCAGCCTCGAGAGGTTCCTCTCGAAAAGGTCCGCGTCGATTTTGCCGTCCGTGAACGCTTTGATCAGAGCGCCGCCCTGCGGGTCCTCCGCGACCTCGAGCTGCGCGACCAGGTTCCTCGCGTAGAGCGCGCGTGAGATCTTTCCCTCATCGAACGCGCGCCGGAGGGCTGCCCGGCGTCCCTCCGGGGGCGGCGGGGCGATCTCGAACTTCGCGAGGTTCGACTCGTACGCTTCGCGCGAGATCCGCCCCTCGCGGTACGCCTTCTCGAGCATCGCGCGCCGGTCGGGCGGGGGTGCCTCCGCGGGCGGCGGGGGCGGGGAGAGGCCGAGGCGGGCGAGGTTCGCCTCGTAGGCCTGACGCGAGAGCCGGCCCTCCCGGAACGCCTTCGCGAGCCGGGCGGCCTGCTCTTCCTTGCTGGGCAGAGGATGCGCCACGGGTGCCCCGGGCTCCGCCGGGGGCACCAGCCCGAGCTTCGCGAGGTTCGCGCGGTACGCGTCCTCGGTGATCTTGCCCGCCTTCCATGCGGCGTCGAGCCTCGCCCTGCGTTCCTCGATGCCGACCGCGGGCGCCGGAGCGACTTCGATGGCGGGGGGAGCGAGCCCCAGCTTCGCGAGGTTCGCCGCATAGGTTGCGCGGGTGATTCTTCCCTGCTCGAACGCGACCCGGAGCTTCTCGGCCCGCTCTTCGGGGGTCGGGGCCGTGACGGGCGCGGGGGCCTCAGCCGCAGGCGGGGCCTCGGGCGCGGGCTCCCGGCCCAGGGCCCTCAGGTTCCGCTCGTAGACCTCCCGCGAGATCCGGCCCGAGAAGTAGGCGTCCTCGGTGCGGGCGACGCGGTCCGCCACGGACGGGCCCGCGGGCGCGACCGCGGCGGGGGCGGCCTCCTCGATGGCGGGGGCCGGTTCCACCGGTGCCGGCGCTTCCTCTTCCGGCCGCTCCTCGGGCGGTACCTCCTCCGTCACCGCCTCCTCCGCGGCCGGCTCCGCCGCGCCACTCAGGAACCCGAACCCGCCCCGTGCGAACAGGAGGGCGATCCCCAGGCCCGCGATCACGCCCACGAAGGCCGCGATGCCCGCCCATGCGCCCGTCGACAGCCCGCCGCCGGACGGGGCCGCGTACATGACAAGGACCGTCTGCTCCGCCGCGTTGCCCGCGGTGTCCTCTACCCGGACGACGATGGTGTTCGACCCGCCGCTCAGGGTCACGTCCCGCGAGAACGATCCGTCCGCGGCCGGCGTGACGACGAACCCGTTCACGAACACGATTGCGCCGGGTTCGGTCCGGCCCGAGACGTTCAGCGTCCCGGACGTCGTCGTCGCCGCGATCGCATCGAGCTCGAGGAGCGGGGCGTTGGAGTCCCGCACCACGGTCACGTTCGTCGTCGCAGAGTTCCCCGCCAGGTCGACCGCAGTGATCGAGATCGTGTTCGGTCCTTCCGTCAGCGCGACCGCCACGGAGAATGTTCCGTCCGCCTGCGTCCACGTCCGCCGCCCGTTCACCGTGAGCGTGACGCTCGCGGGGTCGTACGTCTCCGTCGCGGAGATGTTCTCGGAGACGCGCCCTCGGATCTCCGCGATGTCGGAAGCGGTCGGGGTCGCGGACGGGAACGCACGGACCCCGGGGGCCACCGTGTCCCGGATGATTGTGAGTGGGAGGACCGCCTCGTTCCCCGCCGCGCCCGCGTGGAACCAGTCCGCGGCCCGGAGGGAGAAGTCGTTCCTCCCGTCGGCAAGAGCGGCGGGGATTGCGAACCGCCCGTCGGGACCCACCCGCACCGAGGCCCCCGCCACGGAGACGGTCGCGCCGGGCTCCGAGGTGCCCGACACCGTCGCGGTCGCCTGTCGGGTGAACACGAGCGCGGCCCCGTCGAGCACGAGGGCGGGCGCCCGGGTGTCGACGACGAGCGTCCGCGTGAGGCTCGCCGTGTTCCCGGCGAGGTCCGCGATCGTCACCTCGACGGAGTGCGCGCCCTCCGCGAGGTCCTGCGCGGGGACGTACGTCAGGGTCCCCGTCCACAGGCCCTGGATCAGCTGGTCGTTCGGACCCCACGCGACGTCGACACCCGCCAGGGCGGTCACGTCTTCGCCGTTGATCCGGAGGGAGACCCCCGCGGCGTCGAGCTCGCCCCGCGAGTTGTCCGTGAAGGACGCGACGATCGTGGGCCGGCGCGCGTTCACCGTGCGCGGGTCGGAGTCGTCCGAGAGAACCCCCGGGCCCCCGATCGTGACGTTCGAGAAGGCGGGCGGCGTCCGGTCGATGGAGAGCTCGATGGGGATCAGCAGGGTGAGGGGAGCGATCGACGGGCCGATGTACAGCGCGCCCAGCAGCGTCCCGTCCGCGGTGCTCCCCGGCAGGTTCCACGCGAGGGTCACCGCGGACACGGAGAACGCGGGCACCGGGCTGTTCGTCGTCCCGCTCACGGAGAAGCCCACGCCCTGGACCAGCGTGAGGTCCATGTTAAACGTCCCGTACGGGGACCAGGGGACCGCGAAGCCGAGGACCTTGATCAGGTACGGCGCGCCGACCGCGGACTCGTCAACGCCCGGGGTGTCGGGGTCGTCGTCGACCGCGGGCTTGATGAGCTTGACCTCCTCGTTCGCGTCCGAGTCCGCGCCGTACGCGACGAACTCGCTCGTCTGCGCGATCCCGTCTGGGGCGTTCCCCGGCCCCTTGCCGTCCAGGAAGACGCCAAGGTCCAGGTCCGGGCACGGCCGCTCCGTCGTGGCCGCATCGCTCGTGATGTGGACGTCGAAGATCAGGGCGCTCTTCTGGACGAGGACCCGGTACGTGAACGAGCCCTTCGCGAGCAGGTCGATGAACGCGGCGCCCTCCGTGTTGTCCTGCGGGATGTGGAGGTTCACGAACCGCTCCGGGGCAGAGGGCCCCGCCGAGACCGCGCCGATCCCGGGCCAGTTCGCGCTCGAGAAGAGGGTGACGTCCCGGCTCCCCGCGAGGCGGTTCGTGACGATGTCGACCTCGGCCGGGTTCACGTTCATGAGGGCCGACCGGCCCGCCACGGGCTCCTCGGTCGCGGTCCCGTTCATCCGCACCGCGTGGACGGCGATGATGTTCAGACCGCCCGTGACCCGCGGGGCGACGATCTCCTCTGGCCCGCCGGTCGTCGTGAACACGTTCGACGTGATCTCGCTCCCGCCGCCGTTCCTCCCGACCAGGTACGGGCCGTAGCGGGCCTCGAGGAACGCGGACACGTCGAGGGCGGCGGCCCCTCCCGTCCCGAAGGCGAAGACGTCGACGTCCGTGCGCGCGAGCTGCCAGGTCGTGTCGAGGTAGAACTTGACGCCGCCCCCCCGGAAGAGCCCCTGGTCCGCGATGTCCGTGTAGAAGAACCGGAAGTCCCCCGCCTGGCCGCCGTTGCCGAAGCCCGGCCCGACCCACGAGCCGAACAGGTCGTCCTGCCCGGGCGCGCTCCCGCCGAACGCGATTTGCGGCCCCGCCGCGCCCACGGAGACCGCCACGGGAATCGTGACGTGGTCGTAGTAGTCGTACTGGACCTCGACCTGGTCCCCGGGGTTCAGGGCCGTCGCGATGCGGATCAGGCCCGCCATCGGATACGGCGTGAGGTCGGACGGGAGCACGGGGACGCCGTTCACGCGGACTGTCGACGGCTGCGTGTCGAAGCGGCTCAGGCGGATCCAGTTCCCGCCGCTCGCGCCGACGGTGGTCCGGTCCGTCGCGGTCTGCCGGGTCCGCAGGGTGATCGCGCCCTCGTACGTGCCCATCGGCGTCCCCGCGGGGACCGCCATCGTGGTCGTGAAGGCCGCCGTCCCGTTCGCGGCAAGGACGACCTGGGGCGCGGACAGGGTCAGCCAGTTCCAGTCCGTCTTCTGGAACATCTCGATCTTCGCGTGCATCGGGAGGCCCCCCGCCCCCGTGCCGAAGAGGCGGGTCCCGAACACGAGCCCGTCGTGGGAGCGAATCGGCGCGTTGTGGACGGTCGCCGAGAAGACGTTCGCCTCCGGGTGGTTGATCGTGATCCGGTTCATGTCGAGGAACGTCGTCGTGTCCGGGATCGGCGTGGACCAGTCCGTCTCCGTCCAGTCGTACACGTCGATCATGTACCGGTAGTCGTACGCGCCGTCGCCCGTGGGGTCGAAGGCGGTCTGCGGCGAGGCGACCGTGATCCGGACGAGGTCCGCGTTGATCCAATCCGCCTCGGAGAGCGGGGCCAGGAGGGCCATGCTCGTCGCGGTCACGCGGTACACGCCGGGCCCGTTGAGGTCCGCGGCGGGGCTCGCCGCGAGGACCGCCTGCCACTCGTCGACGGGCGCGAGCGTCGAGGGGTTCACGGGCGTCACGAAGTCGTACTCGACGGTCGCGGTCCGCCGGAACACGGAGTCGGAGAGGAGCGCCGTCGCGGCCGCGGTCCGGTTCTCGTTCCGGACGGCGAACGTCTTCGCCGCGGACGATCCGGGGCTCATCAGGGCGACGAACGCCTCGTACTCCCGCCCCCGGAACGTGCCCGGCGTCCACACGGTCGGGCTCGCCCGCACGCCGTCCAGGTTCTGCGCGAGCTTCGTCGCGCGGTCCGCGTTCGCGAAGCCGGCGCCCTGGGAGAACACGTCGTAGTTGATGTCGTCCGCGCCGCCCGTCAGGATTGACTTCGCGGTCTCCGCGTCGGGGAAGGCGTTGTGGGCCTTCTTGTACGCCTGGTAGACGAGGGCGAGGATCCCCGCCGTCAGCGGGGAGGAGAGGGACGTCCCCGACCACAGCTCGCTCGCGACCGCGCCGTTCGACGGGGTCACGAGGTTCAGCGGCGTCGCGCCGAAGGACATCCGCCCGTTCGCGAGGATGTCCGGGTCCGGCCGCCCGAGCGCCGTGGGGCCGCGGCCCGAGAACGGGACGACGTCCCCGTAGGACTGGCTCGGGCCCTTCTCGAGCCCGGACCACTTCCGGTAGAAGAAGTCCGTGGACGCGCCCGCGGTGACGACGCCCGCGGCGGACCCCGGCGACGTGACCGTGCCGTAGCCGTTCCCGTCGTTCCCCGCGCTCACGGTGAACACGGTCCGGCCCTGCGAGTATTGCGTCGAGACCCAGTCCGCGAAGCGGGAGTAGAAGTCCCAGCCG
>Ga0209341_10000964_pt1 | contig 29031 bp, 6 predicted proteins | sample RifCSP13_2_FD_184020 | JGI IMG/M metagenome (GOLD analysis project Ga0209341, IMG submission 184020) | Soil microbial communities from Rifle, Colorado - Rifle CSP2_sed 13_2 (SPAdes) (version 2) | ecosystem: Environmental > Terrestrial > Deep subsurface > Rock core/Sediment | place: Rifle... | reverse complement strand
CGAGGTGTCCGCGGACGGAGCCGGGATCGCGTGGACCCTCCCCGCCCCGGAGGACACTTGGAGCTTCGAAGCCACGCCCGTCGGCGTGCGGTACCTTTCCCGAGGCGTCGAGGTCCGCTACACGGTCGACCCGACGCAAGTCAAGGAGGACATCGTCTTGACCGCGCCGCCAGACTCGGGCGGCCTCGGGTTCGCGTTCTCCCTTCGGCAGGGCGCCATGGCTTCCTTTGCGAGCGACGGGTCCATCCGCATCCTCGGGGAGGACGCAGAGCCCGTCTTCGCGCTCCCCCCGCCGTACGCCGTCGACGCCCGCGGCGTCACGACCGGGCTTTCATTCGACCTGGACCTGGCGGCGGGGACCCTCGCGATTCCCTTCCCGCCCGCCCTGCTCGACCCCTCCTCGTATCCGATTCTCGTCGACCCGCCGGTCACCTACACGCTCCGGAACGACGGCCCCGCCAACGACACCGGCGAGAACGTCGGGTGGTCCGTCGCGATGGGCGACTTCAACGGGGACGGATACGCGGACGTGCTCACGGGCGCGCCCTTGAACGACCGTCCTCCGAAGGACTCCCCCAACGGGCAGCACGGGTATGCGTACATCTACTACGGGCCGTTCTCCGGGGCCGACGCGACCCCGGACGTGTGGATCAACGCCACCCCCTACACGAACTCGACGAAGTTCGGCTATGCGGTCGGCGCGGGACGGTTCGACGGCGACCAGTATTGGGACGCCCTCGTGACGCGGCGGTCGTTGGTCAACCCGGGAAGCCTCGTCGGCAACGTGAGCATCTACTACGGGTCCTCCGGGTGGAGCGGCGAGGAGTCCACGCCCGACGTGAACTTCGTGCCCCCCGGGACACCAAAGAACTTCGGGGACATCGTGGGAATCGGGAACTTGGACGACGCGAACGGCGACGACGTGCTGATCTCCGAGCCCGGGCGGGACCTCAACGCGGACACCCAGGCCGACGGTGCGGTGTACGTCTACATGTCACCCTTTTCCGCGGCGGAGACGAGTTCGGACTACCGGCTCGTCCCAAGCTCCAACGGCGGCGGCCAGCTCGGCCTGAGCCTCGCGGTCGGAAAGGTGGACAGCGACGCGTACCCGGACGTTGTCGTCGGGGAGCCGAAGTACCAGAACGGGGGCGGAGACGGCCGGCTGCAGTTCTACAAGGGTTCCCACTTCACGTCGGGCTCGGGCGACGTCACCCCGGATGCCACGATTGGCGCCCCGTCCGGTGGAGGGAACACGGGGAACTTCGGCATCTCTGTGGCGGTGGGACTCCTGGACGGCGACGCGTATTCGGACGTCCTCGTCGGGGCCCCGTTCAAGTTCTCGAACGACGGACGCGCGTACATCTTTCCCGCGAACGGGGACGGCAGCGGCCTGACGACCGGCGCCTCCCCCTCCGTCACCCTCGTGAGCCAGTCGTCCGCGGAACGGTTCGGGACCGCGGTCCTGATCGCGGACTGGTCCGACGATGGGACGAACGACGCGATCGTCGGCGCCCCCCAAGCTGCCGCGGGCGGGACGAACCGGGGGAGCGTGTACTGGTTCGACGACCCCCTCGTGAATCAGGGCGTGGACGAGACCCTGTCGGGCGCGCAGAACAACGAGTTCTACGGTCGCGTGCTGGCGGCAGGGAAGTTCTCGAACGACCCGCGGACCGTCCTGGCGATCGGGGCGTACCTTTGGGACAAGAACCCGGCGAACCCGGGGGACAACGACGGCCGGGTAGTGGTCGCCATGGTCCCGGAGTATCCCGAGGTCCTGACGGCAGTCGTCCTGTTCCTCGCGATCGCCGGGTCGCGCCGGCGGGTTCGGCGAGCGCGGGCGCGGGCGAGGACCGGTTCTTAAGACGCCCGACCCTTCAGTAGGTAGTGTTATATACAGTCGATACACATAGCGTCCCGGGGTTGCGTCTGGGGCAGGGGTTCACGCGCTTGGACGCGCGCAGGGGACGGAGGAATGGGCGTTATCCGACGCTCATGCCCGCGTTTTCTGAGAACTCATTCTCCGGCGCTCCCAGCCCCGTGGAATGAGGGGGGAACGAAGCTGGAGGAGCAGGCCGGATCGGAGACGTCGCGGTCGTATCGCGAGGCCTCTGCCGAGGCCGATGCCACCGGTTTCACTCGATTTCCATCGGAGGGGAACTGAAATGAGGAATTGGCGAACGATGGTGGGAACCCTGTGTATCGTCCTCGCGATGGTGCTCGGGGTGTTCGCCGGCTTCGTGTATGCGCGCGACGCCGGCATTGTGGGTGTGTCCCCTACAGTGGGGGCGCGAGGGGAGGACCAGCGCCTGGTCTCGGCGCTGAACCCGACTGAGCTCCTGACCCCCGAGCAGGCCGACGCCATGCTCGAGGCGCAGGAGATGGCCAAGCAGACATCCTTGCTCGGCTCCGACCTGGCGCAGCCCGCCGTGCCCGATGATGCGGCGCGGGCCGTGACCACGGAGGAGCGCCGGGAGGTCCTGAAGAGCGCGGTGACGGTCCAGGCGGACGACGGCTCGCTGACGGTCACGCCCTCGACGCCGGGGACACGGTACTCCGGTGCGGGTGTCGACTTCGGCGGCCCATACGGCGGACCGGACGTGCTCGAAGGATCGGACATCACCTTCACGGTGACGCCGAACGACCCGACGATCCTGTTCTACCGCTACGACCTGACCGGTGACGGCAAGTTCGACTACCCGGACCAGACGGGGTGCGGATCCCTCGGCTGCTGGACGACGGAGTCGTCGGTCACCCGGCGGTTCAACGACAACTTCTACGCGACGATCACGGTCCAGGGCTGGGACGGCGTGTCCACGACGATCACGATCAACAGCGGGGACAACCTGAACCAGCCGACGAGCCCGTACTGGTACGTCTTCCCGAAGAACTCGGGCCACAAGTTCACGCCGAAGTCGGACCTGTCGATCTCGCAGCTCGGCGCGTACCAGTGGTTCAACCAGGGCGCGTACGGATACCAGCTCCGGATCTGGCGGGTCAGCCCGCCGGCGTTCCTGGGCGGGTGCACGCCGCCGGACCTCACGTTCCAGTGGAACTGGTGCACGCTGGCGACGCCGATCACGGTGCTCACGGGCGTGGAGTACATCATCGCGGAGCACAAGACGGTGGACTACTACCCGTACTGGATGGGCATCCTGGGCCCGCCTGGGACGCAGCCCGCGAAGGTCACGATCGGGAACTTCTTCTACACGTGGAGCACGAACTACGCGTTCCCGTCGACGGACGGAGGCCCCAGCGTGATCATGATGACGGACTTCCGGTGGACGGAGACCCTGATCCTCGCGGATGCCGCCTCGGACGGCGCGCTGCTCGACGTGAACAACGTCGCGCCGCTCGTGTCGGACGTCGTGACGAACCCGAGCCCCGCGCTCGAGGGGACGCCGACGCAGTTCATGGCGGACTTCAGCGACCCGGGCATCGACGACACCTGGGAATACCGCTGGATCTTCCACGACGGCGAGGTCTCGGACTGGTTCCCGGTCTCGAAGTGGAGCGGAGGGGCGAGGGTCCTCGTCCTGCACACGTTCGCGGGTGACGGGAACACGCTCCGAAACCAGGTCGCGACGCGGTGCGGGAACTTCTGCACGGCGATCGACACGCTCGACTGGGGCCCGACCGGAGAGAATCGAATCCCGGCTCTCGATGAGCTGACCCCGTACGACGTCGTCGTGATGGGCACGAACTACTTCCACTACATGGGTGACGCGATGGGCGACCTGCTCGCGGACTACATGGACGCGGCGGGCTCCGTCGGTGGCGGCGTCGTGATGATGCAGGGCGGACTCGACAACGCGTTCGGATGCGACGCCGGCATCTGCGGCCGGTGGGACAACGACGAGTACAGCCCGGTCCCGCGCGGCTACATCTACGGCGCATCGGGGAGCATGGGCGCGATCTACGTGCCCGGCCACCCGTTGCTCGACGGCGTGAGTTCGGTCAGCACGCTCGGGCTCGCCGGGGAGATCTACACGATCAACTCCGGTGCGACCCGCGTCGTCGACTGGAACAACGGCCGCGTCTTGGGTGCGGTCCGGACGAACCCGGTCATCGGCAATGGTGCCCGGTCCGTCGCCCTGAACTTCTTCCCGATCCTGGGATACACAGGCGGGGACTACTACCAGATGATCGCGAACGCGATCCGGTGGGCATCGCGGCAGCCCGACCCGGTGCTGAAGTCGATGCCGATCACACTGGATCCGTTGACGAAGACGTACCGCGACGACAACCCGACGACGACGACCCCGGTGGACAGCTTCCCGGTCCGTGTGGAGGTCCGGGACGACGACCACCTGAAGGTCAAGATCCAGAGCGCGACGCAGCTGTACTTCAACAACTTCGAGAGCACGAGCCAGTGCAACGGACAGTACTACACGACGACGATCTGGCCGCCCGGCTGGAGCTCGAGCCCGAACCCGTACGGATGGACGTGCAACTTCGTGTCCACCTTCGGGAGCCGCGGTCCGAACATCTGGTACTACTACAACGACCCGCTCTACGGGACGGGCAACGGGAACTCGTACCTGAACACGAACCTGTTCGACCTGAGCGCCTTCGTGGGCGTCCAGTTCGACTACTACACGTACTGGCAGGCGGACTACCCCTCGGGCAACCAGAACGGCTTCGTCCAGGCTTCCCTGGACGGGGGCGCGACGTGGCCCGTGACCATCCACGAGATGCACCACAACAACCCGGCGTCGTTCCAGGGCACGATCAGCGTGCAGAACACGCTCGTTGGCGGTGACTCGAACGTCCGGTTCCGGTTCTACTACCAGAGCCAGGACGACTGGTGGTGGTTCGTCGACAACGTCCGGATCACGGGCCTGGTCGGCGACATCATCCAGGGCCTGGGGACCGCCGACGGCGTGGCCTCCGTCGCGAACGTGCCGCCCACGGTGAGCGGCGGGTTCGACGACGCGCTGCGCAGTGAGGCGCAGGGCCTGGAGTTCTCGGGCTTCGAGGTCAGCGATCCTGCGATCCTCGAGCCGACGGAGTGGTTCGCGTACCGGATCGACCTCGACGACGGGACGCCCTCGGACTGGGTCTACAAGGGGACGCTTGCGCCGCCGAAGTTCGACATCCTGATCGTCCACACGATCTGCCTCGGGACAACCTACGCGACGTGCAATGCGGGCGGGAGCGGACAGCTCCAGCCGCTCTTGGACATGCTGAGCACGCTCGACGACGTCGGGACCGTGGACACATGGAACTTCATCAACTACCCGTTCACGCCGACGGCGCCGCCGCTGAGCCTGATGATGAACTACGACGTGATCATCGTCGCGACGAACTGGGCGTACTTCTCGTACCAACCCTTCAACCTCGCCCGGACGCAGGTCGGGGACCGCCTCGCGGACTACCTCGACTCCGGACGGGGCGGCGCGTTCACGATGATGTGCGTCTACTGCACGTCGGGCGGCAACGACCTGTTCAGCATCCGCGGACGGTTCATGGACGAGGACTACGGTCCGTTCGAGCGGGCGAACTACATCTTCCCCGGTGCGAGCGCGATCATGATCCTCGACCCGAGCCACGACCTGTTCGTGAAGGTTGGGCCCAACGTCGGGAGCTCGTTCATCCACGACGGGAATCTGCCAACCACGCCGGGTGGCGTGTTGCTCGCAGAGTGGACGCACGAGAGCCATGACGCCGTCGGGGCCAAGACGCTCGCGAACGGGATGAACATCGCGCACTTCGGCGGGTGGCACGCGCCGCCCGGCTCCGACAGCCCGATGCTCTTCCGGAACGCGATCGGCTTTGCGGCCGGCGGCCTGCCGAGCCCGAAGATTCCGCCGTTCACGCACACGTACGGGGACAACGGGATCTACAACGTGGACTTCGCGGCGATCGACGATGACATGGGCTTCGTCTGGGACTTCGCGGCAAACCAGCCGGTCGAAGCGATGCCAGGCGTCGCGATCAGTCACCGGACCGTGACCGTGGCGGTGGACAACGTCGAACCGACGATCACGCCGAACAGCCTCGAGGCGTTCATCGCGGCGCTAGCGTGCGTGCGGATCTCCGGCCAGGCGGGCAACTCCGTGACGGCGAACTTCTACACGGACGGCCTGCTGTCTGCGTCGACGACCGTGACGCGCCTGAGCGGCAGCCCGAACCCGACGGACGAGAAGTGCGGCCTGTTCAAGGTCGACGTGACCGCTCCGCACGTGTTCGAGGCAACGCTGACGTACAGCCAGCCGAACGGCGGGTCGAACCCGACGTGGCTCGTACTGGCGCCCTGGCGGGACCCAATCTCGCCCGGGCACGGCACGATCACGTACAAGATCGACTTCGCCACGGCCGGGACGTTCAACCAGCCGCTGCCGAACCTGAAGGCGGACCTGCTCTCGGGCGGCCAAGGCGCGAAGATCGACTTCGTGGCGGAGGCCTCGGACGTCGGTACGGACGACCTCGCGTTCCTGTGGGTGTTCGGGAACACGTTCCTCGACCCGTACGCTCAGAACTGTCCCGTGTGCACGTATGCGATCCACGTGCACCACAACGACGGTTCCGGGCGGACGGAGGGGACGCTCGCAACCCCGCAGTTCCTCGGGTTCGGAGAGCCGTACTTCGACCGCGCGGCGAACACGGGCCGCAGCCCGGCGGGCACGATGGACTTCCAGGTCCGAGACACGGCGGTGCACGCGTTCGACGCGAGCCAGTCGGTGTACTACGTGCTGCTCGTCGTCCTTGACGACGACAACACGCGCGGGTACCCGACGACGTTCGCCCCGAACGACGGCGTGGACATCCAGTACATCGTCGTGGACCTGACGTAGGCGGAAGAACGGAGGGGCGCGAGCCCCTCCCCCTTTCCTATTTCTCTGTTTTTCGCTCCCCGGCGAAAGCGCCGTCTCGCCGCGGGCGTCCGTTAGAGATAAGTAGCCCCTGTCCAATGGGGGACGGGGGTTGTGCTGGGGCTAGGATCGATCGACTCCAGCCGCGGGGGAGGGTCCCGCACGTATCACGTGAGCGGGGGGCTTCTTCTGCCGTCGGTGGCGCCTGGGTGCAGTTCGCCCTAGTTCGTATCCCCACTGAGAGGGAATCCGATGAGAGACTGGAGGAGAGTGGTGGGGGCCCTGTGCATCGTCCTCGCGATGGTGCTCGGGGCGTTCGCCGGCTTCGTGTATGCGCGCGACGCCGGCCTTGTGGGTGCGTCCCCGACTGCGGGGACGCGTGGGGAGGACCTGCGGGTCGTGTCCGCCCAGGATGAGCTCATTGGAGCCCAGACCCTGGCGGACGCGGAGGCGGGTGCGCTCGGCAGTGGCCCCGTGAGCCTCGCGGGGGACGCGCCGATCGACATCGTCACACCCGACGGGAACCTCGCGACCGCCACGCCCGTGAGTCAGGAGGAGCTCAAAGGTGCGTGGGAGACGCAGACGTACGAGTCGGACACCGGGACGATCACGATCCGGAGCGAGCCGACGGGCACCCGGTACTCGGGCGCGGGCATCGACGCGGGCGGCCCCTACGGCGGGCCGGACTACTTCGAGGGCTCCGCGGTGATCACGATCACGGTGAGCCCGCTCGACCCGTCCATCCTGTTCTACCGATACGACCTCAATGCGGACGGCGTCTTCGACTACCCGGTCCAGACCGGCGGCGGGACGATCGGGATCTGGACGACGGAGTCGACCCTGACGCGGACGTACATGGACAACTTCTACGGCGACATCGTCGTCGAGGGCTGGGATGGCGTGTCCACGATCGTCCAGATCCGCGCGGGCACGAACATGAACGGGCAGACGACGTTCAACATCTCCCTGGGGATGTTCGGAGCGAACTACCGGTGGGTGGGGTACCAGGTGACGGCGCGGCGGGACTTCACCGTCACGCGTCTCGGATACTACCACTACTCGTACATCATCTACCAGCTGGTCCTTCGCGCCTGGTCGAATGGGGCAATCCTCGGCGAATGTGAACCGGCCCACCTGACGTTCCAGTGGAACTGGTGCACGCTGTCGACTCCCGTGAACCTCGTCCAAGGGTCACAGTACTTCGTCGCGGAGCGGATTGAGGCGCAGAGCCTCGGGATTAACACCCCCGCGCCGAACGAAGCGGTGACCTTCGGCTACTCCTACGGCATCTTCTGCACGGGCGCGGGGAACATGTACTGCTGGTCTCCGTTCCAGTGGGGGACGACGTGGATCCCGATGGTCGACTTCGGCTGGCAGTACACGTTGGTCTTGCCGGACTCGACAAGCGACAGGGCATTCGTCGAGGTCCACAACGTCGCGCCAATCGTGTCGAACGCGGTGACGACGCCGAACCCCGGGCTCGAGGGGCGGCCGACGTACTTCACGGCGGACTTCGCGGACCCCGGCTTGGACGACACCTGGGAGGTCCGGTGGCGGTTCCACGACGGGGAGGTCACCCCGTGGACGCCCGTCTCCCGGTACAACGGGGGCGCGAAGGTCCTCCTCCTGCACTCGTACACGGGCAACGTGCCCGGCGAGCTCATGGACAAGGTCCGGACGGCGTGCGGGAACTTCTGCACGAAGCTGGACCAGCTCGACTTCGGGCCGCTCGGCCAGAACCGGGTGCCGGCGCTCAGTGAGCTCCTGCCGTACGACGTGATCGTCGTCGGGACGAACTACGGCGCGATCCCCAACACGAACGCAATGGGCGACCTGCTCGCGAACTACATGGACGCGGCGGGCGCAACGGGCGGCGGGGTTGTGATGCTCGAGGGCGCACTCGACAACCGCGACACGTTCGGCATTGGCGGCCGATGGCAGAGCGCGGGATACGCGCCGGTGGACCGGGGCGGACTCGTGAGCGGGAACTCGTGCATGGGCACGGTCTACGTTCCGGGGCACCCGATTCTCGACGGCGTGAGCACGTTCTGCAGCAGCCTGCGGCTGAACGTCTTCAGCGTGAAGTCGGGCGCCACGCGGGTCGCGGACTTCGCGACGGGCAGCATCGCGATTGCGACGAAGGAGAACCCCGTCGTGAGCAACGGGGCCCGCGCGGTCGCGCACGGCTGGTTCCCGCTGACGGGGTACGCGACGGGCGACTACGTCCAGGTGATCATCAACTCGATCCGGTGGGCCTCGCGGCAGCCGGACCCGACCCTGAAGCCGATGCCGATCACGACGGACCCCGTCTCGAAGATCTTCAGGGACGACGAACCGACGACGACGACGCCGGAGGACTCGTTCCCGGTGAGCGTCGAAGTCCGGGACGACGATGACGGGAAGATCGAGATCAGCGGGCAGACGACCCTGTGGTCGAGCAACTTCGAGAGCACGACGGACTGCCTGTGGTCCTCGGGGACGAACTACCGGTGGCCGGCGGGCTGGTCCGCGCAGCCGACGACCGGCTGGCGGTGTCAGTTCATCTCGACCTTCGGGAGCCGCGGCCCGACGATCCAGTACTACTACAACGACTTCCAGACGTCGACCGTGCAGACGAACACGTTCGACTTCAGCGGGTTCGTCGGCGTCCGGATGACGTTCTACGAGGACTGGCGGGGCGACTTCTCGGCCGGGACCTCCGACGGGTACATCGAGGTGTCCACGGACGGCGGGCTGACGTGGCCGACGCAGGTGTACGGGATCCACCACATGAACCCGGCGACGTTCAAGGGCAACGTCGTCGCGGACCGGGCGTTCCCGGGGACGGCGGACACCGTCTTCCGGCTCCGCTACGTGAGCGGGGACGACTGGTGGTGGTTCGTCGACAACCTGCAGGTCACGGGCCTTCAGGGCGCCGTGGTCCAGGGGCTCGGCAGCGCGACGGGGATGGCGACGATTGCAAACGTCGCGCCGACCGTGGTTGGCGGGTTCGATTCGGCGCTGCGGAACGAAGGTCAGGGCCTGACGTTCAACGGCTTCGAGATCACGGACCCGGCGATCCTGGAGTCGACGGAGTGGTTCGCGTACGCGTGGAACTTCGACGATGGCACACCGGTTAGCTGGCAGTACGTCGGCAGCCTCGTGCCGCCGAGGTTCAACGTGCTGCTGATCCACTCGTTGTGCACGAGCGGCTCCGCCTGTACGTACGCCTCGGGCCTGGTCGCGCGCCTGCGGGCTGCGGACGACGTGGGCGTCGTGGACACGTTCAACTTCTTCCAGATGTTGAGCGCGCCCACGCTGAGCACGATGCTCCAGTACGACCTGATTATCATCGCCACGAACTACGCCTACCTGAACTACGCGCCGTTCGAACTCGCGCGCCGCCAAGTCGGCGACCGGGTCGCGCAGTACATCGACGCGGGCCGGGGCGGCGTGTTCACGTGGATGGCGATCTACGACCTCTCGACCGCGTACGGGGACCTGTTCAGCATCACCGGGCGGTACATCGACGAGGACTACGGCCCCTTCGAGCGGGAGACGTACCTCTTTGGCGGCGCCACGCTGGGCACGATCTACGACACCGGGCACGACGCGTTCGTGAAGGTGAGCCCCGCGAACGTGAACAGCGCCCTGATCTACTCCGGGGACTACAAGGTCTCCGTCGGCGGTATGAACCAGGCGGCGGGCCGGAACGGCGTCCTCCTCGCGGACTGGACGAACGGGGACAGCGCGATCGGCGTGAAGGTGTTGAACAACGGCATGCGCACGGCGCACTTCGGTGCGTTCGGGCAGATCGCCGGGGTCGACACCCCCATGCTCGTCCGCAACCTCGTCGGCTGGGCCGCGGGTGGGATCCCGAGCCCGAAGATCCCGACGTTCACGCGCGAATACGGGGACAACGGGATCTACAACGTGGACATCCAGGCGATCGACGACGACATGGGCTACGTCTGGGACGCGGCCGCGAACATGCCGGTGCAGGTCCTGCCGGGCAGCTCGATCAGCCACCGGACGGTCACGGTCGCCGTGGACAACACGGACCCGACGATCGCGCCGGGGAGCATCGAGGCGTTCATCGCCGCGCAGGTGTGCATCCGGATCTCCGGAAGCGGTGGGAATTCGGTGACGGCGAGCTTCTGGACGGACGGCCTGCTCTCCGCGTCAACGACGGTCACCCGCCAGAGCGGCAGCCCGAACCCGACGGACGAGAAGTGCGGCCTGTTCAAGGTGGACGTGACGGCCCCGCACGTGTTCGCCGCGCAGCTGACGTACAACGCGCCGATGGGCGGGTCGAACCCGACCTGGCTCGTGATCCTGCCGTGGCGGGACCCCGTCACGCCGGGCCACGGGACCGTGACGTACAAGTACGACTTCGAGGGCTCGGGCGCGATCGTGACGCAGCCGCTACCCACGCTGAAGCAGGACCTCGTCGCGAACGGCGAGGGCGCGAAGATCGACTTCGTCGCGGAGGCGTGGGACGCGGGCACGGACGACCTCGCGTTCCTGTGGTCCTGGGGCGGGGAGCTGGACTACGCGTACAACTTCGGCCCGGAGTCGGTGTACACGATCCACGTGCACCACAACGGCGACGGGTCGCGGACGGACGGCATGCTCGCCAGCCCGCAGTACCTCGGGTTCTCCGAGACGTACTTCAGCCGCACCGCGAACACGGGTCGGACGCCGTGGGGCACGACGGACTTCGTCGTGCGGGACACGGCGACCCACGCGTTCCCGGCCGGTCAGCGCGTCTACTACGTGACCCTGATCGTCCTGGACGACGACAACACGCGCGGCTACTCGTCCCCGTTCGCGAACGACGGCGTCGACATGGAGTTCGTCGTGGTCGACCTGCGGTAGGCGGAGAACGGAGGGGCGCGAGCCCCTCCCCTTTCCCTTGTTTTCATTTTCTCCTTAGGGGAGGCCGGCCTCTGGCCGGGTCGCGAGCGTCGGTCCCCATGAGATTCCACCGCCAAACGGTCGTTCCCGCCCGCCGGGAAGCCCGACTCCTGCGGAGCCGAGGCCCGATTGCCGCGTGCCCGGAACGACCGTCTCAGAACTCGTCGCCGTCGTCCACCACGGCCTCGACCGGGTCCGCGGTGGGCTCCGGGTCCGACGCGGGGTCCTCCGGTGCCTGGGCGGGCTTGCGTCGCCGCCGAACGCCGATGGCGAGGCTGAACACGGAGAGGCCGAGGGCGACCGCGAGGAGGGCCGTCACGGTCGTGAGCGGGATCTGGGAGGTCGGTGGGGGCGTCCCTCCGCCTCCGCCGCCATCGCCCGGCGCCTGGAACGGGAGGAGCGCCACGTCCCCGAGATCCTTCACGGGAGCCGCGGACGAGAGCGCCGCCGCCCGCGTCGTGGACTGGAACCCGTACGCGCTGAACCGCGCGACGTAGTCCCCGAGCTCGAGGTCCCGGAAGCGGAATGTGCCGTCCGTGGCGGTGAGCTGCGCGGTCACCGGGACGTTGTCGACGAGGAGCTCGACGAGGGCGTAGGGGAGCGGGGTCGTCCCGTTCAGGACGCGGCCGTGGACTTCCCCAAGGACAGGCCCCGGGCCGCCGCCCGTCGTGAACCGCCAGACGGTCGCGTTCCCGGCGAACTCGAAGCCATCCGAGGCGCCGACCTTCCAGTAGTACGTCGTCCCCGATGCCAGCGAGAGGGTCGCGCCCGGGGCGACGACGAGTCCGGACATCGAGGGCAGGAACCCCGGGGTTTCGCTCACCCAGTACTGGTACGTGATTGCGTCCCCGTCCGCGTCGCTCACAGGATTCCACAGGATCGTGGGATCCGTCCGGACGTCCGTCGCGAAGTCCGCGGGGGCGAGGAGCGTCGGCGCGGGCGGCGGCGTGTTCCGCCGGAAGAACGTCGTCGAGGGCGCGGACCAGAGGCGGCCGTCGAAGACGAAGATCGTAAGGCGGTACGTCTGCCCCTCGACGAGGGCCCAGCCCGAGGTCACCGAGGCGGTCGTCCCGGTCCGGTTCTCGGACCACCGGAGCTGCGCGCCCTCGGACACGGAGACGTTGTAGGCGACCTGGGAGGCGTCCGCGGCGTTCGCGTCGGAGAACCGCCAGGCGAGCGTCGCGTCCGCGCGGAGGATGTGGAGGATCCCGGGGCTCCCCGCCGCGTGCCCGTCGACCGTCGCGTCCTGGACCGTCGGGGGGACGTTCACGTACGCCAGGGCGCGGTACCCGCTCGGGAACGCTGCCACGGAGTCCCCTGGTCCGACGGTCACGTACGTCTCATCGCGGACCTCGAGGCCCACGGTCGCGTCCGCGACGCCCGGCTTCCGAAGGTCGACGAGGAGGAACAGGAACGTCGGCGCCGTGACCCGCAGCGTCAGCCCGAACGTCATCGTCCGCCCCGAGGGCTGCAGGGTGCCGAGGCGCTCGTCCGGCCCAGACAGCCGGCGGTCCCCGTCCGCGTCCCGGTACAGGGAGACGGCGAGGACGTCCGACTCCGGGATCGTGCCGATCAGGTCGACCTTGAGGCCCGTGACGTTGATCTCCGCGGAGGGCGAGAGGAGGAGGCCGAGGAACGGGACGTTCCGCGCGCCCTCGTCGACCGCGAAGTCCTGGAGCATGTCCACACCGGAGACCCCGAGGATGTCGGGAGCGGGCGGGAGGACGTACGGGCCCAGGACGGGCGCGGTCTCCACGACGGAGGTCCCGTCCGTCGCGCGGAACTGGAACGTGTAGTTCGTCCCCGCCTGCGCGAAGACGAGCGTCCCCGTGAACGCCGCGCCGTCCACGTAGCTGCCGAAGGCGCCGAGCCATCCCGTCAGGGTGAGGTTCGGGGATGCACGGAGCGAGCCGTCGCGGTACACGAACAGCTCGATCGGGAAAGGCGGCTCGTCCTCCTCGTCCGTGTACTCCACGCGGAACGTGAAGTCCGTCACGCCGGAGGTCCCGGAGAGGGGCGAGACGCTGTCATGGGCGAGGACGGGCGGCCGGTTCGGGCACGGGACGAGGGGGCCGGGGAGGGTCTCCGTATCGTTCGCGAGGAGCCCGCGGGCGTCCCGGGCGCTCATCCGGTGCGTGTAGTTCCCGCCGCACGGTAGGACGGTGCCCAGGTAGTACGGGACCCCGAGGCGGAAGTTCCCGCCCTTCGGGTTCACGAGCCGCATCGTGAACGGGCTCCCGGGGATCTCGAGGTCGCTCTCCATCAGGTGGAGGCGCGGCTCCCCGAGGCTCGGGGCGTCGTTGTCCGCGTCGATGTATGTGACCTCGTACCGGAACTCCGTCGTCTCGTTCCCCGCATCCGGGTCGACGCCGTCCGCCTCGTATCCGGGCGTCCCGGACCACGCGAGGGTCGGGGGCCGGTTCGGCAGGACGCCGGAGGCGGTCTCGAGGCCGCCGAAGAACGCGAGGGGCGGCATCGCGGTCCCGAAGAGGAGCGGCCACGTGGACCGCGTGCCCGCGTCGGCCAGGCCCCCGTACGGAGGTCCGGCCACGGCGACATGCACGGTCGCGCCGGCGGAGATCCGGAGGGTCGCGAGGGGGATCGTGAGCTCGTAGAACCGGTGCGCGGAGCGCCCGTACGCGGTGATCCCGAAGCCGCTCGCGCAGGCGGGCGTCGTGAACGGCGTGCATGCGCCGACGTCGGACCACGTCCCGTTCACGAGGCTGTAGCGGAGGTGCCGCCCCGCCGTCGCGTTCAGGAGGAAGACGTCGTCCGCGTCCGGCGTCGGGAACCCGTTCCGGTCCGTGTCGAACGCAATCGCGAGGCCATCCCCGGCGTCCACCGCCAAGTCCGCGACGGCGTCCACCGCCAGGAACAGGGTGGCGGCGCTGTTCTCCGCGACGAGGTACCCTTCGACCCCGTTCCCGGCGGGACGGATCAGCGTCCTCGTGTTGTCCGGGCCGAGGAGGTACTCGCTGTCGATCCATATCCCGTCCGCGCGGGGCGTGGTGTCGAACGGGAGGCGGAGGGTAGGCCGCGTCCCGGGACCGATCCTCCAGGGTCCGGTCGTGGCGGGGAAGTTCGTCGGGTCGACGATGTCGCTCCCGCCCGCGAGCTGGACGTCCGTCGCGCTCACCTGCACGTTCAGGACGTGCCCCGGCACCGCGCCCGGCGAGACATCGATCAGGAGGAGGACGCGCTCCGGGGACCCGGCGTTGATTTGCAGGGAGAAGCCGAGGAGCGCAGCGGGCGGCGAGCCGGAGGGGGCCGCGACCGCCAGGACCTCGTCCACGCCCGGGGTGAAGTCCCGGTCCCCGTCGAGGTCCCGGAGCGCCTTCACCGCCCAGACGTCGGAGGCGCTCGCGTTCCCGCCGAGCCGAACGCGCAACCCGGCGAGGGTCACGAAGTTCCGGTCCGCGTCGAACCCGAGGGAGAGGGCCGGGACGTCCGTCTGCCACTGGGTCACGTTCCCCAAGAGGGCCTCCTTGTCGGAGAGGAGGAGCGTGTCGCGGCTCGACACGATCTGCGTTCGGACGTTCGCCGCGTACGTCTCGACGGGGAAGTTCGTCGCGGAGACGACATCGGGGAACAGGACGGAGACGAACGTCGGATCCGGGAGCCGGGCGCCGATCCAGTCCCCCGCCCCGGCGGTCGTGGAGACGTCGTACGTCACGAACACGCGGACGGTGCCCACGTTCACCACGCGGACGGGGTCCGCCGGCTGCAGGACCGCGGTTGGCGGCGTTCCCGCAAACGTGCTCTGCGCGATCGGGAGGTCCACGCCCGGGGTGAGGATGCCGTCCCCGTCCGTGTCGTGCCAGAGGCGGGCACGGGTGACGTCCTCCGGCCCCGCGCGGAGCCCGGAGAGCACGACGCGGACCGTGGAGATGTCGACCCAGTTCGTCGGCGTCGTTAGGTCGAGCCGGACCATGGGCACGTTCGACGTTCCCTGCTCCACGGTGTCCGGCGCGAGCCGCGTCCACGCGACGCGGAGCTGGTCCGGCGGGAGGCCCGCGTCGGACGGCGGGTAGAACGCCACCGCCAAATTGTTCGCGAGGGGACCGGGGTACGTGATCCCGCTCGTCCCCGTCTTGTTCTCGATCCCCACGAGGGGCATCGGGGTCACGGCATTCATGGCCCGGTACTGCATCAGGATCCGGCCGTCCTTTGTCGTCTCGTTCTGCTCGAGGATGATCTGGAACGTCTCCGGGGTCGTCGTTGCGTACTTGTACACCCCGATCCACGAGATCACGAAGCGCCGCGGCGTCGGGGCGGCGTCGGAGAAGTAGTACACGGCGCCGCCGCCGCCCGTGCCCGGGTCCGGGTTCAGGTCGAGCCCGAGGCCCACAACGCGGTTATTCGGCGCGGCCGTGCTCGGGATCGGTGGGACCGGCTGGTTGTTGTCCGGGACGTCGAACGTCAAGAACCCGTTCGCGCAGATGTAGACGTCGCTCGTGATCGTCCCGTAGAACCTGAACTGGAAGCCCATCGGGACCTCGAACGTGCACTGGTCGTCCCGCAGGGAGAGCCGGGTCCCCCGGGAGACGATGTCGACCCAGCTGTACGAGACGGTCGGGGCGGGGAGGCGGCTGTCGACCCAGATGTACCCGTACGAGTCCGGGCCGCCTTGGTCCGCGGCCGCCGGCGGCGTCGCTAGGAGGACCGCGGAGCCCACAATGAGTGCGGCCACGAGGATCGCCCGACCCCCGGGCGTCCCGCGGGGTATCGTGCCCACGACCCGTCTCCCCAAGCTTGGGTTCCTATGGGCCTAATCCCCTAAAAAGGCTCTGGTGCACCCCTCGTTCCGTCCGCGTTCGACGGCGGATGGCCAGCTTCGCGGGAAGGGCCGGGCGACCGGACGGAACACGAGGCGGGTCCGACGGACTCCTCGTCGGTCCGGATGGGGCCGTGACCAATCGGTTTGGAATTCCGGCCAATCGGTCGTGTGCTGTGACCAGTCGGGGAAGGCGTTGCGGCCACGCGTCCGGATGGGCATCCGCGCGGTTCGAGTGGTAGGGCAGTTCAGATGGCGCGTGGGACAGCCGCCCGGAGGTCGCGGCCCAGCGGGGAGGCGTCGCGGCCAGGCGTCCGGGGATCGCGGCCTGGTGGCCGCGGGGGAGGGGCACCTGGTCACCATGTCATCCGGACCGGTGACCCTCGGATCCGAGTTGTCCTACCGTCACGGCCAACCGGGGAAGCTTCCGTTTCGGTTGGTCGTGGCTCCATCCAGATCGTCCGGCGGGCAACCGGATCGGTCCCTACGCCGATCGGAATCGGTCGACGCGCGAGTTCGACCGCGCCGCCATCGGTCGGGGGTTCCCCCGCAGCCGTCCGATCGACCCGCAGGGCACAACCCCACGCCCGGCGGTCGTTCGCGGCCGCGAACAAGGCGGTGTCGACGACTTGGTCCGCTCCAGGATGTCCGCCGCGAGTCCCGATGGGGGACGGACCCGAAGATTGAACCAGAAACGTTATCCCCGGTGCCTTTCATGGGGTCGGCCGAACCACGGTCTGTGGGCTGGGTCTGGGGAGGATTCCCATGGCGAAGCCAGTTCGTGCCATAGCCTTGACGGTAGCGCTCGTGATTGTGACCTTGTCCGTGCTCGTCTACTTCGCGCCCCTCGCCTCGGCGGCGTCGAAGGTCTGGACGACGGACACGGATTTCAACGCCCCCGGGGCGATCTTCAACTCGGTTGAGGTGATTGGGACTGGAGTCGCCGCGGAGGTCGACCTGATTCGGAGCACGACGGACTGGGCGAACCGGAATCCGCCCGCCCCGATTCCCGGGGGGCTCACGGGGCCCTCGATGACGTTTGACGCGGCGGCGGGTGTGGCGGTCCTCTTTGGCGGCTACGACGGCACGGCTCCCGACACGTACAGCGACCGGACCTGGGAGTACGACTGGTCCGCGAACACGTGGACGGAGATCACGACGACGCCGAAGCCCCCGTCCCGCCAGGGCGCGGGCCTCTCCTACGACCCCGGCCAGGGGGTCGTCGTCCTGTGGGGAGGCTACAACGACGGCGGGTTCCACACGGACACGTGGGAATACAATGTCGCCTCGAACACGTGGTCGGAGACCACGCCCGGGACGTCGCCGCCGCAGATGGCGGACACGCCCCTCGTGTACTTCGCCTCCCAGAGCCAGCACGTGACCTTCGGGCAGTGCATCTCCGGCCCGTGCTCCGGGAACATGGTGACCTGGGCCTACGATGCCGCCACGAACACGTGGTCGGACCGGGCTCCGTCCGGCACGCCGTCCGGCCGGAGCGGGTTCGGGTTTGCCTACCACGCCTTCAGGGACCGCGCGGTGGCGTACGGGGGAGCGTTCTTCACGACGCTCTATGATCAGACCTTCGAGTACCGCTGGAGCCCGAGCCAGTGGTCGCAGACCGCGTCCGGGAACCCCCCGGCGCGCGCGGGCCACACGATGACGTACCGGCCCACGGACACTTCGGTCCTCCTCTTCGGCGGGTCGACCGCGTCGGGCGTTCAGTCCCAGACGTGGAGGTACGACAGCAACGGAGCATGGAGCATCGTGACGACTCCGACGTCACCGCCCGCGCGACAGTACGCGGGTTTCACGTACGACACGGCGAACGACGTCGCGGTCCTCTACGGAGGCGAAGACGGGACCGGCACCCGCCTCTCCGACACCTGGAGCCTCGGATCCGCGTACGCGAACGCGGGGAGCTACACCCCCGCGCCGTTCGACAGCGGCGGCTTCGCGAACTGGGACAACATCTGGTGGAACGACACGGCGTCCCCGCCGCTCATGCTTCGGTTCCTGCTCGCCTTTTCGAACGACGGCGTGACGTGGACGGGATTCCACGGCCCCTCGCCGAGCTGCAGTGTCTCCGTGTACTACACGACCCCCGGAACCTCGATCGCGTGCCCCGGCGACGACGGGAAGCGGTACATCAAGTTCCTCGCGCAGTTCGGGACCACGGACACGCAGCAGACGCCGCGGATGAAGGACGTCACGATCAACTACACGATCCCGCCCGCGCCGCCGTGCATCGTGAGCACGGACCCACCGTCCGTGCCCGACCCCGGCGCCTTCGGCGTCCCGACGTGGAAGAACATCACGATCCAGTTCAGCGAGGCGATCAACCCTGCGACGTTCGCGTGGCGGTTGATCCGGGGCGCCTTGGACCCGAGCAACTTCACCGCCATTTGGAGCCCGGACAACACCGTCGTCACGCTGTATCACATGCCGCCGCAGCACTCGCCCGGCTGGCTCCTCGGCGAGGCCCAGGTCTATCAATTCCAGTTCTACGGGAGGGACTCCGACAACCTCGCCCTCTCGGCGACGTGCCCGGACGGTTCCGCGAGCAAGCCCGGATACTCCGCCGCCAACCCATTGACGTTCACGACGCAGGCGATCAACCCGACGATCCTCCAGACGACTCCGCCCCTCGACGCCCGCAACGTGAACTGGACGTCGAACGTCGTCGTCCGGTTCAGCGAGGGGATGAACACGTCGTCCGCGGTCGTCACGTTCTTGGACGGCCCCCCGGTGACGTTCGCCCAAGCGTGGTCGTCCGGAGACACGATTCTGACGCTGTCGCACAGCACGCCGTTCACGAAGTGCGAGCGGTACGAGTTGCTCGTCAACGCGACGGACAAGGCGAACCTCGGCCTCGTGCCAGGTTCGGTCCCCAATCCGTGGTTCTTCTACATCGAGTGCGACAACCCGTACATCACGGCGCAAAGCCCGTTCCACTACCAGCTGGACGTGGCGGTGACCGCCCCGGTCGTGATTGACTTCGTGGAGCCCATGCTCACGAGTTCCGTGGTCGTCACGATTCGGACGTGGCCGGGGGGCGTGGACATTGGCGGTCAGACCCGAACGTGGACGATGTCCAACACCCGACTCACGATCACGCACAGCCAGGCGTTCGCGGTTTGCGGCGTCTATGAGGTCACCGTCTCGGGCACGGACCCGCTCGGGTTCCCGCTCATCCAGAACCCGGTGAACCCCGCGATCGTGAACCCGTGGAAGTTCCAGGCGAGCTGCCCGAACCCGATCATCCTGTTCACGACCCCGGAGGACCAGGCGACGGACGTGCGCGTGGTTGAACCGGTCGTGATCATGTTCAACGAGCAGATGGTCGAGGGGAGCGCGGTCGTGACCGTGACGGGCGGCTCGTGGCGGGAGGTCGGCCGGACGTGGGCGGCCTCCACGCGGCTCACGATCGACCATATGGGCTTCGACCAATGCGCGCGATACACGATCCAGGTCACCGCGACGAGCCAGGCGGGCTTCTCGCTCGTGCCGGGCTTCGTCCCGAACCCGTGGAGCTTCGACATCATCTGCAACGCACCGTACATCGTGACCCAGAACCCCGCCGCGGACCAGGTCCTCGTCGGCCTCGGCACCGAGATCTGGGTGAACTTCAGCAAGGCGATGGACCCGCCGACGGTCGTCTGGCTCGTGAACAACCCGGTGCCGACGTTCACCTCGCAGTGGCTGAACGGGGACACGACCCTCCGCCTGACCCACGCGGTGCCCCTCGTGGACTGCTTCACGTACAACATCACGATCGACGGCTACAGCGCAGACGGGTTCTCGATGATCGTCGGGCCGAACGCGCCCGGCCTCCCGAACCCGTGGGAGTTCACGACGCGGTGCGCGGGCTTCTACATCATTCGAACGGACCCCGCGAACCTCCAACAGAACGTGCCGTGGGACAAGAGCATCGTCGTGGAGTTCAGCGAGCCCGTGGACCGCGCGACGTTCCAGTTCAGCTTGGCCCCGCCCGGCGGCATCACGTTCACGCCGACGTGGTCCGGCGGGGACACCGTGGTGACGTTGAGCCATGGAACGCCGTTCCCAGAGTGCGTCCTACACACCGCGACCGTCTCCGCGCGAAACCTCGGGGGGCAGCCGCTGACGAACGTCTCGGGCTCCGCCGCCAATCCGTGGCAGTTCCGAACGCTCTGCGTGCCGCCGCAGATCACGTCCACGGATCCGTTCGACGGGGAGACGAACGTCCTCACGACCCGCCCGATCATCATCAATTTCTCGGAGCCGATGCTCCGGTCCTCGGTGTCCGTGACCGGTACGCCGGCCCTGGTCGGCGCCACGTTCACGTGGTCGAACGGGGACCGGATGCTCACGGTCAACCACCTGCCCTTCGTGGAGCTGACGCTGTACACGATCCTCGTCCAGGGAAGGGACCTGGACAACAACCCGCTCGTGCCCGGGCCCGTGCCGAACCCGTGGACGTTCACGACGGGCCTCGGGGCGACCGCGCCGCGCGGGCTGCAGGTCATCCGGATGTTCCCGAACGACATCCTGCTCGACTGGCAGGACGTGCCCGGCGCGATCTCGTACGTCGTGTACCACTCGATCAGCAAGACGGCGCCATGGCCGTGGTCCTCGCTCGCCGAGGTGACGACGAGCGCCTACGTCCACGCCGGCGCCCTGGACGCGCTGTCTCACTTCTACATCGTGCGCGCGAAGTTCGGCCCGACCCAGGAGGGCGGCAACTCCACGATGGGATTCAAGGTCCCGCTGTCCTTCTCGTTCAGCACGAGCCGGAGCAACGTGTACTGGCTCTCCCTCCCGTACCGGACGATGTACCGGCGGGCGAGCGACATCTCCACGGAGCTCGGGCCCGCGGACTCCAAGATCAGCGTGATCGGGAAGTGGGACGCGGCGACGCAGCGCACGATCCTGTGGTACTACTTCCGCGGCGCGTGGCGGGGGACGGACTTCCCGATCAACGCCGGCGACGGCATTTATGTGAGCGCCCACGGGAACTTCCAGTGGCAGGTCAACGGGACGGACGGGAGCGTGCCGCGCACGTTCACGCTGTACCCGCCGCCGAGCGCGAACATCAACTGGATCTCGCTCCCGTACACGGCGACGTACACGCGCGCGAGCCACGTCGTGATCGCGATCGAGGGCGGCCTCGGCGCGACCGCGAACACGAAGATCATCGAGGTCGCAAAGTGGGACGGGGTCACGCAGACCCTCGTGCGGTTCTACTGGACCGTCGGCGGTTGGACGGGAGGCACGGACTTCACGATCGCCCCTGGCGAGGGCGTGTACCTGAAGGTCGTGTCGACGTTTACCTGGACCCCGGCCTTGATCACCCCGGAGGTGTCCTAGACGGGGCCCTCGAAGATTGGACCAGAAACTATTAAGAAGGTCTTGGGCATGTCGCGCCCACCGGACTGGCCGCGCAACCCTCGCGATGAACCTAACCCCGCTGTCAGTCCGGGACCAATTTGAGGGAGGAGGTTGAGAAGGATGGCTCGGTCGCCTTGGGTGCGTGTACTGTCGGTGCTGCTGGTCGGTTCGCTCGCCTTCGTGGGCGTCGTCTTGACCGTCCCGAACGATGCGCAGGCCGCGACGCAGACGTGGGACTCGGACGGGGACTTCAACCTGGGGACGTACACCGGGACGGAAGTCTTGGGCTCGGGCCCCGGCGCCTACGTCCAGCTCGTGCAGGACGCGACGGACTGGAGGAACCATGCTCCGGCGTCGAACCCCGGCGCTCGGGAAGGCGTGGCGCTTGCGTACGATTCCACGAACAACGTCGTCGTCGCGTTTGGCGGCTACGACGGGGCGTACCACGGAGACACGTGGGAGTACGACCCGTCCGCGAACACGTGGACGCAGACGAGTTCCACCGGGCCGTCCGCCCGGGAGCTCGCGGGCATGGCCTTCGATTCCTCGGTCTCAAGGATCGTCCTCTTCGGCGGTCTCTCCGCGACGGACCTCGAGAACGACACATGGGAGTACAACGCCGCCACGAACTCCTGGCAGCAGATCTGCGCGACGGACTCGTGCGCGCCGCCGCGGTTCGCCTCCTACTCGCTGGCGTACCACTCCGCGGCGAGCCGGACGATCATCGCGAGCCAGGGCCTCGACACGAACCTGATGCAGACGTGGGCCTACAACGCCGCCACGGACACGTGGCAGAACCGCGGCGCGACGTTCGCGCCGGTACGGGCGAGCCACGGCCTCGCGTACCACGCCGGCCTCAACCGCGTCGTCCTCTTCGGCGGCTCCTTCTTCGTGACTGTGTACGGAGACACGTGGGAGTACGACTACACCGCGAACTCGTGGACCCTTAGGGTCCCTGACGGAAACGGCCCACCCGCCCGCACGAGCATGGGCATGGGCTACCGGTACTCGGACAGCGCCGTGTGGATGTTCGGCGGGTCGAGCGGCACGCCGTTCTCGGACACGTGGCGGTACTTCGACGTCAGCGGCACCCGGGTCTGGACCAACGTCCCCACGCAGCGGAGCCCCTCCGCGCGCGAGCTGTTCAGCATGACGGACGAGGCCGCCAACGAGCGGTCGTACATCTACGGCGGCGCGCAGGCGGGCGGCTTCCGGGCGTCGGACACGTGGTCGATCGGCCCGGCCTTCCGAGGCGTCGGCAACTGGGAGTCGCCGACGTTCGACAGCCTCGGCGCGAACGCCGACTGGAACACGCTCTCGTGGATCGGGACGACGCCGGCGGGCACGATCCTGCGGTTCCAAACCGCCTCCGCGGACGAGCCGAACCCGCCCTCGGGTTGGACGTTCATCGGCGGCGCCGCCTGCAACTCGGCGGGCTACTACACGACCTCGGGCGCGACGATCTGCACGAACCACGACAACCACCGCTACCTCCGGGTCCGCGCGTACCTCCTGACGACGGACAACAACTTCTCCCCGTCCATGGACACGGTGACGCTCGACTACACGGTGCCGCCTTCCGCCCCGTTCCTCGTCACGACGCTTCCCAACTTCCCGCCGAACGCGCCGCTGAACACGCCGATCTTCATCCGGTTCAGTGAGCCGATGAACATCGGCACGGTGCAATACACGATTTCCCCATTGCTCTCGGTTTCCGAGTCGTGGTCGGAGGCGGACTCCGCCCTCACCCTGAGCCACGCGGGGCTCCAGGAATGCAAGGCGTACACCGTGACGGTGACCGCGGGGGAGGACCTAGCCGGGAACCCGTTGAACAACGGGCTGAACCGGGACAACAACCCGTTCTCGTTCGTGTCCGTCTGCATCTACCCGGTAATCGACGCGACGAACCCCGCGCAGGGCGCAGCGGACATCCCGTTGAACGCGCCGATCGTCGTCGACTTCAGCGAGCCGATGGACATCGCGACCGTGAACGTGTCGATTGCGCCGGCCATCACCCTTTCGCGGACGTGGTCCAACGGGGACCGGACCCTGACGCTCACGCACGCGACGGACTTCGAGCAGTGCACGAACTACGCCGTCACGATCGACGGCCGGGACCTGGCGGGACTGCAGCTGATCCCCGGACCCGTGCCGAACCCGTGGGACTTCACCTCCGTGTGCACGATCCCGTTTATCGTCACGACGAACCCCGCGCACCAGCAGACGGGCGTGCCGGGGACTGCGAGCGTCGTCGTGAACTTCAGCGAGCCGATGCAGCGCCCGACCGTGACGTACACGAGCAGCCCAGTCACGGCGTTCACGCAGACGTGGTCGAACGGGGACCGGACCCTCACGCTCAGCCACGCGGTCGCGTGGGCGGATTGCACGATGGTCACGATGGAGATCACGGCCGGCAAGGACCTCGACGGGAACGACCTGTGGCCCGGGAAGCACAACGGCCACGCGGACAACCCGTGGAAGTTCGCCGTCACGTGCCCGAGCCCGTTCATCATCTTCACGTTGCCCCAGGACGGGGACACGGGCGTCGACCAGTTCGGGAACATCTCGATCCAGTTCAGCGAAGCGATGAACACCGGGTCCGTGACCGTCGAGCTGAGCCCGCCCCTCGCCGTGACGCTCACCTGGATGGGCCTCGACCAGCTCCTCGTCGTCTCCCACACGCTCCCGTTCGCGTGCGGCGTGAACTGGGTGTGGGTCAACGGGAGCGACCCCGACGGGAACCCGCTCGTGCCCGGATTGGCGGCGGAGCCGTTCAGCTTCACGCCAAGTTGCCCGAACCCGTTCATCGTGCGAACGAACCCGGCAGCGGATGAAACGAACGTCGCCCTCGTGCAACCGATCGAGATCACGTTCAGCGAGGCGATGAACCGGGCGTCCGTCGTATGGGCGGTCAACCCGATCCCCCTCGGCGGCTTCGCGGAGGTGTGGACGAACGGCGACACCGTCCTCACCCTGAACCACGCGACGCCGTTCGACCAGAACACGCAGTACATCGTGGCGGTCCTTGACGGTCAGGACCTGGACGGGAACACGATCACCGGCGGCCCCGCTCCGAACCCCTGGCGGTTCACGACCGCGGGCATCAACCCGCAGATCCTCTCGACGAACCCGGTGGACGGGGAGACGAACGTCCCCGTCGGGGCGAACGTGGTCGTCGTGTTCAGCGAGCCGATGGACCGGGCCACGGTCGTCGCGACCCCGAACCCGGCGATCTTCCTGAGCTACGGGTGGGACCCGACGAACACGACCCTGACCCTGAGCCACATCCAGCCGTTCCTCGACTGCACGCGGTACATGTTCACGGTCGTCGGCGACGACATGGCCGGCGATTCGCTGATCCCCGGACCCGCGCCGAACCCGTGGAACTTCACGACCCAGTGCTTCCGGCCCGTGATCACCGACACGAACCCCGCGAACGGGGCGGTCGACGTGCCGCTGGACGCGCCGATCTGGGTGAACTTCAGCAAGGCGATGAACACCGTGACGACGGGCGCCGTGGCGAACCCGGCGGTCACCTTCACGGAGACGTGGTTCAACGGCGACACGCTGATGCGTTTGACGCACGGGACGTTCTTCACGGACTGCACGCTCTACACGATCACGGTCACCGGGCAGGACACGAGCGGGAACCCGCTCGACGCCGGGCCCGTGCCGAATCCGTGGACGTTCCGGACCGTGTGCCCGGCGCCGCAGATCACGAATACGGTGCCCGCGGACGGGGACCAGAACGTGCCGACCACGGGCCCGATCGTCGTCACCTTCAGCCGCGCGATGAACCGGACGTCCGTGTCCTGGACGTTCACGCCGGGCGCGACCGCGGGCAGCGGGTGGACCGTCGGGGACACGGTCCTGACCCTCACGCCGAGCCCGATGCTCCTCGAGTGCACGAACTACCAGGTGCTGATCCAGGGCAAGAGCGTCGAGGACAAGGACCTCGTGGCCGGACCTGTGCCGAACCCGTGGTCGTTCAGCACGGTGTGCCCCGTGCTGCCGCCGGGAGGCCTCACGGTCACCCGCGCGCCGCCGACAACCGTCCGCCTCGCGTGGAACGCCGTGCCGTCCGCGGATGGCTACCGGATCTACGAGTCGCAGAACCGATTCACGCCCTTCGCCTCGTGGAACCTCCTCGGGACGGTGCCGGCCACGACGTACGATGCGCTCGGCCACCTGAACGACGGGATGACGCACTACTACGTCGTCCGGGCAGTCCGCGGCGCCGCCGAGAGCGCGCCGTCCACGATGGGCGTCAAGATCGAGATGACCGTCGCGTTCAACGCTGGCGGCACGAACGTGCGGTGGTTCTCGCTCCCGTACCGGTCGGAGTACACGACCGCGAGCCAGATCGCGAACGAGCTAGGGCCCGGGAAGGTCAGCGTGCTCGGGAAGTGGAACCCCGCGACGCAGCGCACGCTCCTGTACTACTACTTCCGCGGCGCGTGGCGGGGGACGGACTTTGCGATCGGCTCCGGGGACGGCCTGTACCTGAGCGCGACGAGCGGGTTCACGTGGTCCATCGTAGGCACGGACCGGACCCTCACCCTCTCGTTCACCCTGAACTCGCCGCCGCTCACGAACATCAACTGGGTGGGCGTGCCGTACACGGGCACGTACACCCGGGCGAGTGACATCGTGCGGGACATCGAGGGCGGGACGGGCCCCGGGACGAACACGAAGATCATCGAGGTCGCGAAGTGGGACGCGGCGACGCAGACCCTCGTCACGTACTTCTACACGGGGGCCGGCTGGGCCGGGAACGACTTCACGATCAACCCGGGAGACGGGATCTACATGAAGATCGTGGCCAGCTTCAGCTGGCAACCAGACTTGGTGACTCCGGAGGTGCCATAGATGGCGAAGAAGCTAGTGGCGATCGCGCTGGCGGTGTGGCTGACGTGGGCCTCGTTCGTCGCCCTTACGGCGACCGCCCTGCCCGACAAGACCGTCGCGGGCGGGGTCCTTGGCCCGGGGGGCAACCCCTTCGACGCGTCGAACAACAACCCTGCGAACTACGGGACGGTCGCGTTCTACCTGCAGAGCAATCCTGCGCGACCCGTCCTGCAGGGCGCGGACTCGTACAACCGGGCGACCGGGACGGAGCCCGCGAACTTTGCGCGGAACGTCGGCACGTCCGGCTCGGGGTGGGATTGGGTCGCGGGCGACACGGTCATCGCGGTCATCGAGACGACCCGCGGCGTGAACGGGTGGCCGGCGACGAGCACGAACTACACGACGTCGATCGACGCGGTCATGAACTTCACCGATCCCCAGGACATCGGGAACGGGGTGATCGAGGCGTTCCCGACGGTTTCCATGACGACGGGGTCCGACTGGGCCGCGCTGTCCTGGCCGCGCGTCACGGACGCGAACAACAACGTCGTCTCGTACGAACTGTTCACCGCCGCGACGTGGGCGGGCCCGTGGACCGGCCCGGGCGCCACGGTCGTGGCGCGCGTCCTTCAGGGCGCGAACCCCGCGTACAACCACACGGGCCTGTCCGCCGGTCCGCGCTGTTGGGCGATTGGCGTGAATTACCGTCCGGACGCGGGGGCCGCTGGCTTGGTCTACACGACGGTGGGTCGCTCCGAGGTCGTGTGCACGACGCTGACCGGTGCGTCGCCACAGATCACGAGCACGAACCCCGCCAGCGGACAGAGCAGCGTGGCCGTGAACGCTCCGATCATCGTGACCTTCAGTGAATCGATCCAGGCCGCGAGCCTGCTGTGGACCATCAACCCGAACATCCCCCTCGTGCCCGGCTGGAACGCCGCCTTCGACACGCTGACGTTCACGCACGGCACGGACTTCGCGACGTGCACGGACTACACGGTGACGATCACCCAGGCCCGGGACAACGACGGGAACAACCTCATCCCTGGATCGGTTCCGAACCCGTGGACGTTCACGACGATCTGCAATAACCCGTACCTGCAGTCCACGAACCCGTTGAACGGCGCCACCCAGGTGGGCCGGACCGCGAACCTCGTGATCACGTTCAGCAAGGCGATGAACCAGGCGTCCGTGACGGTCCAGGCGGTACCCGTCTTAGGGGGCGCGGTCATTTCCTTCACGAACGCATGGGCGGGCAACACGGTCACCGCGTCGCACGCGACCGCCTTCCTTGGCGGCACGCAGTACCGGGCGTGGGTCAACGGCACGGACACAACCGGGAACGCGCTCACGTTCCCGCCCGGCGTCTCGAACCCGTTCGACTTCACGACGAACACCCCGCCGACGGCGACGCTGACCGCGCCGGGCGTCGGCGAGTGTCACTCCGGTGGCTTCCCGCTGGTGATCACGTGGACGATGGATGACCCGGACGGCGCGGAGACCGCGCTGCACGTGTACCTGAACTACACGATCCAGCCTGCGGGTCCGACGAATGCGATCGTGGATCAGACGGGCTGGACGCCGCCCTACTCGTTCTCTTGGTCGGTCCCCGCGACGATCGACGACGCTATCCAGATTTCGTTGGAGGTCCGCGACGTCCCGTGGGATAGCGCCCAGGACACGAGCCCGGACGTGACGATCGACTCGACGGCCCCAACGGTCTCGTCGATTGCCCCGGCGGGCGGGGCGACGAACGTCGCGACGAACGCGAACATCGTGATCACGTTCAGCGAGGCGATGAACCCAACCGCGACCCAAGCCGCGTTCCAGATCGTCCCCGACGTGACCGGGAAGTCCTTCCAGTGGGCGAATGGGGACACGACACTCACCGTCCTGCACACGGGGCTGTTCACGGCAGGCCAGCCGTATACGGTCTCGTTCGACGATCCCGCCGACACGGCCAGGGACGCGTGCAACCCCGGCATCCCGTTGCCCTCGTTCAGCTCGACGTTCACGGCGGGCGCCGGGACGAAGCGCCCGAACGCGCCGACGAACGTAAGGACGAGCTCGACCGCGAGCGCGATCACGGTCTCGTGGGACGCGCCGACGACCTACACGCCGGACAACACGCCGATCCCAGCGGGCGCGATCATCAACTACCTTGTCTTTCGAGGGACGGGTCCGACCTTTGCGGACGCGACCCAAATCACGATGGTCTCGGGAACTGCCTCGTCGTACGCGGACGCCAGCGCCGCCGCGGGGACGACGTACAACTACTGGATCGTCGCCCGGGATGGCACGTTCGGCGACAGCGCCGAGGGCGGACCGGCGAGC
>Ga0209341_10000963_pt1 | contig 29066 bp, 27 predicted proteins | sample RifCSP13_2_FD_184020 | JGI IMG/M metagenome (GOLD analysis project Ga0209341, IMG submission 184020) | Soil microbial communities from Rifle, Colorado - Rifle CSP2_sed 13_2 (SPAdes) (version 2) | ecosystem: Environmental > Terrestrial > Deep subsurface > Rock core/Sediment | place: Rifle... | reverse complement strand
GCTGATGTTCTCCGTGGCCGGGATGATGCTCATCGCCGTGGCAGCCGATTTGATCGTGGTCTTCCTGGCGCTAGAGCTGCTCTCGATCCCGCTCTACGTGTTGGCCGCCTTTGCCTGGCCGCGCCCCGAGTCGGAAGAGTCGGGCATGAAATACTTCTTGCTCGGGGCTTTCGCCTCGGCCTTTCTGGTTTACGGGACGGCGCTCGCCTATGGGACGGCCGGCTCGACGAACCTGCGCGTCATCCTGGCCTCGCTGCAAGCCGGCCAGGCCGACGCGTTGATCGTGGCCGTGGCGGCCGCGCTCTGGCTGGTGGGACTCGGTTTCAAGGTCGCAGCCGTCCCGTTTCACATGTGGACTCCGGACGTCTACGACGGCGCCCCGACTTCGGCCGTGGCGTTCATGGCCGTCGGCGCCAAAGCCGCCGGCTTCGCCGTGCTGCTGCGCCTGTTGCTGATTGGCTTCCCGATGGCCGCCAACACCTGGGCGCCGATCGTGGGCGTGGTGGCGGCCTTGACGATGATCTGGGGCAATGTCGCCGCCATCGCTCAGACGAACATCAAACGCATGCTGGCCTATTCGAGCATTGCCCACGCCGGCTACCTGATGGTGGCGGTGGCCGCCGGCTCTTCGGTCGACGGGGCGGCGGGAGCCGTGAGCGCGGCGCTGTTCTACCTCTTGGCCTACGGGATCACGACGATCGGCGCCTGGGCGGTGGTGCTGGCGCTGGAGCGTTCCGATGGAACCGGGACCTCCCTCGACGATTACGCCGGCCTGGCTCGGCGACGTCCGTGGATGGCGCTGGCGATGAGCGTGTTCATGCTCTCGCTGATCGGGGTGCCGCCCACGCTCGGCTTCTTAGGGAAATTCTTCGTGTTCGGTTCAGCGATCAGTGCCGGGCTGGTTGGGCTGGCGGTCATCGGGGTGCTGACATCTTTGGTCTCCGCGTACTACTACTTGCGGGTCGTCGTCTACATGTATATGCGCGCGGGCGAGCCCGAGCCCCGGGCCGAGGTCTGGCTGACCGCGGCCATCGCGGCCACGGCAGCCGCCACTTTCTTCCTCGGCTTGCTGCCGCAACCGTTGCTGGATTTGGCGGTTCGAGCCGGGCTTTCTGCTCCGATTCACTGACGCAGGGCCACGGCAAAGAGGCGACGGCCCTTGAACGCGTAGGGGCGCAGCGCCGCTGCGCCCCTGCCTCAAGGCCAAAAGGGGCGGGCCGCTGATTTCCTCGGGTCTACTTCCTGGAGGTGCGTCGCTCAGTTGGCGCAGGAGGCGCAGTGACCGCCGGCGCAGCTGGGGCAGGCAGCCTGCGCTCCAGCGACCGTGCGCCCGTCACTCTGTGCGTAGAAGACCGACAGGGTCCGCGAGGAATGTTCACTGCCGCAGTCCCCACAGGGGATCGGCGCGTCGGCCTGGGCCATCGGGCGCAGGGCGTCGAAACGATTCCGGCAGTCCAGGCATACGTACTCGTAGATCGGCATTGGTGCGACCGAGGTGAATTCTATCGTCTTGCGTCGCCACAGTCAACGGAGCACGAGGCGACGGAGGTGGCGTAGTCCCCGGCTTTAGCCGGGGCCCTTTGGGAATCCGCGGAATCTGCCCAGAACCTGGGACACCAAGGACCCGGGCTAAAGCCCGGGACTACATTCCATCGTCTTGCCTCGCCACCACAACGGAGCGCGAGTCGGCGTAGGTGTGGTAGTCCCCGGCTTCAGCCGGGGTCCCATAAGAATGCGTGCGCCCGGGCCAAGAAGCCCAGACGGCCAAGAACTCGAGCCAAAGCCCGGGAGCAACAAGAACCTGGGCTGAAGCCCAGGACTACCAAGAATCCCAAGAATCCCAAGAACCCCAAGGACCCCAAACACCCCAAAGACCCGGACCAGAGCCCGGGACCACCGGAGATCAGCCCTAATCCTCCCTCTCGATCTTCTCAGCCCACCATGTGCCGTCCGGCTGGAGGAAAGCGACGACCTTGACCGTGTCCCCGACGACGGGGTCGTCGCGGATCTCGGTGGCCGCCGTCACCTGCAGGACCCGTCCAGAGACGATCCACTGGCCGCCGCCTGCCTCTTCGACAACGCCGGTGAATTCGTCCTTGACCTCGTCGGTCCCCTCCGGCTCGTCCTCCGTGTCCTCGTCCTCGCCTGAGTCTTGCGTCGCCGCTCCTCCGGGCCCGCTTGTGCCGTCCTCCTCGTCGGAAGCTTCTGTCTCCGCCGCCTCTTCCGTCTCCGTCGCCTCGGCCGTCGTCGGTTTCGGACTCTGAGGGGCCGCGGTCCAGGGTGGTCTGGCCGGAGGCGGCGTCGGAGTGGGGGGCGCGAACAGCAGGATCGATTCGGCGACACGCGAACCGTCTTCGAGTACGCGCACACGTACCAGGACCAGGTCGCCCACCCGGATCTCCGGCTCGATCCAGGTTTCGGCGTCAATCGCAATCGGAACGCTGCCGATGACCCATTCGTCTGGAGCGATGGACGTCACCGGTCCGAGGGTGTCGAAGGATTCAAGATGCAGCTCGTGCGCCAGGAAGGTTCCGTCGGCCTGTGTCAACCCATCGACCTCGATGGTCATGCCGGTCAGGATCTCGCCCACCATTCGGGTTTCGGGCACGATCCGGACCGGTATCCCGCCGACGGTCCACAAGGTCGGTCCCATCTTCTGAACGACGGCGTGGAAGGATAGCGGGAGTTCCCGGCCGAGCGTCAGAAGGCCTGCGACTTCGTCAACCCGGCGCTGGGAATACAGCGCCTCAAGGTTCAGACGATCGTCCGGCTGGGCGGCGAGGCGAAGTTGAAGTTCCTCCGACACGATTTTCACCGGGTAAAGGATGTCGCCCGGGAGAGATTGTGCGGCGGCCGTCGAAATGCCGTCCAGACCCAAGCCCAGGACGACCACCAAGGCCGCCGCGGCCAGGGCCCATCGAGGCCAGAGGCCGAATGGCGCAGGTCGAGGCGACGCCGCTTTCAGGCCAACCGCCCGGGCCAAGGCCCGCCTTCGACTGCGCGCCATCGCTCCCGCAGGCACCTCGCGCGGGCCCAGTTGTGCGGCGGCCAACGCCGCCTCCAGCAAGGGCCGCAGCCCTGACGCGAGATCGGGATGGGCCGCCAGAACCTGCTCGACGGTCCTGCCCTGAGCCAGCGACTCGAGGGCGCGCTGCAGTGGGTCGGACAATGGGTCGGTCATGCTCCAGGGGTTCCCAGCGCACGGCGCAGCGCGGCCAAGGCGCGAAATTGAAGAGCCTTGATGGCATTGGCGTTCTTCCTCATCAAGTCGGCGGTTTCCTCCAGGTTGTAACCGCCGCCGAAGCGGAGCGCCAGGACATGCTGCTGCTCCGGGGTCAGCGATTCGAAGGCCCGCCGCAAACCCTGGCTCCGTTCGCTGCGCTCTAGATGCTCGTGCGGATCGTCGTTTTCGCCGGCGGTTCGCTCATCCAACTCTCGCTCAGGCCGTTGATAGATGGTGCGGAAATGATCGTGGACGAGGTGGTTGGCCGTGCCGATCAGCCAGCTGCGGACGCTGGTGCGCGGGCCGGCTCCCGCCCGGAGCGACTCGAGCAGGCGGACAAAGGCCTCGGAGGCCACATCCTCCGCCACCAGAGCATCTCCCAACCGATAGGCGGCGTAGCGATACACCTCGGGGAAATAGCGATCGTGAATCGAAGCCAGGGTGTGGGGGTCGAGCCGCCGCAGCGACGACAGCTCATCGGTGTCTTGGGTCATGGAAGAGTCCGGCCCGGCGCGCAGTCCGGGCCAGAGGTCGTATGCGGTAAGGGAGGTGGAGTATACCATGCTCGATTTATGCGAGGCATCCTGCGCGCTGCGCGCAGGATGCCTCGCGACCTTACCCGACGCGGTTAGTCGCTCCCGCTGCCGCCGCTGCCTGAGCTCCCGCCGTCCTCGGAATCATCATCGGAGTCGTCGTCGCTTTCGTCCTCGTGTTCCTGGTCCCCGCTATCGTCATCATCGTCGTCGTTGAGCTCCTCGCCGGACTGGCCATCGTCATCTTGGCCGTCGTCCTCGTCGTCGTTGAGCTCCTCGCCGGACCGGCCGTCGTCATCGCCTGCCAGCTCGATGCGTAGAGCCGTCAGCACGCCGTCGACCGACAGGAAGGCGTGGATCTCGACGAAATCGCCGACGACGATGGAGTCCTTGATCTCCGTCTCCGGTGTCACCATGAACGACATACCGGCAAGGATCCAAGTGTCGGCTGAGATCGACTCGACGACGCCCTTGAACTCGAGGTCCTGCTCGTCCTCTTCCTGCTCGTCCACCTCCGGATCGTCGGCTTCAGCCAGCTCGATTTCACGCGCCGTAAGGCTCTGATCGGGGTTGACCGAAGCGTGCACCTTCACTACGTCGCCGACGAGGATGGCCTCGTGGATCTCCGTATCACTGGTGACAGCGAACGTCGTATCCCCGACAGTCCAGCTGTCGGCGCCCATGCTGACCACCGGACCCGTGAACTCGACTTCGTCCTCGGTGGGCTGTGGGGTTTCAAGAGTGTCGCTCGGCTCGGCGGGGGCCACGGACTCGATGGAATGGGCCGTCAATCCGCTCTGCCCGAGCGTAGCTTGTACCCGCACCAAGTCTCCGACCTGCGGTTCGCCTGCGATTTCGGTTGCCGCGCTGACCTCGACGGCCAGGCCGCCGATCGACCACGAGTCTGGCCCCATGCCGTCGACCGGGGCGGTGAACTCGAGCTCCGAAGCTTCTGCGTCGATCACGCCAAGGGAGTCGGACAGGGGCAGGTTGCCGGCACAGGCCGTCAGGGCGAGCGCTGCCAGGGCGATCATCACGGTTGCGGCCCAGAACGGGCGTCGTTCAGTCATTGAGTCTCCTCGGGTCTGAGTCCGGATTCGTTCAAGAAGTCGGAAATGGGGGGTCACCGGTTACGGCCCTAGGTGGGAAGAAGGTCCCCCAATTTGCACTCGCCTTCACAAGCACACTGCCGGATTGGGGGACCCCCGCAGGATCTTCCGATGCCTAAACAAATCTCCCCATCGGCTGGGCCCAGTCGATGGGGAGATCCTGCATGCCCGTCCCGGGCCATCAGGCTTGGGGAACGAGGTTCGCAGGTGCTAGCTTCCGTTGTCTAGCGCGCCGGCTTAGTCGTCCTCCTCATCGCTGTCATCGTCGTCGCTGCCATCGTCGTCGCCGTCATCGTCGTCGCTGTCATCGTCGTCGCCGTCATCGTCGTCGCTGTCGTCGTCGCTATCCTCGTCGTCGCCGTCCTCGGCGTCATCGTCGTCGCCGTCCTCGGCGTCATCGTCGTCGAGGCTCTCTTCTTCGGCGTCTTCGACATCGTCGTCATCGACATCCCCGCCGTTCCCCTCGTCCACCTCGCCCTCGTCGGGGTCTTCGGTGGCACCGTCGTCCTCCAGCTCGATCTCGAGCGCCCTGAGAGACCCATCCGGGTTCTGTACGGCATGGATGCTGACGAAATCACCCACCCGGGGGCTGCCCTCGATTTCGGTTTCGGGCGTGATGGCGAAAGTCTGTTCCCCTACGGTCCAGGAGTCTGGGCCGATCGAGATCACCTCGCCGGAGAACTCCAGGATCGTCTCAGGGGTGGCGAGGTCACCGAGCGCATAGAGGCCGGCGACCCCTGCGGCGGCGAAGGCGGGAACGGTAACCGCAACCATCGCCGCTAGAGCCAGGCCGAGCAGTCGAGGTCTGATTCGCATTTTCTCCTCCAGGCCAGGGATCAGAGTCAATGCTATTGTCGGCCGGAAGAGCAAGGCGATACGGCCTTGTCGGTGGGATAGATGTACTGGAAGTGAAACCCGGAACAAGGCCTGCCGGACTATTCCTGGCGGCGAACCTCGAAACGGTCGAAGTCGCGCGCCACGCTGACCTCGGGGAAGACTTCGCTGGCTTCTTGCTGAACCTCGCGCTCGTGATAACGGCGCGAGATGTGGGTGAGATACAGATGACCGACCCCGGCCTGGGCGGCCAGCCCGCCCGCCTGCCGCGCCGTCAGATGCCCGAACTCTGCGGCCAGCTCCGCTTCGACATTCAGGTACGTGGCTTCGATCACCAGGCCGTCGGCCTTGCGACAGACGTCGAGCAGGTCGTCGGTGCGAGCACAATCGCCGACGTGGATGAGCCGAGTGCCGCGGCGCGGCGGACCCAGAACCTGCTCCGACTCGATGTGTCGACCGTTATCCAAGGTGACTCTTCGGCCGGCGACCAGGTCCCGGCGCATCGGGCCCGGAGGCACACCCAGCGCCTCGGCTTTTTCGACGAGAAAGGGGCGGCGAGACGGCTCCTGAAAGGCGAAACCGAAGCATCCCGGACCTCGATGGGAGACAGGAAAGGCGCTGACCTCGAATCCGTCGTCTTCGAACAGGCGGCCCGGCGCGATCGGGACCAACTCGAGCCTCATCGGGGGCTTGGCGCCGCGCAGGACGACACCCATCAACAGATCGCGAATTCGCTCGAGGGCGAAGGCCCCAGCGTAGATCTCCAGCTCATCGATCGCTTCCCATCGCATGAAGGTCGAAAGCAGGCCGGCCAGTCCGAGGATGTGGTCGAGGTGGCCGTGGGTGATGAGAATGCGTTGCAGGCGGCGGAACCCGAGGCCCGATCGAAGGATCTGTCGCTGGGTGCCCTCTCCGCAGTCGATCAGGAAGCGATGATCCTGATAGGAGACGACCTGCGACGAAAGGCCACGGTGGATGGAGGGCGCCGAGGCCGACGTCCCGAGAAAGAACAGTTCGAACAAGGCGACCCAGAGGGTGGAGCGCCATTGTACACGAGGTTCCTCGCCGTCTGCGGCCCGACCATGAGGTCTCTAAATGTGGCACGCCGCGATGGGCACCGACGATGACGGGAAGCGGTTTCACGAACGAGTGATGGGACGTCTCATTTCTCATCCTGCCTCTGCTGCTGGACGCCGGGTGGAGGTGTCGTCTTGAAGAAGGGGCCCCTCCTTCACCGGTGCTGCGCAGCGCAAGGGCCTCGGGGAGTGGAGGAGGGACGGGGATGGAAGCGTGGAGAGGTGAGAGGAGGCCGGTTTGCGAAGATGGCGTACAGCCATCCGTGTCTCGGCTGATCTAGGACTCGGTTGCGCTCCGCTACGCGTTGGCTCGGGCCACGGCGGTCAATACAAGGACGACCGCGCTCAGCACGACGCTCAGGCGAAGCAGGCGCACGTCGAGGCGGTGCAATCTGGCGACGCTCTCTGGATTCGGTCGCTCCAGTCCGAGCTCCAGTCGCTCGAGGCGTGGGTGGATGTACCACGTCTGGAAAGCCAGGACCACGACCATGCAACCGATGACGAGGTGCTTGGCGAGAAGGGCCGCCGCCCAGGCGCTGCGCAGCGCCAGCAGTCCCTCATATCTCGGGCTGGCCGCCATCTGCACCAGTCCGGTGCCAACGAAAACGGCGAGGCAAAGCCAGGCGATGGGTAGGAAACGGCGCACCGCCGACGCGGTGGACGAGTCGCGCTCGCTCTGTGGCAGGTGCGCCGCCGGGCCGGGGAAGAGAACGGCCAGGAAGATCAACCCCCCGAACCACGCGGCCGTGGCAGCCAGGTGGAAGGCGTACGCTGCGGCCAGGACGCCGTTGGACACAGAATCAGGACTCGGGAGTAGCGGTGGCCGTCTCCGCCCCCGTCCCCTCCTCGGTCTCGCTCGGGGTGATGGTTTCCTTCGGGGCCGGTGGAGGCGCGTTGGCCTTATCGCACAGGTGATGGGCCTCGGTGGCCGTCGGAATCAAGTCGGAGTTCTCCCATGCCAGCAGTGACTGGTAGTACTGCTCCTCTGCAGCGCATGGATCGTCGGCCAGGATGAGCTGGTCACCGTACCGATTCGAGGCAACGGCGTACTTCAGGTAAACATCGTTGGTGATGTAGGGTGCCGCCACGTAGACCTGAGCGAAGTAATAGACCGCCTCGGCCCAGTCGACTCCAAAGAAACTGTTGGCGAGCAAGTAAAGCCTGGCCCAGCCACGGTACTCCTCGGCCTCGCTGTCGAGCGGCGCGAAGCGCTCGGCCAGCGACATGTCGTACATGCCCTCCTCGAGCAAGGCCTCGGACTTGATCCGCCTCAGCCCTCGATTGCGCAGGGCGGAGTACAACATCCCGTCGACCTCAACCGCCCGATAACTGGCATCCTTGGCCCGCAGGGCCAGCAGGGTGTCGATGACGACGTCCCAATCCTCGTTCTGGTGGGCCGCCACGGCCTGGGTGTAAAGATCTTCTACCGGCGCCAGGTTGGGGGTGGGTGTAGCCAGGGGGGGGAACGTCGCCAGCGGCTCGTCGAGTCCGACCAGGGCCTCTGCCAGACGTTGGGCCGCGTTGGGATATGAAGGGTCCTGCTGAATCACGTACTCGAACCGCTGCCGGGCCAGTTCATAACGGCCCGCGGCCAGATCCTGGACCCCGAGCTGAAACTGCTCGTCGGCGGCGCGCGCCAGGCTGCCGGCGAGTTGACTGCGGCGCTGGCTCTGGCCGCTGGAGTATCCGACCAGCGTCGCCAGCAGCACCGCCGTCACCACCAGCAGGACGAACCAGCGCAAGATCCGCCATGGACTGCGCGACGAGGAGGGGGGCGTTGGCTGCGTCGGTTCGGCAGCATCGTCGGGTGGGGACACGGGCGGCATTATAACGCCCGCTCCCCCACATAGGTCCGACCCGGATTCATGGCCCTACCGGGGATCGCGCTTCGCATCCCGTAGGGGACTTGTGCCCATGGCGCGCCCGCCCTCGGCGGTCTGTAGAGACCGAAGGGGCGAAGCCAGGCCCGGCATTCCTGGGCACAGTGGGCGACGAGCGTATCGTAGGGGCGAAGCACACCTGCCCTCCTCGCCAGGACACCGAGGCGGTGTCCTCGACAGGACGCCGAAGCGGCGTGGGCGGGCGGTGCCAGGGTGCTTCGGCCCTGATTGGCGCCCAATCCCCTCCGGGATGCTAAGCGCGATGGCCCGCGGCTATAGCCGGGCCTGGACCGAAGCACTCTGGCCGGCGATGCTCCATGCGAGGTGGCCGTGGACTATATCGAATGGTCGCGTAGGGGCACGGCGTGCCGTGCCCCTACCAATGTCCAGCTGCGGGACCGGCCATCGCCTGGTGACTGGGCGGGCCGCATCCCTTCCGCTCACGTCTCGCTCATGCGCTGCTCCGGACCGCCCTGATAGAATCGTCGGGCCATGTACTTGAGCGGAAGCAAATGGAACGTGCGCCGTAAGCGGCCGGGGCTGAAGATCGGGCGGATCCTGCTGTTGGTCGCACTGATCGTCGGCGCGGTCTATATCGAGCGCTTTCTGGTGCCCATGGTGCCGCCGTTGTTCGTGCCCACGCCTACGCCCACCCGCAGTCCGGCGACCTTCGCCCTGGAGGCTGAGTCCTTCTTTCAGGCTGGAAAACTGGGCCAGGCGGAGGACTCCTATCGGCGGGCGATCGATTCCAATCCGCAGGACGCGGAGCTCTACGTCGCTCTGGCACGAGTTCTGGTATTCGCCGAGAAATGGGACGAGGCCGAAACTCAAGCGCGCAACGCGCTGTTGATCAACCCCGATTCGCCCGCGGCGCACGCCGTCCTGGGCTGGGCGCTCGACTTCCAGGGTGATGACCGCCTGGTGGAGGCCGAAGCCGAGCTGAAGGTGGCGTTGGCGGCGGACCCCAACTCGGCCCTGGCCCAGGCTTATCTTGCCGAAGTGCTGATGGACGAGTACATCGGACTGAATGCAGGCGACTATCGGGATGCGGTTGCAGCGGCCGAGCTGGCGGTTCAGCTCGATCCCAACATCGTCGAGACGCATCGCGCGTTGGGCTACGTGCTCGAACGGACGTCGAATTACGCCCAGGCTTTGCAGGAGTACCAGCGGGCGCTGACGATCAACCCTAACCTGGGGATCCTGCACCGCGCCGTCGGAAACATGTACATGAGCCTGGATCCTCCGGATCTGGATGAGGCCATTCAGAGCTACCTGAATGCCAGCGCCTTCGATCCGACGAATCCCGTGCCTCTGCAGTTGATCGCCAAGGCCTACGGCAGTTTCGGCGAATACGGACGAGCGAGCCAGTATGCGAATGATGCCGTCAAGCTCGACCCGGCTAACCCGAGCCTGCACGGGGACCTGGGGGTCATGTTCTACAAGAACAACGATTTCGAGCAGGCGGTAGACGAGCTCAATTTCGCCGTCCGGGGAGGGCACACCTCCGGCGGCGTCGAGGTGCAGGGCTTGCCGATTGCCCCCGAAGACCCCCGCATCGTCGGTTTCTACTACACTCTCGGGCTGGCGCTGGGGCGGCTCGGCCGGTGTGAGGAGGCCTCGCCGATCTTCGAAGCGCTGCTGCGCGGCGTTCCGGACGACGAAATCGCCGTCGTCAATGCGACCGAAGGCCTCGTTTTGTGCGGGGCAGTGCAGCCGACGCCGACGCCGGCCGTCACGGCAACCCCGATTTCGTGAGCCGAGATGCGACTGACGGGTGAGCATCTCCCCCTTGGGCGGACGGGGCGTTCCACCAGCCCGTGGCGAATCCTGGCCTACCTGGCAGCCATCGGGGGGACGCTCCTGGTGATCCGCTCCTTCCGCCAGGGGGGAATCAGGCCGCTTCTCCTGGCCACGCCTACTCCTACGCGGACCGCTGCCTCTTACATCGAGGAGGGTCGCGCCCATTTCTCGGCGGGAAAGCTGGTCGACGCCATCCGCGCCTATGAAAGGGGGGCTGCCGTTGCCCCCGGCGACGCGCGCCTGGGTGCGGAGTTGGCGCGCATCCAGGCGTATTCCAGCGCCCTGCTGACGACGACCGCCCAAAAGCAGACGAGGCTGGCAGAGGCGCGGCAATCGGTTGAGGCGGCGATCGCCGCCAACCCGGACGAGGCCAGCGCGTACGCCGTCCGCACTATGGTCTACGACTGGTCGGCGTCGGTCGCAACGGACGAAGCGGAACGGGAGCGTTTGCTCAAGGAAGCCGAAACATCCGCGGTACGCGCCCTGCAGCTCGATCCGGGAAGCTCCTTGGCCAGGGCCTATTACGGGGAACTGCTGCTCGATCAGGGGAATTTCGTCCAGGCCTTCGACCTCGCCGAAAAGGCCGCCGCCGATGCCGACCCACTGGATCCGACGTCGATGGATATCCATCGAATCTTCGGCACCGTGCTGGAGGCGCAAAGCTACTACCGGCAGGCGATCGACGAATACCTTGCAGCCTCGGCGATCGCCCCCAACTTCACCTACCTCTACCTGCTCATCGGAGCCAACTATCGCCAGCTGGCCGTCAAAGCACCCAGCGAGACCGACCGCCGGGTGCTGATGAATCAAGCGCTGGAGTCCTTCGACCGGGCCGCTCGCATCAACGAACAGTTGGGGATCCAGGATCCGACGCCGTACCTGTCGATCGGCAAGACCTACCTGCAGGACGGGGAATTCTTCATCGCCGCCATCAACGTCGAGCGGGCTCTGGCCATCGACCCCTCCAATCCCGACATCTTCGGCAGGCTGGGGATCATCTTCTTCAAGGCCCGCAACTACGAGAGCGCCGTGGAGGTGCTGCGCTGCGCCGTCGAAGGCTGCAGCGCCGCCGAGAACGGGGCGCTCTTGTGCGACCTGAAAGTGCTGGCGTGCGACGAGGACACGAATCGTGAGGAGGTCGGGGCGCAAGTCGACGGATTGCCTTTGGTTGACGACACCTTGGAGTACTACTACACCTACGCCTCGGTGCTGACCAACTTTCGGGGGTCGCCCCTTTTTCCGAACGCTTGCTCCAGGGCCGAGTCGCTTTTCCAGCAGCTACTCGCGAAATACGGGGGGGACCCGATCGTCGCCGGCATCGTGGCGGAGAACCGTGAGCTATGCGCCGGTGCGATCCCGGCCCCCGGCCCGATTCCGGAAGCGACGGCTGAAGACCGTGTGATCTCCTGAGGGTAGGTAGGCAGAAAGGAACCTCGCCAGATGACAAGGCCGGCCACGACGAACTTTCCGTGGTGCCTTCAGCGTTCCAAGACGACCGACGGCCTGAACCGACAACACCCTTGACTCCCTTCTGTGATTTGTGTACACTCAGGCTGGAGTTAGCACTCTAGGGGTACGAGTGCTAACCCAGTCGATTCAACTGAATCCCATACACGACGAAGGGAAAGGAGAGTTCGGATGAAGCTCAATCTCAAGCCGTTAGGTGACCGCCTGGTCATAAAACCGCTGGAGGGGGAAGAGGTGACGCCAAGCGGCATCGTTCTGCCAGAGACGGCCAAGGAGAAGCCGCAGAAGGGGGAGGTCCTGTCCGTCGGCCCAGGCGCCCGCGATGAGGACGGCAAGCGGATCGCCATGGACGTCAAGGCCGGCGACAAGGTCCTCTTCGCCAAGTACGCCGGAACCGAGATCAAGATCGACAGCGAGAAGTTGCTCATCCTGCGGGAGAGCGACGTGTTGGCGATCGTCACCGAATAACGCGCCCGAGATGAATCATCGGGACCATCCCACAAGAGGAGTATCTGGAAGATGGCTGCAAAGCAACTCGCATTCTCGGAGGACGCCCGCCGTCGCCTCAAGGCCGGCGTGGACATCCTGGCCTCGGCGGTCGCCACGACACTGGGGCCGAAGGGGCGCAATGTCGCGCTCGATCGAAAGTTCGGCTCGCCTACCATCACCCATGACGGGGTGACGGTCGCCAAGGAAATCGAGCTGGAAGATCCCTATGAGAACATGGGGGCCCAGCTGCTCAAAGAAGCCGCCACCAAGACCAACGATATCGCCGGGGACGGCACGACGACCTCCACCGTGCTGGCCCACGCCATGGTCTCGGACGGGTTGAAGAATCTGGCCGCCGGATCCAACCCGATGCTGCTCAAACACGGCATTGAAGCCGCCGCCAAGGCCGTCTCGGAAGCCCTGACCAAGGCCGCCATCAATGTCACGGAGAAAGATGAGATCGCCTCGGTGGCGGCGATCTCGGCCCAGGACAAGGAAATCGGCAGTCTGATCGCCGAAGTCATGGACAAAGTCGGCAAGGACGGCGTGATCACCGTCGAGGAGTCCAAGGGCCTGCAGTTCGAGACGGAGTACGTCGAAGGCATGCAGTTCGATCGCGGCTATATCTCGGCCTACTTCGTGACGGACCCCGAGCACATGGAAGCCCGCGTGGAAGAACCCTACCTGTTGATTCATGACAAGAAGATCTCGGCCGCCACCGACATCGTGCCCATTCTGGAGAAGCTGGTCCAGATCGGGAAGCGCGAGCTGATCGTGATCGCGGAAGACGTAGACGGCGAGGCGCTGGCGACGCTCGTCCTGAACAAGCTGCGGGGGATGCTCAACGTCGTCGCCGTCAAGGCCCCCGGCTTCGGCGACCGACGAAAGGCCATGCTGCAGGACGTCGCCATCCTGACCGGCGGCACGGTCGTCACCGAGGAACTTGGGCGCAAGCTCGAGTCGGTCACGATCAACGACCTGGGCAAGGCGGGCAAGGTTGTGGCCACCAAGGATGACACCACGATCATCGAGGGCGCCGGCGAACCGGCCAAGATCAAAGGTCGTATCGAAGAGATCAAGGTTGAGATCGACAAGTCGGACAGCGACTACGACAAGGAGAAGCTCCAGGAGCGTTTGGCCAAGCTCTCCGGCGGCGTGGCGGTGATCCGGGTCGGAGCCGCCACCGAGACCGAGCTGAAGGAGAAGAAGCATCGCGTCGAAGATGCTCTTTCGGCCACCCGGGCCGCCGTCGAAGAGGGAATCGTCCCCGGCGGCGGGGTCGCCTTGATCAATGCCATGGAGAGCCTCAAGGACGTCAAGCTGGAATTCGAAGACGAGAACGTCGGGGTGGCCATCGTTAGGCGGTCGCTGGAAGTCCCGCTGAAGAAGATCGCGGAGAACGCCGGTCAAGACGGGGCCGTCGTGCTGGAGACCGTCCGGCGGCAGCAGACCGAGAAGAAGAACAAGAGCTTCGGCTACGACGTTATGCGCGGAGAATACGTCGACATGATCAAGGCCGGCATTATCGACCCGGCCAAGGTCACCAAGGGAGCTTTGGAGAACGCCGCCTCGATCGCCTCGATGATCCTGACGACGGAGGCCCTCATCACCGATGTGCCGGAGAAGGATAGGCCGGCCCCACCGCCGATGCCGGACTACTAGGCCGGAGACGAAACGAGCAGATCCCTGCGGCGGCCCCTACGACGTGTGGGGCCGCCGTGTTTTTGGTGTAAGCGCAACTCTCCCTTTCCGCAAGGTAGGGGCTTGGCGCCCGCCCTGAGCGCAATCGAGGCGCTGTCATGCCCCTCCATCAGCAGGAGGTCGCCATGAGTCAAACCCCAAGACGCGCCTTGCGGCGCTCGCGCAATAACCGCTGGATCGCCGGCGTGTGCGGAGGCCTGGGCGAGTTCTTCGGAATCGGGGCTGGATGGTTTCGCTTGGGTTTCGTGATCGCGCTGATCCCGGGAGGGATCCCCGGCCTCTTGCTCTACGCGATCTTGTGGATCGTGGTGCCGAGCGGATGACGCCGGAAGGAAGAATCGCAGTCTAGCGGAGGCTGCTGGCTACCGCGACGATGACCGCCAGCGCCAGGATCGCCAGGCACCCCAAACGAGAAAGCCGGGCCGCCCACCGGATGACGAAGCGGAACGCCCACCAGGCGAACAGCAGGCCCAAAAGCAGGACAGCGACCGCAATCAGTCCTTGATCTTGAAAGACCGGCATCCGACCCTCGCTGGGCGGCTAGATCACGATTCGGCCGCCCTGGACCACAGTGGATACCAGATTCGTGCCAAAGCGATATCCGAGATGCCGGAAATCTGCGGCGTCGAGGACGATCAGGTCGGCGTCTTTGCCGGGCTCAAGGCTACCCTTTCGATGGGCCAGCCCTAGAGCAGCAGCCCCGTTGATCGTGGAGGCAGCGATGGCCTGCGCTGAGGTCAACCCCAGGCTGCGGCACGCCAGAGCGATGGTGAACTGCATGCTTTCGCACCACGCCGTCCCAGGATTCAGGTCGGAGGCGATAGCCAGCAGGCCCCCGGCCTCGAGTAAGGCGCTCGCCGGACCCCGGGCGGCATCACCGAGCCCGAATGGGGTCGCCGGTAAGAGCACCGCAACCGTCTCACTTTTCGCCATGAGGGAGATTTCTTCCGGCGGCGTGTGGAGCAGGTGATCGGCGGATGTCGCTCCAAGTTCGACAGCCAGGCTCGTACCGCCCAACGCTACGAACTCGTCGGTGTGAATCTTCAATGGAAAGCCGAGCGCGCGGGCGGTGGTCAGAATCCGGCGCGATTGCGCCAGGTCGAAGACGCCTTGCTCGCAGAAGACGTCGACGTAGGGCAGCGCGGCTCCGCCGGCGTGGTCCTTCCACCACGCCTGGACGGAGGGAAGCATCTCCTGGCACACCGCGGCGACGTAGGCCTCCGTTCGCCCCTGGTACTCCTCGGGGACGGCGTGCGCCGCCAGGAAAGTAGGAACCAGCTCGGGAGGGCCGGCGGCGGCCAGGTCCAGGATGGCCTCCAGCATTCGCAGCTCGGCAGCCTGCTCGAGCCCGTAACCGGTCTTGACCTCGGCTGTCGTCGTGCCATGAGCGAGCATGCGCCGCAGACGAGGCCTAGTCTCCGTCGCAAGTTGCTCCACGGAGGCGGCGCGAGTCGCGCGGACGGTCGACATGATTCCTCCGCCCGCCGCCAGGATGTCCATGTAGCTCCTGCCGGCCAGCCGCATTTCGAATTCGGCTGCCCGATCGCCGATCCAGATAGGGTGGGTGTGCGAGTCGACAAATCCGGGTAGGACGATCCGGCCGGAGGCATCGAGCTCGCCGCTCGCTGCATACCCTCGTCGGATGTCGCCGCTCGGTCCCACGGCCAAGATCTTCCCGTCGCGAATCGCTACGGCGCCGTCCGGCACGATGCCGAGCCGTCCCAACTGATGACCGCGCTGCGGCCCTCCGGCAAGGGTCAGGAGCTGGAGGGCGGAATGCACTATGAGGTCGGCACGCTCAGGCGGGGTCATGGGGCCGTCAACAGACGTATACACTAGGCTGGTTGATTCTAGTCTCGTACCAGGGTCAGCAGGATGGCCAGGGCTGCCATGTTGAGCAGGATCGTCGCCAGCGTGTTGGTCCGCATCCCTTCAGAATAAAGAGCCAGGCCGGCAGCGGCGCCGAGCACGCGCCCGGCCGAGAGGGCGGAGATGTTTCCGGACATGAGCGTCGCTCGGGCTTCGGGGACGAGCTCCGTCATCAACGGGATACTGCTCACCAGCGTGAACTCGAAGGTGATGTAGAAGCAAAACAGACCGAGCAAGGCTCCCGGGACGGACTGACCCAGCACGGGGAGCAGAAGGCAGGCGCCACAGTTCAGGATCAGTCCGATGGCGATCGCCCGTCGTTTTCCTATCCTATCGACCGTTGTGGCGACCAGGCCCTCACCGGAGAGCTCGGCCAGGCCGATGACGGCTGCTGCCGCACCCAGGGCGACAACCTGCAGTCCGAAGGAAACTTCCAACCAGACTCCGAAAACGATATTGACGATTTCGTTGGCAGCGCTGGCCAGCAATCCAACCGCCAGGCCGGCCAGCGCCGCGCGGTGAAGCACGATTCGGCGCAGGCCGTCCGCCAGGGACAGGCTCCCGCCGGCCTTCCGGGTGTCGCGCGGCAGCATTCGCCACAGCATGAGAGCAGCCGCTGCGCCGAGCCCGGCCAGCCAGGGAAACGGCGCCGTCCAGCCACCGCGGGCGATGAGCCAACCCATCAGGGGAACCCCGACGAGAAACGCCAACGACCAACCGATTTCGGTCAGCGCGATTGCCTGCCCGCGTCGCTGATAGCCGACCAGGTCACCCAGATAGGCTTGCATCGCCGGGTCGAAAGCGATCTTGCCAGCGCCGGTGAGTAGCAGCGCCGCGACGAAGGGAAAGTACATCGGCCGGAGGACGACGACCGCCGCTCCGGCGACGAAGACACCCAGCCCTAACACCATGCCGCGCTTGCGGCCGCGGCGGTCGGCCGACGAACCGAGCAATGGCGCCGCCAAGCCGAGCGCCGAACGAGCGGCTACAGCAGCCGCCACCTCCCCTACCGGCACGCCCATTCCGCGCGCGAAGACCGTCATGAACGGATAGACCATCCGGTACATCGTGTTGATGATGGTCCGGGTCAGGAAGAAAGCGATCAGCTGGAACCGCAGGCGAGGGCGCGGTGTCGTCACGCGTTCACCAGCGGGGTCGCAGGAGCCCTGCGAGTTGCCAGGCCGCCAGCGAGGAGGTCACCAGGAGCCCAAGGAAGAACAGCCGAACGAGGTCCCAGCCGGAAGCCGCGATCGGAGCGGACGGGTGCAGGACCGACTCGGCGGTCAGCAGGGCCAGCGCGAGGGCGGCGAAAAAGGCGACGTTGACCGCGCTCGCCACCGGCGGGCGGCGGATCAACAGAATGGCCAATTGCAGCAGGATCGCAACGACGCCGAATTGCACGCCCAGGCGCCAACGAGGCTCGGCCAGGTACAGGCCGTTCCAACTTGTCTCCATCGCCCATAGACTAAAGAGCAAGGAAGTGAGCCAGAACAGAGTCGCGGACCTCGCCCACCCCGTCGACCAGCGATGCAGGCCTTCGCCTCTTCCGAGCAGGCCGGCCAGACCGGCCGCCGCCGCCGCGGCGAACGAGATCAAAGCCGTCCATACCCACGCACCGTGCAAGTAGACGACGCGCGCTGAGGGTCCCAGGACTCGCTCGGAAGGGCCGAGGGAGGCAAGGATGAGGGACGCCGCCAGAAAGACGAGGAATGCCAGGAGCCTCCGGCGGCCGATCGACATGCGGGCGATTGTAACCGCCGCGCCGCTTCGCGCGAGCGCGCTACGAGGGAGAGTGCTCCCAGCGTTCGTAGTGGACGACATCGGCCAACCTCCGCCGACCGCCGACGGCCGGAGGGGCAGTGAGGACCACCGGATCTGCCGGGAATCCGAAAGAGAGCGCCACGTGGAGTTCAAGCTCGGCCGGGAACCTCAGAAGGTCGCGGGCTGCCTTTGGGTCGTAGATCGTGGCCAGGCACGACCCGATCCCCAGCTCCCACGCCGCGAGCTGCATGTACGCGGCTGCTTGCCCGGCGTCGAACAGGATCGACCAGCGTTGCGCTGGATCCGGTGTGAGAATCGCCACACCGAGCGCGGCCCCGGCAAGGTGGCCGGCGTACGTGCCCGTTCGACTGAGGGCTTCCAGTGTCGCCCGGTCCTGGATGGCGATGAAGTGCCACGGCTGAGTGTTCTTCGATGACTGCGAGCGGCGGCCGGCGTTCAGGATGGCCTGGACGGCTTCCGTGGGGAGGCGGCCCGGGTCAAAGGAGCGCACGGCGCGTTTGATGCGAATGGCCTGGTGGACCTCCATCGAAACCTCCTCGTGCGAGGGAGCCCCGAAGGCACCCCCGTTCGTGATAGACTGCGCCTCTTAGCGCGGCTCGGAGCATGGAATGGCAGCCAAGAGGGGTGTTCACGACGTCGAATCAGAGGCACCTGAGTCCGGGTCGTCAAGGGATCAAGCCGGAATCTTTCGCCGGATTCCCTTCCACCCCTTGCTCTTCTCCGTCTACCCCATCCTGGCCTTGCTCGCCGCCAATACCGGGGAGGTGCTGCCGGTCGATGGGCTGAGGGTGTTGCTGGGATCCTTGCTCCTTGGATCCATTCTGGTCTTGGTTTCCTGGCTTGTGCTGCGCCGCCGCGATTCGGCGGCGATGCTAGCCTCGTTAGCCGTCCTGCTCATTCTCTCATATGGTCGGATCTACGACGGACTCAAAGACGTAGGTGTGTCCGGGACGACCATCGTCCGTCACAGATTCCTGTTGCCTGCGGTTGCGCTCCTCCTGCTCGTTGCCTACTTTGCCCTTCGCAGACTCAAGCCAACCTCAACGACGCCCTACCTGAACATTGTGGCGATCAGCGCCTGCGCCTTGCCGACAGCCGTCTTGCTGGTGGGCGGCGCCCAGCGATTTGCTTCCTCGCAGAATCGATCAGGCGAAACCGGCTGTGGCCTGTCCCCTCAATCCGGCCATGCACTGCCGGATGTCTACCTGATAATCATGGACGGCTACGAGAGGGACGATATCCTGCGGGAGATGCATAAATATGACAACTCGGGATTTCTGGCTGGCTTGGAAGCGGACGGGTTCTATGTGGCACGTGGAAGTATGAGCAATTACCGGCACACGGAGTTGTCCTTTTCTTCGTTGCTCAACATGGAGTACATTCAATCGTTCCCCGGGGTCTACTCGAATGGCCGGTATAACCAATGGGAAATCATCCAGAGGATCAAGGACAACCGCGTGCGTCGAGAGCTGGAATGTATCGGCTACAAGACGGTCGCGGTTGAGACGGAAACATTCTGGACGGAGTGGGACGATGCCGACTACTTCCTCAGGCGTAGAGCGGGCGCCTTAGGAGAGATTGAGCTTCTGGGAGGCGCTTCCCGGACCGAAGCCGAATTCCTACAGACCACTTTGGCAAGAGGCTACCTGGACGCGGTCAAGTCGACATCGGCAGGAGCTGCCCAGTTGTTGGACCCCGCCTCGGAGTCCAGGGACCTGATCCTCTATCAGTTCGAAGAGCTTGCCCACATTCCCAGACTACCATCGCCCAAGCTGGTGTTCATTCATGTTTTGTCTCCGCATCCACCGTTCCTCTTTGGCCCCCGCGGCGAGCCGGTCAGCGTTGGGGAATTCGACACCGGGCGGGCAAATGGGCCAACCGAAGCCGTCCAGCTGAAGGCGTACGCCGATCAGGTCGCCTTCCTCAACACTCAGCTCCTCAAGGCGGTGAAGGCAATCCTTGCCGCCTCCGAGCCGGAGCCGATCATCATCATCCAGGGCGATCATGGTTGGGCGGATCGCGACCATGAGGACAAGCTCTCTATCCTGAACGCCTACCACTTCCCTGGTTACGGGCGTTCCGTTCTGTACCCGACGATCACTCCGGTCAACTCGTTTCGGCTGCTCTTTGACACGTACTTCGGAGGCAACCTGGGGAGGCTCGACGACACCAGCTTTTTCTCCTCGGAAGTGGATGAATACAACTTCGTTGAAGTCGAAAACAGTTGGGCCGGCGGTTAGGGGATCTTGCTAGTCCGGCCCGCCTCGACTGCGGCCTCGCAAGGCCTGGCGTACCACTGTTTCGACAAGAGCCGCGAGCGCGGGCACTAGATGGGGATCTCAGATCAAGCGGGCGTGTTGGCTCTGACCTGTGGACCTCAGTAGGCGCTGGCTCCCCGTAAGGGCACCCTTGGCGGTCCCGCCCTGGGTCGAGTTGAGCCCAAAGGGGGCGGCCATCGGTTCAACAGACAGCGTGGTGGCCGTCCGTTCAGGATTGCGGGATGTCTATCGGGGCTTTGCCGGTATGGGCCTTGCCTGAGGGCTTGCTTTAATGAAGTTGGTGGTGGCGACCGCTCGGGCTATTGCGCTAGTTGTTCCCCGGCGCGATTGCGCATCAAATCCGCGAAAGAAGTCGCCGAAAGCTCCCGAACGAGCTTCTCCTGAACCCCGCACCAGACGCTATGCACCGGGCAATCGTCGCCAAACGAGCACACGCTGGGATCGGAGACGCACTCGTTGAGCGTGATCGGGCCGTCGATGGCTTCGACCACTTCCAGGAGACTGATGTCCTTCGGCTCCCGCGCCAACGAAACCCCGCCGCGCGCTCCGCGCGAGGTCTGAACCATCCCAGCCACGGAGAGCTGCGAGACGATCTTGGCCAGGAAGGATGGCGGGATCTTCTGCTCCCGGGCGATCTGACTCGTCGGCGCCCGTCCGGCGCCATTCTGCTCGGCCAGGTACAAAACAGCGCGAACCGCGTAGTCGGCCTGTCTGGTGATTTGCATGCCTGCCTCCCGCTAGAACGGGATACTCGACCCTTCGGATAGGAGTTATCAGTTTCCCTCACAGTCTAGGCGGGGGGGTGGGCAGCGGCAAGTGAAGGGTGTCATAGCAGGGTTATGACCTTCGACGAGCGGAAGAAGCGGCGGAGTCGGCATGGTAAACTTCCGCCGCCCGGATCGTGCAGGAGGTCAAGCTTGAAAGAGATTGCCGTCATCGGGGTCGGCTACGTCGGCCTGGTCACCGGTGCCTGCTTCGCCGATCTGGGGAACCGTGTCGTCGCCCTGGACATCGACGCCGAGCGCGTGGCCGGCCTGCGGCGCGGCCACTTGCCGATCTACGAGCCCGGCCTGGAAGAGGTTGTGCGGCGGAATGTCGTCGCCGGGCGGCTGGTCTTTACCACCGAGTACGCCGAGGCTCTGCGCCAGGCCGAGTTCGTCTTCATCGCCGTTGGGACCCCCGCCGGGGTGGATGGGGAGGCCGACCTGCAGCACGTCCGTTCCGTCGCCGAATCCATCGCCCGGGCGATGACCCAGCCGATCGTCATCGTCAACAAATCGACGGTGCCGGTGGGGACGGGCGACTGGGTGGCGGACATCGTCCGCTCCCACCAACCCAAGCCGATCCCCTTTTCGGTCGTCTCCTGCCCGGAATTCTTGCGGGAAGGGTCGGCCATCGCCGATTTCATGACGCCCTTTCGAACCGTCCTTGGATCCTTGGACCGCGAGGCGGCTGCCAGGGTGGCGCAGGTCCACCTTCCGCTGCGAGCGCCGATCCTGATCACCGACCTGCGCACGGCCGAGATGATCAAGTACGCCTCCAACGCCTTCTTGGCGACCAAGATTTCCTTCATCAATGAAATTGCCAACATCTGTGAGGCGCTGGGGGCCGACATCAAGGAAGTCGCCAGCGGGATGGGCTACGATCCGCGCATCGGCTCGGCCTTTCTCGACGCAGGGTTGGGGTACGGAGGGTCGTGTTTCCCGAAGGATGTGGCGGCCCTGGCCTACATGGCGGGGGAGAAGGGGCGGCATCCGCAGCTCCTCCAGGCGGTGATCGAGATTAATAACGATCGGCGACGGCAATTGATCGACCGGCTGCGAGAAATGGTCGGCGGGTTGGCGGGGAAGACCGTCGGCCTGATGGGCTTGTCGTTCAAGCCCAACACCGATGATCTGCGCGAGGCTCCGGCGCTGGAGATCGCCGGCCGATTGATGGACGAAGGCGCCCGGGTGCGTGCGTATGATCCGGTGGCGATGCCGCGGGCCGCCGAGCTTCTACCGCAGGTGGAAATGGCGGCGACGGCCTACGACCTGGCCGAAGGCGCCGACGCCCTGATGGTCTGTACCGAGTGGAACGAATTCAAGCAGCTCGATTTGGCGAAGGTGCGAGATTCGATGCGCCAGCCGATCCTGGTCGACGGCCGCAACATCTACGATCCGGTGGAGATGGTTCGCCTCGGATTCCAGTACCAGGGCGTCGGCCGCGGTTTCGGTCCCGACGGCAAGCCGATCGCTCACCTGGCGCCGGCCGAGCCGCGCGCAGCCCTATGAGCGTGCCCTCGACACCCGTCGTGCGGGCGCGTTTCCGCAACGGCCTCGAAGTCCGCCTTAAGGAAATCCACACGGCGCCCTTGATCAGCTTCTGGGTGTGGTACCGGGTTGGAGCCCGCAGCGAGAGACCGGGCATCACCGGCATCTCCCACTGGGTGGAGCATATGCTTTTCAAGGGCACGCCGAAATTCCCCGCCGGCGTCCTCGATCGGGCCATCTCGCGCGATGGCGGCCTGTGGAACGCCTTCACCTGGTACGACTGGACGGCCTACTTCGAGACGATGCCAGCCGACCGGATTGACCTTTCGCTCCGGCTGGAAGCCGACCGGATGGTCCACAGCCTGTTCGAAGCCGACGAAGTTGCCTCCGAAAGAACAGTGATCATCTCCGAGCGTGAGGGCCACGAGAACGAGCCGACCTTTCGGCTGGGCGAAGAGATTCAGGCGGCCGCCTTCCGCGTTCATTCCTACCACCATCAAGTCGTCGGCGACCGGGCGGACTTGGAAACGATGAGGCGAGAAGATCTGGTTCGCCATTACAGGACGAACTACGTTCCGGCCAACGCGCTGATCGCCGTTGCCGGTGATTTCCGAACGCGGCCGATGTTGAATCGCCTGCGCCAGCTGTTCGGCCCGCTTCCGAAGAAGCCCCGCCCCGCAACCGCCGTGCGGAGCGAGCCGGAGCAGGCCGGAGAGCGGCGGGTGACCGTCGAAGGGCCGGGAAATACGACCTACGTCGAGGTCGCCTATCGGGCACCGACCGCCACCAGCCCCGATTTCTTCCCGATGGCCGTCCTCGACAGCATCCTTTCCGGCGCCTCGAGTCTGAATCTGTTCGGCGGCGGTCTGTCCAACAAGACCTCCCGGTTGTATCGTGCGCTGGTTGTGGGGGATTTGGCGGCCGCCGTCGACGGCGACCTGGCGGCCACCATCGATCCTTATCTGTATGGCGTGCGGGCGACCGTTCGACCCGGTGTCAAGGCGGAAGACGTGCTGCAAACGATCGACGACGAGGTCCGGCGGCTGCAGGACGAGTCGATTGCCGCGGAAGAGCTGGTCAAGGCCGTCAAACAAGCGCGGGCACTCTTCGCCTACGGCAGCGAAAGCATCACCAATCAGGCCTTCTGGCTTGGGTACAGCGAGATGTTTGCCGATTACTCCTGGTTCGAGGGTTACCTGGATGGGTTGGGGGCCGTGACGGCCGATGACATCCAGCGGGTGGCCCGAACGTACCTGCGGCCATCGCAGCGAGTCGTTGGCATGTATCTCCCGACCGGAGACTCGGCCGGTGCCTAGGAAGGCGCCGTCCTTCCCCCGGCTCGACCCGAAGTCCCTCCCCGGTCCGGAGAACACCGCCCGTTGGACTCTCCCCAACGGGATCGTGCTCCTGGTGCGCCAGAACCACGCCAGCCCGTCGGTCGTTCTCAACGGATACGTGTCGGCCGGGGCCGTCGACGAAGACGGCTCGCGCGCCGGCCTGGCCCATCTCACGGCGGGGGCGTTGATGCGCGGCAGCCGAGGCCGCTCCTTTCAGGAGATCTACGAGTCCATCGAGTCGATTGGCGCCCATCTCGGGATTGGCGCCGGCAAGCATCGAACCTCCTTTCAAGGCAAGGCTCTGGCCGAAGACCTGCGCCTCCTGCTCGACTTGCTGGCCGAGGTGCTGCGCCAGCCGGCGTTCCCGGAAGACCAGGTGGAAAGACTGCGCGCCGAAAAGCTCACCGCGCTCAACATCCGCGACCAGGATACCGGGTCCGTCGCCGAGATGGAATTCGATCGCCTGGCTTACCCCAGTCACCCTTACGCCATTCCTTCGGATGGGACGAAGGAGTCGATCGGAGCCATTCCGCGCTCGTCCTTGATCGAATTTCATCGTCGGGCGTTTGGTCCGCGAGGGATGGTCTTGGCCATCGTCGGCGCGGTGGAGGCCGACGCGGCGCGCCAGGCGGTCGAAGCTGCTCTGGGCGGATGGAACAACCCGGGGCAGGTCGTCGCGACGGAGGTGCCTGGCGCCGAGCCGCTGCACGAGCTGCGGCGGCGTGAGATCGTGCTGCCCGGGAAGAGCCAATGCGACATCGTCGTCGGCGTGCCGGGGCCGCCTCGCACCGACTCGGGCTACCTGCCCGCCGCTATCGGTAACAGTATTCTGGGGAGGTTCGGCCTGTATGGGCGGGTGGGCGACGCGGTTCGCGACAGCGCCGGGCTGGCCTACTATGCCTACAGCTCGCTCGGAGGCGGGCCCGGCCCGGGACCGTGGTCGGTCAACGCCGGGGTCAACCCGGCCAATGTGGACCGGGCGATCGAATTGATCCGCAAAGAAATCGGCCGATTCGTCGACCGCAAGGTGTCCGCCGATGAGCTGGAGGAGAACCAGGCCCACTTCATCGGAAGGCTCCCGTTGCAGCTCGAATCGAACGAGGGCGTCGCCGGCGCGCTGGTGAATATCGAGCAATACGATCTCGGCCTCGACTACTACCGGACCTACTCCGATCGGATCGCGGCGATCACGCGCGAGGCCATCCTGGAGCAGGCCCGGCGATTCCTTTCCCCGGATCGACTGGCCGTCGCCATTGCCGGTCCGGCGTTGGTGGCAGGTGCGGCGTGATGCGTTCCGGCGTGGACCTGATCGAAGTCGACCGGATCGATCGGGCGATCCTGCGCCACGGCGACCGTTTCTTTCACCGTTTCTTCACTCCTCAGGAGCTGATCGATGCCGCCGGCTCGACGCCGGCTCTGGCCGCGCGCTTCGCCGCCAAGGAGGCCGTCTCCAAGGCGCTCGGGACCGGAATCGGGGAAGTGGGGTGGAAAGAGATCGAGATCGTCAACGGGCCGCGGCGTCAGCCGCTGCTCCGCCTGTATGGCCGAGCGCGGCGTGTGGCGGACGAGCAAGGCCTGGTGACGTGGGCGGTGAGCCTGAGTCACACCCATGAGCACGCGGTCGCGCTGGCCGTGGGTTCGGGCCCCGAACGCGCCGGATGACCCCCGCCGATCTTCACGTCGGTGATATCGCCGAGGACACCCAGGAGGTGACGGCCGAGCGGACTGCCTCCCACATTGGGAGCGGCGCGTTGCGGGTCTATGCCACCCCGGCGATGGCGCTCTTTGTCGAGCAGACTTGCCGGCGTCTGGCGGAGCGCAGTCTTCCGGCGGGCAAGACGACGGTCGGCGTGGAGCTGCACCTGCGACATCTGGCCCCGACTCCGATGGGTGGGACGGTGCGCATCCGTGTCGAACTCGTGGGGCTGGAAGCGGAGGCGCTGGATTTCGAGGCCGACGTCTGGGATGAGCTGGAAAAGGTCGGGGAGGCGGAACATCGCCGGCGGGTCATCGCCGAGGACCGATTTCTCCGCCGAGTCGAGGCCAAGGCGCGGCGCAAGTCCGTCTGACGTCGCAAGGATGAAGGGCCAAGGCGCCCAGCGCCGGAAGGATCACCGGATCCGAACCTGACCGTTACGAACCGGCTTCCCGGTTAGCCGGAATCCCGTATTACAAGAAAAATGGCCTGTAAAGGTGACAATCGACCCTCGCCGGCGCACCCCTTTCGGTCCGAGAATGGGGTCGCACCCGTGTGGGATGGTTTCCTCGGACGCGCATCTCCGCGAGGACGAGTCGTCCAGGTCAGAAAGCAGGCGCCCCGGCGCCGAAAGGATGGCGCACGCCACGAAGGCCATTCTCGAATGGAACCACAAGTCTCGGACCGTGCTTGATATCCGACCTAAGGGAGGCTGGAAATGATACGAAGAACCGTTCCCGTTGGCCTACTCGTCCTGGCTGCCTTGCTGGCGGGTTGTGCCAAGAAACCCGTCGATGTGGCGGTCACGCTGACCGAATTCAAGGTCGACGCCTCGCCGCTTTCGGTGGCCGCCAACACCCCGATTCACTTCACCATTACGAATGCCGGGACGGTGGTACACGAATTCGTCGTCGAGCCCGCCTCCGCCCACGATGTGCCCATGGAAAAAGACGGGCAGGAATCGGAGGTCGAGGAAATCGAGCCGGGTGAGGTCGTCACTCTGGATTGGACCATCACCGAGCCCGGTGAGTATCACCTGGCGTGCTACACGCCGGGACACTTCGAAGCCGGGATGTTCACGACCTTCACCGTAACACCGTAGGCAGCAAACGCGGCCCGATTCGCGAGCCACGTCGGCACTCGGGGTCTTGTGTGGCGCTCCTAGGTTCATCGCGATCTAGCCGTCTGAGCGCTGCTCACTTTCCTTGTGGTACACTAGGAGACCGCTCCCGCCAGGGAAGTCGCTTGGCGGGAGCCATTCTGCCCCCTACGCGGGGCTACCCCCCTAGGGGGTAATAATCCGCACGCCTCCCGACTGGTCCGGGCGTGCCCCCAAAAGGGGGTTCCGGGCTGGGTGGACGGAGGCGGAGGCCCAACGCATCGGAGGTTGCACGGCATGTCGGTCATCAGCATGAAGGCCCTGCTCGAAACGGGGGTCCACTTCGGCCACCGCACCCGCAAGTGGAACCCTCGGATGAAGCCCTACATCTTCACCGAACGAAACGGCATTCACATCATCGATCTGCAGCAGACGGTCGACGCCCTGACGGCGGCCTACGACCTGGTGCGCGACACCGTCGCCGCCGGTGCGTCGGTCCTGTTCGTCGGGACCAAGCGTCAGGCGCAGGAAACGATGGAAGCCGAAGCGGTGCGTTGCGGGATGGCCTATGTCAACACCCGCTGGCTGGGGGGCACGCTGACCAACTGGCGCACGATCCTCAGCCGGATCGACGAGCTGCAGGCGCTGGAGAAGGCGCGCGATCAGGGCGACTTCGAGAAGATCACTAAGAAGGAAGCCCTGCTCAATCATCGTAAGATCGAGCGTCTCCAGGGGCGCCTCGGCGGGCTGCGTACGATGCGCGCTTTGCCCGGGCTGCTCTTCGTAGTCGATGTGCGTCGCGAAGAGACCGCCATCCATGAAGCCAATCTCCTGGGCCTCCCGGTGCTGGGGCTGGTCGACACCAATTGCGACCCATCCGGCGTCGATTACGTCATCCCCTCCAATGACGACGCCATCCGCGCGATCAAACTTCTAACGGGGAAGGTAGCCGACGCCGTGCTGGAGGGGAAGGCGTTGCGCAAGGATCTCCCCGAGGAAGAGCGGGAAGAGATTCCTGCCGGGCGGCGTACTGCAGCCGTCGAGGCGGTCGAATTCGCCGATGAAGACCTGCTGGGCGAAGCGACCCTGGCGAAGCTCCAATCCGGTGATTACGATGAGGAACTGCGGGCAGCTCTCGCTGAAGGCGGCTTAACACCCGAGACGCCCGAAGCCCAGGCGCCTACGGCCGAGGAGAAGCCGGCCCAGGACAAGCCGGCCGAGGACAAGCCGGCCGAGGACATTCCGGCTGAGGACAAACCGGCTGAGGCGGCGGAGTGAGCGTCTCCGCAGAGCAGATCAAGCAGCTGCGCGATCAGACTGGGGCCGGCTTCAAGGACTGCCGCGATGCGCTGGAAAAGGCGGGGGGAAATCTGGCGCAAGCCGCCGAGTGGTTACGGTCCCAAGGACTGGCGGCCGCCAGCAAACGCCTCGGCCGCGAGACGCGCAGCGGGGTGCTCGAGCTGTATCAGCACGGTGAGGGTCGGGTGGGGGTGATGGTCGAAGTCAACTGCGAGACGGACTTCGTCGGCCGGACCAAGGAGTTCCGCGACTTCGCCCATGAGATCGCGTTACAGGTGGCCGCCGCCGCGCCCCGTTGGGTGTCGCCCGATGACGTACCGGCACAAAGGGTCGAGGAAGAATCCGACGACGCCCGGCGGACCGCCGGGACAGACGGGAAGCCCGAGACGGTGATTGACCAGATCGTCGCCGACCGCCTGGAGCAGTTCTACGCCGAGGTCTGCCTGCTCCGCCAGGCCTATATCCGGGACGAAGCGAAATCGGTCGAGGATTTGCTGCATGAGGTTATCGCCACCACCGGAGAAAACGTGACCATCCGGCGTCTTGCCCGCTGGGAGGTGGGCGAGACGATCGAGTGAGCGAGCGGGCCAACCCACCGGTTGGCCCGATGTTTTTCCAGGGAGTGAAATGATGGGCGAGGCGGTATTCAAACGGGTCCTGCTCAAGCTGGGCGGTGAGGCCCTGGCCGGGACGCAGGGCTTCGGGATCGATCCGAAGCGAGCCTTCGAAGTGGCGGCCATCATTCGAGAAGTGGCCGGCCTGGGGGTCCAGACGGCGGTCGTCATCGGCGCCGGGAACCTGTGGCGAGGCCGCGAGGGGATCGAGTCCGGCATGGAGCGGGCGACGGCCGACTACATGGGGATGGTCGGCACGGTCATGAACTCGCTGGCCCTGATGGATGCGTTGGAGCGCTCGGGCGTGATCACCCGGGTGATGACCGCCATCGAGATGAAGGAGATCGCCGAGCCCTATATCCCACGGCGGGCGATCCGCCATCTCGAAAAAGGCCGGGTGGTCATCCTGGGCGCCGGGACGGGGAACCCGTACTTCTCGACCGATACGGCGGCCGCGTTGCGCGCGATGGAAATCGGGGCCGAGGTCGTCATCAAAGCGACCAAAGTCGACGGGGTTTACGAGACCGATCCGCAACACGACCCGCGAGCTCGCCGTTTCGACCGTTTGAGCTACATCGAAGCGCTCAACCGGCGCTTGCAGTTCATGGACAGTACCGCGATTTCCCTGTGCATGGACAACGAGTTGCCGATCGTGGTGCTCGATCTGTGGCAGCGCGACAACTTGATGCGAGCCGTGCGGGGTGAAGCGGTGGGGACTCGCATCGCG
>Ga0209341_10000962_pt1 | contig 29108 bp, 36 predicted proteins | sample RifCSP13_2_FD_184020 | JGI IMG/M metagenome (GOLD analysis project Ga0209341, IMG submission 184020) | Soil microbial communities from Rifle, Colorado - Rifle CSP2_sed 13_2 (SPAdes) (version 2) | ecosystem: Environmental > Terrestrial > Deep subsurface > Rock core/Sediment | place: Rifle... | reverse complement strand
GGTTTGGGCTGCCTAACGGCCTCGAGATGAGCCGCCCGGCCAGCCGTAGCTAGTATCGCGCACTTCGTAACCTCCGGCTGGCCGGGTCGGCTCCATCGAGTTGTTGGGCGGACCAGACCGTGGCTTTCGCGGTTGGCAGTGTCAAACGAATGGCTGGATCCGACTTGAGCCTGACCAAGTCGGGGTGGCCCTATCCTGCGGAGGCATACACCACGGTCGAGTGCTCGTGGATCAGCCACAGGTCCCCTTCCTTCTCGAGAGAGAAGACCTGCAACCAGATCAAGTCGCTATTGCGCCATCGGCTGTAGAGGGACACGAAATCGCCAGATGAGGTCTGGGGCTGCGAGGGGGGCTCCACCCACCATTCGACAAGCTGGGTTAGCCCCTCCAGGCGGTACGGATAGGAGATGCAGGTGAGCATGCTCTGGGCGATGGACCTGCAGAATTCCTTGCCTTGGTCATCGTAGAGTTCGCGCAGCCTGTTCTCATCACGAGCGATGTACGCAGAGAAGGCGGCTTGGACCACGCCGCGTGGAGTGCCTAGATCGGGAGTAGCGGTCGGCGTGACGGGAGTTGGAGTCAGGCTGTTGGTGGAGGACGGCTCGGGCGTGGAGGTCAAGCTGGGGGTGAACGTAGGGGTGGGAGCCAGCGTGGGTAATGGTGTCGGGCGGCTTGTCGGCGTCCATTCTGGAGGCAGGGCGACATCTGCTGCCGGTGGCTGGGAGGGTGGCCGCGTCGGGGGCACGCTAGCGGCGATTGGCCCGCAGCCGACCAGAAGGCCCGCGGAGACGGCGCAGGCTAGGGCTTGGCCTATGATCTTGGGGCCTTCTCCACGAATACGGGGGTTCGCAGTCATTGTGCGCATCTGCAACTGAAGGATCGAACTTGGTCCGCCCAACGGCCTCGAGATGAGCCGCCCGGCCAGCCAAAGGCTAGTATCGCGCCAAACTCAACGCCTGGCTGGCCGGGTCGGCTCCATCGAGTTGTTAGGCGGCTGGCTGCGCCTGGCGCTTGCGGATTTCTCGTACCAAATGGAGTATCCATGAGAGGCCCAGACGGAATGCATCTCCAGCGACGGGTTAGCCCGCAGCGGGCCCACGCCGCTGTGGCCGGCGATCTGCACTATCGGCGCTCAGCCCGCCCTGCCGGTCTGCGCGTTCAGGCGAGGGACCTACAAACAGACAGGTTTCTTTCAGTCTCTGCAGACGAACTGCGCCGGGCGTTCGACGAGTGCATAACATCCAAAGGGGCTGTTTGTGCGCTTGCACTCTCCGACAACTGGCGCTGGCTGTCCCGGTACTGGCCTGTCTGTAATGACGCAAGCGCCCATGCATTCCTGAGAGCTGTAACAGACGCGGCCGCCATCGGAGTATACATAACGACAATACTGAGCTTGCGCGAGCAGCCCGTCTCGAACCCACTTTCCGCCGTTGAAGGAACAGGCGATGCGAGGGTATGACCAGGCCGATGCGAGTGCGATCAATAACAAGAGCATGAGTGCCTGCACCCAGCGCTTGCCTAGTCGTACCTTGAGCCACTCGAAAAGTCGGGTGCCAGCTGAGTAGTTAGACATGGGATCAAGGACTAGCTGGACGGGCCTCAACCTAAGGACGACAATCCTGCGGCAAAAGTTCCTGTGAGCTGGCGAGTGATCTCCAAGCGACACAATCGCCGCCAGCACGCCTAACGGCCTCGAGATGAGCCGCCCGGCCAGCCAAGACTAGTATCGCGCCAAACACAACCTCAGGCTGGCCGGGTCGGCTCCATCGAGTTGTTCGGCAGCCTTACTACTTGGGCCGCGGCGAATGCTCGCAATTGTCTGGCAGGAGAAAGGGGCGCGGCGGGGCCTGGCTGCAAGGGTAATCCAAGCTCTCCCGCGGCGCGAAAGCGGAGATCCTATCTGCTCTACGGCACGAGGCCTGCAAATGAATGCGCGGCTTGCGCACAAGGTGATTGACTTGAGCTGGGGTGGTGAGCCGGACGATGAGTGGCTGCCGAACGGCCTCGAGATGAGCCGCCCGGCCAGTCTAAGGCTAGTATCGCATGAAATGGCTAACCCCAGGCTGGCCGGGTCGGCTCCATCGAGTTGTTCGGCGGGCGAGAGGCGGTCATTGTGTCAATGGATAATCGGCTCCAAACATGCTCTGGTAGATTGTGCACCATTCTTGCACTCTCGAAAAGTCTTTGCCGAAAAAGCGGAAGAGGGAGTAGGTGGAGGCATTGCCGATCCTTGGGTAGGCTTGCCGGACCGTCTCCTCTGTGTAGTATGGGACGTAGTATTGATACAGCTCTCTGGCGGCCTGCGTGGCTCGAATGAAAAGATCGCCATCTGGCGGGATCTGCCACTGGAGCCTCATGCTTAGGGCGATGAGGAGGATCGCGGGGTTGACGCCGCAGCCCTCCCCGCAGAACGCGGATTGTTCGTATACGTCTCCCACCGTCCAGGGACTGCTGAAGACGACTTGGCGGAAGTCCTGCCACTGTGGATGGAGTGAGATCATCGCTCGATCTAGCTGGTTGGAAGTGGGGCCCCATGAGAAGTATGTGTCATCGTCCAGGAGGACGAGGGGATTGATTGATACGTCGCAGGGATCGGACGTGGGTGGCGGCGACGTCGATGGGCTCGCCGTCAAGGTAGGGGTGCGTGTCGCGGGCGTAGGAGGAGAGGGTGCGTCGGTCTCGGTGTGAGTTGGGGGAAGAGTGGGTGCCCGTGGAGGTGTCGTAAGCGGTGGTTGGTATGAGCAGGCAGGGAGTCCGACGAGGATTGGGAGGGAGATCATAGCAAGCATATTTCGCGAGCATCTGCGTTTCATCTGTCCCTCGACCCGCGGAACGCGAGCCCGCCTAACGGCCTCGAGATGAGCCGCCCGGCCAGCCAAGACTAGTATCGCATACTTCGTAACGCCCGGCAGGCCGGGTCGGCTCCATCGAGTTGTTAGGCTGCCCGAAAACCAATGTGTGCTCAGAGGGAGAAACCACTTGTACTCTTCAGGGCTTCGTGCTCGTAATCCCTCGCCAGTGCCTCATAGTCGTAGAAGGCGACGCGCTCTGCGATCTCTCGGAAGGCGCGGTGTCTGGCCTTTTGCTCAAACTCTCGCCTCCGCGAGGGCGAGGCGACAACCACCATTCGGGCGTTGAAGTCTTGGAGGTCGTGAAACTTGAGTAGGGAATTCTGGATGTCGGTTGAGTGTTCTACCTCGAAGAGGCTGTGGGGCATTAGCCGATCGTTGAACCATGTGACGTCGACGGTGGCGGCCCGGCGAGTAAGCTCATCGTATGAAAAGGCGGGAAGGTCTTGAAGAGTGCGAAGCTCAGAAAGGGGCTTGCGGAGACAGAGCCTGTTCTTGTCTTGATTAGGAATGTAGGTGGAGAAGCCACGGAGGTTTCCTACGATCGCCAGCAGACCTTGATAGTACGAGTGGCTCTTCTCGAGAGCCTCCATCGAGAGGTTCGCCTCGGAAACCTCTGGTGACAGTTCCAACTTGGCTCTGTGGGAAAGGAGCGCCCAAAGACCTGGCCGTACCTTGAAGATCTCAGGGCGCACTTGTACGATTCGGCGAATAGAGGCGAAGGGCGTCTTCGTTCCCCAGGCGACACCGGGGACCTTGGTGGCCTCCTGATAGAGTTGGGCGAGCGTCGCCTGACCCCCAAGGCGCTCAAGCGTCGCAATCACCGCCTCGTACTGTTTCACGGGGGTGATGGTACCTCAGTTGAGAGGCGACATTTCCGGGCAGCCTAACGGCCTCGAGATGAGCCGCCCGGCCAGCCAAAGCTAGTATCGCGCCAAACGTAACCTCCGGCTGGCCGGGTCGGCTCCATCGAGTTGTTAGGCGGCGGACCGGGAAAACGACCCTACTCGTTGAGCTCGAACTGGGGATTCCATACGACCTCCCACAAGTGATCATCGGGATCCTGGAAGTAGCCGGCATAACCGCCCCACAAGGTGGCCTGGGCCGGTTTGAGGATCTTCGCGCCTGCTTCCCTCGCCTGGGCCATAACCGCATCGACTTCCTTGGTGGTGGCAACGTTGTGGCCGATAGTCATTTCGGTCGGACTGTGCCCCGATCGGGGGATGCCAACGTCATGCGAGATGCTGTCGCGGCGCCAGAGGGCGAGCTTGAGCCCCGGCTGCAAGTCGAAGAAGGCGACGGCGCCATGCTCGAGTTCCTGACCGATGAGGCCTTCGGTTGGAAGGCCAAGGCCATCCCGATAGAAGGCGATGGACTTGTTAAGGTCGTCGACGCCAAGAGTGATGACAGTGACTCGAGGTCTCATGGAACATCTCCGGGACTCTGGCCGGTCTGGAGCTCGACCCGCGGCCGCTGCGACCGCCGACGCCTAACGGCCTCGAGATGAGCCGCCCGGCCAGCTCTAGGATACTACTGGGTAGGCCTAAGCCGCAGCTGGCCGGGTCGGCTCCATCGAGTTGTTAGGCGGAGCGGATTACTCAGCCGCTGCTAATGCCTAGGTGCCTTACCTGTCGGAAGCCGTTAGGATAGTCGGCCCAGAAATGATCCTTCAGGATCTCTGGGAACACAGGCAGGCTCGGGAGTTGTTCCTTTTCTATCCACTTAGCCTCGCGTATGTACTTCTCGGCCTTCCTCATCCCCGTTCGGTGCTCACCTTTGATAGAGCCTCGAAGGCTCTCTGCTAGAAAGTAGAGCTCAACCCACCTGGTGTTCCGATCGGCCTCTCGGAATTCCCGAATGTAGACGAGGCGCCCGATTTCTGCCTGGAGCCCTGTCTCCTCGATGGCCTCCCTGCTGGCGCAATCCTGAACAGAGGCATCGGTGCCTTCCAGGGCGCCTCCTGGGGGACACCACCATTCCTCACCTGATTGTGGGTGAACGTGCCTCACAAGAAGGATGGTGTCGGCCTGGACGGCTATAACCGCTGCGCGGACGCCCTGGTTCATCATAGCTATGCCGCCTGAGGTGGACCGCTGCGCCTAACGGCCTCGAGATGAGCCGCCCGGCCAGCCAACACTAGTATGGCATGAATCGGCTAACCTGGGCTGGCCGGGTCGGCTCCATCGAGTTGTTAGGCGGCCTGTCTAACACGTTGGGAAGGTCGAGGGGAGGCTACTCGACAATTGTGATGAGGGGATAGACCCTAGTGGCCAGCCTACCCACATAGACCCCAACGGAACCGCCGAACTCACCTGGGGTTGTAGCCATCAGTAAGAACCGCACAGTCGTGGTCTCTCCCGGTGGGATGGTGGTGTCAAATGCGAATGTCTTGATCCCGGAGAGCGAGTAGTCCCTTTCCATTGGGGGATCAGTGGAGAGCACGACCGCCCCATCAAGGATGGACCCCGAGAAGACTTCATCAGCGTCGATGTCGGAGACTTGAAGCGGGTGCCCTGAAGCGTTTGTGAGGTGCAGGACGAACTCGAACTCTTCACCGACGCGAACAGAGTATGGGAGTTCGTAGTCGACGATAAGGCCTTGGGGCTCGCCACTAAAGAACGCGAAAGAGGCGACACATAAGGCGGCCGACACGAGGCAGAGGCAGAGTGCGACCGCAACAATAGCGCCGCACGAATAGACAAGGGCGCGCGAGGTTGAGTTCCCGCCGGCAGAGGAAGGGTGAGCATTGGCATCGGGATATTCGATGGCACTCCGTTCCCCTTGGAACGATCACGGGCGAGTGGCCGCCTAACGGACAGAGCTAAGCTGCCCGGCCGGGGACGGCGGCGGGCCGGCCGGGCGAATACCGGTTCCAGGGCTTGGTTTCCTTGACTCCTGGACCTCGCGCACCAATTCGCACCATCACAGGATCGGTAGAGGCACCCCCAACTATCCATCACCCCACGCCCCGAGTCAAGCAGAAGAGCGCACTGAAGCTGACCCGGCAGGCCGGGTCAGCTTCAGCGAGTTGTTCGGCGGCAGAACCTAAGCCTTCGAATGGGAGATCCCCGGCCGACGGGCGACGTGCCATCTTTGAGATCGGCCTAAAGACCTCGTGGAGGCGGAGGGTGACAGTTCCCTGGCAGGCCACCTTGGGGGAAATGTGCGCGGAAACTGCGGGTACGAAGTAGCGGAACCCACCGCGAGCGGGCAACGCCTTGTCGGGAAGCCCTTGGGAAGATGTTTGAGCTAAGAGCCATGTGGGACGCCGAACGGCCTCGAGATGAGCCGCCCGGCCAGCCAAGGCTAGTATCGCGCCAAACGTAACCTCCGGCTGGCCGGGTCGGCTCCATCGAGTTGTTAGGCCGCTTTCTGGGTGGACTATCGGAGGAAGTCATGGGTAGTTCGGAATGACAATGGTTGTCCCGGGCAGCAAGAGCACTGGAGCTGAGGTGCAACCGTTGGTGAGGTTCGCGGCCATTATCCACTCGTCTAGTTTGATGTGCTCCTTCTCATAGCCGCCGTAGTACTCCAGTGAGATGGGAGCGTAGTATAGACCGGTAGCGCCTTCAGCCTCGTCAATTGTGTGAAGGCAGGGGAGTGTCCGCGGTTCACCCCGAGGTTGACGGGCGGCGATCGCGGCCTCTGTTCCATTGCTGAATCTGATCATGGGGTTGTACTCCGCTGCCCGTGCCTCCTCCGGAATGAGGATCCCGTCTCGCATGAGCAAAGACCCGATCATGCGATATGTACCGTCTGGGTTCCTGTTCACGTTGGCGATCTCTGGCCACCTGCAGGAGTCAGCGAAGTCCGACTTCAAAGTAACCTGGTCCCAGGAATCGCCTGCCGAGGGCAAGTACAGACAAGGCGGTTGGGCGTTCTCACAGAATCCATTGGGCCTAGAGGAAATGGTCGGGGTCGGACTCGGGACGGGTGTGAGCCCGTCCTCAAGGCTGGCCGCAGGGATAGCGGATGCGCGGGCAGGGGCGTCGAGGGAAGGGCTGTCGGTGGTCTGGGAGGGCGCGATGGGAGTTGGCGAAGGAGGTGGCTCGAGGGGCACACTTGGTTCGGAAGGCCGAGGGGCGTATGCGGCGACAGCGCCCAGCGATACGAAGAGAAGTCCGGAGATGATGAAGACTCCCCAGAGGGTTCGTGGTTTCCTGGACGGCCGCCTACCTGTGGGCCGTCCCGCGAGGCGGCGGGAGTGGTAGCGTAAGTTCGCTTCCAGCGAAAGCGTGACGATGGTAAAGACGACACCGCACAGACTTGCGAGTAGGCCGACCGCGAGGCGGATGGGATCTGAAATCGGGAACACTGCGCAAGGATTCTACTCGTGCGAGCGAAGAAAGCGGCCTAACGGCCTCGAGATGAGCCGCCCGGCCAGCCAAGGCTACTATCGCGCCAAACGTAACCTCCGGCTGGCCGGGTCGGCTCCATCGAGTTGTTGGGCGCCCGGCACAATATCAGGGATAGGGTTCCTGAAAGAAGGCCAAAAAGGTCGATGCGAGAAAGATCCAGGTGGGCACGAGTGAGATAAGGGCAAGGATCACGATTGCGGGACGCAGGCGGCTGAACTTGTAGGAGAACGGCAGCGCTATCCAGCAAAAATAGGGCGAAGCGAAGACCGCACACAAGATGATCCACTGCCATGTCCACGACTCGCCGAAGGGTCGTGCGCTCCAGCCGATTGCATTGAGAACGATGGCGCAGTTGCAGAGAAGGCTAGGAACGAGAAGAACCGCGAGCAGAAGCACGAGGAGAAAGGATGGCTCCAGGAAGCGGTTGCTTGGGGCTGAGTTTCCCACATGCACCTCGGAAGGCGCCTGAGGGCGCCTAACGGCCTCGAGATGAGCCGCCCGGCCAGCCAAGGCTAGTATCTCGCCAAAGCCAAACACCTGGCTGGCCGGGTCGGCTCCATCGAGTTGTTAGGCGGCGCAGGAGATCGTTGTCGTGGTGGCTAATCTTGGCGCAACGCCTCCCACTCAAGGAGAACAGGTTGAACGTCTTCGCATGTTAGATCCATCCTGGAGGCAAGCCTTGGATCCTCCCCCGAGTACCTGATGAACGGTGCGTTGAGGGGGGCGCCTGATAGGTAGACCGTGTCAAATGAGATGGTAATCTGCTCGCTGGAATAGCCTGACGAGGTTAGGTACTGATTGGGACCCGTGAATGTCTCTTGTTCGCCAAGCCATTGGTATGCCCCATTCTGCTCTTTGAAGGCGATTGTTCTCGAGGACGGACCATACACAGAGAGCATTATGTCGTAGGTGGCCTCGTCACCGTAGGTGCGGTTCATCTCGAACCGCGCTGTTGGCTCAATCGGACCGAAGCATTTCTCCTCCGCGCCGGCTTCCAATCTAGCGGCGAGCATGGCCTGGACCTGCGATGCGCCGGGGTCGACGGCGTGAGGGAGGTATGAGAGACGTGGAACCACATTTGGAAGGCTAGCTAGGGTGTTGAGGCAGATGCAGAGAAAGGGAAGGGCGCCGATCACGACAAGGGCGACTCCAACGCGCGCTTCTGAGCGTCGCCTCTGGTTGCCTCGTGATCGGAAGATGAGAATGGCCCCAATGGTTGACACCGCAGTGGTTAGGGCGAGGAGGCCGGACAACACCGCGAGAAAGATGAGGAGGAGCCAGAATATGCCTTCCATGTGTTCACACTCGGCGCTTGGCGCCTGCGCTGCCTAACGGCCTCGAGATGAGCCGCTCGGCCAGCCAAGGCTAGTATCGTACCAAACGCGACCTCCGGCTGGCCGGGTCGACTCCATCGAGTTGTTAGGCATCGCCATCTGAGGTTGGATCCTCAATGAACTGGACGAAGCGAGTGCCGAGACTCGTGAGCCTCTTCTCAAGAAGGCCATGGCCCGTCATCATGGTGTGGAGGCCGTCAGTGGAAGTGATCCCTCTTTGATATACATCTCTCCAAACCTGATCGTAGAACGGCCTGTTATCGCGGAGCTGAGGATAGGCACTCTCCAGTATCCGGGAGAGGGAGCCTGCGCTGAGGGATGGGAATGTGTGGCTATTCTGGAGTGCCCACGCGGAAGGATCCTGAAAGAGCCTTATCATGCGCAGATGCCACTCTGTGAATTCATCGACGAATGTGAGGAACATCAACTGAAGGGCGAGTTCGGGTGGAGAAGGGAGAGCTGAGTTGAGAACTGCATTTCGCAGCGCCTGCCTCTTCTCCTCGTGGGAGGTGCGGAGAGCAACCTGGGTGGCGTGAAGGACGGCGTCAATGAACCCGTCATTCGTGCTGAGAGAAGAGAGATCGAGGCCGTTCTTTTCCTCAAGTCCTCGTAGGGCAGATCCCACCTCTTCCATCCACGTATCTCGCCGCCTCTCAAGAGGCGGGCTGACAACTAGAGAGAGCAGTTCTGCGGCAGGGGCTCCGGCGATGGGAATAAGCGACAGGGCTGCACGAGCCCCAGCATGGGCGACGTCACCGACGGAACGCTTTGGAGGGTGGTGTTTGTTTCCTGGCATGGGGACCCCCTTCCTGGGCGATGCCTAACGGCGTCGAGATGAGCCGCCCGGCCAGCCAAGGCCAGTATCGCGCTGAACGCAACCTCCGGCTGGCCGGGCCGGCTCCATCGAGTTGTTCGGCAGCCCATCCACTTGGGCCGCGGCGACTACTTGGAAGTTCTTGGCAGGAGAAAGGAACCCCGCAGGGCCTGGCCCGGAGAGGAATCTAACATCGGCCACGGCGCGGAAGCGGGGTTTTCTTCTGGTGTACGGTGCGAGATATGCAAGTCAAAGCGCGGCTTGCGCACAGCGTGATTGAGATGGGCTGGGGTATTGAGCTGGACAATAAGTGGCTGCCGAACGGCCTCGAGATGAGCCGCCCGGCCAGCCAAGCCTAGTATCGCGCCGAAACCGACACCCGGCTGGCCGGGCCGGCTCCATCGAGTTGTTAGGCGGCGGGCAACACCCCCTTGGTCGGTGAGAGGCGGAAGAGGATTCTAGCGTTGATGGCGACCACAAGGCACACGAGTCCAATTCGGAGGGCGAACAGGAAGATGCTCCCTGCGAGCGTCTGAAGTGGCACCTCGCTTCCGATTGCGATGTTGGCAACCGCGAGAAGAATGATGTAGCCTCCCGCAATGAGCTCGAGTGCATTGTAAGCGGCCACTACTAGCACGAGGGGCAAGGCGGCACCGGGGCGGCCTTTCCATATTGCGACCGAGAGGATAAGGATCGCGGCAGCGGAGGCGGGAGCGACAAATGCCGGGAATAGGAGCCATGGCCCCCACATCTCGAGGGGATACATGAAGAAGTAGAAGACGCCTTCAACGAGCGCGGATAATTCAGAAGACGCGACGGAAGGCCCAGGGACAACTTGGAACGCGAACATGTGCGCGACCATGTAGGTGGGGAATAGGCCGAAAGCGATGGCATCGGCAATGAGTAGGAGGGTGAGGAGGGGCGTTTTCGCCATGACTAGTGCTCGTAGCTTCCGCCGCCTAACGGCCTCGAGATGAGCCGCCTGGCCAGCCAAGGCTAGTATCGCGCCAAACTCAAGACCTGGCTGGCCGGGTCGGCTCCATCGAGTTGTTGGGCCGCTCCGCACCTGGTTGGGTGGTTACAGAGTCGCAACTGGGTTAGGGAGGGAGTGGAAGATTGAAGGCGGTGTCTCAAGGCGAAAGGACCGTAGGCCACACGCGTGACTTTACTTCACTGTAACGCTCAGAAGGTCCGAACACGTCTTGTTGGCGGCGGCGTCGGTGGCGCAGATCTGATAGCCAAGCGTGCCGGGAGCAGGCTGGTCAATCAAGCCCTGCCACAGGTATTCACCGTACCATGTCATCATGCTCTCGTGCGTTTGCCCATTCGCTGTCCAGACTAGATCGACCGACTGCCAGTCGTGCGGCATGGTCGGGCTTTTGTGATCATGAACGCGGGCACGTATTTCAATCGGTTGACCTGGCTCTGATTGCCCTATCTGTTCTACCATCGTGATCACCGGCGGTGCGGCATCGGGCTGAATGTCCTTTCCGAGGTAAACCTTGTCAGGAAACGTAGCTTCGCCCTGGCCTTGCACAACATCAAGCTTGGCATCGCCGTTGAGATCGGCCAGGGCTATCCCCAGCGTCCCGCTGGTGAAGCCGGGAAGAAACGCTGTTTGATCAGCTAGTTTCAAATGACCTGAGCCGTCGTTGATTAGCAACCGATCTGGATCGTCCAAGGAGCCGATGAGCAAGTCCGCATCGCCGTCTGAGTCGAAGTCCAAGAACACGTCCATGTTGTCGTCAAGGGGGAGATTCTCAGTGGCGGGCCACAGTTGAGCCGTCGCGTCCTCAAATCCCCCGCGTTGATTGCTGAGGAAAACATGCTCTCGAGTACCAGGGCCATCGTTGATAGTGACAAGGTCGAGATATGCGTCGCCGTTGAGATCCATCGCTTCAAAGTCGTAGTTGTTGCCAAACTGAGGAAGTCTTCCCGCCGTGACATCAGCGAAACTGCCCGCACCGTCATTCAGGAAGAGAAAGCTGCCTGTGCAACGTTTGCACGAGACAAGGACGTCGATGTAGTAATCGTTGTCGATGTCTACAAACTCCAATTCCCAGGAAAACTTCACGAGGACGTCGGGCATCTGCGGAGGTGTGGCGTCAGAGAAATGACCGGAGCCGTCGTTGAGCCAGAGCATCGTGCGGCCCCCCTTGTTAGTCATAGGGCTTTCGGGGCCCCAATCGGCCAGAATCATATCCAAATCGTTATCACCATCCACATCGCCAAATTCCAAATCGCCAATACTGGCCTTGATTTGCGGGAGGTGGGAGTCTGTGACCTCGGTGAAGTTGCCTGAACCGTCGCCTAGATAAAGGCGGCTTTGGGTTTGGTAGGTCGTCCCTACCATGATGTCGGCATTCCTGTCGCCATTAACGTCGCGAACCTTAATGACCCGCGCGAGCATGACGGTGGATCCGAATACTGACTGGGTTACTTCCTTGAACATGTTCCCAGGGCCCTGGTTGAGGAACACCCGACTGAACTCAAGTCTTCCCGGTGCATCATATTCGCCACCATTAGCAAAGAGGATGTCTACGTGGCCGTCGCCATTAATGTCGGCCAATTCAACCTTGTTCGTCCACTCGGCGGTGGTTCCAATTGTTGCATCTGTGACATCTTCCCATAACATCGGCGCAGAAGTCGCGGTCGCTGGTCGTGCGATAGTAGGCGGAACAGGCGTGAGCGTCGCAGGCGCAGGCGTGAGCGTCGCTGGAGCAGTGCTGCACCCAGCGATGGCCAATACGGCTGTGACGCTTAGATACTGAGGGGTTCGGTAGTTCATGGTTCGCCTCGTTCTTCACTCGCCATGGATTTCAGCAATGGTGGGCTGACTACAATAAGAGCCGGTTGCCCGCGCCCTAATTTTACGCTGAACTTGATAGATTATTACGCAGGCAGTGAAGACGCCATCCTGAGCATTGCGAGAAAGGAGCGGCCCAACGGCCTCGAGATGAGCCGCCCGGCCAGCCAAGGCTAGTATCGCATACTTCGTAACGCCCGGCTGGCCGGGTCGGCTCCATCGAGTTGTTAGGCCGCACGATCTCCCAGAATGGGATGCTCATGTACAACGGGCATGCCAAACCTGCCGCCCTTGGGGTGAAGGGCGGCAGGATGGCGACTTGCAGAGAGATTAGCTAAGCTGCGTATTCGGACGCCTGAGAACGACGCCGGTCCAGATATACCAGATGGGGGCAATGATGATCCCACCCAGACCTGCTGCGACGGCAATGAGTACCGGAATACTCAGTACATTTCCGGCGACGACGAGCGCATAGGCAACACCGGCGGCCAGCCCTACATAGGTGAGACCCTTGGGCAGTTGGCCGCCCCGCATTGCCAGCCAATTAACTACCAGGAACCACAGACCGACTGTGCCGAAGCCCATCCAGCCATCCGGGTCTAGACCACGAGTTCCCATTACTGCCAGAGCAGCCTGCGCGGATTCATCTACCTTGACGAAGCCAGCTGCGAGCCGAGGGCTGTCGTTCTGAGCAATCAGGAATCCCACTGCTACGACCGCAAATCCAATATTCGCCAGCGTGCTCGTCCATCGAACCAATCCTTCATTGGCCGAACGCACGAGGTCTGAAACTGCCGTCACTACAGCGATGGCCAGCAAGGCACCCAGTGCAAAGGCCCAGTATTGGACTACTGTCACCGTTGAGCTGGCAGCGAGGGATTTAAGAAACTCTGCTGCGGCACTGCCTGGCTGCTGCTCCGCAGGAAGCATGAAAAACGTGACACCCACCACCAAGTAGAGTATTCCGACGAGGATGGCGCAGGTGCCGCCCAGCTTTGCAATACTGTTGTCCTTCATGATCAATCTCCTCCCTTTACGACCGATCCACGTAATGTTCGAAGAATACGAATCTTAGACACGGGCAGTGGCTGAGGTGGCTTGGCGCATATGGTCTCCTATTGTGCTGTGGGTAGGCTCTCCACCTGGTTAAACCCATATTCTTCACTTAGGTTACGGGGTTGCGACAACAATCACGTGCGGCCTAACGGCCTCGAGATGAGCCGCCCGGCCAGCCAAAGCTAGTATCGCGCCGAACGTAACCTGCGGCTGGCCGGGTCGGCTCCATCGAGTTGTTAGGCGGCGCTGGTGAATGCGTGGCGTGATTGGAAGATGAGTTCGGACCGGCCACAGCTTGGCAAACATTGGGCTCTTGATCTTCCTTGACTTACTTCTTGCGGGGCTTGATGGCCCTTATCTTGGCCAGGTTGTATCTTACGCCAGATCTGATGAGAGCCCTTAGCGCGGTTTCATTCACCTTATCCCCCTCGTAGAAGTCTATTGCCCGAGCCGTGCGGCTATCGAGTCTGGCATTGAAGAGCTTGTACGGATCGGGGAGGCGCGCGCCAGCGAAGAAGGTCAGTCTGACCCTTTCCTTTAGGATGTTTCCGACGCACACAATCCCATTGTGCTCCCAGACAGGCGCGCCCATCGGGTTACTTGGGCGGCGCCATTTCAATTCCTCGGTTACCTCAGGGTCTGAATCGTGGATGATCTTGCGGAGCTTTGGGAGAGTAGCGCCGCGCCAATCGCCGGTCTCTGCTATGTACTTGGTGATCAACTTGGACGCGCCGGAGACGCTACGTGCCGCAGTCTTCTTCATCTGCAGAGTGCCTCCCCTCGTGCGCTACAGTCTTCCCACCAGATGGACGAAGCGGCGCCTAACGGCCTCGAGATGAGCCGCCCGGCCAGCCAAGGCTAGTATCGCGCTAAACCCAAACACTCGGCTGGCCGGGTCGGCTCCATCGAGTTGTTAGGCGGCGTGAAGATTGTCGGTGATCTGTCACGCGGGGGCGCCAGTGGTCTAGAGTGACTTGGATCCCAGGCAGAAGTGCAGCCTCACGGGAGAATTGTTACTTAGAACGTCCGCCAAGTAGAGCGCGAAGAGCTTGGCGAGCAGCGGAACTGTAGGTGGGAGCGCAACTTGATATGTCCAGCAAAGAGGACCTCGCGCCTTGATGGAGCCCAGTGGGGTACCGGCCTGCGTCAGCCGGAAGGATGCTCTAAGGAGGACGTCGGAGATCTCGAGGGTCGAGTAATCCTCGAGGAGATAGTTTTGATCACCGAAGACGACCTCGTACTTGTGGAGCGGCCATTTGCCTGTGGGCTGAGAGGAGGCAACTACGCCGTCTTTCCCTTCGAGGAGGAAAGTGAGGTTGCGGCTGAATGGTAGGGGGCCGTTGCGGTTCCCGCGAGCTTGTGCCTTGTACGTTCCCTCTGGGCAAGAGATAGTGGCCCGATATGCGAAGGTGATGACAGGGTAACGGATTGAGCCCACGGTCTGGCCGTCTTCAGAGATCTGGAATCGACTCGATACTAGGCCGCTGGGCCGAGCCTCGATCATTTTGGACCTCCGCTGTCAGCCGCCTAACGGCTTCGAGATGAGCCGCCCGGCCGGCCAAAGCTAGTTTCGCGCCAAAGCCAACATCCGGCTGGCCGGGTCGGCTCCATCGAGTTGTTAGGCGGCGTGAGGAGCAGACGCGGCGTGGCTCTCGTTGATGGGGCGGGCGAAGATTATGCCGTGGCAGCCCCTAATCGAAGACGACTGTCTCCTGGCCGACCTCAACTTCGCCGTACTTGAGGGCCCCGGCGCGCTCGTAGACGTGCAGGAGGGCACCAGTCGCTGCCATTTGGGTGTCGACGAGACGGAAACTTGCCGGGATCGTACCTTGGCCGAAGAGGCGCTTTCCGGTGCCGATTGTCAGCGGAAACTGCCAGAGGCGCAGGGTGTCGACGAGATCGTGCTTGAGCAAGGTCTGGAGGAGTGTGCCGCTTCCGTGGACCTGGATCTCGCCGCCTTCTTGGGCCTTGAGCTTTGCAACCTCCTCTGCAACTTCTCCCTTGAGCAGGAAGGAATTGTGCCACTCGACGTTGCTGAGCGTTCGAGAAGCCACGAACTTAGGCCGGGTGTTCAGTGCCGTGGCGATCTGGTCGGCCGGGTCGGTGGCTTTCGGCCAGGATCCGGCGAAGATTTCATACGTCTTGCGGCCGAGGAGGAAGGCGCCGGCGCGGATGGTCCACTCGGTCATGATGTTGCCGAACTTCTCGTCGAAGTAGGGGACTAGCCAGCCGCCGTGCTGGAAGCCGCCGTCGCGATCCTCGTTGGGGCCACCGGGTGCCTGCATGACACCGTCAAGACTCAGGAAAGTGCCCACCACCAGTTTGCGCATATCCCTCACCTCTCCTTGTGATCGGACTACCTCAGGCGCCTAACGGCCTCGAGATGAGCCGCCCGGCCAGCCAGAGCTAGTATCGCGCCGAACTCAACATTCGGCTGGCCGGGTCGGCTCCATCGAGTTGTTAGGCGTGCGGGATACTTCCTCCAAATTCTCGCACGACTGCCGCGTCTTCAAGTGGAATGTGTGTTACACTGAATGTGCAGTTGAGGTAACGGATCTCTCGTTGTGCTGATACCGCCGGACCCTCTGTGGGCTGGCGGTAAATCAATTGCCGGCCGTGCCGGAGAGGGCAGTCAGAAATGGACATCAGAATCTATGTAGGCAATCTGGCGAAGTCGACCACCCAGGACGAAATCACCGCCCTGTTCGCGCAGGAAGGTGAAGTCACCTCGGTAGAGCTTGTCAAGGACCGGAACAGTGGTCTGTCCAAAGGCTTTGCCTTTGTCGCTATGACTTCGCAGGAAAGCGCAGACAAGGCTATCAGCAAGTACAACGGCTACTCTCTGGCGGGGAATGAACTCAAAGTCAACATCGCCAAGCCCCGTGTAGAGCGCGCGTAGAACGGCCTCGAGATGAGCCGCCCGGCCAGCCAAGACTAGTATCGCGCCAAAGCCAAACACCGGGCTGGCCGGGTCGGCTCCATCGAGTTGTTAGGCGTGCGGACGTGGAAAGGTTGCCTCACTGGGGAACCACTCCGGACTGCCGGGAAGAGGTCCGCCAGGCGAGGAAGGAGACGACTGCAGTGACCGCGGCGGAGGCGCCAAGGCCTATCGCTGCGAGTTCGGAGGCCAAGCCTGCATGCCAGGGCCCGGGTTGGAGCATCTCCGGCGCGCTCTTCAGAAGCTGGGCGAGGGCAATAAGAAGACCCGATATGGCGAGCCCAAGATAACCGGTGGGGGAATGGCTGGCAGCAGCTGCGACGAGGCCAACGAGGGCAGCCATGTAGGCGAGAGCTAGGAGTAGAGTGAACGGGACACTCAAGTGGAACTCAAGCGGGACGTCGAACAGAAAGTCGTCGATCAAGTGGACGGCGGAGAAGGCGGCGAAGGCGACCGCCGAGACAATCACTGACGAATGCCACTTGGAGGGTTTCAAGTCTGAATCAGGCCTCGCCCGGGAGTCAAAGGCAACCCAATTGCGGAAGAGCGCTCCGCACGCCTAACGGCCTCGAGATGAGCCGCCCGGCCAGCCAAGGCTAGTATCGCGCCAAACTCAACACCTGGCTGGCCGGGTCGGCTCCATCGAGTTGTTAGGCCGCCCCTCCTGGTCGGGTGCGTTTCATCAGACGAAGCATGACCATGCCCGTAAGAGCGAACGCTGTGAGGGGCCCCGCGATAAAGGTGAGGCCGCCGAAGGCTAGACCGAGGCCGAAGCTGATGGCGAAGGCAATAGCCCAGGCGAGGACGCTCGCCACGACCCACCATCCCGCGTTGGTAACTCGGCCCCGGAGCACAAGCAGCCATTGGAGGATGCTAGGAGGAAGCGCTACCGCCGCGCCGAGGCCGAGTCCTAGCACAAGCTGCTGTGCGCCGGGCAATTGGACTGCGCCTTGGGGGAGAAGAGTGCCCATGGGAAAGACGAGTGCGAATCCGAGAGACGTGGCCAGGCTCCACATGGCGGCGCGGGCCAATCGTTGTCGGAGCGCGAGCCACTGGCCGATGCCGAATGGAGCGCCAAAAGCTGCCCCGACAAGGAAGGGCAAGATTGGGGAGGTCTGTTCGAGGCCGAGAGCCTCGAGCAGGGAGCCGAGCCCGACCCAGAGAAGGACCCCAAAGCCAGCACCGAAGGCCGAGCCCATCATCCATGCAAGTAGGAAGCTTCGTCGGAGCAACTGAGGTTCCCTCCTCATGTGAGGATCGGCGCGGGTGGAGAGCTGGGGCGGCCTAACGGCCTCGAGATGAGCCGCCCGGCCAGCCGAGGCCAAGTATCGCACAAACGGAGCCGACCCGGCTGGCCGGGTCGGCTCCATCGAGTTGTTAGGCGGAATCGGTCTCATGGACGTGTCTAGGCGGCCTCTTCTTCCGGATTGGATGAAATCGCCATGGCGTACGTGATGGAGCGGGGGATTTCGTGGCCCGCCGTTGCGGCAATGGCAAAGAGCTGGGTGACTATGTCCTTGGCGTGCTGTCGCAATCTTGACGCGTCTGCGGGGTTAGCTCTGGACCTGTCGATCTTGCCGTGCGCAACGCCATTCCTGAAGTCGACGAGCTCCTCAAGGCCAGGAAACTGGGAATAGACTGCATCTTTGAAGGATGCTTCAAACAGCTGGTCTCTCTTCGTGTCTTCGGAGTGCCTGACGAGTTTGTCGTAGAACCACGCGAGCTTTGGATAAAGGCCTGGCTTCTTGCGGCCAACGTCGCGGCGCATTCGGTCGAGCTCTCCCATGACCTCGAGAATGTGGGTGAGATTGGCCTCAATGAAGAAGGCTGCGAAGATGAGGACTACTGTGGAATTGCAGGTGATTGTTTGGTCTTCGCCCGTGTTGGCTCGGCCAAGGGCTTGGTAGCTCGTGGCGATGAGAAAGACCGCGTCCTCTGTGGCTTCCGGCATTGTGACCCCCTCCTGGAAGTGCGCGAGATTCCGCCTAACGGCCTCGAGATGAGCCGCCCGGCCAGCCAAGCCCAGTATCGCGCCGAAACCGACGCCTGGCTGGCCGGGTCGGCTCCATCGAGTTGTTAGGCGGAGCGCACGTTCCACCTAGGAAGGGCGGGTGAGCACCCTGACTTCCTTCTCTAGGCGTCGGTAGAGGCGTTCCTTCTCTATCTCGAGGTCATAGTGAGACTGGAGGTTCAGCCAGAACGGGTCCGACATGCCAAAGTAGCGGGAAAGACGGAGAGCCGTGTCGGGGGTGATCGCCCTCTTGCCAAGAACGATCTCGTTGATCCGGCGTGGATCGACGCTGATGTCTTTCGCCAGGCGGTACTGGGTGACCCCCATGGGCTTGAGGAACTCTTCGAGAAGGATCTCGCCAGGGTGGATAGGTGGGAAGGCCCTTTTTGCCACTTGTGCCTCCTCAGGAATGGTAGTCAGTGACCTCGACCTCGAAAGCATCGCCATGACGCCACGCGAAGCATATGCGCCACTGGTCATTGACACGGATGCTGTGCTGGCCGAAGCGGCGACCTTTGAGCCTCTCGAGACGGTTGCCGGGTGGCTCTGCCAGGTCAGAGAGCGAACCGGCAGCGTGGATGATGAGAAGCTTTCTTGCTGCGGGGCGAAGGATCGATGGCGGAAGATGCCGCGGTCTTTGGCCGCGGAAGACCGCCTCAGTATCCTCGTCCGCGAAGGACTTGATCACCGAGGAGAATAATAGCGGCTTACGCTATTAGTGTCAAGGGCGAATTCGCGGCTCGCTCCGCCTAACGGCATCGAGATGAGCCGCCCGGCCAGCCAAGGCTAGTATCGCGCCGAAAGTAACACCCGGCTGGCCGGGTCGGCTCCATCGAGTTGTTAGATGGCTGCCTCGGACAGAGAGGGGTCGTTTCCATCCTCAAGCAGTGCCTGTATGGACTCCTCGCTCTCCTGGCGGAGCTTCATCAGGGTTGTGGGAGAAGAGTGCTTGCCGGAATCCGACAGGAGTGAGATTGCGGTGACAGTCCAGCGTCTATAGATCTCGTAAAGGTAGCACCTGGTTGCCTCCAAGAAGAGGCGGAAACGCTTGTGGTCGATGGGGAGAAAGTCACCTGGGTTGAGTTTGCGCCAGGGGCAGCGCTCAAGGAATCGCGCATCGACGCGGCCACCCTTGTGGACGATGACGTTTCGAGACTCGGCCTGCTCGAGCAGGAGCCGGCGCACTAAGGGAGGAACTTCGCCAGATAGGCCAACCGCCTCGAGGAGAACCTCGAACTTCGCGCAGCCCGGCAGGAATGGGGCCTTCGTCTCCCTCGAGAGGAGCTCCGTGAGTTGAAGCGCGCGCTCGTGCTCTGACAGTCGCAGAAAGGGGAAAAGAGGCCCCTCGATGCGGGAGAGGGGAGGGCGGTCGAGAGGCACCGGCAGCTTGAGGAACGCAGCGACAACGATCTCGTCAACTGCTGTCTCGATGATTGTCATGAGGCGGACACATGCTAGCCCGTGCAGATAGGGGAAGTCGGAGCTTTGTTCGGCCTTAGCGAACTCCTCAAGCGGCTTGGCCCTCTCAGCCTGGGAAGCGACGACTGTCTCGTCGAGGAAGTGAGCCATGTCTGGGAGCCGCGACAACCGCGCCAACCGCTGCATCGTTGCAGGGAACTCGGTAGCCTGCGTTCCGAAATGGAGCCCCTGGAGGGCAAGGTCGACGAAGATGTCTAGATCCCTGATGGACCTGAAATAGGGGACAAACATCTCTCCTTCGATGAGGGATGTCTTTAGCTCCTCGGGTGTGAATTCGACTGTCACTTCAAGCCCCCAATTGACTGGCTAGTGACTGCAGCCATCTAACGGCCTCGAGATGAGCCGCCCGGCCAGCCAAGCCTAGTATCGCATGAAATGGCTAACCTGGGCTGGCCGGGTCGGCTCCATCGAGTTGTTAGGCGGCAGCGCGGCGATGTGGCGCGGAGTGTTTCGACTTATCGTGCGGAGAAGGAATTCCAGGAGCGATTTGACGCAGCGTATCAGTGGATGTTCAGAGATGTTGCAAGGCCAGCTGGAGGGGGCAGCTGGCCCGAGGATACTGCCCGGCGCGATACCGCTCCTAGTGACCCGGTCGATACCAGGTATCGGTACCGTCGGTGATGGTGTTGGTAGCCGAATCATACATGAAGGTGATGTCGAACTGGCCGGACCTCCCGGTTGTGAAACATCTGAGTTTCATCGTTGAGAAGAGCACGTTTGGATTGTCCTCGTTGGAGTATCCGGTTCCCCTGAAGATCCCTGGTTGGCCTTCACAGAAGCTGAAGTAGCTTTCGGTCCAGGTGATGTTAAGTGGGCCGAGATGGCCGCCTCCGAATGTGAGGCGGATGTCGCTCCCGTCGGAGGAGTCGATGGCAACCCAGTGTCCGACAAATGGGGAGGATGTATAGGCAGAGGCCGCGGAGAATACAAGCAGCGTGGCAGCGACGGCGAGAAGAACGGGAGTGAGACGTCTATTGGGTTTCATTGGAGCCTTCCCTCCGAAATGGCTCGAACAAGGGGCCTATGCGGCGTGGCGACGAGCGTGGGATGTCCCCTCATTATCTGGGCACCTCCACTGTACTCCAAAAGAGCTGGCGCCTCCGAGGCAATCGTGCCCGTCTCATGGAATTCTTGGAAAGATGGCCGCAAATGAGGGAATTGAGCTGACGCCTAACGGCGTCGAGATGAGCCGCCCGGCCAGCCAAGGCAAGTATCGCGCTAAACGCAACACCCGGCTGGCCGGGTCGGCTCCATCGAGTTGTTAGGCGGCCCGCTAGAAAGGGCGCCAATGCAAAATGAAAGTGACTAGCGACGACAATTGCGCGATCAGCAGAACCGCCCAAACGACGCATATGGTGGTGGCGACGCCTTGTGAGGCGGCCCGGCCGAGCCTCACTGCAGTTTCGCGAGAAGTCAAGGAGGGGTAGTCAGTTGCAGGCCGCTCTGCTGTGGAGAGACTTTGCCACTCAGTGTGCCTGATCGCGAGGTCAGCCCCTCGCAAACCTCGCAGGACGAGGATTCCTAGTATGAGGCCCACAAGCGGGATCAGAATGGGGAGGAGGATCGCGACGGTCGACTTGTGGAATCCTGGCTCTGCTTGGGAACGGGTGAGAGCGGCCAGGGCCGCGAAAAGAAATGCATTGCTGGCAAGGAGCCAGTTGACGCGCTGTTGTATCCACGTGTCTTCGTGGACAACCTTGGCTCGCAAGACCTCCCAAAGCTTCGTGTTGTCCATCCTCGATGTCCTCTCCTGCGGACCAGGCGGGCCGCCTAACGGCCTCGAGATGAGCCGCCCGGCCAGCCAAAGCTAGTATCGCACAATCCGCAACATCCGGCTGGCCGGGTCGGCTCCATCGAGTTGTTAGGCGGCCAGGAAGTTGAGCGGGGATCTACGGCGAAGTTCTCCTTGGTCGCAGTGCCTACCTAGGAGGCGGGGTCCGAAAGACGAAGTCCCCGAAGCCAAGGGAGAGCAGCAGGTAGAGGACAAGTGTCGACCAGACGAGCAGGTTGCCAGAGCCGTAAAGAAGTTCGAAGATGGCGACGACGAGGCCCGTGATTGTGACGACGAAGCCGCCCACGAGAATGGCGCGAAGGGCAGGCCCAGAGGTGGCCGAACGCCCAAGCCAGTTTATGGCCGCGAGGCCGAGGAGGCCAGAGCCGAAATACCGGGCGACCCACTGGTTTGACGGATCGAGCGTGATGCCGTAGAGAGAGAGCACGTTAGCCGGCACCAGCAGGAAGGCGACCCCAAAGAGAAGCGCACCGACGGCTGCAGCTGTCATGGTGAGAGTGAGTCTCATTGGAAGATTCCTTTCGTTGATTGCCAGGAGGCGGGATGGTGGGGGAGGGACGAGGGTTCAATTTGCGATGGCGACTCCTTTCTCGATGGAGGCGCTTGGACTGCCGACGCCGACGCGTGGGCTGGCACGAAGATGTAGGTCAGGCCTAATGAATGGCCTGTTCCCGAAAACCGGAGTTGCCGGATCGATTATCGCGCCGAAGGCCCGAAATGGAGCATAGGAGGGCATGTGATGGACGGGCGGGCCACGCCCTGGGAGGACGGACCCTCTAGGCCGCCTAACGGCTTCGAGATGAGCCGCCCGGCCAGCTCTTAGAACCTATCATAGACCCGATTCGCCGCAGCTGGCCGGGTCGGCTCCATCGAGTTGTTGGGCGGAATCCGGAGAGAAAGACGGGAGCCGGGATCCCTGGATTCCATGGCTCTTGAATCATGTCCGACCGACGCGTACAATCGGTGATCGCCCTAGGGACAACTGAGCTGTTGCGGAGGTGGCTAGATGGGTCATGCCGAAGACGCTACGGAGCTGCCCTATCACGGAAGCTGGATGGATTGGCTTGTCCGGGGGATCGGTCAATTGCCCGTTCCCGCGTGGCTGTTCTACGCCGTTCTCCTGATGGTTCTTGCATTCGCAAACAATGCTGTCTTCTGGCTCGACGGGTCGCTGTCGCTTGGAGCTTTCCATCGGACTAGGCTGACCGACTCCGTTTACATTGTGTTGTTCATCGCGGTCTACGACCACCTGCGTCTCGTCGCAAGCCGGAGCTTCCAGCGATTTCGGCCACTCCTTCCGGCAGACGATATCGAGGCTCGAGGCATGGAATACCGACTTTCCACGCTGCCTCGAAGGCTCGGATGGCTGGCGCTCTTCCTGGGCGCGAGTCTCGCGCCCGTCCTCATTGCGGACAACCCTCAAGCATTCGGTGTGGACGTGGCGTTGACACCCCTTCCGCGCATCTACCAGTATTTCAATACCGCGGTAAGTATGGCGTGCCTATCCGTAGTGGTCATCCAGACCATCCGGCAATTACGCCTTGTCACCGAACTGCATCGGAGGGCGAGCGGGATTGACCTGTTTCAGCTCGGGCCGGTGCACGCTCTGGCGACGTTTTGTGCGAGCGCAGGCATTGGTCTGACGTTGTTCATGTTGTTCTTCGCGATCGCCGAAGCATCCACCTTCACGGAACTCAACCTTCTCTTTCTTGTCGGGATAGCGCTCCTGGCGATCTCGGTATTCCTGATCCCGCTACTTGGCATGAGAAGCAGGCTTCGAGATGAGAAGGCGAGACTGATTGGCGAGGCAAATGCGGGGATTGAACGGACGGTCGGCCGAATACATGATCGGGTGAACTCTGACAAATATGACGACATGGGCGGACTCAACAGCGCTTTGAGTGCGCTGGTGGCAGAACGAGGGCTCCTCCAGGGAATCTCGACCTGGCCGTGGGAGGTAAGTACTCTCGGCGGCTTCGTGTCGAGCTTGCTCCTGCCGATCGTTCTATTGTTCGTGGCCAGGCTGTTGGAAAGGCTACTATGAATTCCGCCCAACGGCCTCGAGATGAGCCGCCCGGCCAGCCAAGGCTAGTATCGCGCCGAAGCCTAACACCTGGCTGGCCGGGTCGGCTCCATCGAGTTGTTAGGCGGCGCCAAGGACGCTGGTTGCCTGTCTTGGCTAGGGCCCTTTCTTGCCTGGCGCGTTGATAGCGACCGCTGCTTTGACCAGACCCGCTAGTCCCGCTGCGTCAATCTTGTCACCTTGACGGAAATCGATGGAGCGCATCGCCTTCGCGTCAAGGCCGGCGTTGAACAGACCCATGGGGTCCTTGAGGGAGGCGCCCTTGAAGAAGTTGACCTTCACATGCCCTTTGAAGGCTGAAGCAGCGCAGACAAGGCCATCGTGGGCCCAGACAGGAGTGCCCCATTTCCACTCCTCGGCAATACCTGGGGACGCCTTAAGGACGATGTTCCGGATCCTTGCGAGCACTGGCCCTCGCCAGTCATCGTGCGACGTGATGTACGCTGTGATGCGCTTTGAAGAGTCCGATTTAGAGGGTGTGGAAGTCTTCTTCATGTGAGCTACCTCGAAGGGACCGGGATGCATCTGCTAGTTCTGGCGAAAGGCGGCGACGCCTAACGGCCTCGAGATGAGCCGCCCGGCCAGCCAAGGCTAGTATCGCGCCAAACGCAACACCCGGCTGGCCGGGTCGGCTCCATCGAGTTGTTGGGCGGCGGAAGGGACGTATCAGCTGCTCGCAACGCTTCACATAACGTACATGAAACGAAGGAAGGAAAAGTAGATGAAGAGGCAGCACCCGACGACGCTAAGGGCGTAGGAGAAGGGAACGAACCAGGCAATCTGGGATCGGGTGAGGGGTCGACCCTGTGCTTCTCGCACCAAGTAGAGGGCAAGTACTGCAATGGCTGCTGGGAAGGGCGGAACGATGGCCATGAAGATGCAAGCGATGATCATCATTCCGATGCCTGAGAAGTCCATGACAGGACCGACCTTTCAGGTAGCCAGAGCCTGAAGCCTGAGCATTCTCCCGCGGATGAGGAGGAGGAGCAGCAGACCGCCGACACCGAAAAGGGTATCCACGAGTCGCCAGAAGAGAGGAATGCCTCGAATTGCGCGAAACAGTAGGGCATGAGGAAGGACAAGGAGGCAAGCTGCCAGACCGAAAGGGACTACCCATGTGTTTCGCATAGGATCACGGATGGCGAGGATAAAGGGGATGGCAATGATGAAGTGGCCGAAAGCGAGCCAGTCATATCCGTAGGCCAGGAACGGATATGTAGCATAAGTCTGCTCAAGCGCAGTGCGGACAAGGCTGAGCCAGTCGGCCATGTCGGGCCAAACCTGATGGACTAAGGAACCTGGCGAGTACAAGGGGGCGAGAAAGCGTAGGCCCTCGAGGGGGAAGATGGCAGTCGCACCGCTGAAAATCAGGGCGGTGGCGAAGGCGGCGAAGATGAACCTTACTGCGAGAAGCTCCCGCTTGACATCCACGATCTAAGGATAGGTCGTACCATGCCATCAAGGACTCTCAGGGGGCCTCCAAACGCTGTCTCATGGACGCCGCCCAACGGCCTCGAGATGAGCCGCCCGGCCAGCCAAGGCTAGCATCGCGCCAAACGTAACCTCTGGCTGGCCGGGTCGGCTCCATCGAGTTGTTAGGCGCACGAAATTCAACTAGCGGCTAGACTTGCTTGAAGCGTATCATGTATACCGGCCTTGCCGTGAGCGAGGCCAGTCGGCGAAAGTAGCATCTCTGGTCGGGCCGGACTCGGTCCCCGGGCCCCTTGACCTCGCAGAAGAACCAGTCGGAAAAGTCGGGTGCGAACATCAGAAGATCGGGGCACTGGGTGACCCGCCGCGCGGTTCGCCGCCGGATGAAAGCTACAGCCTCTGGCTGGAGGAGAAGCGGGAGGATTGCCGTCTTCCTGGGGTGATTCCCAAACTCGTACTTGCTTACCAATGCATGGTAGCCAGTCAGCTTGTGGAGAGTGATTGCGGCGAGCCACTCGATGAAGTGGTATCCCCTTGGCCCCTGTGACTCTGCTTGGCGGAGATCGTCGGGATCAAAGAGATGCGGGTACTTGGTGGCCCATTCCTTGCGGAGGGGGCCGCTCTTCCAGCTTTCCTTCTGGGCAGCGGAAAAGTCGTAGAGGCCGAACTAGATCATGGGTTACCCCGGACTATAGCTGTGACAGCGTGCGCCTAACGGCCTCGAGATGAGCCGCCCGGCCAGCTTGGGCAGCGGCACTTGGCGGCGGAGGAGCCCTTCCCAGGCCTCGTGCTCTTGACTCCTGGACCTCGCGCGGGCGGGCGGACGACCGCCGCCAAGCCGCCTTCTGTAGACACTATCGAACACTTAGAGCCCCGAGTCAATAGAAGGAGCGCGACGGAGCCGACCCGGCTGGCCGGGTCGGCTCCATCGAGTTGTTGGACGCCCAGAACCTTCTCCCTCGGGCGCGAGAGCCCCTCTTGGCTGGCAACGTGCGCTGGATGGGTTCGGGAGCAAGGAGTGCTCCTCGCTCGCGGGCGACGCGTTTCAGTCTTGGGCCAGAGTCATCCGTTCCTGACGGGCCTTCGAGGGCGTTCAACGGCCTCGAGATGAGCCGCCCGGCCAGCCAAGACTAGTATCGCGCGAAACCAAAGACCTGGCTGGCCGGGTCGGCTCCATCGAGTTGTTAGGCGGAGCGGACGCGCCTTCCAGGCTTTCGGGCCTCTGCGAGGTTGGCCTTTGTGCGCTCATGAGCAAGGGCAAGGAGTCGTGATGCCTCATCAAGGAAAGGCTGGTGGTTGAGGAAGCTCGCCAACGCGGGGGTTCTGATTTCACTCGGGAAGGAAATGTTGGCGAAGAGGATCTGCGACCGCTTCGGGACATCGGAGATCGAGTATCGGGATGCGAAGGGAAGGAACGGCTCGCCGAACTCCTCTGTCAACACGCATGAGAGCGCGGTCTTGTATTCGAAGGGCTTGCTCTTCAAGTATCTCTTCTCAACTCCCCTCAAGCTCGGGACGAGACGCATTAGTCCCTCTATGCCAAGGTCGTAGCCCAACCGGTAGGCGAGGACAAGGTCAGTGTCGTCGAAACGCCCAGGCGGGGCAAGACGGTATAGCAGTTCAAGCCGAGTTTGGCTCTTCCGAAATAGGGCGGAATTAAGCAAAGCAGATCGACTGTAGGAATCGAATGACCCGTTCTGGGAATGGGATTGACGAAGGAGGAGGATCTCGTCAAATGCCAGTTCGAAGTCGCCTATGAGCAGATGTCTTTCTAGGCCGTAGTAGTAGATGAACACATATCCGACATTGACTGGCTTGGTGACATCGGTGAGCCAATTGAGGTAGATCCACCTCTGTTCTGGGGTGAGGCCTGCGTACGAAGGGTAATATGGCGGCCTCGGGATTATCGATGGATGCGGGGGGCGCCTAATGGGCATGGCGGTGTACATGGTGCTCGGCTCGTCCGGAGAAAGGTCTTCGACATGTATCTTGCCGTCGAGGATGTCAATCGTGAAGGATATGCCCAGGCCCGATTGCGGGGTGGGCGCGGGATCGCGTGAGACGAAAAGCAGCTTGGCCGTTCGGTCGGGCAGTTCAAGCTTAGTGCGCCCTAGAGCTAGGAGGGACTTCTCTTGGAGGGGCACGAGAGAGGATGACATGTCTACGCCAGAAAGTGAGCTACTCGCTCCGCCTAACGGCGTCGAGATGAGCCGCCCGGCCAGCCAAGGCTAGTATCGCGCCAAATGCAACACCCGGCTGGCCGGGTCGGCTCCATCGAGTTGTTAGGCGGCCAGGTCGCTACCTTCCCTTGCGGCCGACGTAGGCAACGGCAGTGATAAAGGAGAGCATCACAATTAGGTACAGGGTAGATCCCTTCAGAAAGAGCGCCAAGTAGGTGGGAAGAGGCATGGATGCAATTCCTGGCAACAGAACGAAGAGCATGAACAGAAGCATCCCGACTGCGAGCTGGGGACCATGGGGGAGCCGCCTCAGTCTGGCGGAAGGGCCGGAGGTGGCACGGCGCTGCTCGGGCCCAGGCTGCTTTGAGGTCGGGGGCGGTGGGCTGCTCGAAGCGCCGCGAGTGGGGGCAGGAGGCTTCGCTGCGGCAGGTGGCGGTGCGTGTTGGACCCGCAAGGAGGCGGCGCGGGCGCGCAGTGCGTCGTAAGTGTGTTTGGCGTGGGGGTCGGCGAGAACCGCGTAGGCCTCGTTGATGTCCTGCATCTTTCGTGTAGGGTGGGTAGCTTCGGACACGTCGGGGTGATAGGTCTTGGAGAGGCGTCTATATGCGGCCCTTATCGTTCTAGGGCCGGCGCTAGGACCCACTTCAAGGATGCGGTAGTAGTCCTTCTTCGGATCGGCCTTCATGTTGGAATGAGCGCCAGCCGCCTAACGGCCTCGAGATGAGCCGCCCGGCCAGCCAGCGCTAGTATCGCATGAAATGGCTAACCCCGGCTGGCCGGGTCGGCTCCATCGAGTTGTTAGGCGGATCAGCATTGACGACTTGTCGGCCATCGCCCTCTACTCCAGTATCTTCCAAAACGAATCCTTGCGCGTGATCTTTCCTCCTTCAAACTCAAGCAGATCCACACCGCGTACACGAATCTTCTTCCCCTTCCCCGTCGTCCCAGTCAGGGTCCACTCGGAGACGCCGAATTCACCGCAAACCCAATGCTTATCTTCACCATAGTGGACGTCCGGAAGTCCTTCAAAGCGCGTCGCCAAGCCCGCTCGCACCTGGGCTTTTCCGTGGTACGTATCCCCTCGAGGGGTTGATCCGCGTGGCATGTAGAAGACGCACTCTTCAGCAAAGTAGTCCATGATGGCGTCGAGGTCATGCCGATTGAAGGCATCTAGGAATGCTTCCAGCGTGTGATGAGTGATGTTAGCGGACATGGAGCCACCTCCATCTGAAGGCGGGGTGCTGAAGGAAACCATCATCTATGATCCGCCTAACGGCCTCGAGATGAGCCGCCCGGCCAGCCAAGACTAGTATCGCGCCAATGCCAAACGCCTGGCTGGCCGGGTCGGCTCCATCGAGTTGTTAGCCGGCCGGGCGATGTTTGGACCTCAACTCGACGGTGTAGTATGGATGCCCCTCGGCCAACAGGGCAGGGGTCTCGCGGAACGGTCTGTTGAGTTGGTTGAGCCCTTCGCAGGCTTGGTCAAGGGTCATGTTCTTATTGAGAACCTCGGATGAGCCCGAGGGGGTCTTCCGAAGGAGATCCCAGACGGGGAGGGAAGCCGCGGCCCAGGAGTCGGCGAACGCATCCTGCAGGGTAGGATACCAACCACTGTCGTCACCAAGGAATCGGCCGGAGAGGCTTACGAGTGCCCAGCACGCGCCGGGGATGAGAGGGGTCTCAAGGAAAACGATCGCGGTGTTGGAAGCGGTGTCCTGAAGGACGGCCCAACATGAATACGTGTGGTCTGGCAGCTCCTCAGCGAGGATCCGCGAATGTTGGAAAGGAGTGATTAGCAGTGGCTTGATGGAAGAAAGAATCTCCTGGTCGGTGATCAGCGCGAGCTCCGAGCTGACAGCGGCGGTTACTTGATCTAGCGTGTTCGCGTTATCGCCCATGGTATGGCTCACCTCGTGTGGCGGCCCGGACGGCTAACGGCCTCGAGATGAGCCGCCCGGCCAGGTCTAGGATACCCCT
>Ga0209341_10000960_pt1 | contig 29162 bp, 23 predicted proteins | sample RifCSP13_2_FD_184020 | JGI IMG/M metagenome (GOLD analysis project Ga0209341, IMG submission 184020) | Soil microbial communities from Rifle, Colorado - Rifle CSP2_sed 13_2 (SPAdes) (version 2) | ecosystem: Environmental > Terrestrial > Deep subsurface > Rock core/Sediment | place: Rifle... | reverse complement strand
GCATCTGGCACAAGCCTGAGAAACCCGGTCTCTTCGTTATAATCGGTTCTCAACGGGCGTGTCCGCCCGAGCCCCGCCGAGTTCCAGGAGTCTCCATGTCCGGTCCCCTCTTCGCCGTTCCCCGCCAAGGGGAGAAGATCGTTTCTAAGAACGACCGGCTTGTTGTCCCCGATCACCCGATCCTCCCCTTCATCGAGGGCGACGGCACCGGCCCCGATATCTGGCGCGCCGCGGTGCGCGTCTTCGACGCCGCGGTAGACAGGGCCTACGGCGGGAAGCGCCGCGTGGCGTGGATGGAAGTCTTCGCCGGCCAGAAAAGTTTCGACCGATTCCAGACGTGGCTGCCGGAGGAAACCGTCGAGGCCTTCCGCGAATTCCTGGTGGGAATCAAAGGACCCCTCACCACGCCGATCGGCGGCGGAATCCGCTCGCTGAATGTGGCGCTGCGCAAGGCGCTCGACTTGTACGTTTGCCTGCGGCCGGTCCGCTACTTCGACGGAGTCCCGTCGCCGGTCAAACGCCCGCGCGACGTCGATATGGTCATCTTCCGCGAGAATACCGAGGACCTGTACACAGGCATCGAGTTCGAGGCCGAAGGGGAGGCGGCGACCGCCCTGCAAGGATGGCTGCAGGCGTCCTATCCGGCCGAGTTCGCTAAGATCCGTTTCCCACAAACGTCCGGGCTCGGGCTCAAACCGATCTCACGCCAGGGTTCGGAGCGCCTGGTGCGTGCCGCCCTGCGCTGGGCTCTCGAGAACGGCCGGCGCTCGGTGACGCTTGTCCACAAGGGCAACATCATGAAGTTCACCGAGGGCGCCTTCCGCAGCTGGGGCTACGCGTTGGCCGAGCGCGAGTTCGGTGGGCAGGTCTACACCTGGACTCAGTGGGAACGCACCAAGGCCGATCAGGGCGAGGCCGCCGCCGACGCCGAGCAGAAGGCGGCGCTCGCCGCCGGACGGCTCCTCGTCAAAGATGTCATCGCCGACATCGCCTTCCAACAGACCATCACCCGCGCTGCCGATTTCGACGTCATCGCCACGATGAATCTGAACGGCGACTATCTATCGGACGCGCTGGCGGCGCAGGTCGGCGGCATCGGCATCGCCCCCGGCGGCAACATCAACTTCGAGACCGGCGCGGCGGTGTTCGAGGCAACACACGGCACAGCCCCCAAGTACGCTGGCCAGGATGTCGTCAATCCAGGATCGGTCATCCTGTCGGGCGAGATGATGTTCCGCTACCTGGGCTGGCCGGAGGCGGCCGAGCGGATCGTGCGCGGGATGGAGGGCGCCATCGCCGCCCGCACCGTCACCTATGACTTCCACCGCCTGATGGACGACGCTACCAAGGTCAAGTGCTCGGAGTTCGGCGACGCCGTCATCCAGCATATGTAGAGGAGTCTCGCTCCCAAGGGCCGGGGGGAGGGGCAAGCAGCGTGCCCCTCCCTCCGGCCCTTGGAGAAACAAGCGCACGGTCACTGGACCCAATCTTCGATCCAGCTTTCGACCTTCGCCTCGAGCACATCTAGCGGGATCGTCCCGTGGCGCAGGACGGCCTTAGCACCAGCCACAAAGATCCGCACGGTCAAGCTCATTCGACGACGGCCAGCTTGCCGAATATTCCCCGAGCTCCTCCTTGCTCTCAGCGGCGGATCGTTCCTTCGAACGCAGACCACCAACAGCCGCCGCTTTCAGGGGAGGGGGGATTGGGGCCAGGGGACAAGGGGGGAAGGGGGCTGTAAGCCCCCTCCCCCCTGTCCCCTTACTTGCGACCGGCCCGATCCTCGATCCACGCTTCCATATTCCCCTCGAGCACATCCAGCGGGATCGCCCCGTCCTGCAGGACGGCATCGTGAAAGTCGCGCACGTCGAACCGCGGGCCGAGACGGTCCTCGGCCCGCCGGCGCAGCTCGCGCAACTTGAGTTCGCCCATCTTGTAGGCCAGCGCCTGCCCCGGCATGGTGATGTAGCGGTCGATCTCGTTGCGGACGTTCAACTCCGTCAACGCCGTGTTTTCGGTCAGGAAGGCGATCGCCTGCTGGCGCGACCAGCCCAGGGCGTGCATCCCGGTGTCGACGACCAGCCGGCAGGCGCGCCACATTTCGTAGATCAGCCGCCCATAGTCGCTGTAGGGATCCTGATAGAAGCCCACCTCCAGCCCGAGCCTCTCGGCGTAGAGCCCCCAGCCCTCGACGAAGGCGGTAAATCCTTCGAAGCGCCGGAACTCGGGTAGGTCGGTCATCTCGGTCTGGAGGGCGATCTGCAAATGATGGCCCGGCACGGCTTCGTGCAGCGAAAGCGCCTCGATCTCGTAAAGCGGCCGGCTCTTCAGATCGTAGGTGTTGACGTAGTAGAACCCTGCCCGGCTGCCGTCGCCGGCGCCTTCCCAGTAGTAGGCGGTCGTCGTCTGCGGCGCCAAGTAGTCCGGCACCGGCTTGATCCCATAGGGCAGGCGCGGCAGCTTGCGAAACAGACGCGGCAACTCTCCGTCCATACGCTTGAGAACGTACGCCACTTCCTTCATCAGCTGCTCGGGCGAGGCAGCGTAGAATCGCGGCTCGTGACGCAGGTGCTCTCCGAAGGCTGCCAGATCTCCCTCAAACCCGACCTTGGCGCGGATGGACTCCATCTCCTGCCGGATGCGCTGGACTTCGGCCAACCCCGTCTGATGGACGGCCTCCGGCGTGACGTCGAGCGATAGGTGCATGCGGACGCAGTGCTCGTAGAAGCGGCGCCCGTCGGGCAGGTCGGAGGCGGCGATGGTTGGGCGTGCGCCAGGCAGGTACTCGTCCTCCATGAAACGCAGCAGGGAGCGGTAGGCGGCGACCGTGGAACCTTCGATCACACGGAGCGCCTCCTGCCGCAGGCGCTTTTGGTCGGCGCCGTCGACCGCCTCCGAGAATCGTTGGAAAGGCTCGAGCAGCGCACTCTTCGTCGGGTCATCGACGATGAACCCGGCGATCGAAGCTTGCGTTCCCTCCAGGGCGACGCGCGGCTGCGTGATCCCGAGGCGCAGCCCTTCGCGCATCAAGTCGATCTGGGCCTGGGTGTGGGCGGAGAAGCCATCCAGGCGCGCCAGGTAATCCTCATAGTCCTTGCTTCGATCGAAGCTGATCAGGTTGACCAGCTCACCGAGGAAGGTGTGGAATCCCCCCATTCGGGAGATCGGCATCAGGTAGGTTCGAAACTCGATCTCCGCCACGGCATCCTGCTTCAGCCGGCGGAAGACGTCGCAGTTGAGCCGATCCGCCTCCGACAGTCCGGCGCAGTCGATCTGGCTCAGTCGACTGAGGAAACTGTGCAGCGATTGTGCTTCACGCGCATACCGCGCCTCGCTCGCCTCGGGCAGGCGATCGTTGTAGCGCCGGTCGCCGGTGACCGTGGCGAAGAAAGGATCGAATTCGAGATGGGCTTCCCATTCGTCGTGGAAGAGCGCGTGAAGCGCGGCGGACTCGTTCTCGGGCATGCCGGCTCCTCTACAGCCTACTCCTCTGGATTTGGCCCCGCTGCCCCCAAGCCCTCGGGCGGGCTCGCCTCCCCTCCGGGATCCCCTCCGGGATGCGCAGCGCGATGCTAAGGGCGATGTGCGGGGGCTATCCTTGCTGCGCTCGAGATTCCACGGGGGTCCGTCCCGGCCAGGATCGGTTGACCGTCTTCGCGTAACACCTTGGAAGGGCGGGCCCGCCTCCCCCTTCGAGCACCCCTTCGGGCACCCCGTCGGGCACCCCTTCGGGTGCACCCTGGGTGTGCACCCTGAGTGTGCCCTGAAGAGGGTAAGCGGGGGCAGCGCGATGCGCCCTTGGCCCTGCCCCCTGGGGGCGCCCGCCCTTGGCAGCCTGCACCGCTTCCGGTGCGCCGCCCTTGGCGCCCTGTAGAGGGCGAAGGGCGTAGAGGCCGAAGGGGCGTAGGGGGCTAAGAGCGATGCGCGGGGTGCCATCCCCTCAGATCCACCACCCGTTGGTTCCCCGCTGGTCGGCGAGCAGGTTGCCGTCCTTCGCCAACCTGGCTGCGCCGCAGACGTGAGGCCGGCCAGGTCAGGGTTTTTAAGCAGGGGTAGTTAGAGCTGCTACTCGCTCGCGGCGGTGGCCAGGGCCTCGGGATTGGCGTCGATGCGGACATAGAAGACCGACGTTTCGCCTCCCTCTTCCGTCCCGATGACGATGAACAAGGCCGAGTCCTGCTCCGCGCCCTTCTTCCCGAAAACGCACATCCCACCGCCGACCTCCTCTTCACCGGTCGCAAATGTGCTGCAGCCCGGCGCCTCGTCTTCCGACCAGCCCTCGGCCGCCATCCGCTCGTTGCTGTAGAAAGCCTGGACGTCCTCGGGCGCGTCGTTCGTGGTGTACGCAATGAACTCGAAGTTACCGCCCGCGTCTCCGGCCTCGCTCATGACGGCCTTGGAGGCCGCCTCTACGGCCAGGCGCATGACCAGCGGCATCTCGAGATCGACCTTGTCGGCCCCGGGGAACGCGGGCACGTCCGGCCACAGAGAGGACGCCGTCCCGGCACTGCTCGCACCGGGCAAGCTGCCGAGAGGGCCACAAGCCAGAGACGCCAGAAGCACAACGGTGATGAGAGATAGGGCCGCCTTCGTACGCATCCTTCCTCCTTACTCGTGGGAAACCGGAAAGACGTCATTGTAGCCCCCGGCCTGTTGTCAGGGCCGGCGCTCTTGACAGCCTGGGCGAACTTGTATATATAGATAGACAGGTAGACATGTTTGCCGCACCCACGCTCGACAAGGCCAGCCCTGTCCCGCTCTATCTGCAGCTCGCCGGCCGCCTCGAAACGCTCATCGCCCAAGGCGCCTACCCGGTCGGAGCCCGCCTTCCCGGCGAAGAGGACCTGGCCCGCCAGTACGACCTCAACCGGAACACCGTCCGCCACGCCCTGACCCTGCTGGTCCGCAACGGACTGGTGCGGACCGAACGCGGAGTGGGCAGCTTTGTCCGACGCAGCCGGCTGCTGGCCCCGATCCACCGCCTCGAGCGGATCACCTCCTTCGTCGATGACTTCAGCCTGGGCGACGTTCGGGTCGAAGATCGGCTCCTGGCGCGCGAAAAGGTGCACGCCACCCACGATCTGGCGGAGAAACTCGGCGTCCATCACGGCAGCCCGCTGGTGCGCATCGATCGCCTGCGTCTGGCCGACGGCATCCCCTACGTCTTCGAGCGCCAATACTACGACTACGGCGCCTTCGGCCGATTGCTTGAGATCGACATCCATGGTTCGCTCTACCAGCTGCTGGTGCGGGAGTTCTCGGCCGACCTTCACCATTCCGTCCAAATCCTGCGCGCCGTCCGGCCGCCGCGCGAAGTGGCCGGCAAGCTGCGCATCTCGACCGACGTCCCCTGCATGTTCCTCGAGAGCCTCACCGCCAACGCCGCCGATCGCTGCCTGGAGGTGCTCCAGGCGTATTACCGCGGCGACCGTTACACATTCCGTGTCGATTCGGGCCGCTACACGGCCGCCAGCTCGACCCATCGGAGGTCCCCATGACGATCGCCACCGCAAAGGAAATGCTGATCGAAGCCACCCAGGGCAAATACGCCGTGGGCGCCTTCAACATCACCAGCCTGGTGCAGCTGGAGGCCGTCGTCGACGCCGCCGTCGAGACGAAGTCACCGGTGATTATCCAGACCTCGGTCAAGCCCTCCCAATTCTACAAGCCCGGGATCATGGTCTCCATCTATCGCGCCTTGGCGGAGGCGGCGCCGGTGCCGATCTGCTTGCACCTCGACCACTGCACCGACGTCGCTTACTGTAAGACTTGTGCCGACGCCGGCTACACCAACATCATGATCGACGCCTCCAAGCAGCCGTTCGACGAGAACGTCCGCCAGACCAAAGAGATCGTCGACCACTGCCACCAACGTGGAGGCATCTCGGTCGAGGGCGAGCTGGGTACGGTTTCGGGCGTGGAAGACCAGCTCAAGGTAACTGAGGACGAGGCGCAGCTGGCCAACCCCGAGCAGGCGGTGCAGTTCGTCGAGCGCACCGGCCTCGATCTATTCGCCCCCGCCATCGGCACGGCCCACGGGGTCTACAAAACCAAAGAGCCGAAAGTTCACTTCGAGCGCTTGGAGAAGATCTATCAGCTGCTCAACGGCACGTCAGTGCGCGTGCCGCTCGTCGTGCACGGTGGCACCGGCCTGCCGCCGGAATATGTCGAGCGGCTGATCAAACTCGGAGGTTCGAAGTTCAATGTCTCGACCGAACTCAAGTACACCCTGATCGACACGACCTACGATTACATCCAGGGCAAGCGTGAGGAGTACGACCCGGGCAAGATCGACAGCGCCGTGCGCGACGCCACCCGCAAGGTGGTCATCCACTGGATGGAAATGCTCAAGAGCCCGGGCAAGGCGTAAAAGCAGTGGTCAGTGGCCAGTGGCCAGTCCTTTTGTCATTCCGAGCGAGGGCCCCGAGCGAAGCGAAGGGCCCGAGAGAGGAATCCCTGAGGCGCGCCGGCGAAACGCAAACCGGGAGCGACTCCGCACCTGAAGATCATGGGGATTCCTCGCTCCGCCTCCGGCTTCGCTCGGAATGACAACGAGAGTCATTACTGGCCACTGGCAACCGGCCACTGGCCACGGACAACTCAGGAGAACCCGCGTGAAACCGATGGAAGAGTACTTCGTCCCATGGCTCAAGGGCCAGAAGATGTACGTCTCGTCGCACATCGAGCTGGCCTGGCGCGACCCGTCGCTTCACCGCATGATGTCCAACGAGAATCCGAACCCACCCTCGCCCAAGGTCGTCGCCGCCATCGAGAAGTACGCCCGGATGGCCCACCGCTATCCCGATCAGGGATTGGTTGTGCGCGGCAAGATCGCCGAGATCAACGGTCTGGCCGGGCCGGAGAACGTCATGCTCGGCAACGGCTCGAGCGAGATCTACGACATGATCTGGCGCAGCCTGGTCCAACCCGGGGAGGAAGTCATCCAACACACCCCGTGCTTCGGCATCTACAAGCTGCGCTGTGCCGCCGTCGGCGGCAAGCTGGTCTCGGTGCCGATGCGTTACGAGAACCGCGAGCTGCGCTTCGACGCCGACGCCCTCGTCGCGGCGATCACGCCCCGCACCAAGGTCGTCGTCGTCGCCAACCCCAACAACCCGACCGGGAACTTCATGGAACCGGAAGGTCTCGTGAAGATCGCCGAAACCGGCATCCCCTTCGTCGTCGATGAGGCCTACGTCGAGTTCGCCGGGCTGGGCAAATCGCAGGTGGCGTTGATCAAGAAATACAAGAACGTCATCATCACCCGCACCCTTTCCAAGGCGTACGGGCTGGCCGGGCTGCGCTTCGGCTACCTGATGGCCGCACCGGACGTCGTGGCGACGATCTCCGCCATGCTCATTCCGTGGAATCTGGGCACGATCGCCATGTGGGCCGGGCTGGCGGCGCTGGAAGACGTCGAGGGCCTCAAGGAGCGCGTCGGCTTCAACAATCGCGAAGCGATGTTCATCGAGGAGTCCCTGAGCGAAGTGCCCGGCCTGACGGTTTTCCACTCCTACGGGAACTACATCCTGTTCGACGGCCAGGCGGCCGGCAAGAAGGGCAAGGACATGGTCGACTTCGCCCTGAAGCGCGGCCTGATCTTCCGCGGTCAATCCGACATGTACGACAGCGACGGCTGGTTCCGCATCACCATCGGCTCCGAAGAAGAGAACCGTATGGCGATCCAGGCCATCCGCGACTTCTACCTCAACTAAGACGGAGGCTCCCCATGGCTCCCCTCAAAGCGGTCTTCTTCGATCAGGACGGCGTGATCATCGACACGGAACGCGACGGCCACCGGGTCTCTTTCAACGAAACCTTCGAGGAATTCGGCTACAACTTCGAGTGGGGGGTAGACGAGTATCACGACCTGCTGCAGATCTCCGGCGGCAAGGAGCGCATGAAGCACTACCTCCAGACGAAGGGCTTCGGCAAGCCGGTGGCGCCGGAAGAGGTCGACGACCTGATCGCCCGCATGCACAAACGCAAGACGGCGCTGTTCATCGAGATGGTCGAAAGCGGGCGCTTGCCGTTGCGACCGGGGATCCACCGCTTCATGCGGGAGGCGATGGCCGCCGGCCTGAAGCTCGGCGTGTGTACCACCTCCAACGAGAAGGCCGCCAACGCCATCGCCTACCAGGTCCTCAAGGACGTCACCTTCGACGTCGTGTTGGCCGGCGACGTGGTCGAGAAGAAGAAGCCGGCACCGGATATCTACAACCTGGCCCTCGAGAAGACTGGGCTTCGGCCGGAAGATTGCTTCGTCGTCGAGGATTCGCGCAACGGGGTCCTGGCGGGCAAAGCCGCCGGCATGCGCGTCCTGGCCACGACCAACGTCTACACCGAGAAGGAAGACCTCTCGCCGGCGGACGTCATCGTCGGCTGCCTTGGGGATCCCGCGGGCGAGAAGGCCGTCTTACGCAAAGGTCCGGCCGAGGTCGTGCGGGACGGTGTGGTCCACGTCGAGGCCATCGTGCGCGCCTTCTCGGGCTAGAGCGCGCGCTCATCGAAAAGACGTAGGGACGAAGCACCTGCTGCTATTAATGGCCAAGCGGCGCCATCAACGGACACCTCTCAGGGGGCAGGGGGGCGGGCCATTACATGCCCGCCCCCCTTGCCCCCTAGGACCCCCAACCCCCCACCCACGAAAGCGGTGGTTGAGGGCTCCTTCGTGTTCGATGGAGCGACCCGCCGCCAATTGCCGAGACGAGCTCCCCTCCAGGAAAGTTGCGGACTCGCCACAATGAGAGGCGGCCGATCGGTGCTCCTTGTTGGAGACGCCATCAACGGCCGCTTTGCTAGGGAGGGGGGCGGGGTCCAGGGGCTGGGGGGAGGGGCAGGCTCATGTACCCTCCCCCGGTCCCTGGGTACTACGCCTTGATCTTCTCCCCCTTCGGGTCGTAGAGCGGCTCTTTTTCCACCGTCAGGCCGATGCGTTCACCAAATAGCTCGACCTCGAGCCGCGTTCCCGGCTTGGCCAGCTCCAGCGGCAAGTAGCCGTAGGCGATGCTCTTGCGCACGGTGTAGCCGTAACCTCCCGAAGTGATCCACCCGACGACCTTCCCGTCCTGGAAGATCGGCTCGTTGCCCAGCCCGGTTGCCGTCGGCTCGTCGAGGGTCATGCAGCACAGCTTCTGCCGTATGCCCTGCTTCTTCTGCTTCTCGAGCGCCTTCTTTCCGCGGAAGTCCTCTTTGTCCAGTCGGACAAAGAAACCCATCCCGGTCTCGTAGGGCGTGTAATCCGGAGTGATATCGGCGCTCCAATAGCGGTAGCCTTTCTCCAGCCGAAGCGTGTCGATGGCTTTGTACCCGGCCGGCACCAACCCATGGGGTTGCCCGGCAGCCCACAGGGTGTCCCACAGCGACTGGCCGTACTCCATGCCGCAATAGAACTCCCAACCGAGCTCGCCGACATAGGTAACCCTCATCGCCAGCGCGGGAACGTCCCCGACCGTGATACGACGCGCGCTCATGTACGGGAAACCTTCATGGGAGACATCCTCGCGCGTCGTCGATTGGAGAATAGAGCGCGCCTTCGGTCCCCATAGACCAAGACACAGATACGAGCCGGTGACATCGTCCACCGCAACCGAGCCATCGCTCGGCGCGTGGACCCGGATCCAGTTCAGATCATGCACGCCGGACGCCGTCCCAGTCACGATCAGGAAACGGTCCTCGGCCAGACGGGTGACGGTGAAGTCGCACTCGATTCCGCCGCGCTCGTTGAGCATGGAGCTGTAAACGACGCTGCCCACCGGCCGGTCGATGTCGTTAGCGCACATCTGCTGGAGGAACTTCGCCGCGCCAGCCCCGCGAACTTCGATCTTGCTGAAGGAGGTTTCATCGAACAAACCGGCGGCCGCCCGCGTCTGGAGATGTTCGTAGCCGACCGCCGGCGACCAGTGCACCCCCGCCCAGCCCCGCGGCGCGTAGCCGTGATCGGCGCGAGCCTCGTGGGGCGCGTACCAGTTGGGGCGTTCCCAGCCGAACTTCTCCCCGAAGACCGCTCCCAGGTCGCGCTCCCGGCCATAGGCCGGACTGAGGCGGAAGCCGCGTTCGGTCTGGCGCTCCTCCCCCGGAAGGTGAATATCGTAGTAGCGCGAGTTGCTCTCGATCGTCCGGTTCAAGGTGAAATCCTGGCCGACGTAGTGGGGCCCGAAGCGGCGCACGTCCAGGCGCCAGCAATTCCATTCCGGAGTGCCCTCAATGATCCACTCCGCCATCGCCTTCCCGATGCCACCGGCACCGGCCAGCCCATGGGCACAGAAGGCACACGCCACCCAAAAGCCGCGCACGTCCGTCGGCCCGAGCAAGAACTCTCCGTCGGGCGTGAAGCCCTCCGGGCCGTTGAGCAACTGGATGATCTCCGCTTTCTCCACCGCCGGCACCCGGTGGATCGAGTTTTCCATCAGCGGGGTGAATCGTTCCCAGTCCGGCGGCAGCAGCTTGTAGCGAAAGTCGTCGGGGATCCCGTCCAGGCCGAACGGCTGTGGGTTGCGCTCGTAGCCGCCGGTGACCAGTCCGCCGACTTCCTCCCGCCAGTAGACCAGGTGGTCCGGGTCGCGCATCGTGGGCACTTCGTGATGCAGGCCCTCGATCGGCTTGGTGATCAAATACAGGTGGGCGAAGGGGATCAGTGGCAAGGTGATCCCGACCATGCGCGCGATCTGGTTGCTCCACAGCCCGGCGGCGTTGACGACGACCTCGGTCCGGATCGGCCCGCGGTCGGTGACGACGCGATCGACCCCGCCCTTCTTCGTCACGATCCCGCTGACGGTCGTTTCGGTGAAGAGGCGGGCGCCGTGCTTCTTCGCTCCGGCGGCCAGCGAATTCGTCAGCCCGGTCGGATCGATGCCGCCGTCGGTCGGGGTGAAGACCGCTCCCAACACGCCCTCCGGGTTCATCAACGGCCACATCCGCTGCGCCTGCTCGGTGCTGATCAACTCGAGCGGCATCCCAAAGGAGCGGGCGAAGCCCACCTGGCGCTTGAGCTCGACCATCCTCTCGGGCGACGATGCCAGACGCAGCCCGCCAACCTCGCGCCAGCCCGGGTCGATCCCCGTCTCGTCTTTGAGAGTGCGGTACAGGTCGGTGCTGTACTTCATCATGCGCGTCAGGTTGAAATCCGAGCGCAACTGGCCGACGAGCCCGGCCGAGTGCCAGGTCGAGCCGCAGGTCAGCTCGCCGCGTTCCAGCAGGACCACGTCGGTCCACCCCATCTTGGCCAGGTGGTAGGCGATGCTGCAACCGCCGACGCCACCGCCGATGATGACGACGCGGGCCTGGGTCGGAAAGTCAGACGCCATGGGCGGCCTCCTTGAGCCACTGGCTCCACTGCGGGTCGCCGATCCCCTCCGCCGCCCTGCGGAAGTGCGTCTCGGCATACCCGACGAAATCGAAATCCAGCCGCGAGATGCCGCTCTGCAGCAGTCCCCACATCGCCTCGCGCGTGTCCGAGGCGACGCGCATCAACCTCAGCCGGGCCAGGCGCCCGGCCGTGGCATCACCGAAGTAGGCCTGGAGCAGAAGGCGGTCTTGAGATTGGTCGAAGTCATGATTGCGCGAGAAATTCGCCAGGTCGAAGAAGATGTCTCCCATCCCGGCGTATTCCCAGTCGAGGATGCGCAACGTCCCATCGTCGAGGAAGTTGGCGTTGAGCAGGTCGTTGTGGCACAGGCGCGGCGTCGACTCGGGCAAATGCGCCCAGATCGACTCCAGCTCCCGGCGCAACCGGTCGAAGTTCTTCGGAAAGCGCGCCCCGTGCTTTCGCGCGAGGCGGGAATAGTTCCCCACGACGGCGAAGGCGGAGAAGGTGCCCAGGATGGGTGGAAGACCATGGACGATGCGCAGCGCCTTTGCCACACGGGTGATCATCTCCGGCCGGCCGATTTCCTGCAGTTCGATGGCCCGGCCGTCGATGAAGCGCGTCACCAGGCAGCCTTCCGGCCTGAGGAAGTGGACGACTTCCGGCGCCACCCCGGCGGCGGCCGCCGACCGGTTGGCGGCGTACTCTACTTCGCGGTCGATCCCCAGCAGCTCGGTGTTCTCGCCCACCAACCTCAGCACGAACGACTCACCGCCGACATCGACACGGAAATTATGGTTGGTGATCCCGCCGCCCAGGGGGGAGACCTTCAGGCCGGCCACGTCCCAGCCGGGGACCCGAGCGATGGCCTGCTCCAGGGTGAGAGTCATTGCGACAAGGACCGGTAGCCGCTGCCTTTAGGCTGCGGGGAGCGCAGGCTAAAGCCTGCGGCTACGGCGCTGACGATCTCCACACCGATCCCGGGCGCGCCATTTCGTTGACGATGTCGTAGGTCGAAATGATGCCCAGCGGTAGGCCGTGCGACAGGTCCGCCTCCACCACCACCAGCCGGTGCAGATGATGTTCGATCATCTGCTGAGCCGCCTGGCGCAAGGTCGCTGTGCGCTGGATCGTCGAAGCCGGATGCATGATCTGGCCGGCGGTCATGGCGGCGCAGTCTTGACCGTCGACGCACGCCAGCAGGTCCCGGCCGCTGATGACGCCCTGCAGCCGACCGGCGAAATCCAGCACGACCACCGAGCGAAAGCGGGAATCGGTCAGGCCGCGTGCCACTTCCAGGGCCGGCGTTTCCTCACGGCAGACCAAGACCACGGACGACATCACGTCGCCGACGGTCGCCCGCTCCAGCGGCTCCTGCGCCGCCAGGTGGGCGACGAAATCCGACATCGAGATCACCCCGGCCAGCGCGCCGCCCTCGGAGACGATCAGGCGGTGGAAACCCTGCGACCGCATGAGTTCGGCCGCGGCGCGGATGGGCTGCGAACCGTCGACCGTGTTCAGCGGGGACGACATCAGCTCACCGGCGGTCATCCGGCGCATCGCCGCCAAGCTCTCGGCATCGGCCGAGAGCCATTCGCCCGCCAGCAGATCGAAATCCGATAGCAGCCCCGTCGGCATCCCAGCCTCGTCCACGACCACCAAGGCGTGCACCCGATGCTGGGTCAGCAGGGCGGCTGCCTCGCCCAGGCGCGTCTCCTTGGCACAGGTGACCAGACCGCGTCGCATCAGGTCGCGCACCAATGTCGTCATCGTCGAGACTCCCGCACGGAAACCCGGTTTGCTGGGCAAAACGGGTTTATGGCTAATGCACCTCGTCGACGTCCTTGTACCACTTGACCCGGTCCCCGACGCGCGCCCGCAGCCGCCAGCCCATCGACTTCGGTTCGGCCTCCAGCCGCGCCCGGGCCAGCTGCACTTGCTCGGCCACTCTAGCCTTGTTCTCCGGCTCGAGCTGCGGATAGCCTTGCGCCAGATGAAGCACCTTGTCCAAGTTCATCGTCACCGTTCGCCACAGGCCCCAGTCCGAGCCGCACAACGAAGCCACCCGGTCGATATTGATCGTCTCGCGGTCTTCCGTGCCGAGCGGATGTTCGAGCAGCAGCATGATCGTGTCGATGACGTCTTTCTCGTTGATCTGGACGATCTGCATCTTCTCCAGCAGCATCTCCGCCAGCGGGATCGTCGGTTCGTCCGCCTCGAGCCGGCCGTTCCATGGGATGACGTGGCAGAAGTCGAGCCTCTCATAGAAGACGTCCAGGTGAAACCGGCTGGACCCGTTCTCGAAAATCGCCCGCGTGCCCTCGGTGACGACAAAGATCTCTCTGTTCTCGAGATAGCCCAGCCGGGCGAGCAGCTCGCTCACCCGCTTCGCCTGGCGGTTGTAACTGGCGAAGTCGATGTCGGTATAGGCCCGGCCCATCTTGGCCTGAAGGCCTCCAAATTGAGGGCAATGCAGTTGGAAAGCGAGCGAGCCAAGCAGGCGGAGAACGACGCCGTCCTGTTGGGCGGCGCCGACGATGCGGTGGACCTCCTGCTCGAACCGCTGACGCTCGGCCGCATCCTGCGGACCCATGCCGATAGCTATATCTGGCATCTCGTAGCTGGGTTGGGACTTTCGCAATCATTCTACATGAGGCGACAGGTTATTGCAAAACCATTCGAAATCCTCCATAATATGTCGAGCCTCCTCTAGCCTTGTCTGGAACTCTGTTCAGGCGCCCGATGGTCAAGAGCCTGATCCCGGCCCAGCGGCATGATCGCATCCAAGCCGTGCTCGAACGGCGGCGCGTCGCCAGCATCTCCGAGCTGAGCGACCTGCTCCAGGTTTCCGAGGCAACCATCCGGCGCGATCTGGAGGCGTTGGAGGAGAAGGGCGCCCTTGAGCGGACCCACGGCGGAGCCATCCTCACCCGGCGTCTGCCGACCGAGCCGGTGTACAGCCTGAGCGCCACTTTGCACCCGGATGAGAAACGCGAGATCGGCGCCGCGGCGGCTCAGCTCGTCGCCGAAGGCGACACCCTGTTCATCAACAGCGGCACGACGACCGCCGAGTTGATGCGCCGCCTTGGCGCGCGCCACGACCTGCCGCGGGCGACCCTGATCACCACGAACGTCAGCGCCACCCTGGATATGCGCCACGCCGGAATGGAAGTGATCCTTCTTGGTGGAACCTTCCGGCCCGAGTCCAAGGCCGTCGTCGGCGACACGGCGCGGCACGCCCTGCAGCAGGTCTATGCCGACAAGTGCTTTCTGGGGGTCGACGGCTTCAGCCTGAAGTGCGGCCTGACGACGCCGGTGGCGGCCGAGGCCGAAATCGCCCGCCTGATGCTCGAGCGTACCCGGGGCCCGGTGGTCGTCGTGGCGGATGCCAGCAAATGGGGAGTGGTCTCGAACTACGAGATCGCCCCGATCGACCACGCCGACATCCTGGTTTCCGATCATGCCCTCCCGGCCGAGGCCGAATCCGGCCTCTCGGGCCGCGGGGTCAAGGTCATCCGCGCCCATCCCGATCCAGACGGCCACCATTGAGCACACGTCAGGTGCCGGCCCCGCCCTCCGCCCCACCGCCTGTCGCCCGCAACGCCCGATATGGGATTCCCCCAAAATCGAGCAAATCCCTTCGAGATTCGCACCCCGCGAAGGGGCAGGAGGGTTCTACCAGAGGGTTTGAAGCCATAACGACCTCCCCCACCCCACGACCGTGCGAAGGGGTGGTGGCAAGGCTGGAATCCTAGGGAACCGACCACCCTATCCGCGCACCGGAGCGGTCCATGCCCCTCTTCGGTAAGTCCACCAAGCCTAAGACGACCCTTTTCTTCGCCACCGACGTCCACGGCTCGGAGCGTACCTGGCGCAAGTTCATCAACGCCGGCAAGTTCTACAACGCCGACATCCTGGTGATGGGCGGCGACATCATCGGCAAACTGGCCATCCCCATCATCCGGGAGAAGGACGGAAGCTACCGGGCGACCCTGCAGGGGCGCGTCGAGCGCTTCGCCGACCAGGACGCGCTCAAAGGACTGCTCGAACGGATCGGAATCCTGGGTTTCTACAGCAAGGTGATGGACGAGGAAGAGTTTCGCGCTTTGCAAGGCGATCCGTATGCTATCGACGGGTTGTTCCACGACCTGGCGCGCCAGCGCCTCGAGTCGTGGGTGGCGCTGGCGGAGGAACGCCTGCGCGGCAGCGGGATCCGTTGCTACATCACCGGCGGCAACGACGATTTCAGCGATGTGCTGGCCGTCCTGCCCTCCGACGGCGACGGCGCCTTGCGCGCCTGCGAAGGCGAGGTGCTTCCCATTGACGGCCGACATACCATGGCCAGCCTGGGGATCAGCACTCCCACCCCCTGGCACACGCCCCGCGAGGTGACCGAAGACGAGCTGGGTACCCTCATCGAGGAGCTGGTGTCGCGCGTGCCCGACCCTTCGCACTGTATCTTCAACTTTCACGACCCGCCCAACGATTCGACGCTCGACACCTGCCCGATGCTCGACTGGACGACCGATCCGCCGTCGCAGATCACCCGTGGCGGCTCGATCGTCCTGCACGGCGCCGGCAGCCGGTCGGTGCGTCACGCCATCGAAACCCATCAGCCGATGGCCGCCCTGCACGGCCACATTCACGAGTCGCGCGGAGTGACCCGGATCGGGCGCACCCTGTGCGTCAATCCCGGCAGCGAATACGCCGAAGGCATCCTGCGCGGCTGTTTGCTTAACCTCGAGGACGGCGCCGTCGGCGGCCATCAACTGACCGCCGGCTGATCGCCAGCGCCGGCGACCCGAAAGGAGGTCCATTGACGGGAGCCTGACGAAGTCTCCACGGCCCTTTTCGACCGATCTTCTAATCGTTGAGGAGGAATTGTCATGAGTGCGATCGCAGGCACGCCGGAAGTCTTCACTCGCAAGGCCTCCGGCCTGGTCCGGGTGATGTCTCCCTACTCGGCCTTTGTCTACAACATCCTGACGATGGGGATCATCTTCCCCTGGGTGTTTCTGGTGTCGCCGACGGCCTTCCCCGGGGGCAACGTCCCGCTGGGGATCTTGATCTGCACCTTGATCCAGATTCCGATCGCCTACTCGGCGGTCTGGCTGTCGACGGCCCTGCCCCGCTCCGGCGGCGACTATGTTTTTCAGAGCCGCGTGCTCGGCGGTAGCTGGGGCTATGTCCTCGTCATGAGTGGATTCGTGATCTGGATCCTCGTCTGGACAGCCCTCTCCGGCTGGCTCGTCGGTGTTCTCGGCCTGGCCCCCCTGCTGCTCGGTTTCGGCACCGTCACCGGAAGCGCGGCCATGATCCAGGCCGGCCTGTGGGTCACCACCCCGACCGGGTTGTTCGTCGTCAGCCTGCTCAACGGCTTCCTCGCCGCACTGTTGCTGGTGACGGGCTTCAAGAACTACGTCCGCTTTCAGCACGTCATCTGGTGGGCGACGATGGCCGGCTTCGTCTCCGTCTTGCTCGTCTTGTTCACCAGCACCGCCAGTGCGTTCGCCACAAGCCTGAACTCGTTCTCGGCGGCCGTCGGTGGATCGCCGACGTTCTACCAGGACTCCCTGGCCGCGGCTCAGGCCGCCGGCGTCGACACCGCCCCCGCGCTGTCGCCCAACTTGTTCTGGTTGGCCACGCTGCTGGTCGCCCCTGTGGCATGGCAGAGCCTGCAGTGGTCCACCTACTCCGCCGAGCAGAACGGCGAGATCAAGGAAGCCCGCTCGTTCCGCAACCAGAGCTTCATCATGGTCGGTTCCCTGATCGTCGTCGGCATTCTCCTGGCGTTGTTGGGAGTGGCGTTGCAGAACGCCGCCGGCACCGAGGGCCAGGTGGTCGCCTCCTACGGATACTGGTACGTCGACCCGACCGCCAAGATCGCCAATACCATCATCCTGGCGCCGAGCATGCTGGCGGTCGCCATCACCAGCAACCCCTTGTTGATTCTCCTGATCGGGCTCGGCTTCACCCTGAACGCCTTCCAGATCGTGTGCAACTGCTACATCGGGGTGACGCGCATCATGGTCGCCATGAGCCTCGACCGGCTGCTGCCGGCGGCGGTCAGCAAGGTCCACGACCGATTCCACACCCCCTTCAACGCTCACCTGATCTACTTCCTGCTGAGCATTCCCATCTTTTACCTGTACAGTTTCTACTACGGTGACTTCATCCTGTTCACGCTGGGGGTGACGTTCGGCTGCGGCTATGTCTTCGCCGCCACGGCTCTGTCGGGCGCGTTGATTCCGACGCGCGCCAAGAGCCTGTACGACGCCTCTCCCGGCTCCGGCTTCCACGTCAACGGGCTGCTGGGAATCTTGATCATGCTCGTCGGCCTGGTCACGTTCCTGATCGCCTCCTGGAATCTGGCGGCGGTCTTCGTCAACCAGCAGGCGCTGGTCTGGATCGTTCGGCTGGCATCCATCGGCGGAGTGGCGTGGGTGATCTACCAGTTGCGCGGCAACCTGGGAGGCTGGGTCCGAGGCGGCCCCATGCCATGGGTCACCGCCCTGGGCGTCATGGGCGCCGGCTTCGCCTCGTCGATGGTCATGACGTTCTTGCTCAACCCGGCCTACTACGTGCTGGGTATCTGGACCGGGCTCGACACGCTGCTGGCGGGGGACATCCGCGCCGGGCTGTATGAGTTGCGCGCCCAGATCATCGCCTTTGGGGTGATCCTGTTCTCCGTGGTCCTGTTCTATGGGGCCAAGGCGGCGCAGAAGCGACGCGGCTTCAACGTCGACTTCGCCTTCAAGGAGATCCCGCCGGAGTAAGGCGAGTCGTCGGTGGTCGGTGGTCGGTGAGCTTCCTACGCGGTTTAAGCGCACGGGAAGCTTGCTCCAGCCGCAAGCGGGAGGGGCCCCTGGCCCCTCCCGTTAGTCCTGCTTTTGGCCCCGCTCCGGCGCCCTTGGCGGCCTGCCCCCTGGGGGCGCCCGAAGGGGCGTAGAGGCCGAGCCCCGCCAAAGGCGGGGCGTGCCTGAGTGGGGAACCCTCCCGCGGGCGCATTCTTGGTCCATGTCTCGTCGCCGTCTTTCCACCTCTGTCATGCTGAGCCCCGCAGGGGCGACACTTGCACCTGCGCTGGCAGCGCAGCTGCCAAGTGCAGGTGAGCAACTGCTTGTCGTTCGGAGCGAGAAACAGATCCTTCGCCGCCGCTGCGCGACGGCTCAGGATAACAACATGGCGGGTAACCACGTGACTTATAGAGCTTCGAAAGCGGACCTTCCCCACATCTGCTAACATCGTTCCCAGGAGGTCTTCATGAAGGACCAAGGGCGCGCCGTCGTCGTCGGCGGCGGCATCATGGGGGTCAGCGTCGCGTACCATCTGGCCAAGATGGGCTGGAGCGACGTCGTTCTCATCGAGAAGCTCGAGCTGGCCACCGGCGAGTCGGCCTTCGCCGCCGGCCTGGTCACCCAGTTCCACACGTCCCCGACGTTGATGCAGATCCGCAAGTACAGCATCGAGCTGTTCAGCGAGCTCAAGCTGTTCAACCATGTCGGCAGCCTGCGGCTGGCCTCCAGCCCGGCGCAGTTCAAGGAGCTTCAGCGCAACATCAGCCAGGCCAAGGCCATCGGCCTGGAGGTCGAGATGATCTCGGCGGCCGAGGCCGTACGGCTCTTCCCGGCCTTAAGCGATAAGGAGCTATACGGCGCCATCTACCTGCCGCGCGACGGACATCTCGATCCGTACGGCACCACCACCGGCCTGGCCCAGCATGCCCGCCAACTCGGCGTGACGATCCACACCGGCACCCGCCTGACCGGCATCCGCCTTTCGCCGCGCGGCGAAGTCACACATGCGCTGACCGATCAAGGACCTATCCGCACCGAAGTCATCATCAACGCCGCCGGGCTGTGGGGCCCGCAGGTGGCGGCCCTGGCCGGCGTCCATATCCCGACCACTCCCGTCGACCACCAGCACATCGCCCTCAAGGCCGTCCCCGGCCATGAACTGCCGCATGCGACTCCCTGCGTGCGCGATCCCGACAACTTGATCTACCTGCGTGAGGAGAGCGGCGGGCTGGTGATCGGCGGCTACGAACTCAACCCGCACTCGCGCTGGATCGACGGGGTCCCGTGGGAGCACGGCGGCCAGTCGCTGGCGCCGGACTTCGAACGCTTCGACCCGATCCTGGAAGGCGCCGTCCGGCGCATCCCCTTCCTCGAGAAGGCCGAAGTCGTTTCGCTCGTCTGTCACCCCGGCGCCTACACACCCGACTCGCGTCCGATCCTCGGCCCGGTGCCTGGTGCACACGGTCTGTGGATGGCGGCCGGCCTTTCGCTCAACGGGTTCGGCGGGGCCGGCGGCATGGGCAAAATGATGGCCGAGTGGATCATCGAAGGCGAGCCGTCGCTCGACCTATTCTCGTTCCACGGCTGGCGCTTCGGCCGCAGCTACGCCGATCCCTACTACGCCGCCGAACGCACCCGCGAGGGCGTCAAGTACTACTACTATCTGCGCTTCCCCAACGACGAAAACGAATGGGCCCGGCCGCGGCGCGTCAGCCCGGTGCATTACCGCCTGCAGGAATTGGGCGCGGTCTTCGGCGAGAAGAACGGCTGGGAGCGAGTCAACGTCGTCCATCCCGGCCGCGCCTGGCGCCGCGCGGGCGCCGACCAGCGTCAACCCGATTGGCAGTGGGGACGTCCGCCCTATTTCGAGCGCCTGAGCCAGGAGCACAACGCCGTGCGCCAGCGCGTCGGCCTGTTCGATATGTCGTCTTTCGGCAAAGTCGACGTGACCGGGCGCGGCGCGCTGCCGCTGCTGCAGCGGTTGGCCGACAACAACCTCGACGTGGCCGTCGGCAAGGTCGTCTACACCCAGTTTCTCAACACGCGCGGCGGGGTGATTTCCGACGTGACGATCACTCGCCTCGGCCCGGAGTCCTTCCGTGTGATCACCGGATCGGCTTTCATCGGGCACGATCTGGGTTGGATCCAGATGCACGTCGATCCGGCGGACGGCCCGGTCGAGGTGCGCGAAGTCACCGAAGACTTCGCCTGCCTCGGGATTTGGGGACCGCGGGCGCGCGACGTCCTGGCTTCCGTCTCGGACACGGACGTCTCCAACGCCGCCAACCCCTACATGTCGGCGCTCCCGATCCGCCTGGCGGGATTCGACGTCGTCGCTCAGCGGGTCACCTATGTCGGCGAGCTCGGCTGGGAGCTGTACGTGCCGCGCGAGCGGGCCCTGCCCGTCTGGGACGCCGTCTTCGCCGCCGGGCGGGAATTCGGCATGGAGGTGGGCGGGTACAAGGTGCTCGACTGCCTGCGCCTGGAGAAGGGTTATCGCTACTACGGCATGGACGTGACCGTGTTGGAGAATCCCTACGAAGGCGGCCTCGGGTTCTGCGTGAAGCTCAACAAGGGCAACTTCATCGGCCGCCAGGCTCTGGTGGAGGCCAAGGCCGGCGGCCTGAGCAAGCGGCTGTGCACGGTCACCGTCGGTGGCAAGGACTTTCTACCGCTCTATGGCGGCGAGGCGGTCTCGGCGAACGGCCGGATCGTCGGCCGCCTGCGCAGCGCCGGCTACGGCTTCACCGTCGAGCGCAACATCGCCTACACCTACTTGCCGATCGACCAGGCGAAACCGGGCGTCCCGGTTGAAGTAGAGGTGTTTGGCGAGCTCGTCGCCGGCGAGGTGGCATCGGATGTGCTGGTGGATCCGGAAGGGAAGAAGCTGTCCGCATGAGGGAGTGTTCAGTGGTCGGTGGTCGGTGGTCAGTGAAAACCACTCGCCATTGACGGCTGACCACTGACCACTCACCACTGACCACTGACCACTATGACAGTCACCATCCAGCAAGTCGTCGAGCTCATCCCCTCCTGGGCCGGCCGCCACGTCGAGATCGCGCCGATGGGAGGCGGGCTGACCAACGCCAACTACCGCGTGGAGGTCGACGGTCGCCCGCATTTCGTGCGCATCCCCGGCGCCAGCACGGAGCTGCTGGCGGTGGATCGCCGCAACGAGATCTACAACGCCCGCGCCGCCGCTGAAACCGGCGTCGCCCCGCCGTTGTTGCACGTCTTGCCCGACGACGACGTGATGATCTTCGAATTCATCAACGGCCAGACGATGTCGGCGGCGCGCCTGCAGGCGGCGGGGATGCCGGCCCGTCTGGCGCAGTCGATCCAGCGCCTGCATGCCGGACCGCGCTTCCTGCAGGACTTCGACATGTTCCGTCTGGTCGAGGTGTACCTGAAGACCGCCGCCGATCACGGCGTCGCCATACCCGCCGACTACCGGGGTTATCTGCCCCGGGTGGCCGAGATCGAACAGGCCCTGCTTCGGCGCGCCCTGCCGACGGTCCCCTGCCACAACGACCTGCTGGCAGAAAACTACATCGATGACGGGCGGCAGTTGTGGTTGATCGACTTCGAGTACAGCGGCAACAACGATCCGTGTTTCGAACTGGGCAACACCTGCCAGGAACTCCAATACAACGATGACCAGTACCGGGAGTTGTGCGCCGCCTACTTCGGCGAGGCGACGCCCTCCCGACTGGCGCGCATGCGTCTCTTCGCCCTGATGTCGGACGTCGGCTGGACGCTGTGGGGCGCTATCCAGGCAAGGATTTCGACGCTCGATTACGACTTCTGGGCCTACGCCATGACCCGCTGGAACCGGGCCCTGGGGATTTTGAATGGGCCGCACCTGGACGAATGGCTGAGGGACGCGTGAGTCAACGCTGTAGCCGCCGGCTTTAGCCGGCGAGGACGCAGGCTGAAGCCTGCGGCTACAGCGTTCACCACTCGATCTTATGAAACCCACCACCATTGAAGACGTCGTCGTCGCCATCCCCGAATGGCGCGGCCAGGCCGTCGAGGTCCAGCCGATGACCGGGGGGCTGACGAACCGTGCCTACCGCGTCCGAGTGGACGGCCGCGAGTATTTCGTATCGATCCCGGGCGCCCGCAGTGAGCTCTTGGCCATTCCCCGGGAAAAGGAAATCGCCAATGCCCGGGCCGCGGCCGAGACGGGGATCTCACCCGGCGTGGCCCATTACCTGTTGGAAACCGGTGTCCTGGTCGGCGAGTTCCTCCACGGCCACACCCTGGCCATCGACGACATGCACGCGCCGGGCATGCCGGAACGATTGGCGGCGGCGGTGCGGGTGCTCCATTCTGCGCGCCCCTTCGCCAACGACTTCGACCTGTTCCGCCTCACCGATTCCTATTACGAGCTGCTCGCCTGGCGCGGGCTGGCACCTCCCGACGGTTTCGACGGGCACCGCCGGCGCCTGAGGGAGATGGAGGCTGCGGTCCGCGCCCATCCGCAGCCGGCCCGCCCGTGCAGCAACGACCTCGTTCCGGAGAACCTGATCGACGACGGCGGCCGATTGTGGATCGTCGATTTCGGCTACAGCGGCAACAACGACCCGTGCTCGGAGCTGGGCAACGCGTGCTGCGAAGCCGCCTACGATTCGGCCGAGGCCGAAAGGCTGTGCGCCGCCTACTTCGGCGCCGCAGAACCCCGCCTCCTGGCTCGCATGCAGCTGTATGCCATCATGTCGGACGTCACGTGGAGCCTGTGGAGCGTGCTACAAGAGCACATCTCCGAACTGGATGTCGACTTCCGCGCCTACGGCGGACGGCGCTGGCAGCGGGCCCTGGACCTCCTCAACGGACTGGACCTCGAACGGTGGATTCGCGAAGCGTGAGCTGAGGAATCCACCGCTGGCAGCAGCTTCGCCGGCGGTGTCGATCGTTTAGCGGGCGCGCTTTTTCACCGGTCGATCCGAGTGCGAATCGATGAGAGCCTGAGCGGAGGCGGACACGTGCCCGCCCGGGTTGCGCGTCCCGAACATCCGAGCCGAGGCGAAGGCCCCATCCATCAACAGCAAGAGCCCGTCGGCCAGCCCTCCGGGGTCCGTCGCGCCGGCCTTCGCGGCTTCCGCCCGGAATCGATCGCGCACGTTGCGCTTGTGGGCGAGCGCCACGCGATGTCCCGGGCTGTCGAGTTCGGGAAACTCCGAGGAGGCCATGAGGAAGGCGCAGCCGTGGCACTTCGGGCTGGCCACAAGTCTCTCCAGAGCTGTGAAGACCGCCAACAGGCGCTCCCGGGGCTTGGCGCCGGCCGAATCCGCAGCCGCCTCGAACCATTCCCAGAAGAGCCGATTGACCTGCTCCAGATAAGCGACGATCAGATCGTCCTTGGACGGGAAGTGGCGATAGAGCGTCATCTTCGCCAGCCCGGTTCGTTCGACGATGGTGTCGACGCCCACCGCGCGGTAGCCTGAGCGGAAGAAGAGATCCCCAGCGACGTCCAGGATATGCTGCCGGGTGTCTGGCTTCCTTCCCTGGGATCAAGACGGCCACCACACTCGATGTTCTATCCGGCGGGCGTTCGTATTTCGGAATCGGAGCGGCCTGGTTCGAGCGCGAGGCGCGCGGCCTGGGAGTCCTGTTCCCGCCCCTGCGCGTGCGGTTCGAGCAGTTGGAGGAGACGCTGCAAGTCCTTCAACGAATGTGGTCCGGCGGGACCGCCGCCTATGATGGATCCCATCTCCACTTGACGGAACCGGTGGTGCGGCCGGCGCCGCTGGGGAAGCCGCACCCTTCGATCCTGATCGGCGGTGGAGGAGAGAAGAAGACCCTGCGCCTGGTGGCTCAATACGGCGATGCCTGCAACCTGTTCGCCGGATCGGGGACTCAGGAGATCCGGCACAAGCTCGATGTCCTGCGGAGGCATTGCGACAGCCTCGGGCGAGACTATGACGCCATCGAGCGCACCGTCCTCGGTCAATTGCGCGGCGGCCGCCAGCCGGCGCAGGAACTGATCGCCACATGCCGTAAGCTCTCCCAGGCCGGCATCCAGCACTACATCGTCTCCCTGATGGAGCCGGACCTGAGTCTCCTGGAAACGATCGGTCGCGAGGTCGTCCCGACCATCGCCGACTTCCCGGAAGTCTAGGAGCTTGCGGAAAGAGGGGGCACCAGTCTTCAGCCCCCACCCCTCCCCCGGCGAGCGATAGTCTCGATAGGGCGGTTTCATGCCGGGGGAGGGGCGAGGTTTTCAAGGAGGCGGGGCCTTCGGCGCCGCCTCCTTGAGTTTTCTCCACCCCCTCTCCGCCACGTTCGCCCTCTCAAAGGCAGGCTCCCAGCGGAGAGGGGCAGGGGGTGAGGCATGCGAGGGTTTTTTTCGCAACCTGCCAGGGCTTCCGGCAGGCCTGCCCTTCCCGAGTTGTGTTTCCCGCTGGGCTCGCCGAAACCACGTCATCCTCAAGCACCGACGTTCGTCGCTGCAATTGCGAGCGTTCCCCTCCCTTTTCCCCCCGGTCGGCCGGATACCGAAAGTCCATGGAATCCGCGATGTGGGTCACTTCCGCCGCTGGTGCCGAAAGCCGACCGGTCTTCCCCTCTATAATGGACTCGTCCTGATTCGCGGGCATGGCGTCTGGTGGATCATCTGACGGACATCACGCGAGAGCGGCAGGCGGACGAACTTCAGGCCCTGACCGAAGTCACCAAGGCCCTGGTCGCTCCACGGGAGCTCCCCGAACTGCTCGACGCGGTCATGCGCACGATTGCCCGCGTCCTCCAGCCGGCCGAGGTCGGCGCCATCATGCTGTGGGACCATCCGGCCGGCGTGTTCCGCCCGGCGGCCGCTATCGGCTATGACCTCGAGACCCTGAAGGAGATCGGCCTGCGCGCCGGCGAGTCGATCACCGGCAAGGTCTTCGACGCCGGCCAGGCGCGCTTGTTGGCCGCGCCCGACGAGGCCGCTCGGGCGATGGCCGATCTGCGCCCGTTCAACCGCGAAGTGCTGGCCCGCTCCATCGGCCGCGAGCCGAGGCTCGGGTCGGCGGTCGCCGCGCCGATCAGCGCTGGCGAGCAGCGGTTCGGCGTCCTTGTGCTGGAGTCGCTCAGCCCGGAGCGGCCGTTCACGCCGGAGAGCGTTCCCTTCGTCCAGATCCTGGCCGACTTGGTCGCCCTGGCCATCGACCGGGAACGGCTGGCGCAACGCGCCGATGCCGTGCGCGAAGGCCGCCGAGCCGAACGCACGCGCTCGGAAGTGCTGGCCACGCTTTCCCACGAGCTGCGCATGCCGCTTTCCACCATCAAGGGCTACGCCACGGCGATGTTGATCGACGAACTGCATTGGAGCGATGCCCAGCGCGACCAGTTCCTCCAGCTGATCGAGGAAGCCTGCGACGACATGGAGGGCATGCTGCGCGATATCCTCGACTCGTCCCTGGCGGACGTCGACCAGCTCAAGCTCGAACCGCAGCCGGTGCGCCTGGGTTCGCTGGCCCGTCAGGTCGCCGGGGAACTGCAGCACCGCAGCGAGCAGCATCGGCTGGTGGTCGACTTCCCGCAGGATTTCCCCATCGTCTCGGCGGATGAGCGCTGGATCAAGCAGGTGCTGCGCAACATCCTCGACAATGCCGTCAAGTACTCTCCCGAGGGCGGGCTGATCGTGCTGCGCGGCGAAACCCGGCGGGCCGATGTTGTCGTCAGCGTCGCCGACCAGGGCATCGGGATCTCGTCGGAGGACGTGATCCCGCTGTTCGAGAAATACTTCCGGGTGCGCTCGGTCTCCACGCTGCACGTCCCCGGCACCGGCCTGGGTCTGCCGATCGCCCGCGCTGTCGTCGAGGCCCATGGCGGGCGGATCTGGGTGGAGAGCACCGTCGGTGAGGGTTCGACCATCCTCTTTTCATTGCCGCGCGACCCATCGGTCGAGGAAGCGCGGTGACCGCCACCCCCGGCGACCACACGGTCCTGATCGTCGACGATGACCCGCGCCTGGTCCGGCTGGTGCGTGAGGTTCTGACCGCGGCGCATTTCCAGGTTCTCAGCCGCACCGGCGGCGAACCGGCGATCGAGGCGGCCGCCGTCGAACGCCCCGATCTGATCCTGCTCGACATCATGCTCAAAGACCTCGACGGCTATCAGGTCTGCCGCCGGGTGCGTGAGTTCTCCGATGTCCCGATCATCATGCTCACGGCCAAGGTGAACGAAAAGGACCTGCTGGCCGGATTCGACGCCGGCGCCGACGACTACATCACGAAGCCCTTCAGTTCGAAGGAGCTGCTGGCTCGAGTGCGGGCGGTGCTCAAACGCGCGCGGAGCGAGGCGCCTTCGGGCGACGAGGCCACGATCGTTTGCGGCGACGTGAGGATCGACCTGGCCCGGCGCCGCGTCTCGCTGGGCGACCGTCCGGTCTACCTCACCGCCACGGAATACAGCCTGCTTCACGCGCTGGCGGTCCACCGCGATCAAGTACTGCTCCACGAGCAGCTGTTGACCGAGGTCTGGGGGCCGGAGTACACCGGCGACATGGATTACCTGCGCTCGTACGTCCACCACTTGCGTCGAAAACTGGAGCGGGATCCGGCGAACCCGGAATGCATCGTGACGGTGCAGGGAGTCGGCTATATGTTGACCACACCCGCCGCACCACCCTTCGGAGGAGGAACGTGACCGAAAACGGTTACAGCCTCCTGGGAACCACCATGCGGCAGTTCGACCGGGCCGCCGAGCAGCTCAACCTCGACGGTGCCACGCGCGACCTGTTGCGCCAGCCGCTGCGCCAGTTTCAGTTCACCATCCCGGTCCGCATGGATGATGGAAGCGTGCGGATCTTCCAGGCGTACCGCATCCAGCACAACGACGCCCGCGGGCCGTCGAAGGGCGGCTTGCGTTTTCATCCCCAGGAGGCGGCCGACAACATCCGCGCTTTGGCGATGCTGCGAACCTGGGCGTGTGCCGTCGTCGATCTGCCTCTCGGCGGCAGTATGGGCGGGATCGCCTGCGACCCGCACGATCTCAGCCAGCTCGAACAGGAGCGCCTGTGCCGCGGCTGGGTCCGCCAGCTGGCCCAGAACCTGGGGCCGACCTGGGACGTGCCGGGTCCGGACTTGAGGACCAGCTCCCAGCACATGTTGTGGATGCTGGACGAGTACGAGACGCTGCAGACCGCCCGAGTTCCGGGCTTCGTCACCGGCAAACCGGTCGGTATGGGAGGCTCCTTGGGACGGAAGGAGGCGAACGGCTACGGCGTCATCATCACCGTGCGTGAGGCGCTGCGCGACATGGACCTGTCTGTCGGCGACACGACGGCCAGCGTTCAGGGCTTCGGCAACGTCGCCCAGCACGCCATCGCCCTCTACCATCAGTTGGGAGGACGGGTGGAGTGCGTCTCCTGTTGGGATCACCAGAGCGGCGCCAGTCTCGCCTATCGCAAGCGTTCCGGTATCGAGCTGCAGGAGCTGCAATCGATCAGCAACAGCTTCGGGGAGATCGACCGCCCCCAGGCCGAAGCCCGCGGATACGAGGTCCTACCGGGTGAGGCGTGGCTGGAGCAAGAGGTCGACCTCCTGATTCCGGCGGCACTCGAGACTCAGATCACGGCGGAGAATGCCGGCCGGATTGGAACGCGGGTCAAGATCATCGCCGAAGGCGCCAGCGCGCCGATTACGCCAGATGCCGCCGCCCTTCTCCAGACGCGCGGCGTCCTGGTCATCCCGGACGTCCTGGCCAGCGCCGGCGGTCTGGTCTGCAGCTATTTCGAGCAGGTCCAAGGCAACATGAACTACTACTGGCGCCAGGACGAAGTTCTGGGCAAACTCGACGTCCAAATGACCGACGCCTATTTGGCAGTGCGGGCTCGCGCCCGCGATCGTTCGCTCGGGCTGCGCGAGGCCGCCCACGTCATCGCCGTGGCGCGTGTGGCGCAGGCCTGCCAGGAACGCGGTTGGACATGATCGGTGGCCAATGGTCAGTGGTCGGTGGTCAGCAAGATCGATTGGAGGTTGGTGTTTCCCGATTCGTGCCCACACGGTCGAAGGATACGGATTCGGCTGTCGCCGAACGGCGATGCCGGGTGCTGACTTGTCCCTTTACGGACCACTGACCACTACCCACGGACCACTTCTCCATGCCTCCTGCCCCCTCTCCTTTCGTTGAATTCTCCCGTGCCTTGCTCGAGAGCGCTTCGCCGCTAGCCCGGCTCGGCGGCGGCGAGCTTGGAGGCAAGGCCCAAGGGCTGGCTCACATCCGGCGTGAGCTCCGCGGCCGCCTCGATCGCGCTTCGCATCCCGGAGGGGACCCGGGCGCCTTCGACGGAATCAACATCGATATCCCGGCGCTGGTCGTCGTGGGTACGGAGGTCTTCGACGCCTTCCTCGACCAGAACGATCTGCGCGGGGTGGCCGCCTCCGACGTGCCCGACGAGCGAATCGCCCACGCCTTCCTCCGAGCCGATCTGCCGATGCACATCCTGGGCGACCTGCGGGCCTTGGTGCAGCAAGTGCGCACGCCGCTGGCCGTGCGTTCGTCCAGCCTTCTGGAAGACGCCCTCTCCCAGCCGTTCGCCGGAGTCTACGGGACGAAGATGATCCCCAACGGTCAGTACGACCCGGACCTGCGCTTCCGGCAGCTGACCGAGGCCGTCAAGTTCGTCTACGCCTCGACCTTCGCGCGCAGCGCCAAGGACTATCGGGCTGCCCTGGGACGGAGCGATGACGAAGAGAAGATGGCCGTCATCATCCAGGAACTGGTCGGCGTGCGCCATCATCAGCGGTTCTATCCGGAACTTTCTGGGGTCGCCCGCACCTACAACTACTACCCGATGGAGCCGGCGCGGCCGGAGGAGGGCGTCGTCAGCCTGGCGCTCGGCCTGGGCAAGACCATCGTCGACGGCGAACCTTGCTGGACCTACTCGCCGGCCCATCCTCAGGTCGAACCGCCTTTCGGCTCGGTCGAAGGCCTTCTCAAAGGCACCCAGACTCGCTTCTGGGCGGTCAACCTGGGCGATCCGCCGGCGCCGAACCCGGGCCTGGAAACCGAATACATGGCGCACGAGAGCCTGACCGCCGCCGAGCGCGATGGGACGCTCGCGCTCCTGC
>Ga0209341_10000959_pt1 | contig 29205 bp, 30 predicted proteins | sample RifCSP13_2_FD_184020 | JGI IMG/M metagenome (GOLD analysis project Ga0209341, IMG submission 184020) | Soil microbial communities from Rifle, Colorado - Rifle CSP2_sed 13_2 (SPAdes) (version 2) | ecosystem: Environmental > Terrestrial > Deep subsurface > Rock core/Sediment | place: Rifle... | reverse complement strand
CTTAACGGTGAAGGAAGCCCCTGCGGGCGACGAACCCACCGTGCAGATGGTGGCCGGTGAGCCTGCCGGCGACATCTACGTGACCGGGTCGCTCGAATTCCTCGAGTCGCTCCCCGCCACGCTTCTGGCGGGGGTGTCGGTATGGAAAAGCGATGGTGAGTTGTGGGCCGAGGTGGCCGGTTTCCCCGTTCGGCTCGGCCGCCCCTTCGAGCTGGCCGCCAAAGCCGCGGCTGTCTCCGCGCTCATCGCCCACGGCCAGCAGACGGGGGCGACACTCACGGTGGTCGCGCCCCACAATCCGGCCGTGACCCCCTACGCTTCGATGACTGCGGCGACCCTACCGACCGCCCAACCCTGAATATCAGGTTGAGGGTTAGGTCAGCGGACTTTACGAACGCTCATCCTCCTGTCAAGCTTCACGCCCTGTCGGGACGAACTCGAGATCAACGAAGGAGGCTTGCCATGCCGGCGCGTAGCGCCCCACCCTCACCGCACGGCTACTTGGCGGTCATCAAGGTCGTCGGAGTGGGCGGCGGTGGTGTGAACGCGGTCAATCGAATGATCGAATCCGGCGTCCGCGGCGTGGAGTTCGTAGCGATGAACACCGACGCCCAGGCGCTCTTGATGTCTGACGCCGATGTCAAGCTTGACCTCGGCCGGGAGATCACAAGGGGGCTGGGGGCGGGTGCCAACCCCGAGATCGGCCGGGCGGCCGGCGAAGCTCATCGGTCCGAGATCGAGGAAGTCTTGAAGGGCGCCGACATGGTTTTCATCACTGCCGGCGAGGGAGGCGGAACCGGAACCGGGGCCGCCCCGATCGTCGCCGAAGTGGCCAGGAGCCTGGGTGCGCTGACGGTGGCGGTGGTGACCCGGCCGTTCGGTTTTGAGGGTCGTCGGCGCTCCTCCCAAGCCGAGACCGGCATCCAGTCCCTGCGCGATTCCGTGGACACGCTCATCGTGATCCCCAACGACCGCCTGCTGGAGGTCGGCGACCCCAAGGCCCCCATGATGCAAACCTTCCGTCTGGCCGATGACGTCCTCACCAACGGGGTGGCTGGAATAACCGACCTCATCACCACACCCGGTCTGATCAACGTCGACTTCGCCGATGTGAAAACGATCATGGCCGAGGCCGGCACGGCGGTGATGGGAATCGGCCGAGCCTCGGGAGAGGAACGGGCGACCCAGGCCGCCCAGCGGGCGATCGCCAGCCCCATGCTTGAAACCTCGATGGAGGGCGCCCGCGGGGTGCTCCTGTCGATCGCCGGTCCGTCGTCGATGACCCTTCATGAGGCCACGGCCGCCGCCGAGGTCGTGAGCAAGCATGCCGACGACGACGCCCAGATAATCTTCGGGGCGAGCGTGGACGATTCCCTCGGCGAAGACATGAGGGTGACCGTCATCGCCGCCGGCTTCGAACGAAAGCGCGGCCGGCCTCAAACGGCTCTGCCGGGCAAGTCCGCCGGCGACGACTTCGAAATCCCCAGCTTCGTCAGGGGATGATCCGTCCCCGACCGGGGGTGGCGTTCACCGACGCCGGTGATGGCGATGTCAAAGGTGACCCCGAAGCTCGTCGGAGCGTATCGGCCGAGTTGGGCATCAGCCCGGAATGGGCCTCGGTTCACCAGCAGCACGGGGCGGCGGTTTTGGCTGTCGATCGGCCCGGCCCGGCCGGGGACGCCGACGCCCTTTACACCTCGACGCCCGGGCTGCCCCTGGCAGTGTTCGGCGCCGACTGTCTGGTCCTGGTGGTAGGTGGGACAGGGGGGATCGGAGTTGCCCACGGCGGTTGGCGGGGTTTGGCGGGCGGGGTCGTGACCGCACTACTGGGGGCGATGACCGCGGCCGGTCTCGACCCCCGCTGGGCAGCTCTCGGCCCGGCCGCCGGACCCTGCTGTTATGAGGTCGGTGCGGAAGTGGCGCTACGGTTTCCGGCTCGGACCCAGCGAACCAGTGGGGGGACGATCTTTCTCGATCTGGTGGGCGCAGCCCAGGCTCAGTTGGAGGGGCTGTCGGTGTGGAGCTGGGATCGCTGCACCCTCCACGAGGTCGATCTTTTTTCGCACCGGCGTGAACATACCGAGCGGCGGCAGGCGGGTTTGGGTTGGCTCGGGTAGGGCTCGCAGAGGTCACCCAGCGCATCGCGGACGCCGCGAGGCGGGCCGGGCGGCCCCTCGACTCGATCACCTTGGTTGCGATCGGGAAGGGACGTCCCATTGCCGAGTTGAGGGAGCTGTACGACGCCGGTCACCGACATTTCGGAGAGAACCGGGCCCAGGAGCTGGCCGGGAAAGTGGGCGCCCTCCCCGCCGACGTGGTGTGGCATTTCGTCGGTCCACTCCAAACCAACAAGGTCCGGATAGTCCGGCCCGCCGTCGAGTTGTTGCACTCGATGGACCGCGTCGAGTTGGGGGCGGCGTGGGTGAAGGGCCCTGGCCTTCCCCCCCCCGTGCTGATGCAGGTGAACGTCGGCGGGGAGCCCCAGAAGCACGGCGTCGATCCGGCGGACGCGGCGTCGACCTGCCGGGAGCTGCTTGGCCTAGGTCTGACGGTGAGAGGTCTCATGACGTTGCCCCCGGTGGCGGAAGAACCGGAGCAATCGCGCCGGTACTTCGTCGAGCTTGCCGATCTGCGCCGCCGGCTGGCTGAAGATTTCCCCACCGTGTCGGATTTGTCGATGGGCATGAGCGACGACTTCGAGGTGGCGGTGGAAGAGGGTGCCACCCTCATACGCGTCGGACGGGCTATCTTTGGCCCGGTCCCGGCAATAGGGGTCAGTTAGATGGCGTCCCTTTTCCAAAAGGCCCTGGTGTACCTGGGTCTGGTGGACGAAGAACAATCAAGCGACCAGTTGGAACCGGAACCGGTGCCCGCCACCATTTCGGCGCGCAACCAGCACCTCCAGATCAAGCCCCCCAATGCGATCGAGGGTCGCCGGGTGGAGCCGCCTCCGGCGACGACCCGCACCACCGCCTTCCGCGCCGATGACCGGTCGGGTCCGGCCTACGAGGTGCAGAGCGACATCATCGTCATGGAGGAGTTCGGAGACGCCAAGATCCTTGCCGATCGGGTCAGAGATAGGGTTCCGGCAGTCCTCGACCTGCGCAGGACCGATCCCGATCTGGTCCGCCGGATCATCGATTTCGCCTCCGGGCTGATCTATGCCCTCGATGGGACCATGACCAAGACAGCCGAGGGCGTGGTGCTGGTGCTGCCGCCGCGGGTTGGGCTCAGCCGCGCCGAGAAGGAGCGGCTGGCGAGCCTCGGCCTATATGAGGCCCGCGACGGCTGATGGGTCTGATTTGCTGGCTTCTCACCCTCTACTCCCTCCTCGTCCTGGCGTGGGTCGTGCTGTCGTGGGTGAGAGTGCCCTCGACCCATCCGGTTGGTCGCGTCCAGGTGCTGTTGGATCGCTTGATATACCCGCTGATCCTGCCGCTTCGCCGGGTGCTGCCACCGCTTAGGTTTGGTGGAGCGGCCGTCGATCTGTCGCCGCTGGTGCTGTTGTTGGGCGTCCAAATCGTTCAGCAGATCATCTGCCGTTGACCCGGTTGTAGGCGGACGACCCATTAAGCTCGGGGCGTTCCGTGCTGACTAGGAAGGGCCGGATGCTTACTCCCATCGACGTTCAACAGAAGAAATTCACCACCGCACTGCGCGGCTACGACCTCGATGAGGTTGACGATTTCCTCGACGATGTCGTCACCACGCTGCGCGATTATGACCAGCGGTTGCGAGATGCTGAGGAGCGGGCGTCGGTGTTGGATGCCGAGCTGAAAGCCAAGCGGGAAACCGGCGACGCCATCACTCGAGCCTTTGTGATAGCCCAGAAGTCCGCCGACGGCATCGTTACCGACGCTCGCCAGCAGGCCGATCGAATCCTGTCGAGCGCCCGCGTCGAGGCAACGGAGCTCTCAACATCCCAGCTCCAGGAGAAGAAGGTGCTCGAAGACGAGTTGGCCGGTTTGCGCACCTCGGTCGGGGATATTCGGCGGCGGTTGGCCGCTCTCGCGGAACGGACCGCCGGTGAGCTCGGTGGCTTCGACCTCGACCGGTCGGCGGTGGCGGAGGTGCTGGAACCGGCGGAGGAAGCTGCCGACGAGTTGGAAGAGGCACTCGAGCAGGCCAGCGAAGACCTGGAGGAAGGCTTGGACGTGGACCTAGAAGAGGGCCCGGAGGAAGAAGTGGTCGAACCGGTCGAGGCGTCGTCCGAGGTGACCGACGACGAGGAGGAGGCTGAACAGGCCTTTGCCGACCGCCCCGGCCGACGTAGCAGCCGTCCCTGGGAGCGTAACGGCTAGTGCACCGTCTGGTAAATAATCGTGGGGTCTCGTCGGCCCACGACGCCCCTGGCGGCGTCCTCCTCCTCGACGCAGCGCACGGGCTGCGCCTTCGTCGTGCGTCCTGGCCAGGAACGCCGTGGCCTCGCCGATACCCTCACGCTATTTCCCAGACGGAGCATTGGAAGCTCCGTTGGGACGACGGGTGGGCACCACCCGAAGCGACAGGGCGTGGCCGTCGAACACCAGGGTTTCCCCAGCCGGCGCAGAGTCCCTGGCCACGACTTCGGCCAGCACCTCGGCGGCGATGAAGGTCGAATACTCGGACAGGACGTGCTCCGCCTCGGAATGGTCGGACCACCAGTACACGAGGATGCGGTCGGTGACGTCCAGGTCCAGCTGACGTCTGACCTGCTGGAGCCGGCTGACGATGTCACGGGCCCACCCCTCCCGGCGGAGGGCCGGGTCGATGGTGATGTCGAGAGCGACGGCCAGCTCGCCCTCGGAGGTGACCACCTTTCCGGGGAGGGGTGTGCGGATCATGACCACGTCGTCCTTTTGGATCGTCTCTCCGCCCAGCGTCAAGGTCTCCCCGTCGAGGAGACGGCTCAGTTGGCTTCCGTCCAGCTCTCCGATGAGGGCTTCCATCTCCTTCATCCGGGCACCGAGGCGCGGCCCGAGCCGTTTCCAGTCGGGGCGGGCCGCCATGGTCACCAGCGACCCTTCATCGCTTCCCACTGCCACTTCCTTCACGTTGACCTCTTCGGCCAGCAGGTCTGAGTGTGACTCGACGGCCGCCATCACCAGCGGATCGTGAGTGAGAATCGTGAGACGGCGCAACGGTTGGCGCACCCGTAGGCTGTGGGTCTTGCGTAGCGAGTGGCCAAGGGCAACCACCGACCGAACGATTGACATCGTTTGTTCGAGAGCCGGATCGATCAGACTCTCCTCCACCACCGGGAAATCAACGTGGTGGACGCTCGCCGGCCCGCCGAACCTTGCCACCATCCCTTGGTACATCGTCTCGGTGACGAACGGCAGAACCGGCGCCAGCACTTTGGAGAAGGCGACCAATACCTCGTAGAGGGTGGCGAAGGCTGCCAGCTTGTCTTGGTCGCCGGCCTGCCGGGAACGCCAGAACCGGCGGCGAGACCTGCGCACGTACCAATTGGTCACATCGTCGATGAATCCGATCACGGGTGGTACGACGGCGTAGAGGTAGTAGCCCTCCATCTCCCGGTTGACCGAGGCGATCAGCGTTTGCAGCACCGACAGGATCCAACGGTCCAGTTCGGGCCGCTCAGCCTTCGGGGGAGCGGCGGCGAGATCGGCCAAGGTGATGCCGTCGGCTTCGGCGTAGGTCGTGAAGAACGAATACGTGTTCCACAGCGGCAGGAGGACGGTGCGGACCACCTCCCGCACACCATCCCGTGAGAAGCGCAACGGTTCGGCCCGCAGCACCGGCGAATTGATCAGGTAGGCACGGAGAGCATCGGCGCCGAATTCCTCGATCAGCAGCTCGGGGTCGTCGTAGTTCTTGAGGCTCTTGGACATCTTGCGGCCGTCGGGGGCGAGGATGAGCCCATTGACGACACAGTTCTCGAACGGTTCCCGGTCGAAGAGCGCCGTGGAGAGGACGAGAAGGGTATAGAACCAACCGCGGGTCTGGTCGAGGCCCTCGGCGATGTACTGGGCCGGAAAGGTGGCTTCGAAGCGCTCTCGGTTCTCGAATGGGTAATGCACCTGGCCGTAGGGCATGGAACCGGACTCGAACCAGCAGTCGAGCACCTCAGGCACCCTGCGCATGGTTCCTCCACAATCGCATTCCCAGGTCACCGGGTCGACGTAGTGCTTGTGCAGGTCGCTCAGGCGCACTGTCGACAACCCGGCTAGTTCGTCGATCGACCCTACGCATACCTGCCGGTGGCAGCCCTCGCACTCCCAGACCGGGATGCACGAGCCCCAGTAGCGGTTTCGAGAGATGGCCCAGTCCCGTGCGTCCTCCAACCAATTCCCAAAGCGTTTGCTACCGACGTGTTCGGGCACCCAATGGATTCGCCGGTTGAGCTCGGCCATACGGGCGCGGATCCGCTCCACCCGCACGAACCAGGTGGGGATGGCCTTGTAGATGAGAGGTGTGCCGGTTCGGTAGCAGAATGGGTAGGAGTGGCGGATCTGGCCGCGGTGAACCAGGGCACCGCTCTTCTTGAGCAGATCGATGAGAATCGGGTCGGCGTCCTTGACGTTCAGTCCTGCCACCTCCGGGACGACGTCGGTGAACCGAGCTTCGGCGTCGATCGGGTCGACGAGGACGTCGAGACCGGCCGCTTGGAGAGCGAGGAAGTCCGCCTCGCCGTAGGCGGGGGCCATATGGACGAGACCGGTGCCCTCCTCGGTGGTCACGGCGTCGGAACTGATGACTCGGAACGCACCCCGGTCTCGTTCCTCAGCGAAGTAGTCGAAGGGGGGTCGATAAGAGAGCCCGACCAGGCCGGAGCCGGCGGCCATCGCTACGGTCGTAGGCGGTACAGGACCGCCAGCCGGGGGGGGGTGAGAGGAAGTCTTCCAAACCGAGCCCACCCGGGCCTCGGCCACCCAGTAATGGTCCTCGCCGTCGGCGATCCGTGCGTAACGGATGTCCTCTCCGACCGCCACGGCCAGATTGCCGGGGAGCGTCCAGGGTGTGGTGGTCCAAACCAGTAGCCAGTCGCCCCGCCGGGCCGGACCGTGGTCGTCGAGCACTCGAAAGCGCAGGGTGATGGCGGGGTCATCGACGTCGCGATAGTCGAGCCCGGCCTCGAAGTTGGAGAGCGGCGTGGTGGCTCCCCATGAGTAGGGCAGCACCTTGAAGTCGCGGTAGACGAGGCCCGAATCCCACAGGCTCTTGAACACCCACCAGACCGTCTCCATGAACGACAGGTCCATGGTCTTGTAGTCGTTGCGGAAATCGACCCAGCGGCCCAGCCGTCGGAGGATCCGTTCCCAGGTGTCGGTGTTCGTCTGCACCAGGGCCCGGCATGCCTCGATGTAGTTGCCGACCCCGTGTTCGGCGATGGCCCGCGGTCCACTGATGCCGAGCTGTTTTTCCACCTCCATCTCGATGGGGAGTCCGTGGGTGTCCCAACCGAAACGGCGTTCGACTCGGAAGCCTTTCATCGTCCAGTAGCGGGGCACGATGTCCTTGATGACGCTCGCCAGCAGAGTTCCGTAGTGGGGGCTGCCGGTGGGGAAGGGAGGACCGTCGTAGAAGGTGTATTCGCGGCCTGCCGGTCTCATCCGGATCGATTCGGCAAAGGCGTCCAGGCGGTCCCACAGGTCGAGGACCTGTCTTTCGAGGGCGGGGAATTCGACCTCGGAGGGGACGCGCTGGAAGTCACCGGGCATGACCGTCGATGTTAAGAGCGCGGTGGCTCCGCCGACGCGCCTTTACCCGTGGCTAGTGCTCTTTACCAGACGGTGCACTAGGTTCGTGCGGTGGCGGGCTATCTCTCGGTCGAAGGACGGTCGGTGCTCGTGAAGGTCTGGGTGGTGCCGGGGGCCTCGCGGAGCGAGCTGGTCGGGCCCTACGGTCGAGACATGCTCAAGGTGCGGGTGGCGGCCCCACCCGAGGGCGGCCGGGCCACGGCCGAGGTGTCGACCCTGCTGGCGGCGGCTCTGGGGGTCAAGGTCGAGTTAGCGGCGGGGGGCGCCAGTCGTCGCAAGGTGTTCCGCTGCGAGCCGCTCACGCTCGCCGAGGCGGCTCGACTCTTACCGGGATAGCGTGATGGGGCTGGTATCTTGCCGGTCCTCATGGCACGCGAGCTAGCAGGAACCACCAAGAAGAAGCTCCGTTCCGCCCTTGAATCCGAGCGGGAACGGCTGTCCAACCTGATCGCCGAACACGTTCAGGAACGCGAGGAGGCCCGCCTCACCGAGACCTCGGCCGAACGCAGCGCCGACCCGGCCTCCGCCGAGGCAGGTTCGATGGCGTTCGAATATGAGAAGGAGTTGTCCATCGAACAGAATTCGGTGGACCTCCTCCAGAAGGTGGAGCACGCCCTTGCTCGTATGGACGCGGGGCTCTACGGGACGTGTGAATCCTGCGGCCAACGCATACCGGTGGCGCGTTTGGAGGTGCTCCCTTACGCCACCCTGTGCGTGACGTGCGCCGCCAAGCGCTGACCATCGCTTCCCTCATCGGCGCGGCGGTGCTCGTGGTCGACCTCGTCAGCAAGCGGTGGGCCGCCGCTCACTTCGCCGGGCGGCTGGTCGAGGTGGTGCCGGGTCTCCTGTGGTTCGAATACGCGGAGAACCCGGGCGCAGCCTTCTCCTTGTTTCGCAATGCCGGTCCGTTCCTCGGTCTGGCAGCGGCGGTGGCGGTCGGGGTGGTGGGGCATGCCCTGCTGTCGGCCAAGTCCCGAACCGAGGTGACCGCCTTCGGCCTCATCCTTGGGGGTGCCGTCGGCAATCTGGCAGACCGGATCTTTCGCGGTGACGGATTCTTGGACGGAAAGGTCATCGACTGGATTCGACTCTCGCCCATCCCGACGTTCAACGTCGCCGACTCCGCCGTGACGGTGGCAGTGACGCTGCTGCTGGCCCGATCGCTCTTCGGTCATGATCGCTGAGGTGCCGCACCGGCTCGACGGGGAGCGCGCCGACAAAGTGGTGGCTGTCCTGGCCGGCCTCAGCCGCACGGAGGCCCGCCGTCTGGTGGAACAAGGCGCTGTTCGTCGGGGGGGGGTGGTACTCGCCCCGGCTGAGCGGGTGGCGGCCGGCTCGGTGATCGAGTTCGAACCCATGCAGGCTGAACCGGTTCCCACACGACGGGTCTCCTACCGGGTGATCGTCGAGGAGCCGGAGTTCCTCGTCATCGCCAAGCCCGCCGGGGTGACGGTCCATCCGGGCGCTGGTCGGCCTGGCGGCACACTCGCCGATACGCTGGCGGCGGACTGGCCCGAATTGGTCGGGGTGGGTGAACCGGGCCGCTGGGGCATCGTGCACCGGCTCGACAAAGACACTTCCGGGTTGTTGTTGATCGCCCGCACCGCCCAGAGTCATCGGGACCTCGCTACGGCCCTGGCGGCGCGGCGCATCCATCGCAGTTACCTGGCATTGGTGGAGGGGTGCGTCGACCCCCCCCGGGGGACCGTCGATGCCCCCATCGGAAGGGACCCGGGGGTCCCGACCAGAAGGGCGATGGTGTCGGATGGCAAACCGGCCCGTACCCACTACCGCCGACTGGCGGGCTGGGATCGACCGAGCTGTTCGCTACTCCAAGTTGACTTGGAAACAGGACGGACCCACCAGATCAGGGTCCACATGGCCGGAATCGGCCATCCGGTGGCAGGAGACCGCACCTACGGCGCTCGGGTTGATGCTCCCCGCCTCTGGCTCCACGCTTGGCGGTTGGCCTTCCCGCATCCAAAGACCGGCGCGGCGATGGAGATAGAAGCTCCACCGGACACCGATCTGGTGGAGTTCCTAGCGACGCTCGGGGATCCGGACCTTGGCCAGTTGCCCTTTTCGGTTACGGTGAACCGGTGACGACCCCCACCGCCGTGTGCTACCGGCATCCGAATCGTGCCACCGGGTTGTCGTGTTCAGACTGCGGACGGCCCATCTGCTCTACCTGTTCGGTGGACGCCGCCGTTGGTCAGAAGTGCCCGGAGTGCCTAAAGGACGCCGGCCGGCAGAAGATCGTTCACGCCGGACGGGGGAAGCCCGGCCTCAATACGGCGGGAGCGCCGGTGACCACCGCCATCCTGGCGGTCACGGTGGCAGTTTTCATCACGGGCTGGATCTTTCCAGGCTTCGGTGCCTCGGTCAGGGATGCTCTGATCCAGGCCAACTGGTTGGTGGAGGCCGGTGAGTGGTGGCGAGTCGTCACCGCCGCCTTGCTCCATGCCGGGGCCTTTCATTTGCTGTTCAACATGTGGGCGCTAACCAGTTTTGGGTCGGTGATCGAGCGCCAGGTGGGTTCCCTGCCTTTTCTCGGCCTCTACCTGGCGGGAGCAGCGGGCGGGGGGGTGATGGCCTTTCATCTCCACGATCGCAACACATCATTGGTGGGGGCATCGGGGGCGATCTTTGGTTTGATCGGGCTATGGCTGGGCCAGGCCTACCACGCCCGCCACACCGTGCGAGGTCGACTGGCTCTTGGCCAGCTCCAAATGCTGCTGCTGGTGAACGCCATCTTTCCCCTGCTGGTGCCCCAAGTGTCCTGGCAGGGCCATCTCGGGGGTTTGTTGGCCGGCCTGCTGGTCGGCGAGATCTGGCGCCGTCTCCCCTCCGATCGCCGGAGCGGACCGCTTCGTCTGTCCGCTGCCTTGGGTGTGGTCCTGGTCGCCATCGCCACCCTTCTGTCCTAGTGCCCTGTCTGGGAAACCTCGTCGCGGGGGCGTCCATGACAGGACTAAGGTGCGCGAACCACAGCTATGTCATTCGCTCACCTCCACGTCCACACTGAGTTCTCCATGCTCGATGGGGCGGCGCGAACCCAAGAGTTGGTGGCGGCGGCCGCCGCCGACGGACAACCTGCCATGGCTATCACCGACCACGGGGTTCTCTACGGCGTGGTCGACTTCTACAAGGCGGCCAAGGCGGCCGGGATCAACCCGATCATCGGCATCGAGGCGTATGTGACACCCGGTTCTCGCTTCGATCGTCCCGCCCGGGGTGGGGTCCGCCATCACATGACCTTGCTGGCGGAGAACGAGACAGGTTATCGGAACCTCATCAAGCTGGCCTCGGCCGCCTTCTTGGACGGTTACTTCTACAAGCCGAGAATGGATGCCGAACTCTTCTCCCGATACTCGGAAGGAATCATCGCCACCTCGGGCTGCTTAGGCGGTCCGGTCGCTCAGATGCTGGCGCCCGATGCTTCCCGCGAGGAAGGAAACGCCAACTCCGGCCATGACTTCGACGCTGCCATGGCGGTGGCCGCTAAGTACCAAGACATCTTTGGGCGCGACAACTTCTTCATCGAGGTTCAGGATCACGGGTTGGAGTCTGAGCGGCGGGTGAACCCCGATCTCGTGGAAATCGCACGCAGCATCGGAGCACCTCTTCTCGCCACCAACGACTCGCACTACACCCGCAAGGATCAATCCGAGTCCCACGACGTGTTGCTCTGCATCCAGACCGGTGCCACCATCGAAGAGCCCGGTCGATTCAAATTCGACTCCGACGAGTACTACCTGCGCACGGCCGCCGAGATGCGGGCGCTGTTCCCCGACCACACCTACCCCCAAGCCTGCGACAACACCTTGTGGGTCGCCGAACGTTGCAAGGTCGACCTCGAGTTCGGGCGGGTCCACCTGCCGTCCTTCCCGGTGCCGTCCGGTGAGACCGAGGTCAGCTACCTCCGGCGGCTGGTATACGAGGGGGCCAAAGCCCGGTACGGCGACCCGTTGCCCGAGGTGGCAGGCGACCGAATCGAGCACGAGCTTTCCCTCATCATCGAGATGGGTTTCCCCGCCTACTTCCTGATCGTCTGGGATCTCATCCGTTTCGCCAGGGAGACCGGGATCAGGGTTGGTCCAGGGCGGGGGTCGGCGGCCGGTTCGATCGTCTCTTATTGCCTACGGATCACAGGCTTGGATCCCATAGCGTATGGGCTCATCTTCGAGCGTTTCCTGAATCCTGGCCGCCGCCAGATGCCCGACATCGACATGGACTTCGATGAGCGGTACCGCTCCGAGGTCATCCGTTACGCCGCCGAGAAGTACGGCTCTGATCACGTTGCCCAGATTGTGACCTTCTCGACGATCCAAGGGCGGCAGGCGATCCGCGACGCCGCCCGAGTGTTCGGCTATCCCTACAGCCTCGGGGACCGGGTGGCGAAGCTGATGCCTCCCTCCATCCTGGGCAAGCAGGCCACCCTGGCTCAATGTCTAGATCCGCCCCCCCCCGACGCCGATTCCACTGCCCGGGACTGGCATGCGAACGCTGCCGGGCTGCGGGACGCCTACCAGAAGGAGGCCGAGGTTCGCCGAGTGGTTGACGCCGCCCGCGGCTTGGAAGGTCTGCGTCGCCAGGATTCCATCCATGCCGCCGCCGTGGTGATCTCACCGGTTGCCCTCACCGACATCATCCCCGTGCAGCAAAAGGGGGAGGACGCCGAGATCGTCACGCAGTACGAGATGCACGGCATCGAAGATCTCGGCTTGATGAAGATGGACTTCCTCGGCCTTCGCAACCTCTCGATCCTCGAACGCTCGCTGGAGCTGATCGAGGAAACCACAGGAACGCGAGTGGACATCGACTCGATACCGCTCGATGATCCCGCCACCTTCGAGCTCTTGCGCAATGCCGATTCGGTGGGCGTGTTCCAGCTGGAGGGTGGGCCGATGCGAGCCCTGATGCGGGCCCTGCGGCCGGACAGCTTCGAAGACATCATCGCTTTGGTCGCCCTCTACCGCCCGGGTCCGATGGGGGCAGGGATGCACACCATGTATGCCGACCGCAAGAATGGTCGGGCCCCGATCACGCCGCTTCATCCCGCACTGGCGGAGCTGCTCGCCCCGACCTATCAGATCATGGTGTACCAAGAACAGGTGATGCAGGTCGCCCAGGCGATGGCCGGCTACACGGCTGCCGAGGCCGAGAACCTCCGCCTTGCCATGGGGAAGAAGATTCCGGCGGTCATGGGCGCAGAGGAGAAGAAGTTCGTGAAAGGGTGCGTAACCCTGGGTCATCCCGAGCAGATGGGCCACGACCTCTTCGGGCTGATCGAGCATTTCGCCGGTTATGGCTTCAACCGGAGCCACTCCGCCGCTTACGGATACGTGGCCTACCAGACCGCATGGTTGAAAGCCCACTACCCGGCGGAGTATCTGGCGGCTCTCCTCACTGCCACCAAACGTGACAAGGACCGCACCGCTCTCTACTTGAACGAGTCCCGCAGCCAGAAGATCGAGGTGCTGGTCCCCGACATCAATGAGTCGAACCACGATTTCGCCGTCCGCGAGACCAAGATCCGCTTTGGACTCGCCGCCGTCCGCAATGTCGGGGACGGGGTGGTTGAGAAGATCTTGGCCGAACGGAAGCTCGGCGGCCCGTACCGCGAATTCACCGATTTCGTCTCGCGCGTCGATCCGGTGGTGCTCAACAAACGAACGGTCGAGTCGCTAATCAAGGCGGGAGCCTTCGACAGCCTCGGTGAGACCCGCAAGGGGTTGATCCTGTCATTCGAACAGATCATCGAGAATGTGCTGGAGCGCCGCCGCAACGAGGACATGGGCCAGTTCTCGCTCTTTGGGGCGGAATCGGCCGACCTGCCAGAGCACCACATCGTCATCCCTGCCGGGGAATGGATTAGCCGAACCAAGCTCGGCTTCGAGAAGGAGATGCTGGGCCACTACGTTTCCGACCACCCGCTGCTGGCGGTGGGGGCCTACCTGCGCAGCACCGTCACCCATCCGATCCCGGCATTGTGGGATACCGAGGACGGTGCCTACGTGACCATCGGCGGTCTGGTGGCCGGGGTGACCCGTCGATACACCAAGAAGGGCGAGCCGATGCTGTTCTTCCCGCTCGAGGACTTGGAGGGGGCAGTGGAGGTGGTGGCGTTCCCGAGCGCCGTCCTTCAATTCGGCCAGCTCATCCATGAGGATGCGGTATTGGTGGTGACAGGCCGCCTCGACCACCGCGGCGACGACATCAAGGTCACGGCTCGCGAGGTCGCCGAACTACCCATGCAACACGACGCCACGGTGCGATTGGACGTGCCCGCCAAGCTACTTTCGGCGGCGATGGTGAGCCGGCTCAAGTCGGTGCTCTCCAACCATCCCGGGGCTACGCCGGTCTTCCTCCATATGGAGGGGGACAAGGGCCACAAGGTGATGAAGCTGGCCGACGAGTTCAGGGTGGAGACGCGTTCGGCTCTCTACGCCGAACTGCGCGAGCTGCTCGGGCCCCGGGCGGTGCTCTGAACGGTCCGACCCGCCGTCGGTTCCTCTCCCTGTTGACGGTCGCCCTCGGAGGTCTGGGGGGCTGGTCGGTGTGGCGCTACCTGACCGGCACCCGAATCATCGAGGTCGCCGGTCTTCCCCCCCCGATCACCGGCGCCGTGTCGCCCTTCACAACTTCGACGACGACGTTACCCGCCCGTTCCACCGCCCCGTCGGAGGAAAGCACCTCCACGACCGATTCGCCCGGCACCTCAGGGCCAGCCGCGTCCCGCCAGCCTTCCACCACCGTTCCGCCAACCTCCACGTCTTTCGGGGCATCGGTAGTCCAGGTCATCGAGAGGGCGGGTTGGGGGGCGGCGGCAGCCACCGGACCGTACACGAGCCATGTCATGGCCCGCTTGACGGTGCACCACACCGCTGTGGAGATCGGCGCCGGAGAAGGCCCGGCCCAGTTGCGCTCCGTGCAGCGTTTCCACCAGGGAGAAAGAGGCTGGGAGGACATCGCCTACCACCTGCTGATCGATAGGGAAGGCAACGTTTTCGAGGGCCGGCCCGTCGACGCGGTGGGCGACACGGCCACCTCGTACGATCCCGCCGGCCACCTGCTTGCGTGTCTGCTCGGGGATTACGACCGTCAGGAGCCCACCGCCGCACAACTGGTTTCACTCGTGGGGTTGCTGGCCTGGGCGTCCGGGGCATACTCGGTATTGCCGGAATCGCTTGGTGGGCATCGTGACTACACCGCTACCGCCTGCCCGGGTGCCTCGGTGTATCGGCTGATCGAGGACGGGAGCCTGCTGGTGGCGGTGCAGGCGCAACTGTCGGCCGGGGGTACGAATCTTGTTTACCTGCGTGGCCAGGAGGCGATCGACCGGGTCTCCCAGATCGAACAGGGTTGAATAACCATCGCGCGGCACTGCGGCGCGCCGACAATCTCCAGGCTATATGGTTACTCGGGCTGTGTTATCTCGGGGGGGGGGAAGGAGTGAGGAAGCCTGCGCGCTAGGGGGGGTCCGGCCCGGGAGGTCGGTCGGGCTTGAGAAAGCGCCGGCGGTGGACTGGGCTGTCCGGGTCGATCCGGTAGCCCAACCCGTGAATGACGACGTGATGGTGGAACCAACAAACGGTTGCCAGGTTTCCCGGATGGTTGTTCCCACCCTCGAACCTTGGAACCAAGTGGTGGGCCTCCAGGCGATAGCGGCTCTGACACCCATCGATCACGCAGGCCCCGTCTCGGGCCAGGACGTGACGGCGGAGCCGGGGGGAGAGGTAGGAGAAGGCGTCCCCGACCGCCACCAACTGCCCGCTGGAGGCCAATGCATTGATCTCGACCCTGCCGTTGCACAACAACAGATCCAGGGTTTCCGGCCCTACCCGGGGACCGGCCACAACCGCCAGACCAGTCTCACCCGGTTCACCATCAGATGAGAGGTTGGAGCCGTCCAAGGTCACGGTCAAAAGCGGTTGGGAACCTCCTCCGTTTTCCCCCCCCGTGAAGGAGTCCGAGCAGATGGAAGTGAGGGCATCGGCATTCCGTTGCCCCAGGGTGCCTCTGCTGCCGTCGGGGAGGGGTGGGAAGGTATCGGCCCGCTCCGCCAAGGCCGAGGTGACGATTCCCCCCGCCTCCCCGGGGAGCTCACCCCAGAGGCGGTAGGCGGTCTGGTCCAAGTTGACCTGAATGGCCAGGTAGCGATCCGAGCAGATCCCGTGTTCTCCTCTCCTTGGCAACCTGGTGCGGAGGGCCAGCTGGTTCCGGAGTCCGGAGAGGTCCCAGGAAAGGGACCATTCCAGGGCCTCGAGCTCCTGACCGGGACTGGCCAGCTTGGAAACCTCGGCGATCCGGTCGAAGGAGACCTCGCCGGAGGAGAGCCGCGTGGCAAGCTCGGGTAGATCGGATAACCGCCGGGCGGTGTTGACCAGGGTCTTGGCGTTCTCCGGTGCCAGGTCGAGACGAGAGGCGGTCCACTCGGAGAGAGATCGGCACCCATCGGCGGTGGCCACCTGTCGGTGGTCCAACTCGGAGAGGAGCACCATCTGGGCTCTACGCCGCTCGCTGATCTCCGACTCGAATCGGACCAGCTCTTGTTCCAGTCGATCGGTCGACCACTGTCCTAGCTTTGACTCGCCGAGATTCCAACCCCCGAGATTCGACTCCATAGGCGCAACGTATCAGGGGCGTGTGACAGATTCTTGGTATCGGGCGGTCCATCGCGATCCGCACCGTCGAGCGGGTCGGTGTCGGTGGCACTGGCGACGGGTCCGGACCGTGGTCTCGGTGGGCCTGGGCAAACGCCGAACACGAGGCCGATCGGCTCGGTTCGCCTGGTGGCGTGTTATCGATCTGGTTCTGGCGATAGAGAGCGGCGGCGGGACTTGAGGGCTGTCTGACCGTCATTTGGCGGTGCGAGGCGAATCCACACTGAGATTGCCCGCCTGGGGTATGGCGAGACCTCGGGGTCGACGCGGTACTGTCGTCGACCCCGGCCGCCTAAGAGAGAGGAGGTGTTCCTTGCTGGACGATGCAACCCTGCGAGCTGACCTGGAACGCCATTGGGAGTATTCCGGCAAAGACGAGGACATCGCCCATGAGATCTATCACCCGGACGCGGTTCTCGAGTTCCCACAGTCAGGTGAGAGATTCGAGGGAGTCGAGAATTTCAGGGAGTGGCGACGGCAGTATCCGGCAAAGTTGGATTTCAAGATCCGGCGAATCACAAGACGTGCCGACTTTGTAGTGGCAGAGAATCTGATCAGCTATGACGGCGGACCATGGATGTTCACCGTGAACATGATGGAATACCGGGGCGACAGGGTGGCCCACGAGCGGATCTACATCATGGATGGATGGGAGGTTGCAGAGTGGAGAGCTCCCTGGCGCTCTGCTACACCGGCCGACAAGACGGTGGACTAACCGAGCCTGCGGTTTGACCCTCGACCTGTGGCAGGCGTCTCACTTCTACGGGTGCGGGCGTTGAACTTCGCTTCATCACATCGTCGGTCTCATGTATTAACGCCAATCGATGTGCCGATCTCGGGCACTCGGCGAAGCGTGGGTTACGCAGTAAAGGGAGTCTTGCGCTCTCCGCGGCGGCCATCACGTCACGCCCTTGGGAGCTGCCGTCTCTGTGGCGTTGTAGCGGAGCCGCAGGGCGGTTAGCACGAACCAGGTCGAGAACGTCACAATGAGTATCCGCTGTGCGATCCCTGCTCCTGTTTCCCTGGCGGCGGCTACACCGCCGGCGACGAACTCGGCGATCATGATTAGTGCTAACACCGATGCGAACCGATGGATGGGAAGCCACCTCACATCATGTTTGAACCGGCGTGACACCAGGTTAGTGGCCACGATCAAACTCAGGAATGTCAGCGGGCCATTGATCGAATGGATGGTCCCCGCAAGGGTTTGTGGAGCCCCGTCCAAATCGATCGGGAAGGTTGCGGCGACAAGGAGACCGATGCCCCAAACCCGCAACAAACCGAGGCCGAGGCGAGATTGGGCTGGCCTCGAAAGGTCTCGACGGAGGCCGAGGACCAGCGCCCAAGTGCTCAGGCTCAGAGCAACGAATGCCGAAGTCATGAGGTACCCGAATGGTCCAACTGCATACTCACTCGTCGGTCGCTCGATCGGGTTGAAGTCGGGACTCAGAAAGTGCAGAGCAGCGATGATGACAACGAAATATGCTGTCCCCAGGATTGCCACCGTGGCCAAGACGGCTACCGGCTTTCCCGCCTGACGAGACATACCTGCTCCTTCTGTCGATTCCCGTCACGGTTTCGATATGTGAGAGCGGGCGGGCGTCGGCTACGAGACTCTACTGGTCCTGGTCCCTCTCCTCCCTCCGGTCGGACTAGCCCGGAGGGTCGACTATGACCCCGACGACGTCTTCCAGCTCAACCACAACATCAAGCTGTCAGAGATTCGACCGGCTGAACATCTCCGGTAGGTGAGCACTCGTCTTGTCTGACCTGATGACCCGTTGGTAACCGAAACCGGACCCAGCGCATAACGACGGAGCGACAGCCGCTAGTGGCGACGCCGGCCGTGCTCTGGAAACGGCATTCTGCGCTCCCGTCACCCGGATTGACAGGCCATTCGTTGCCGGGGCTGACAGGGTGACTGACAGTCGAATTGGAGGGGTGCTAAAAAGCAAAGGTGGCGCTGGCGATGAGGTACGACGACCTCGGCCGGCCGGGGCAAAGGCGAGCGCCGAGGTGAGGATATGCGGGTTATCCTTGGAGGTCTCCCGCTCCCGACGATGATGCCGATCTTGCTGTCAAAGAGGGTGCGCGGGTGATCACACCGATACTTATGAGTGAGGTGACCCTTCCCGATCAGCATTCTCGGGCAGGCGCTGCAGTGGTGTTCGGTTTGGTGATCCACCATCCACGAGGGCCAGTGCTGGTGGACTCCGGAGTCGGTGTCGGTCACGAGACCATATCGGCTCTTCTCGCCGGTACACCGGCCGCTCGATCAGGCACTTGCCGGCACGGGGATCAGCCTCAGCGATGTTGTGATGGTCATCAACTCGCACCTCCACTTCGACCACTGTGGGAACAACCGACTGTTCCCCGGCGTGCCGCTCGTCGCTCAGCGAACTGAGTACGACCTTGCTCATGAGCCCAAGTACACCACCACGGAGTGGGTGGACTTTCCTGGAGCTGACTGGGTGCTCATCGACGGAGAGGAAGAGGTCCTGCCTGGTATCACAGTCCTTCCAACGCCGGGCCACACCGCCGGGCATCAATCGGTCCTAGTTCGGTCCCACGGCCAGATCGACGTGATGGCCGCACAGGCCGTATACGACCCGGGTGAACTTAAGGCCGAAGCATCGATCGAGCCGCTCACCGATGCGGAAGCCGACCAGACCGCTGCCTCAGCACGGAAGATCAAGGCGGTTGACCCGGTGCGAGTGTTCTTCAGTCACGACACCCGAATCTGGCAGCCAGCCGGCAATTAACGTAACTGACGTCGAGAGTGACGCAAGCCCTCGGATTGTGACCGCCACACCCGCCCTCAGCCGGCCAGCCCGTTCAACTCCAGAGCCGCCAACGCTTCGAGGTCGGTGGGCGGTTTCAACTGCCAGGGCACGACAATCAGCCGGGTCCGATAACGGGCGGCGAACTCGGCGCGAACCTCGGCCTGGCGGCGAGCCTCGGCCGCCCAGCGGGCCAGGTTCTCGGCCAGGGCCGGGGATACTCGCCCCGGGCGGGCGTTGATCCATGAACTTGGCAGGGACCGGTTGAAGACAACCGCCGCCGGTGCCGCAGCCACCGCCGGAAGAGCCCGGAAGAATCGGACGGCCTCCGCCACCGGGGCCGGATCCGCGGTGGTTATCACGATGCTCTGCGCCCGACGGAGGTGAGCCTCGATCTGGCGGGCTCGCCGGGCCACTCCGTCGTAGGTGGTGCGGAGGTCCATCAAGAACTCGGCGACCCGTTCCAGCAAATGCGAGCCGAGAATTGAATCGGCGGCCCGAAGCGCCGGTCGTGCGGTGCGATCGAACAGGAAGCGCCGCCCCGGTAGCGGGCCCCCGGTCAGCCAGCGGAGCAGGCGCCCTCCCACTAGGTCGGCCATCGCTGCCGGCGCCGTGAAGAACTCGATGCCTCCGGCCGAGGGGGGGGTGTCCACCACCACCAGCTCCCAAGCTCGCGCGTCGATGAAGTTGGTGGCTTCCTCGGCGGCGGCGTACGACTGGCTGGCCGGGAAGCGCGTCGTGGCCGCCACGAAGAACTCGTTGGCGACCAACCGCTCGGCTACCACCGGATCGGCATATCGGCGGGCGATGGCCTGCCACGAGGTGGCGGCGTCGAGCGTGGCCACCCACAGGTTGGGGTCGCGGGGATGGGGAGACGGCTGTCCGCCCCGAGTCTTGATGCCGAGGGCGTCGGCGAGGCGTTTGGCCGGGTCGACCGTCACCACGAGCGTCCGCCTCCCGGCCGCCGCCGTTTGTACCGCCAGTGCCGCCGCCACCGTTGTCTTGCCCACCCCGCCGGCGCCGGTGACGAGGACGACTTTGCTGTTCACAAGGCCACCTCGGAGAGTTGGGCCGCCACCTCGGCCGGGGTTACCAGGCCGAAGAGATAGGGAAGCCGGACCGCGGTAGGGGTCAGCTTCAGCCAGACCTCCTGCTCGTCCGCGAGCGCGCGATGAAGGAGGGCCGCCTCACCGGCCGGACCGGTCGGGATCTTGGCTCCCGCCGGTAGCGGGAGGGGCGGGAGAATTCGGTTCACGAGTATTTCGGGGAAAAGGCGTTCCTGCCGCATCCAAGCCAAGGTCTCCATGGTCTCGTTCATGGGTAGTTCCTCCGCCAGGGTCACCACTACCAGCCTGGTGTGATCCCGATCGGCAATGATCTGTTCCATCCAGGTCGCTTGATCGCGGACCCGCCCAGCTGGTACGAGTTCGGCGATGGTGCCGGCAGCTCGCAGGTAGGAGCCGATCTGCCCGGTCGGAGGGGCATCGACAATCACCGAGTCCCACGCCCCGCGCCGCACCTCCCACAAGACCTTGCCCATGGTCACCACCTCGCGTACGGCCGGGGCAGCCGAGGCCAATGCGTCGAAGGCGCGGGCTAGCGGTCCGAAGGCTGCCACCGCCGGCACCCCCAGCTGTACGTGCAGGTATTCGGTGAGGGCCTTGCTACGGTCGATGGCGGTGGCGAAGAGGCCTGGGCGGACCTCGAAGGGCTGGTAGTCGAGCCGGGTGAGGGAGAGGTGGGCGGCCAGGCCTTCTCCACCGGCCATCGCCATCACCAACACCTTGCGGCCCTCCCGCTGAGCGCGTAACGCCAACGCCGCGGTTACGGCCGACTTCCCAACTCCTCCCTTGCCGGAGACGACGACGAGGGAATGGGCCAAAGCACTATTCGTCGCTGAGGGGGATGCGAAGCACGAGATGCCCCTCGTCCACAGACCACCGGGCGTTGCTGATCAGGGCGTAGTCGATGAAATCGGTCTCGGCCTGCTCGATCAGCCGCTTCCGCTCCTCGCCGGCCACCGGTGGAAGAGTGCGGTGCTTGACCATCTCGGCTCGCTCGCGGAAGCGGGCAACCATGGCGTCCACGTCGAATTCACCCATCGTCTCACCCTACTCGGGCGCGGCGGCGAGATTCGGCCCGCCGCTCCGCATCGAGGCGTTCGAGGTCGACCCCGGAGTAGTCGACGAAAGCCATCGCGTCGGCAATCAGGCGGTGCCCGGCCACCTCGACGATCTGACGGTGCATCTCCTGGACCACCCGGCGATAGGTGGGGTGCCCGGCGGGCTGGCTGCGCAGCTCGATGAGGTGGAAGGCCTGCCGGGCGTTCATCTCCACCACGAACCGGATCAGGGATGCGAATGGCACCACGTATTGGGCAACGTCGGCGCCCATTTCGGCCCGCAGCACCTCGTAGAGCTCCGCCTGCCGATCCATCGCTCGGTCCCACTCGTCGTCCAGACCGGCCTCTGCCAGTTCGGGAGGGCGGTCGTAGCCATGCCGGGTCGTCAGCCGCTGCCATTCGATGGTCATCATGCGGTGTCGCTGCAGATCACGGAACGCCCCGAAATCACAGAGCACGTCGAATCGGTAGTAGCTCCTCTCCATGGCCCGTCCCGGTTTGTGGCGGCGGTTTCGGCGTTCACCCACCAAGGCGGACACGACCTGGGCGCGTTCCTGGGGCGACATGCGGCGGGCGATCTCTTCGAGCTGGCGGTCGGATAGCTCGCTCGACGCGTATAGCGCCGCGGCGGTCAGCTTCAGCTCGGCTTCCGGGTCGAAGTCGATGAGCGTCACCAACTCCGCCGGTTGGGGGGGCTCGGCGATCGCGGCGGCGATTTCCTCAAGACGGCCGGCGGTAGAGGCCAGGTAGTCGCTCCAGGCCCCCCCCCGATCGGGCAGGTCAACTCGCTTGAGGAACGACGGGATCACCTTGCGAAGCTCGACCAACATCAGGTCGGCATAGCTGCGCACCTCTTGAAGCGGATGGGCGCGCATGCGAAGTAGCGCCATTTCATAGGCCTGGCCGCTTCCATAGATGCCGACATTGGAGAGGGTGGCGGCAGGCAAGAGGCCACGGGCAGTGTCGTAGGCCTTCGCCTTGATGGAGGTGGAGTAGACGAACTGCGAGTCCTCGGGTTTTTGGGGGTAGCGGCTCTGGTAGTGGTCGACCAGGGTCTTGACCATGGCGGTATAGGTCTCGAACAAATCGTTCAGGGAACGGACGTAGGTGTCGGCGTACGGCGAATCGGCCAGCTCGGGTGGCACGTGGTAGCGGTAACGCGCCCCGAGGCGGGCGTCGTAGGCGATGTAGCGGGTGGATTGCTCGAGGTAGGCAGCCAGGCGACCTCGCTCCAGCACCTTGGTGAGTACGTTCGAGGCCTGCTCGCAGGCCAGGTGAACGCCTCCCAGCTGGGCGACCGAATCGTCGCCGTACTCGAAGAAAACGCGGTCGTAGAGCTGTTCAGCCCGTTGCATGCGGAGGTGGGGGTCTCCGACTTCGTCGACGGGGAACGTAGCCGCCCCGGCCTCCACGAACTCATCGAGGAAGAGGCGGCGAACCGATTTGGCGGAGCGGCTGTAACGGGCGAACAGGGCACCCTTCACCACTTCGGGGAGGTTGATCAGCGCGTAAACGGGTCCGTCGATGTTGGTGAAGTACCGGTTCAGGATCGCCCGCTCGGCGGGGTCGAATTCCTCGACGAAATACTCCACCAAGGCGATTGTATCGGCCCCATCGGGAGGCCCGGTACCCTGGTGGTGTGAGCCTGACAGGTCTCCGGGTACTGGTGGGCGTGCTGCTGTTGCTGGCGGTCGTCGTCGGTTCGCTGCCGCTATTGATCCTTCTCGATCTGGCGGCCGGCGGCACCGGATATGGCCTGTGCCCGGGACGCCTGAGCCAGTGCCGCAACCCCTTCACGGCTGCCCCCGAGCTGTCGTTTGCGTTGATGCTGGCCCTGTTTGCCCTGGTGGCGAGCATTCGGGTGGCGATGCGCACCATGCGGAGGATGGAGAGGTTGGAGGGCTACCAGCAGCAGGCCCGGCTCAGTGGGCGGCGCTGATCGACTCGGCCTTGGTCTCCACCGCATCCTCCTTGCCCAGCACCACGAATATCGCCACCAGGATCAATAGCGCTCCCACCCCCCCTCGGACCGATAGTCGTTCGTTCAAAACGACGGCGGCGGTCAGGGCTCCGAAGACCGGTTCGAGGGCCAGGATGACGGCCGTGCGGGAAGGACCCATCATCGTCTGCGCCCAGATTTGGAGGAAGTAAGCCCCCGCCGAAACACCTAATCCGGTTCCGATGACGGCTGCGAGGGCGGCGGCGGGCGGCAAACGGGCGCCCTCCAGGGCCGCAGAAGTGGCCAGCCCCAGGACCCCGGTGACGGCCAGCTGGATGCCGGTGAACGCCACGACTGGGTGGCGGCGGGCCAGACGTCCGAGCAAAGCGATGTGGACCGCAAACGAGGCGGCCGCTCCCACCGTAAGCAGGTCGCCCATCCTGAATGTCATCACAGATTCCGCGCCGGCGGTGGAAACCGGGCTGCGTGTCAAGAGCACCAAGCCGAGAAAGGCCAGCCCCCCCCCGGCGGCCATCCACGGACGGAGCGCCGTCCGCGCCAGGAGGGCTGCGAAGAAGGGTGTCAGGACCACGTACAGCCCAGTGATCAGCGCCGAGTTGGACGCCGAGGTGGTTATCAAGCCCTGGGTTTGGAGGGAGTACCCGGAGAAGAGAAAGATGCCTGCTGCCAACCCATCCCGCCAGATGGCCACTCCCCGGGGTAGACGGATCAAGAGCAATGCTGCCGCACCAACGAGGAACCGCCAACCCACGAAGGAGAGGGGCGGGAGGATCGTGATGGCCTGCTTGACGACCACGAAGGTCGATCCATAGAGGATCGAAGCGGCACATAATGCCCAGAAGGCGGCGGTCCGTGTTCGTATCACCGGTGGGCTGGCAGGTTCGTGGTCCCGGTCAGCAGATCGTCGATATTGGCGGTGACCAAAAAGATGCCGCGGCCCTCAGCGGCGATGCGTCCGCCGGTCTGGAGGATTCCGGTGATGGCCAGACGCCGCCCGCTCCGTGACTCGACCCGACCCGTGGCAGTGATCCGGTCGTCGACTCGCAGAGGGGCCCTGTACCGAAGATCGAGGGTGCCGGTAACCGTCAAAACGCCTTCGGACATGATCCCCGCCCAGACGCATATCTCGTCGATGGCGGTGGCGGCGATACCGCCATGGAGCGTGTCGCTCGATCCTCGGTAGTGCGGCCGGGGTGTGAATGCTCCGCTGACTCCGCCTCGGTCCACCTCGAGATCGCGAAGGTGAAGGCCTATGGGGTTCTCCTGCCCGCAGGCGAAACAGAGCTCGCCGAAATATCGGCGGACGGCGTCGATCCACTCGGGGTCATCACGCAAGCTGGATCTCCCCGCCGTCGAGGGAGGTGACGACGGCGCCGGCGAAGACCGGCCATCCATGCGCCTCCAGGCGGGTCCGACGTTTCATGAAGGTCTTTTCGATCACGAAAGCCAGCCCCGTGACCAAACCGCTCGCCTCTTCCACGATTTCGCCCAGCGCCTCGCCGGTCTTGCCGTCGGACAAGGATTCATCGACTGTGCCCACCCGGGCTTGCCAGCTGGCGGCCGACGTTCTGCATGATCTTGGGTTCGATGCGGTGATTCAAGAACCGTTCGACCTTCGAAGATGGTCCCTCGGCTCGGCCAAAGGTGAGGATGGCGATTCGAAGGTCCACGGGCCCGGCATCGTACCGGCGGTACGATCCGGCGCCGATGCTGCGTGCCGACGGATCCCGACCCACCGCCGCCGAACGCGGGCACGCCCGTTCGGTGCTCAACCGGTTGAAGCGGCGGTATCCAAAGATCGGTACCGCCCTCGAGTATCGGAACCCCTGGCAACTGCTGGTTTCGACGGTTCTCTCCGCCCAAACCACCGACGACAACGTCAATCGGGTTGCCACCGTGCTGTTCGGGCGCTACCCCCAGCCGGCCGACCTGGCCGCTGCCGACCCCGAGGAGGTGGAAAAGGTCGTCTTCTCGACCGGCTTCTACCGCCAGAAGACGAAGGCCATCCAAGCGGTAGCCGTCGAATTGGTCCAACGATTCGGCGGTGAAGTGCCCCGCACCCTCGAGGAGCTCGTGACTCTGCGCGGGGTGGGGCGGAAGACAGCCAGCGTGGTCCTGGCCGAGGCCTTCGATTCGGCGGCGGTCGCCGTCGACACCCACGTGCGGAGGGTGAGTGGCCGGCTGGGTCTGACCACGAACATCGATCCGGCCAAGATCGAGATAGACATCAAGGCGGCTTTTCCACGAGACGAGTGGTCGAAGCTGTCGATGCGACTCATCCAGTTCGGGCGGGATGTCTGTCAGGCGCGCCGCCCGCGCTGCCCCGAATGCGAGATGGCCCCCATCTGTCCCTGGCCGGGCAAGAGGGTGTGATTCAGCCGGTCGGGGTTGGCCGTTCGAGATGGATGCCCTTGGTCTCCGGCAGCCGGAGGACCAGGAGCGCCCCGACCAACGACCCGAGCCCGAGGATCGTCATGGTCTGCGACAAGCCGATGGCGTCGATGGTCAGCCGTCCGAAGAACAGGCCGGCGGCCGAGCCGAGCATGGCCAGGTTGTTGATCGCCACGACGGCGGTAGCTCGTAGGCGGGTCGGGAACAGCTCACTCCGGTGGGCGCCGGCCGCAGGTACGAAAGCAAAAGAGCCGAAGGCCGAAACCACCCCCGCTGGGACCAACAACGCCGGTTCGTTCAGCCAGTAGAGGCCCATGCCTCCGATCAGCCCGGCGAGCAGAGCCAGGATGGTGGTGGGCCGCCGCCCCCACTGATCGGCGAGCCGCCCCCCCAGGAAGAAGCCGACTCCCCCCACCGTGCCGCCGATCAAGCTGATCGCCACGGCCAGGGACGTCGACAGGCCCAGTTCGTTCACCAGCCTTTCCGTGGAGAAGGCGATACCGACTGCCGAGTAGGCGGCCGCCAGAAACCCCGTTCCGCCGAGAAGCCAAAACGAGCGAGAGTGTTCACCAGCCACCAACTCACCGATTCGGAGGGGCCGGGGGTCGGGTTCGAAGAGCCGGCTCTCTTGTACCGCTTTGCGGAGGAAAGGCAGCGCCACCACTCCCACCGCACCTAGTAGGAACGGGTACCGCCAACCGGAGGGACCGTTGTCGGCGAGGGGGAGGGCCAGCAGGGCGAGTCCGGCGCCCAGGCTTCCTGAGGCGCCGTAGAGGGCGATGCCATAGGCGCGGATCGACGGCGTGAGCTGTTCGGCGAGCAGCACCACGACCAGAGAGCTGACCCCGGCGGTGCCCACCCTCACCAGGGACTGGGCAGCGGTGAACTGCCAAGGTGAGGAGACCGTAGCCGTGGCCACGGTCGAAGCCATGAGCAGCGTGTAGGCGGCCAGCAGCGGCGTTTTCCGTCCACGCCGGTCGCCGGCGGCCGAGAACAACAGGGCCCCGAACGTGGCCAGTCTGGTGATGGCGAGCACTTCGCTCATCTCTCCTTGGGTGAGGCCGAGCGCGACGCGGGTAAAAGGGAGGGTCGAAGAGGCATGAGCTTGGGCAAAACCCTGGAAGAGTCCCACCAACCACAGTACGAACGTGGCTCTCCGGTCGTCGGCGGTGAACCGTTCAACCGGCAGCAGACGCCTCCACATGCGGCGGGCGACGATACACCGAAGCCTCCCCGGCGCCCCGGATACCGGCAAGCCGCCCGGCCCTGCGAGAATGGAAGTCGTAAGGGTGGGCGCCCGATCGAGAAGGATTGGAAACGCCGTGAGTGATCTCAATCTGCTGGTGGCATTCGGCGCCGGGGTTATCTCTTTCATCTCTCCCTGTGTGTTGCCCCTCCTGCCCGGCTACCTGAGCCTCATGTCCGGCTACTCCGTCGCCGACCTGGCGGCCGGTCGAGCATCATCCCGCCGCATGCTGACCGTGACCGCTCTGTTTGTGCTCGGCTTCATGGCGGTGTTTGTGGCCGCGGGGGCGCTTGCCTCTGGAATCGGCCAGTTCCTGGCCCGTAACCAGAACCTGACGGCGACGGTGGCGGGTTGGATCGTGCTGGCGTTCGGGATCGTGATGGTGTTGATCGCCCTCCGGCCCGGCTTGCTCTCGTTTCTTTCCCGAGACCGACGCTTGGACGTTCGTCCGCAACGCCTCGGGGTGTGGGCGCCGCCTGTTATGGGAGTGGCGTTCGGGTTTGCCTGGACGCCCTGTCTGGGTCCGGTGCTGGGGGCCATCCTGGCGCTGGCCTCCGCCCAGGAAAACGTCGGTCAGGGGGTGGTGCTGCTCACCACCTACGGGCTCGGCCTCGGGATCCCTTTCGTGCTGGCGGGCGTCGGCATGGCGAGAGCGTTCCGAACGCTTTCTCTCCTTGGTCGGTTCCTCCGACCCATCAACGTCGGTTCAGGACTGTTGCTGGCCGCTTTCGGAGTGTTGATGATCACAGGCGGCTTCAACACGGTGAGGAGTTTGGTCGCCGACTTCTTCTACAACACTCCCTTCCTCTCAGACCTGGAGTTCTGAGCTACCGGGTGGCCAAAGTCTCACCCCTACGCTCTGGGCTCATGCAGGTACGCCCAGGCCGCGCCGAATTCATCGACCTGGCCGGGCGCTATTCAGTGGTGCCGGTCACGGTGCGGGTGCTGGCCGACCGTGAAACCCCGGTGACCGTATACGAGAAGCTGGTCGGGGACGGAACCGGTTTTCTGCTCGAGTCGGTGGAAGGAGGGGAGCGATGGGCGCGCTGGTCGTTCCTGGGTTGGGATCCATCCTTCACCCTCACTGCCCTCGACGGGGTCAGCTCGATCGCCGGCCCCGTCGAGGTCCCGCCCGGCGATCCGCTGACGGTCCTCGAATCCTTGGTCGGTCGCTATACGAGCCCACCCCTCGCCGACCTGCCGCCGCTTCACACCGGCGCGGTGGGTTACCTCGGATACGACACGGTCCGGTACATCGAGCGGCTGCCAAAACGGCCGCCCGACGACCGGCGACTGCCCGAGATGCTGTGGCTTTTCGTTGGGGCCCTGGCGGCATTCGATCGGTTTGAACAGACCATCACATTGGTTCGCAACGTGTACATCGGGAAAGATCCGGGAGCCCAGTACGACGAAGCCGTCGACTATCTGGCAACCTATGTCGAAAAGTTGGGGGCCGAGCGGGCCCACCGGGTCGTGGAGGCATACTCGCGGGGAGGGGCCTTCATCCCCCCGAAGACGCGATCAACGCTGGAACAGGCCGAGTTCGAAGCGGCGGTCGCCGTCGCTAAACGTCACATCCGGGCCGGCGATGCCTATCAGATCGTGCTCAGTCAGCGTTTGGAGACCGAGTTCACCGGTGAGCCCTTTTCCATCTACCGGGCATTACGGGTGATTAGCCCTTCGCCGTTCTTGTTCTACGTTCGGCACCCGGAGGTCACGGTGATCGGTTCATCACCAGAACTCATGACCAGGGTTCGCGCCGGGGTTGTCTACTCCCGGCCCGTCGCCGGGACCCGGCCGCGGGGGGCGGACGAAGAAACGGACCGCGCCCTCGCCGAGGAGTTGCTAGCCGACCCCAAAGAGCGAGCCGAGCACATCATGCTGGTCGACCTGGCTCGTAACGACCTTGGGCGGGTGTGCCGTTTCGGCTCGGTGCGGGTGGATGAACTGATGGTGATCGAGCGTTACTCACACGTGATGCACATCGTCTCCGGTGTCTCCGGGGAGCTGGCGCCCGGAGTGGGACCGGTAGAGGTCCTGCGAGCCACCTTCCCCCACGGCACGGTCTCCGGCGCACCCAAGGTGAGGGCAATGGAGATCATCGACGAGCTGGAGCCGGTCGCTCGGGGACCATACGGCGGAGCCGTTGGCTATCTCGATTTTTCTGGAAACGTGGACACGGCGATCTGCCTTCGCACCGTTGTGGCAGTGAACGGCAAGGCCTGGGTGCAGGCCGGGGCCGGGTTGGTTGCCGACTCAGAACCCACCGCCGAGTGGCATGAGACGATGAACAAAGCGGCTGCTGCCCTGGTGGCGATCGCTCGCGCCGACCATGTT